>Ga0207652_10000429_pt1 | contig 43684 bp, 35 predicted proteins | sample KBSC63BmetaG_FD_184334 | JGI IMG/M metagenome (GOLD analysis project Ga0207652, IMG submission 184334) | Corn rhizosphere microbial communities from Kellogg Biological Station, Michigan, USA - KBS C6-3B metaG (SPAdes) (version 2) | ecosystem: Host-associated > Plants > Roots > Rhizosphere ...
CGGGCAGGGCGAGCACGGCTCAAGCGGCGGAACGCGCGAATTCATCCAGCCGCTCGTGCTGGCGGCGATGGGCGCGGGCGCGGACGCGCTCTTTCTGGAAACGCACCCCGATCCGGATCACGCGCCCAGCGACGGGCCCAACATGGTCCCGCTCGACCAGCTCGACGATCTGGTGGATCGCGCCATGGAGGTCTGGCACGCATGCCGGGGATGATCACACGGGACGAGGCGCGTCGAATCCGGCTGGTCGGCCTCGATGTGGACGGGGTCCTGACGGACGGCGGGATCTATCTGGGTGATGTGAGCGGCGCTCCGCTGGAGTTCAAGCGCTTCGACATCCAGGACGGCCTTGGCGTTCGCCTGATGCGCTCGGCCGGCATCAAGGTCGTCATCGTCACGGGACGCGTGTCCGAAAGCGTCCGGCTGCGCGCGATGGAGCTCGAAGCGGACGACGTGGTGCAGGATGCCCAGGCGCGCAAGCTGCCCCTGTTCCGCCGCATCCTCGAACGACATGATGTAGCGCCCGGGCAGGCGGCGTTCATTGGCGACGATGTGCCCGATCTGGCGATTCTGCGTTGCGTGGGGATGCCCGTATGCGTTGCCAACGCCGTGCCTGAGATCCAGGCCGTCAGCCGGATTCAGCTCGAGCGGAGCGGTGGGCACGGCGCCGTGCGCGAATTCGCCGAGCTGCTTCTCACCGCGCGCGATGAATGGAAAGCGGTGGTCGAGCGCTACGTCACAGCGCGTATCTCGCTATCAGAGGAGGTGGCCGAGTGAGCGCCGATCTCGTGGAGCGGGGCCGGCGCGTAATGCGGCAGGAATGGCAGGCACTGCGCGAGCTCGAGCAGCGCCTCGACGGCGAGTTCGCCCGCGCCGTGGAGCTCATGGCCGGCACGCATGGACGAATCATCGTGTCGGGCGTGGGGAAATCCGGACTGATCGCCCGCAAGATCGCCGCGACGCTCACTTCCACGGGCACGCCAGCGGTCTTTCTCCACCCGGTGGAGAGCGTGCACGGCGATCTCGGCATCGCCGGACCGGAGGACGTCGCCATCCTGCTCTCGAAGAGCGGCGAGACGGAGGAAGTGTTCCCGATGCTGGAGCAGTTGCGGCGATTCGGGGTACAGATCATAGCCCTCACCGGCTGCCGCGAATCCACGCTGGGCCGCTGCGCTGATGTCGTGCTGGATACGCAGGTGCGCGAGGAGGCCTGCCCGCACGATCTGGCCCCCACCACGAGCAGCACGGCGGCGCTGGTGATGGGCGATGCGCTCGCTGTCGCGCTGCTCGAGCGCAAGGGGTTTCGTCGCGAGGATTTTGCCCGTTTGCACCCGGGCGGCTCCCTCGGCAAGAAACTGCTTACCCGGGTGCGCGATGTGATGGTCACCGACAATCTGCCCGTCCTGGACGAATCCGCTACCATGCGGGAGGCGGTCGTGCTGCTCGCGAAGCGCCGCGGCACGGTTGCGATCCTCGATGCCGCGCGGCACGTGTGTGGCGTCATCACGGCCGGCGATCTCACACGGCTCATGGAGCGCGAGCAGGACGTGTTCGGCGTGCCGGTGACCGAGGTGATGAATCGGAGCGCCAAGCTTTCACGGGCGGACGAATTGGGGAGTGCAGTCGTCTATCGGATGGAGCAATTCGGCATCATGGCCATGCCGGTCGTCGACGGCGACAACGGCATGGTGGGCATGGTGCATCTGCACGACCTGATGCGATCGGGAGTTGTCTGATGCGACGGGCGGGAATCTTCGCAGCGCTGGTTACCATTCTGACGGCGGCATGCCATAGCGGGACGGAGCCCCGGATCACCGCGGCCAACCCGCTGGCCGATTCGGCGGATCAGGTCATGTTCGGCATCTCGACCATGATCACCAACCAGGGCGTCCTGCGTGCGCAGCTCAAGGCGGATACGGCCTATTTCTTCGACGGCAATTCGCGCATCGAGGTTCGCAATGAGCGCACGCTGTTCTATACGAACACGGGGCAGCAGAGCGCGGTACTCACATCGCGTGAGGGCACGTACCGCGTGCAGATCGGTCAGATGGTGGCGCGCCACGACGTGCTCGTGACGACCACTGATGGCAAGCGCCTCACGACCCAGGAGCTCAACTACAATCAGCAGACGAACCAGGTGAGCAGCGACAGCGCGTTCGTGCTCACGGAACCTGACCGGCAGGTGCGCGGCATCGGCTTCGTATCCGATCCCGAGCTGACGAATTTTACGGTGAGGCGCGTCATGACGGGAAGCGGCACGTTCACGCTGCCCGGGAGTTCGCCGTGAGGATTCTGGCGCCTGCCACCCTGCTGCTGATGGCGGCGGTCGGGCTTCCGGCACAGCAGCCTGGAGCCCCACCCGCGCCGACCGGTCAGTGTCGCCTGACCTTTTCGGCGCGGGATACCACGAGCCCGCCGCGCGTCACATCCACGCGGCAGCCCAGTGGACAGTTCAACAGCTTCATCGGCGGCGGGGTGATTGCGCACTGCCCCGCGCAGGGCATGACACTGGTGGCGGACAGCGCCGAGTACTATGGGGATTCGCGGTTGCTCCATCTCATCGGCCACGTCCACTACACCGAGCCGCGGCTCACGCTCGACTCGGATCTGGCGGACTACTACATGGCGGACGAACGGCTGGAGGCACAGGGCAACGTGCACACGCGGCTCCCGTCGGGCACGACGCTCGATGGCCCGCAGGTGCAATACCTGCGTGCGGTGGCCGGCATTCGCACTGTGGCCAGCATGACCGCGCCGGGCCGTCCGACGATCAAGGTGGTCGAGAAGGACTCGACCGGAAAGCCGGCCGAGCCCATGACGGTCATCGCGAACACGGTTACCATGCAGGGAGACAGTCTGGTGTATGCCGCCGGGCAGGTGGAGATCACGCGGCCGGATGTAATCGCGCGCGGCGACTCGGCATGGATGGATAGCGGGCGGGAATACGCGCGCCTGATGCGCAAGCCGAGCATCACCGCACGTGGCGATCGCCCCTTCGTGCTCACGGGTATGGTTATTGATCTGTACGGCCACAATCGACTGCTGGACCGCGTGCTGTCGCAAGGGTCAGCGCGCGGGGTGAGCAAGGACGCTACGCTCTCGGCAGACACGCTGCTGTTTGCCATGGCCGACGGCCGGCTGCAGCAGGTGAATGGCTGGGGGAAGTCCCGTGCCCGCGCATCGAATCCCACCTATGATATCGTGGCCGATTCACTCGACGTCCACATGCCCGACCAGCATCTGCGCGAAATACGGGCGCTGCGCCAGGCATTCGCGCAGAGTGTGCCGGACACGACGCGGGTGCACACCGCGGAACATGACTGGCTGCGAGGAGACACCATCTTTGCGTTCTTCGACACAACCGCCCGGCCGCCTGGCGATACCGCGTCGCAACCGCAACTCCACGAGCTCCGCTCGAGTGGTGACGCGAGTTCGTTCTATCAGATTGCGCCCAAGGACACGGCGGCGGTGAATCCCGCCGTGAACTACGTGCGGGGGGAGCAGATCACGGTGAACTTCGCCCGCCGCGAGGTGCAGAATGTCGATATCGTGGGCAAAGCCGCCGGCGTGTACCTGGATCCGCTGCCCAGGACGCCGGCGGATACGACGCGACGTGATACCACGTCGCATGCGGCGCCGGCCTTGACACCGGGGCAGGGTGCACCGCGACCTCCGTCGAGGGTCAAGCCATGAGCGACATTCAGCTCCCTCCGGAAGTCGAACAGTTCATCGAGGAGACCGCGCGCGGCGACCGCTCGACGGCGCTGGCGCTGCACGCACTCGTCTGCGCAGCGCGCGACAGCGGCGATGTCATCTTCAACGATGTCGCCATTCTGTATCGCGAGAATCATTTGCGCATGCTGCGCGAGACAGGCGGGGATGCGGACAAGGAGGCCGGCCGGCTGAGCCTCGACGAGGTCCGCACACACCTGTCCAAGACGGTGCTGCCGCGTCTCGTCCAGGAGGGGCTCATCATTCTGCCACCCGGCGGTCTGGGCTCCAACGATGCGGCCATCCATATGGCCGAGCGCTACTGGCTCGCGCTCGTCCCGTACCGTGCGGCCATCAAGCGCTCCAGTATCAGCAACGTCCTGCGTCACACGGGTGAACATGTGGCGCTCCGGTACAGCGGCATTCAGCGCGCGATCGCGCCGCCAGGATCCGGCAGCGTTCTCGAAGCGCTCGGCCTCGTCAAGTCCTACCGCCGCCGCCGGGTGGTGAACGATGTGGCGCTCCGGCTGCAACAGGGCGAGATCGTCGGGCTGCTCGGCCCCAATGGAGCGGGCAAGACGACGACGTTCTACATGATCGTTGGACTCATCGAGCCGCAGGAAGGACGCATCAAGCTGGATGGCGAGGATATCACCGAGATGCCGATGTACAAGCGCGCGCGGCGCGGCATTGGCTATCTCTCTCAGGAACCGTCCATCTTTCGCAAGCTGACGGTGGAGGAGAACATCCTCGCCATCCTCGAGACGATGCCGCTCTCCACGGAAGAACGCCACAAGCGACTGGAACAACTGCTGGATGAGTTGAGCATCAAGAGTTTGCGCGCGAACAAGGCCTACTCGCTCTCCGGCGGAGAGCGCCGCCGTCTGGAGATTACCCGCGCGCTCGTCACACAGCCCCGATTCATGATGCTCGACGAACCGTTTGCCGGGGTGGATCCCATCGCGGTGCACGACATCCAGAGCATCGTCTCCGGGCTGCGGCATCGCGGCATCGGGGTCCTGATCAGTGATCACAACGTCGAACAGACACTGGACATCGTCGATCGCGCCTACATCATGTTTGATGGACAGGTAAAGGTATCTGGCACCGTGCGCGAGCTCGTGTTCGATGACACGGTGGCCAAGATCTATCTGGGCCCGACGCTAACTGCGCGGCTGCGCGCGCGCTTCGCCCGATCCGCCGGACACGCCGCGGCAATGCCGGCCGGAACCACGTACGAGCCAGTCGGAGTCCGAGAGCGATGAAAACCGGTATGCATCAGAGCACGCAGCTCCGACAGGAACTCAAGATCAATCCACGCCTGTATCAGGCGATGGACCTGCTGTACATGCCGCTGCTCGATCTGCAGCAGCACCTCAAGCAGGAGCTCCTCAACAATCCGTTCCTCGAAATGGTCGAGCCAGAGGAGGAAGAAGAAGAGACCACCACGGAGACCGAAGCCGAGGCCGCGCAGGAGGAGGATCGGGGCGCGGACGACATTGATTGGGAGGAAATCCTGCTCAACGGGTTCGACTCGGGCGGACACACGGAGGAGCACGAGGAAAAGGAGTATTTCGAACGCGTGACGGTGGACACGCGCGACCTGAGCGACTATCTGCGCGAACAGATCGCGCTGCTCGATCTCTCTCCCCGCCAGGTCGCGCTCGCCGAGGAATTCATCGGCAATGTGAACGAGGACGGCTACTTGTCGTGCTCCCTGGACGAAATCCGGCGCGGGATCAACGAGTTTGTGGAGCGCGAGGCGGATGAGCGGGGCATCGCGGAGACAGATGCGCTGCAGTATTCCGCCGAGGAGATGGATGCCATGCTCCACATCCTCCAGAATCTCGATCCACCCGGTGTGGGCGCGCGCGACCTGCGCGAATGCCTGCTGCTGCAGTTGCGCGAGGCAGGGCTCGAGCAATCCGTACCGTACCGGCTGGTAAGCGATTGCTTTGACGAGCTGATCAATCACCGCTGGAGCGAGATCTCCAAACGCTTCGGCATTGCGCAGTCGGACGTACAGACCGCGGCTGACGAAATTGCCAAGCTGGATCCCAAACCCGGGCTCATTTACAGCAGCACGGGCGACAGCTATATCGTGCCCGATCTCGTCGTCGAGAAGATCGATGGAGCGTACCACGTTTTCCTCAATGATTCGAACCTGCCGCGCCTCAAACTGAGTCGTGCCTATCAGGAGATCGCGCGCGACAAGAAGAAGTTCGACGGAGAGAACAAGGAATTCATCTCGAACAAGCTCAACTCCGCCAACTGGATGATTCAGGCCATCGAACAGCGCCGCCAGACGATGCTCAAGGTCATGAATTTCATCGTGGATCGTCAGCGGGACTTCTTCGAGAAGGGTGTACAGCATCTGAAGCCGCTCACCCTGCGCGAGGTGGCGGAGGTCATCAACATGCACGAATCCACCGTCAGTCGCGTGACCAACGAGAAGTACGTGCAGACGCCGCGCGGCGTGCTGCCGCTCAAGTTCTTCTTTTCGTCCGGGCTCTCGACCACGGGTGGCGAGGACGTGTCGGCGCGCGGCATCAAGGCGCAGATCGAGAAGCTCGTCGCCGAGGAGGATGCCCGCCGGCCGCTCACGGATCAGGCCATCGTCAACATCCTCAAGCAGGGCGGCGTGCAGATCGCGCGGCGCACAGTTGCCAAGTACCGCGATCAGCTCGGTGTGCTCTCGGCGCGGATGCGCAAGCGCGTATGAGCGTGCCGGCGCCAGGAATCGCTCCCCGCCACGCACCGGTGCCGGATGTGCGGGCGCGCTCCACGGCGCCGGGTACCGTTGACGTGTCCGTGCTGGTTCCCGCTCGCGATGAGGCCGGGAATCTGCCGCTGTTCATGGAGCAGGCGCACGAGGCATTTGCCGCCGCGCCCGAGCGCTACGAAGTCATCGTGGTGGACGACGGATCTCGCGACGAGAGCTGGGAGCTGTTGCAACGGCTGCAGCCCCAATACCCGTTTCTGCGCATCGTCCGGCACCGGTCGCCGCGGGGCATCGCGGATGCGCTCCGCACCGGCTTTCTGCACGCCCGCGGTGACGTGCTCGTATTCTATCCCGCCGATCTCCAGTATCGCCCCAGCGACATCCCGCGGCTCGTGGCGCCCATCCTCGCGGGTGACAGCGACATGGTCACCGGACGCAAGGAGGGCGTATACGAGAAGGCCTTCGTGTCGCGCATTTACAATCGCCTGAGCCGGGCGCTGTTCGACGTACCAGTGCGCGACCTGAACTCGGTGAAGGCATACCGGCGGGAAGTGATGGATGTGCTGCCCATGCGTCCGGACTGGCACCGATACATGATCGTCGTCGCGGCGGCGGCGGGATTTTCAGTGACGGAGATCCCGGTGCCGCTCTACCCGCGTCACGCCGGAAAATCCAAGTTCGGCATCGGACGCATTCCGGTGGGCACGCTCGACATGCTCTCGGTCTGGTTCGAGCTCCGCTTCGCGCAGAAGCCGCTCCTGCTCTTCGGCATGATGGGTGCCGTGCTCTTCGCGCTGGGCGTACTCACGGGCATCGTGGCGCTCGCCATTCGCATCTTCGCCGGCATTGGATTCCGGCCGCTGCTGAACCTCGTCGAGACGTGCGTGATCGTGGGGAGCGTGCTGTTCGTGGGTGGGCTGCTCGGCGAGATGATCGCCGGCCAGCGCGCCGAACTGCGTGAGGTACGCCGGCAACTCTCGGAGGCGCGCGCCGGACGCGGCGACGCACGCGAGCCCTGACATCATCACGCGCCAGGCATGTCTCCCGCATTGCCGCCCAGGTCATCGCCGTGGCGGCGGTACTCTGGTTTGCCGGCCGTGCCCTTGCGCACCAGTGGCACGACGTAGCCCGGGTCATCGCGCATCTCCACATTCACTGGGCACTCGTGATCGCCGCGGCGATCATCATCTTCGCGTCGTACCTGCTGCTCATCGAGCTCTGGCGCATTCTCCTCCGGACGAGCGGTCATCCGGTGCCATTCGGCGCCGCGGCGCACGTCTGGTTCGTGTCCAGCCTTGGGCGCTATGTGCCAGGCAAGGTCTGGCAGCTCGGCGCCATGGGGGTCATGCTCCAGAAGTTCGCCGTCCCCGTTGCCACGTCCACGGCGGTCGCGCTGGTCAACGTGCTGATCAACACGCTCGCGGGATTCGCGGTGCTCTTCATCCTGGGCGCCCGCACACTCGCCCTGCCTCGCGCCGCAATCATTCTGCTCGTCGTCCTCTCCGTCGGGCTCGCCGTCATGCCGGTTCTGCTGCCACGTGTGGCGACGCTCTACACCCGCATCACCAGCCGCACGCTGGCACTGGAGCGTCTCTCCGGCCGGGCCGTATGGCTCACCGCATTCGGCGGCGCCGTGCAATGGTGTCTCTACGGCGTGGCGTTCTGGCTCTTCGCCAGGGGCGTCCTGGGAACGGCCCCGGGTCCGATCAGCGCCTACGTCGCCGCATTTACCGGATCCTATCTGATCGGTTTTCTGGCGCTGTTCGCGCCCGGCGGACTCGTCGTACGCGAGCTCGTCCTGGCGGGAAGTCTCACCCGGCTCGGGCTGTTCACGGCGAGCGATGCCACGGTGCTCGCCGTGACATCACGGCTCTGGCTCAGCGTGCTCGAGGTCGTACCGGGTCTCCTGCTGCTCGCGCGGCGCCGCGCGGCGATGCCGGATGCATCGCCGGCCTCGGCGTCGGAGAGTCAGCCGTCGCGCGCCAGGCGGATACCGTAGCGCCCGAGAAATTGCGCGAGCTCCTCCGTCAGTGCCGAACCAGCCCGGCTGCGCGACCGCCCGCTCAGGTCCAGCCAGTGCACGCCGCGCGACCGCAGCAACGCGATCACGCTTTCAGACAGCGCACTGTCGGTGAATACCGTATCCCCGCCAGCGAGCGCCGCGTCAGACAGCACGCTACTCTCGTGCACCCAGAGCAGGCGATGGACTGTGTGGTCCCGCGCGTACAGACGAAACGGATTCGCCTCGGAGATCACGATGCCGGCATGCGTGACATACCGGTCGAATTCAGCCATCATCCCGGCAATCAGCTCGCCGCGGCGCTCCGCGCTGATGGTGAGCGGAAATTCCGGCGCGCGCCGAATGACTTTTGCCGGCGAACCCACGGCCAGACTGTTCGGCGGAATCGCGCCCGACACGAGCGAGTTCGCCCCGATCACGGAGCCGTCGCCAATGGTACTGCCGGGCATGATGAACACGCGCCATGGCAACCAGACGCTCCTGCCCAGCGTCACCGGCTCGTAAGTGACGGGATAGCCGTCCAGCACGTTCAGCCACGCGCCGTGAGTAAAGATGAGACAGTGGCCGCCAATGCCGGTGTCATCGCCGATCGTGACGGGCTTGGTGGGGTTGATGAACGCCATTTGCAGCACGATCGTGCGACTGCCGAGTGTGAATCGCGACTCGGGAAGTTGCGGGCCGCCCACGTAGACCTGTTCGCGGATGCGCGCATCCTCGCCGATTTCGATCGTCTCACACGACACGTAGCTGAACGTGCCCACACTGGAATGCCGGCCGATCCTGATCGACTTTCCCTGCACGACCGCGAGCAGCCCGATCTCCACATGGTCGCCCAGCTCGACGTGGTCGCCCACGACCACGGCGCCCGGCGCGAAGGTGACGCCGCGCCCGATCCGGTAGCCGAGAAACGTGCGATATGCCCAGCGCTTGAGAGGACTCGGCATCCAGCCGAATACCAGGAAGTGCCGCCATGGTATGCGCGACTTCGGAACCAGCGATTGGCTCATGCGTCTCTCATTGGGGAAGTCAGTGGCGGGAGCGGCAACGTTACCGCGCCTTCACGAATTGCGTCAAGTGCCGACGCACCACGAGAGGGCACGTCCGTGATGGAGCCGGAATGATCGTCCTGCCCGATCGCGCCGCACTCGCGCCTGCTGAACAATACGCGCTGGACCTCCTCGTCGACCTCTCCCGGCTCGTCCCCGCGGATCACGCCGAGGTGGACCTGGTGCGCCTGGTGATCGGCGAAGAGCAGGGGAGGGGGAGCTCGATTCGCGCGCTGGCCGCGGAGAACTGGGGCATCACGCACGGTGATGGCATCGTGGTTGTGCCGCGCCGGACACTCGCGCGCATCACGGATGTGGTGAGCGGCGCGCGCGAACGACGCAGCTCCGTGCGCGACCGGTTTGGCCGGGTGCCTTCGGCGGAGAACGCGCTCGTGTCCGAGGGGCTGGAGCGCGATCCCGTTGTCTCGCGCGCCGCGCTCGCACTCCGACAGGCGGTGGTCGCCGGCGCCGCGGCGCGGCCGGTCCGCCTCGTTGCTCCGTGGCCCGATGGTCGCCGCTGGGCCGTCGCATTCACTCACGACCTCGATGTCGTCTCGCTCTGGCCTGCGTTCACGCTGCTCCGCATCGGCGAGCTCCTTGGCAAGCGAGAGGGCGGGCGTGCGCTGCGCGCAGCGCGCGCCGCCGCCGCCGCCATTGCGCGCGCGCCGGTGCAGGATGCCGTACAGGCGCTGCTGGCGATGGAGCGCAGCCGCAATGTGGTTTCAACCTGGTTCATTCTCTGTGGCACGCCCACGCTGCGGACCATGCGCGCTGGAGATCTCACATACCGGCCGGAGTCGCGCGGTGCGCGCCGCATTCTTGCCGCCGTCGCATCGGCGGGGCATGAGATCGGACTGCATGGCAGCTTCGAGACCATGGAAACGCCGGCACGGTTCGCGCCGCAGCGCGAGCGGCTCATCGCGCTGACGAACGCCGCGGTCCAGGGTGTGCGCCAGCATTTCCTGCGCATCCAGCCGGCTCTCAGCGAGCACGTCATGGCCAGCGCCGGCTTCACGTACGACTCGACCCGGGGTTTCGCCGATCGCAACGGCTTCCGCTCCGGCGTCGCGGACATCTTTCCAGTCTGGTACGATGACGCACCGGACATTGCCAGCTTTTCCGAAGCGCCGTTTTGCTGGATGGATCGCGCGTTGAGCAAGTACCGGGGAACGGAAGACCCGGCAGCCTGGGTCGCTGATGCGATCGAGCTCTTCACGACGTGCCGCGAGGTGGAAGGTCTCTGGACCGGAATCTGGCATCCGAATCTTGCTGCTCCGCTCGGCTATCCCGGCGCTCCGGAAGCGTACGCCGGATTGCTGCAGGCCGCGATTGACGGCGGAGCCTGGGTGGACACGCTCTCGAACATCGTAGGGTGGCGCACTGCACGTCGCTCCGTTCGGATTCGCACCGTGGCCGCGGATGGACGCATCGAGGCATACGCATCGGCTCCCGCGGGGATGGAGCTGATGCTCGAGGATGCCTGCGGTGCGCACCGCGAACGCGTTTTCGCGGATGTGCTCCCGTGAATTTGTCTCCCGGAGCGGATCGCGAGCTGCAGGTGCTTTTTCTTTCGCATTCATTTCCGCGCACGCCCGCCGACCCCGCTGGCTCCTTCGTGCTGCGCCTCGCGGTGGCGCTTCGAAGCGAAGGGGTGCACGCGACCGTGGTCGCACCGGGGGGCCCCGGTCTTGCCGCGCGGGATGTGTTCGAGGGAATCCCGGTCACGCGCTTTCGCTACGCCCCGCGGCGACTGGAGACGCTTGCCTATACCGGCACGATGCTCGACCAGGCCACGCACTCCGTGCGAGCGCGCGCCGTGCTTGCCAGCATGGTCACCGCGAATCTGGCAGCGGCCTACGCGGCGGTGCGGCGTACGCAGCCGGTGCTCCTCCATGCGCACTGGTGGTTTCCCGGAGGACTCGTGGGTGGACAACTGGCGCGCATGCGACACCTGCCGCTCGTGACCACACTGCACGGTTCCGATCTGCGCGCCGCGCAGGCAACGCCCATGGCAACGCGACTCTTCCGTCGCGTCATGCGTCAGTCTACAGTTGTGACCACTGTGTCGCGCTGGCTCGCGGCGGACACGACCCGGCTCGTTCCGGATACACACCCCATCGTGGGTCCCATGCCGGTAGCGCCCGATCTCTTCCACCCCGGCACCGCTCGAGCGCGTGATCGACTGCTTTTCGTTGGAAAGCTCAACGAGCAGAAGGGAATTGTCCCGCTCCTCGAAGCGCTGGCACGCATGCACGCAAATCCGCATCTCGACGTGGTGGTCGGTATTGGCAGTGATTCCACGCCAGCACGAACGCTGGCGGAATCGCTCGGCATTGGCGCCCGGATCACCTGGCATCCACTCCTCACACAGGCCGCGCTCGCGGAGCTCTATCGCTCCGACACGGTCTTCGTCGCTCCGATGACCGGCGAAGGGCTGGGGCTCGTGGCCATCGAGGCCGCCCTCTCCGGCATGCCCACTGTGGCCTTCGCCTCCGGCGGTCTCACGGACATTGTCGTGCCGGAGCGTACCGGGGTTCTGGTTCCACCGGGAGACGTCGATGCCCTTGCCGCCGCGCTGGATCGCGTGCTTGCGCAGCCGGATCAGGGAGCGGCGCTCGGAGCGACAGCCCGGGCGCATGCGCTTGCCACCTTTGCGCCGGACGCGGTGGCGCGCCGCTATGTCGATGTCTATCGCGGGGTGCTCGCCACCGCGCCGGCCGCACTCCAGATTGGTTCACTGTCGTGATGCAACTGGCGTCTGCGCCCGAATCGGCGCAATTTACAGGACGTTGCGGCGCGTTCTCCACGATTGCACCCGGCTCCCGGGTTCCCGCCACACGCGCCCCGCGCGGTGATGGTGTGTCGGTATCCTCACCTTCTGACCGATAATGCCGCGTTCCGCTGCCGTGCCAAAGACAACGCCTCGGGCCATGCCGGGCGCGGCGCCGTTCGCGCCCCGCTTCGCGGGCGCATGGGCCGCCGCGGTGTATGCCGTCTGCACGTTCGTGCTCGCCTGGCCGGCGTTCGCCGGAAAGTTCCTCGTGAGTCCGATCAGCGATCAGTACATCGGCGGCTATCCGGTGCGCGAATTCGCGGCGCATCTGCTCAAGACCACGGGCAGCTACCCGCTCTGGAACCCGTACATTTTCGGCGGCATGCCGTTCGTCGGCGCCATGAACGGTGACGAGTTCTACCCGACCTTTCTGCTGCGACTGATCTTTCCCGTGGATGTGGGGATGACGTGGGGATTCATCATCCACATTTTCCTGGCCGGGCTCTTCACCTACCTGTTCCTGCGCGCGTGCCGATTCTCCTTTCTCGCCGCGCTCACGGGCGGCCTGGCCTACATGATGGGCGGGCCGATCTCATCGTACGTCTCGCCCGGGCACGACGGAAAACTCTTCGTGAGCGCGCTGATGCCGCTGGCGCTCTGGATGCTGCTGCGCGGCATGCGCGACGGGCGCCGCTGGGCCTGGGGAGTGCTGGCGCTCACGACCGGACTCGCGGTGCTCAGCCCGCACCCGCAGCTGCTCCAGTACATGCTCCTCACGCTCGGCGCCTTCGCGCTCTGGCTCGTGTTCACCGCGGATGATACCAGGGCGCTGGAGCGGCGGACCGCCTGGCGCCGCCTGGGGATGGGGGCGATCGCGGTCGTCCTCGGTTTCCTGATGGGCGCCGTGCAGTATCTCCCGTTCATCAAGTACATCCCCTGGTCGCCCCGATCGCAGGGGATGGCGGGAGGCTATGCGCACGCGATCTCCTACTCGTTTCCCATCGAGGAATTGATCAATACGTACGTCCCGCAATTCACTGGCATCCTGGACAATTACTGGGGGAAGAACGGCATTCACTTCCACAGCGAATACCTTGGCGTCGTCGTCTTAGTGCTCGCGGTGCTCGGCCTGGCACGCCTGCTGCGTGGCGCGCATCACTCGTTTGCGCGCTTCTGGCTCGGCGTTCTCATCGTCGCACTTCTCTGGTCGCTTGGCGGCTACACGCCGTTCTATCACCTGGTGTACGCCCTTGTCCCCGGCACGAAGTTCTTCCGGGCGCCAAGCACGATGTTCTTCAACGTCGCCTTTGCCATCGCGATCTTCGTGGCGCTCGGCGTGGAGCGGCTGCAGGCGCGCGAGGTGACCATCCGCTATGCCGTTGGCTGGCTCATCGTCGGCGCCATCGTGCTGCTGCTCGGTGTGAGCGGGGCACTGACCACCGCAGCCGAGACCATCGCGCCCGTCAGCCGGCTCGACGCGGTCATCGCCAACGCGCCCCACCTGCTCGGCGGGGCGGTTCGCTCGGCGGTGTTCACGCTCATCGCTGGCGGACTACTGCTCCTGGCGGCGACGGACCGCCTGGGGAGCCGGACTACCGCGTGTGCGCTCATCGTGCTGCTGGCCGCCGACCTCTGGAGCATCGAGCGGATCTACTGGCGCTTCTCGCCGCCAGCCACGACGCTCTACGCCAGCGATCCGACCATTGACTATGTCAAGGCGCAGCGCGAACCCGGGCGCGTCCTCGCGATTCCGCTGGGGCAGGACTTCGCGTACCACGATCCGTTTCTCTTTGGCGACGCGCTCATGGTGCATGGCGTGCGGCAGGTGCTCGGCTACCAGGGCAACTCCATGCGCTTTTACAGCGAACTTACTGACAACGCATTGGGAAGCCCGCAGCTCTGGCATCTGCTGAACGTGAAGTACCTGCTCACCAACACGGACTCGACTCCCATTCCGGACTCGCGCCGCCTTGTCGGCCCGGTCAAGGACGCGGCTGGCAGCACGGTGTACCTCTACTCGGTACCGGGGGACAATCCTGCCGCCTGGGTTGCCCCGGCCATCGTCAAGGCCCCCGATGACGCAGTGCTTGCCACCGTGCTGGACCAGCGGTTCGACATGCGAAGAGCGGCGCTCTTCGATACCGCCGCGCGCGTGACCAGCCAGAAGTTGACGGCGCTGCCAGACGCCAGCCCGATCCGTCCGATCGTGACGCGCTACGAGCCCGGACATATCGAAGTCGAGCTCGACCAACCGGCCTCGGCAGGCGCGGCGCTTGTCGTGTCGGAGAATTACTACCCGGCCTGGACGGCCACCGTGGATGGTAAACCGGCGACCGTCGGCCGAGCCGATCTCGCCCTGATTGGTGTTGCGCTTCCCGAGGGATCCAGAAAGGTCGTCCTGACCTTCGGGAGGTCGACCTTCCGGCATGGGGTGCTGATCACTCTGATTGCGCTGCTGGCGGTGCTGGTCATGATCGGGGGAGGGGTGGCTCTGGAGCGCAGACCGCATGAGTGAACGCGCTCTCGTAGTCATCCCCACCTACAACGAACGCGCCAACATCGAGCGCATCATCCCCGCGGTGCTCGCGCAGGACGAGCGGCTGGAGGTGCTCGTGGTGGACGACGGCTCTCCCGATGGCACCGGCGAGATCGTGGATTCCATCGCCGCTTCCAACTCGAAGGTTCACGCCATTCACCGGGCGGGCAAACTGGGCCTTGGCACTGCATATCTGGCCGGGTTCAAGTGGGCAATCGAACAGAATTACGACTTCGTGTTCGAGATGGACGCTGACTTCTCGCATGACCCGGTGCATCTGCCGCAGTTTCTGCACGCGATACGGGACGCCGATCTCGTGCTGGGATCACGCTATCGCAAGGGCAAGGTGACCGTGGTGAACTGGCCCATGACCCGCCTCATGCTCAGCTATGGAGCAAACCTTTATGCGCGCGTCGTAACAGGGCTTCCGCTTGACGATTGCACCGGCGGCTTCAAGTGCTTTCGCAGGTCGGTCCTGGAGGCAGTCAACCTTGATTCCGTGCGCTCGAATGGCTATGCGTTTCAGATCGAAATGAGCTTCCGGGCGTGGCAGAACGGATTTCGCATCGTTGAAATTCCGATCGTGTTCGTGGACCGGACGGAGGGAGAGAGCAAGATGTCGAAGAAAATCATTCGTGAAGCCGTGTGGATGGTCTGGCGGTTGCGGTGGTGGTCGTTGACCGGACGGGTGTAATGGCAACACGGAAGTTCTACAAGATGAGCGGTTCGGGTAACGATTTCGTGATTTTCGACACCCGGCATGAGGGAGCCGGGGCACTGGACGATGAGGTCGTTATTCAGGCCCTGTGTGCGCGGGGCACCGGAGTAGGCGCGGATGGGCTGGTCTTCCTCGATCAGGCCGACGACACGAGCGGCGCAGACGTACGAATGCGCTATTTCAACAGTGACGGACTGCACGCCTCGATGTGCGGCAATGCCGCGCTGTGCGTGACGCGTCTGGCGACCGATCTGGAAGCGGCGCCAAAGACCGGAATGCACATCCAGACGGATGCTGGCGTGCTGGCCGCGCGCATGGTGGCGGCCACTCCGGAGGTGGATTTGCCGCAGGTGAGCGAGGTGCGGCCTGATGTGGCGATTGCCCGGGCGGCGGGCGAGGAGCGCATGGGCTTCTGTCGCCCGGGCGTACCACATCTGGTGGTCCGTTGCGCGGACGTCCTCCCGGTTGACGTCATTTCGCGTGGCAGGGAGCTCCGGCGGGATCCGTCGCTGCAGCCAGCCGGAGCGAACATTGACTTCGTTTCGCGCCGCGAAGACGGGAGCTGGGCCATCCGGACCTACGAGCGCGGCGTGGAAGGGGAAACGCTGGCGTGCGGAACGGGCGCGATAGCCGCGGCAATTCTGCTGTCCGCCTGGGGCGACTCCAGGCTTGAAACCAACCTGACCACGCATTCGGGTCGCTTGGTCAGCGTGCGGCTGCGTCGGGAGGGCGACGTGTGGTATCCGTCGCTTCGGGGCGAGGGACGGCTGGTTTTCACCGGACAGCTGGCAGATCGGTAGCGAGTTGTCGGCAATGGTGGGACAGCGGGTTCACGGCAGGCGCGGCCGTAATGGCACTCGCCTCATGTGGTCAACTCCAACATATGCAATGGCAACGACTTGGAAGGCAGCCGGCGGGGTAGCGCCGGCGGCTTTCCACATTTGTCCACCATCTTTAGTTTACATAACATATCTTATACGCATCAGCCGACCGAGCGCAAAGAAACGGGGGCTCCTGACACCTCGAAGCCCCCGTCGCGACAGCTACAGGACGCTGTCTATCCCTGCTTCGCTGCCTTGGCTTCGATCTCGCCGAGTCGGATCTTGGCCTCCGAAGCCGCCGGACTCGAGGGATCATCGGCCAGCTTCTGCCAGATCGCTTTGGCGTCGGATGATTTTCCGGCGTCCATGAGCGCCCGCGCGGCGCTCGCCAGATACACGTCCCGGTCGGCCGGATAGGTCGCCGCAGCCGCGGCCTTCTGGTATGCGGCGGCCGCTTCGGCGGGCTTGTTCGTCTGGTCGTACCCGGCAGCGGTCAGGTTGTATGCGCTGGCACGCATGACCTTGTCATCCGACGAAAGCAGCGACGCCAGTTGCTTGATCCCCTCTTCGTACCGGCCATTGTCGTAGAGAACTTCGGCCAGGAGGAGTCGCGCCTGATCCCCTGAGGGCGTCTTGCCGTACCGGCTCACGATCTTCTCCAGATTGCTCTGGGCCAGTGGCAGGTTGCCGGCCGTGAGCGCCAGTTCCGCATCGCTGAGGGCCGCGGAGGCATTGCTTGCCTGCACGGCCTGGGACTTGTGGTAGAACCACCCGCCTGCCGCTGCCACCACAATGACCACGGCCGCGATGGTCAGCTGCCTGGAGTGCAGTTCAGCCCATTCGATAATGTTTTCGGTGCGCTCATCGAAATCAGGGCGCCCATATGCTCCCGTACGTGTCATCAGCAATCCGGTTGGAGTGATCTCGTGCGTTCGACGATGCGAGCCGGGCCGGGATGCCGCCCTCCGTCGAATGCCCCTGGGGTGACTCGAACACCCGGCCAACGGTTTAGGAAACCGCTGCTCTATCCACCTGAGCTACAGGGGCGAAATTGGTATCATGGCGTCGCAGCGTGCGCCGCGCCGGGCTCCTGAGCACTTGTGCCGCCGTATAACCTTCAAAGCTAAACCCTCGCCAAATATCGCGCGACCCTCACGCCTTGGCGTCCTGGCGTGTCGGGCGTCCCTGCCGCTTCACTGTGGAGGCTCTCCGATGGATTCTATCTGCCGCCGGCTCTGGTGCTGTGTTCTTGCGCTGGTTTCCGTCGCTACGATTCCAACCGCGGCTGCGACGCAGAACAGCGCCCCTCGTGAGCGCACGAGGGCTCGGCCGACGCGCTCCGACAGCACCGCTGCCTCCCCAGCGTACGATCCTGCCCTGCGCGGGCTCCGGTGGCGCCTGGTGGGACCGTTTCGCGGCGGGCGCGCGGTCGCCGTCGCCGGAGATCCCACGCATCCGCTCGTCTTCTACTTCGGCGCCGTGGACGGCGGCGTCTGGAAGACGGAGAACGCGGGTGCAACATGGCGGAATGTCACGGACGGTACCACCGACATTGCCAGCGTCGGCGCCCTGGCCATTGCGCCGTCGGATCCCAACGTGATCTATGTTGGCACCGGTGAAGCCGACTTCCGCGAGGATCTCACCGGAGGCACAGGCATGTACCGCTCCACCGACGGCGCGCGAAGCTGGCGGCACATCGGCCTGGAAGACTCCCGCCACATCGCCGCTGTCCGGGTGGACCCGCATGATCCCGATGTCGTCTACGTCGCGGCCATGGGCCATGCCTTTGGCCCCAATCCGGAACGCGGCGTGTATCGCTCACGGGACGGCGGAGCGACCTGGCGGCGCGTGCTTTTCCTGAATGACAGTACCGGTGCGATCGACCTCGCCCTCGACCCCGCCAATCCGCGGATTCTCTACGCAGCCATGTGGAAGTTCGAGCGTTTCCCCTGGGGCTTCAGCGCTGGTGGCGGCCGCAGCGGACTCTGGAAGAGTACGGATGGCGGAGACCACTGGACCGAGTTGACGAGCCATGCCGGCCTGCCTGATGCCCCGATCGGGAGGATCGGCATCACCGTGTCCCCCGCCCGCCCGTCCCGACTCTGGGCCAGCGTCGAAGCGCGTGATTCGTCCGGCGGCATCTTTCGCTCCGACGACGCCGGCGCGACGTGGGCGCGGGTGAACCGCGAGCAGAAGTTCATGGTGCGTCCCTGGTACTTCTCGGGAATCACCGCCGACCCCGCGAACGAGAATACGGTGTACGTGCTGAATCTGGAGACGTGGCGCTCCGTCGATGGCGGCGCGACGTTCTCGCGCGTGGCCGCCCCGCACGGCGACGATCATACGCTCTGGGTGGATCCCACGGACGCGACGCGCATGATCGAAGGGAACGATGGCGGCGCGACCGTCAGCCTGGATGGCGGTGAGAGCTGGTCGAGCATCGACAACCAGCCCACCGCACAGTTCTACCATGTGATCACGGACAATCAGTTTCCCTACCGCATCTACGGCGCGCAGCAGGACAACACCACGGTCTCCATCGCCAGCCGGTCGGACCATGGCACGATAACCGAATCGGACTGGCACGATGTCTCCGGCGGAGAGAGCAGCTACATCGCTCCCAAGCCGGGAGATCCGCACGTCGTGTTCGCCGGAAGCTACATGGGCACCGTCACGCGCTTCGACGATCGCACCAACCAGTCGCGCGATGTGTCCATCTGGCTCAACAACTACGACGGCTACGCCGCGAAGGACGTCCCCTATCGATTCCAGTGGACATTTCCCATTGTGTTCTCGCCACACGACAGCAACACGCTCTACGTTGCCGCGCAGTACGTCTTCCGTACGTCATCCGACGGAGAGAGCTGGACGCGCATCAGCCCCGACCTGACACGCCACGACTCGGCGACGCTGGGGCCTGTGGGCGGACCCGTGACCAGGGACATGACCGGCACTGAATGGTACGGGACCATCTTCGCGCTGGCCGAATCCCCTGTCAAAGCCGGCGAGCTGTGGGCGGGGTCGGATGACGGCCTGATACATCTCTCACGCGATGGCGGCGCCAGCTGGACCGACGTGACGCCGCAGGGGCTCAAGCCCTTCACGCGCGTGAGCATCATCGAGCCCTCGCACTTCGACGCGGGCACCGCGTACGTGGCGGCCAACCGGTATCAGCTCGATGAAATGCAGCCGCTGCTCTTCAGGACCACGGACTACGGGAGGAGCTGGACGCAGATTACCGCCGGAATTCCCGCCACGGCCTACACCCGCTCCATCAGGGAAGACCCGGTGCGACGCGGTCTGCTCTTCGCGGGCACCGAGTCCGGTGTCTGGGTCTCCTTCGACGATGGCGGGCACTGGCAATCGCTGCAGCTCAATCTCCCCCGCTCGTCCGTGCGTGATCTCACCATTCACGGCGCCGATCTCATCGTCGCCACCCATGGCCGCGCTTTCTGGTCGCTCGATGACATTGCGCCGCTGCGCCAGCTCGCCGACTCCATTCGCCACGCTGGCGTCTTTCTCTATACGCCGGAACCCGCCATCCGCTTTCTGGGCGGGAATGGTCACCGGTCGAACGCCGGCGACAATCCGCCAGATGGTATCATCGTGGACTACTGGTTGCGGTCGCAGCCGCACGACACGGTCACCCTTGCCTTCGTCGATAGCACGGGCGCGGTGGTGCGCCGCTTCACCAGTAGCGCCGCCAGGGATACCGGTTCCACGCACCGGGACACCACCGTGGAAGACAGTGCCTCGTACGCGCCCAGCGACTCGACCGTCGCTACGCACGCGGGCGCAAATCGCTTCGTGTGGAATCTCCGTGCGGAGCCAGCCCACAAGCTCGACGACGTCGTCGTGGACGAGGGCATGCTGGATGGACCTCTGGTGGTGCCCGGGACATACACGGCTCGACTCTCTGTTGGCGGGACGACGGTGGAACGCCGCTTCCAGGTCGCCGAAGATCCGCGCGTCCGGACGTCGCCGGCGGATCTCGCGGCCGAGTACGGGCTGGCGCTGCAGGTGCGCGACGCGATCGACTCGACGGTCGTGGCCGTCCGGCGCATCGAGAGCATCCAGGAACAGCTCCGGCATCGGAGTGCGCAGGTGAGGCACATGCCGTACGAACACCGCGTATCCGCGGCGGCCGATACGCTCTCCGCGCAGCTCGACAGCGTGCGGTTCGCGCTCGCGGAAGTGGAATCGCACGCCGATGAGATCACACTCAACTACCCGATCAAGCTGTACAACAAGCTGCTCACGCTGAACGTCATGGTGCAGGGTGCCGATGCCGCGCCGACAGCGGCGCAGCGTGCGGTGTACTCGGAGCTCAATGGCAAGGTGAATGAGCAGCTCGCGCACCTGCGAACGCTCGAGCAGGTCCAGCTCGCGGCCTTCGATGCCCTGATCAGGACGCTGCAAGTGCCGGCGATCGTGCCGGCCAGACAGAGCCAGACGATCCCGTGAGTCGAGGGGCAGCCCATGGGGCAGCCCCATGGGCTGCCCCATGGGCTGCCCCTCGACACCGGGTCAGTATCCCGGGTTCTGTGTGATACCGGGTGCCACATCGACCTCGCGCTGGGGAATGGGATACAGCGTGGCCTGGGCCGAAATGCCCATGACCGTCGTGGCGAGGCCGGTGCGGACCAGATCCGGCCAGCGATCGCCTTCGAAGGCCAACTCGAGTCGCCGCTCGTTGAGGATCCGCGCGATGACCTGATCCTGCGTCGAGAGCGTGGTCGCGCCCGGCCCGATCACCGTCACGCCGAGTATGTCGTCGGGTAATCCGGCGCGTTCCCGCACGCGGTTGTATTCGTCCACCGCATCGCCGAGCTGCCCGAGCCGCGCCAGCGCTTCGGCGCGCGTGAGGATCACCTCGGCGAAGCGCAGCACCGGAAAGTACTCCGTACCGACGATGGAGCGGTACTTCGAGCCGTACACGCGACTTCCGGCAATGCTGATATTCCACTTGCCGCGCAGATCCGTCGGGTTGTAGTTGCTGATCGAACCGTCGGGATCGAAGCTCGGATCGTATGCGTGCATCAGATCCGTTGTCGGCGCGAGTTCGTACACGCCGCCCAGTCCACGTGTGAAGTAATCGTACGACAGAAAGCTCTCCTGGATCTCTGTCTGGATGATCCGGAAGATGTCCTCCGGCGTGGCATTGCCGGTTGCGGAATACAGATCCTGGTACCTGGGCGCGAGCTCGTAGCCCATGCCCTCCACCTCCGCGGCCGCGGCTTCCGCGCCGGCCCAGTCACCCTTGTACAGCAGGACGCGGGCGCGCAGCGCGGCCACGGCACCGACAGTTGCCTGTGTGGTTTCATCCGTGTTCGAAATGCCCGCCGCGGCGGAATCGAGATCCTTCAGAATCTGGTCGTACACCTGGTCCACGCTGGCCCGCGTGACGCTGCTAGCCGCCGAGAGCGTCGATGCAGGCTGTGTGACAATGGGTACACCGCCGTAGAGCTTGACCAGATTCGAATAGTTGAGCGCCCGAAGAAAGTACGCCTCGCCCAGAATTTCCGTGGCCTGATCGGAATCGATGGACGTGATCGCCGGCACCCGGGTGATGATCTCATTCGCGCGATTGATGTCGGCGTATGACGCGAGCCAGATATCGGCGACCGCCGCGTTATTGGCATGCAGCTGATTGTGGTCAACTTCGGCGTACGAGGTGTACGTACCGCTGTTCAGGGCGTTATCCGCGGACAGATCGCCGAGTTCGACAAGCTCCTCTCCGTAGAGCGAAAGACTCTGCAGGCCGTTATAGGCCCCCATGAGCGCGGCCTGGGCGCTCGGACCGTCCGAAATCGCCGTCGCGTCGGGAACGGACGTCGTCGGCTGCACGTCGAGTGGATTGCTGCAGGCGGCGGCTGCAAGCAGCAGCATGGCCGCCAGGATGCGAATGCGCATTGCTGGGTTCATCCTCGATGAAGTGGTCATGAGGCGAGGACTCAGAAGTCTCCGCGGATGCCGATCGCAATCGTGCGGGCACGCGGATAGGCGTAGTAGTCAGTGCCGAGCTCGATGTTGGCGCTCGAGCCGTTGCTGTTCACGTCCGGATCGTAACCGGTGTACTTCGTGAAATTGTGCAGGTTGAACCCGCTCACGTAGAGCTGCGAGTTCTGCAGGTTGCCGAACGCCAGCAGCGACTTGGGCAGCCGCCAGGAGAGCGTAACCTCCTGCACGCGCAGGTACGAGCCATCCTCGATGAAGTGATCCGAGATCTCCGTGCCGCCGGATGTCCCATCGAAGCTCGCGCGCGGCTCGTCCGTGATATCGCCGGGCTTCTGCCAGCGACTGAGCGCATACGTGAACTTGTTGTCGTAGTGGTATCCGCCGTCATCGGCGAAGATGCGCATCAGGTTGAAGATCTTGGCGCCCTGGCTGAACTGCAGATTGGCCGCGAGCGACAGGCCGTGCCAGGACCACGTATTCCGGAAGCCGCCGTAGAATTTCGGCTGCGGGCTCCCGGCGTACGTGCGGTCCGACGACGTGATGGCGCCGTCACCGTCCACGTCCTGGTACCTGGCATCGCCCGTCTGGGGATCGACACCCAGGAAGTGCAGCACGTAGAACTCGCCGATCGGGTAGCCCACAGCCACGCGGTCAATCGCGCGGAAATTGTTGCCATCGATCGGCTGGTCCTTGTAGAGCTCCGTCACCTCGTTGTGGTTGAACGCGATGTTGAAATCGGTGCGCCACGTGAAGCCATTCGGCGAATCCGCGTTGAAGTTCACGGACTGGAGCCCGAGTTCGAAGCCCCGGTTCATCACGTTGCCAATGTTGTCCCAGTAGCTCTGATAGCCGGTGATGCCCGGAATGGGCCGATTGACGAGCAGATCCGATGTGAGCTTGTGGTAGTAGTCGGCGATGACGGTGACCCGTCCGCCCAGCGGACTCCAGTCGAGTCCCGCATCCCATTCCTTTGTGGACTCCCACTTCAGATCGGGATTGCCGAACGTCGCGGGTGCAATGCCGGGAGCACTGCCATAGTTGCCGCTGCCGTAGACGCCCGCATAGGCGAAGTTCGGAAGCTCCTGATTCCCCGTGACGCCAAAGCTCCCGCGCAGCTTGAGAGAGCCCAGGTGCTGCTTGAACCCGCTCATGAATGATTCATCGCTCACCAGCCAGCCCGCGGAGAGCGCCGGGAAATAGCCGTAGCGGTTGTCCGGCCCGAAGCGGGATGACCCGTCGGCGCGCATGCTGGCGGAGAGCAGATAGCGATTCTTCCACGAATAATTCGCGCGCGCGAAGTAGGACACCAGATTGTGCTGCACGGGGCCGGTGCCCCCGTACGAAACGATGTTGGTGGCGTTGTCGATGTAATGCAGATCGGCGCTGCTGAACCCTTCGCCACGGATGAAGTTGGATTCGTCCTTGTTGTATTCGAGGCTGGCGCCGCCGACAATGTTCCATGCGCTCGCCGTGTCCGAGCCGCCCTGGTAGGTGAGGAAGCTCTCCATGAGGTAGCGATTCCCGTTATCGGCCGCGCTCTTCGCCACGCCGCCCGCACCGTAGGCATACGTGCCCACCACCAGCGGCGACTGCCACTGGTCTTCGCGCATGTGCAACACATCGGCGCCCAGGCGCCCCGTGAGCGAGAAGTGCGACGAGAGGTTGTAGGCTGCGTCGACGTTGCCGATGAAGCGGTCGGTGATCGTGGGCAGCTCATCGAAGTTCCCAATGGCGACCGGGTTGGTGTAGTTCAGACCGTCATCCGGATTGGAGAACCGCGTGCCGATCATGACTGGATAGATCTGGGGCAGGCCAATGGCGTTCGTCACGATGCCGTTGTCGCTGTTGTCGCCTTCCACGCGATCGGTATTCTCGTGCGAAATCGCGAAGGACGATTTCAGCGTGAGCCGCGAGCTGGCATCGTAATCCACGTTCACGCGACCGTTGGCGCGCGCGTACTTCGAGCCGAGCACGATACCCTGCTGCCCGAAGTAGGAGCCGTCCAGGTAATAGCGCAGCCGGTCGCTGCCGCCGCTGACGCTCAGGTGCGCGTTACCCACCGGCGCCGTGCGGAAGATCGCGTTCTGCCAGTTGGTGTTCGCGTACGGCTGATCGGTCGGGAATGGAATGTCGTCGCCATCGTTCACCGCCCCTTCGTTCATGTAATCGACGTACTGCTGGGCGTTCATCAGATCGAGCTTGCGCTCGGCGTTCTGCCACCCCAGATAGGCGTCGATGGAAAAGCGGGCCGGACCCGTCACGCCCCGTTTCGTGGTGATGAGGACCACACCGTTCGACGCGCGCGAACCGTAGATCGCGGCGGCCGAGGCATCCTTCAGAACCGTGATGGACTCGATGTCATTGGGATCGAGTCCGGTCACGCCCGTGAGTGCCTGTCCGCTCGGCGCAAGCTGCGCGAAGTCGCTGGTCTGCACCGGGACGCCATCCACGACGTAGAGCGGCTGGTTCGATGCCGAGATCGAAGCGGCGCCGCGTACGCGGACGCTGATGCCGTTGCCGGGATCCCCCGAGTTCTGCATCACTTGAACTCCCGGCGCCTTGCCCTGCAACGCCGCGTCAATGCCGGCCACGGGCTGGTTCGTGATCTGGTCGGCGCTGACGCTGCTCACCGCACCCGTGATGTTGGTGCGATTCTCCGTGCCGTAGCCAATGGCCACCACAGGCGCCAGCACGGTCGCCACTGCCTTGAGCGAGAAGTCCACCACCGCGGTATCGCCCGCGGCGACGGTAACTGTGCGCTCGGCCATCGCGTAGCCCACTCGTTGCACGCGAACCTGGACGGCGCCCGGGTTGACGTTGTGAATGACGTACGTGCCCGTGCTCGTGGACAGCGCACCCATCGTACCTCCGACGATGCGCACCTGAGCGCCGGGCACGGGCTCCCTCGAGGTGGAATCCGTGATCGTGCCGCGGATCGTGCTGGTCTGCTGCGCCACGGCCGAAGGCACACCGGCCAGGAACGACACCAGGAGACTCGCACCCACGGTCAGCCACGACGTACCGGACAATCTCATGAGATTGACCTCCGTGTTCTGGGTATTGAGAAGGAGGGGAGACGCTACGGCGCGATGGCCGCATGGATGGATACAGATTACGTGTACTGAAACGCTTCCGTTTCAGAATACCGCATGCCAATCATCTCTCGACTCGCCGTGCGCGTCAAGGGATGAGGGCGCGCGGTGACATTGACGAGAGGCGCCGGACGCCGTGGCGTCAGGGCTTGCGCGCGAAGGCGCGTCGTGCAGCATCGCGAATGGATGGCGGTGCCATGCCGTACGCCTCCAGCAGTTCTGCCGGCGTGCCGGACTGCCCGAACCGGTCGTGCACGCCCACAAACTCGATGGGGACGGGATGGCGCTCGGCGAGGATCTCGGCGACGCGCGATCCCATGCCGCCATGCACCTCGTGTTCCTCGACCGTTACGACCGCGCCACAGCGTCGCGCGACGCCTTCCACCGCCTCCGCATCCATCGGCTTCACGGTATGGTTGTTGAGCACCAGACATTCCAGTCCGTCTGACCGGGCCAGCTCGTCAGCCGCGATCAACGCATTGAACACCAGGATGCCACAGGCAATGATCGCGACATCGTGCCCGTCGCGAAACAACTGCGCTCGCCCCAGCTCGAACGGTGTCTCTTCCGTGGTGATGACAGGGGACTTCTCGCGACCGAATCGGACATACGCCGGCGACGACGTTCGGGCGATGGCCTGAGTGGCCAGCTTCGTCTGGCGTGCGTCGCACGGCACGACGATCGTGATGTCGGGAATGGGGCGCAGGATCGCGATGTCTTCGATGGCCTGGTGCGTTGCGCCATCCGGTCCCACGGACACGCCGGCATGGGCACCGGCAATCTTCACGTTCGCCTGGTTGAGGCAGATGTTCGTGCGCACCTGCTCCCATGCACGCCCCGGGCAGAACATGGCGTACGAGGCGATGAACGGGATCTTTCCCGCGAGGGCCAGTCCTGCACTCATTGCCGCCAGCAACTGCTCCTGCACGCCGACCTCGATGAACCGATCCGGAAACGCGTCCCGGAAGGCCTGCATTCGCGTGGATTCGGCGAGATCCGCGCACACGGCTACCACCCGGGCATCGCGGCGTCCCGCTTCGACCAACCCCTCGCCGAACCCGTCTCGCGTGGCGACCTGCTGCACCACCCTGGCGTCGAGATTATCCACGAGGTGCATCGCCTCGGGCCGACCAGGGAGGAGAGAGGGCGCGCCGCTCATGTCCCGGCCTCGATTCTGCCGCCCAGCGTGCGGAGCTCGCGCAGCGCCTCCACCGCCTGCGGCGGCGAGGGCGGCTTGCCATGCCAATGGTAGTCCCCCTCCATGAATTCCACGCCCTTCCCCGCCAGCGTATGCGCGATGATGACGGACGGCCTGCCCTGCACCATCTGCGCGCGCGCCACCGTCTCGATGATGGCAGCCATGTCGTTGCCATCACACTCGAAGGATTGCCAGTTGAACGCGTCGTACTTCGGCCGCAGCGGGTCGAGCGGCATCACATCTTCGGTCAAGCCGTCGATCTGAATTCCGTTCCGGTCGACGATGCAGATGAGATGATCGAGCTTGAACTTGGCGGCGAACTGCACAGCCTCCCAGTGCAGCCCGCACTGCTCCTCGGCATCCGACACAATGCAGTACACGCGCCAGTTTCGGTTGTCCATCCTGGCGACATACGCCATGCCCCCCGCCTGCGCGAGACCGGCGCCGAGCGGTCCCGACGTGGTTTCGAGCGCCGGCAATCGCGTGCGCTCGGGATGACCCTGCAACGGGCTTCCGAAGCGGCGCAGTCGCGCAAGCTCGGCTTTCGAGAAGTAACCTGCCTCCGCCATGGCGGCGTAACGCACGGGGCAAATGTGGCCGTTGGACAGAATGAGGCGGTCGCGCTCCTCCCACATCGGGCGATGCGGGTCGTGCCGCAGGATGTGGAAGTACATGGCGGTGAACACGTCGGCCATGTCGAGCGGACCCGCCGAGTGTCCGGACCCGGCTTCAACCAGCATTTCAATGATGTCGCGCCGAATGGTGTTGGCGCGCTCCCGGAGCTCCAGAAGCTTGTCGGCGGACGGCATCTCCATGCCGGGTGCGATGTGCATGAAGAGCGCCAGCACGGGGGCGCCGCCATACCGGTGAGAGAGATGCCGTGTGCTGCAGTGTAGTGAGGAGCGATCCAGTATGACATAACTGGCGTCAAGTTGAAACGCGGCGAACGAACCGGGCCGATCGACCCGCGTCAGTACTCGACCAGGCTCGTCACTCGTTGCGCCGAGAGCGCCTGTACGCCCGGCAGGAACGACAGCGTCATGAGAAACGAGCAGCCGAGCACGAGCCCGCCCAACCGCTCCACTACATCGCACGCGGCACGCGCGGTACCACCAGTGGCGAGCACATCGTCCACGATGAGGACACGGTCCCCTGCGCCGATGGCATCATGGTGGACCTCGAGCGCGTCAAGGCCGTATTCGAGCGCATAGTCCACGCGTTCGACCCGCGCCGGCAGCTTGCCAGGTTTCCGAACCGGGACGAACGCCGCACTCAGATGCTGCGCGACCGGCGCACCGAGGATGAACCCGCGGCTCTCGATGCCGACCACGTGCGTGATCGCCTCGGCCGCGAATGGCGCGGCCATGGCTTGCGTGGTGCGCCGAAACAGCGTGGCGTCGAGCAGGACGGGCGTGATGTCCTTGAAGATGATTCCCGGCCTGGGAAAATCCGGAATGTCGCGAATGGCGCCGCGCAACATCCTGTTGAGGGTCGAGTCAACGTCGTCGTTCACGAAGAATCCGCTCACCGGAGCACGCGAAAGGGGCGCGTCAGCGGTTCGAGTCCATCCGCACTCATGCGTCGCAACGTCTCGACGCGCGCGCCCGCAGGCCCGCGTTCCATGGCCCCGAGGAATCGCTGCACTGCCGCGTCATCGCCCTCCGCCGCGATTTCCACTGCGCCATCCGCACGATTGCGCACCCATCCGGCAAGGTCGAGCCGACGTGCCGTCTCGCGGGCGAACCAGCGGAATCCCACGCCCTGCACCGCCCCACTCACCTCGACGCGGACGACGGCCATATCACTGGCGTGCGGTCTCCCGCAGCAGCGCAGCCAGAACGGCGGCCAGCGCACTCGCATCGCTGCTCGTACTGGCATCGCGGGAAATGCTGACGTCTCCATCGCGAATGCGTTGCGCGATGCGCTCGAGCGAGGCTGCGACAGTCGCTCTGGGGTCCGGAAACATCTCGGCGAGTGCCGTGCGCGACCACGCGTCATTGTCATGCCCGGCCTCGGCAGGTTGCGCCCATGGCGCGGCGCTGTCGTGCAATTCCTCCGCGATGCCGGCCAGCGCCTGATCCGGAGCGGCCATGGGCGGATCGGTGAGCTCCGTAGTCGCTGCGGTTGACGCCTCCGGCCAGGCGAGTGCATCGCTCAGCTCATCCGCCGGCGCGAATGCCGCGGACGCTTCGACAGTGGAGCCAGCGCCCGGGAATGGTTCGGCCTGTCCGACAGAGTGCATTTCTGCGTCTTCTTCAGCCTGTCGTTCGGGCTGCACGTCAGCCTGTACGTCGGCGCGCAGCTCAGCAGGTACCTCAGCCTCGGGCTGTACCGCCGATTCGACCGGCGCATCCGGTGCCGGAGTCGGCTGCGGCACCGACGCCTCGATGACTTCGAGGACTGGCGGAGTCCAGGGAAGCCTGGCCGTGGGTTGCTCTGCCGAGTAGTCGTCGTGCGGCAGCTCCCCCTCCAACAACTCCGGTGCTGCGTGCTCTGATGCAATCGGCGTCTCATTCGCTTCCTCTGACAGGGCCACCTCTACCGGCGGCTGCGCAACCGCCTCCGCCGCGGCGCGGGCGGCGCGCACGGCGACAGCCGGGACGAAGAGGAGTCGCGACGAGCGGCGACTTCCGGCGGGAAGGCGGGACGGGACCGCGCCGGCGCCGGGCAGCAAGGGCGTGAATGGCGGCAGCCGGACACTGCGTGTCGCAAGCAATGATTGCGTTGTGGCCAACTCGGACATCGGTCTCTCCTGAACGGCGATCGGCAATATGAAAGTCCGGGGCGGCGCCCGCTACTGGCGCGCTACGCTGGCCAGCCGTGCAGACCCACCAGCGGGACGAATCGTGCCGGCCCCATGTCACGCCGCTCCAGCTCCGCGCCATGCCGCGTGAGCAGCGTGAGCTCCTGTTCCTCCCGCGTACCGAGCGGGATCAGCAAGCGGCCGCCATCAGCGAGCTGCTCAACGAGCGGGGTGGGCGGCGCCGGCGCACCAGCGGTCACCAGAATGGCGTCGAAGGGACTGTAATCGCGCCAGCCCAGTGTCCCGTCGCCGGCGAGCAGCGACACGTTGCGCACACCGGCTTCGCGCAACACGGCGCGCGCCCGTTCGATCAGCGGAGCCACCCGTTCGACCGAAAAGACCTGGGCGGACAGGTGCGCGAGTAACGCGGTCTGGTAGCCGGACCCCGTTCCGATCTCGAGGACCCTTTCATGCCCGTGCAATCGCAGCAGCTCCAGGTATCGCGCGTGCGTGGACGGCTGGGAGATGGTCTGCCCATTTCCGATGGGCAACGCGCTGTCCTCGTATGCGCGGTGCCGCATGCCAGTGGGAACGAAGAGATGGCGCGGCGTGAGATCGAAGGCCTGCAGCACCGCAAGGTCGCGGATGCCGCTCTGCTGGAGATCCTCCACCAGCCGACGTCTCGCGCCGAGGAACTGCGTCAGGTCAGGTCCGACCACCAGGAAGTCGCCTCCTCGAGCATCTGCGTATGCGTGAGATCCAGCGTCAGCGGAGTGACGGAGATGTAGCCTTCGGCAACAGCACGGAAATCGGAATCGTCCGGACCGCTCCAGGACGCGGAGCCGCCACCAATCCAGAAGATCTCCCGCCCGCGCGGGTCGTGCATTCGCATGAGCGAATCCGAATAGACGCGGCGACCCAGCCGTGTGAGTCGCACGCCCTTGATGTCGCTGGCCGGACGCGGCGGCAAGTTGATATTGAGCAGCGTGGTGCGCGGCATGTGCTCGAGTCGGGTGAGATGGCGCAGCAACCGCTCGACGATGTCCACCTGGTTCGTGAGCAGCTCCGGATCGGCGCGCAGCTCGCCACCCGCGAACGAAATCGCAATGGACGGAATGCCGAGCGACACGCCCTCCATTGCGGCCGCCACGGTGCCGGAGTACAGCACGTCCTCGCCCATGTTGTGGCCATGATTGATGCCGCTCAGCACGAACTCCGGTTTTTCGGGCATGAGCGCCTCCACTGCGAGCATGACACAATCGGTGGGCGTTCCATCAACCTGATAGCGGCGCGCACCGCGCTGCACGGGGCGCACGGGATGATGCAGCGTGAGCGAGTGACTGGTGGCGCTCTGCTCGCGATCCGGCGCGACGACCGTCACCTCCGCGAAGCGGGATGCGGCCTGCACCAGGCATTCGAGCCCATGCGCGAGGATGCCATCGTCGTTCGAGATCAGCAGCCGCATCACTGCGTCGCCCGGTACCGGCCGCGCCAGATCGTACGCACGACGCGCATCGAATCACGCACGGCCCGAAAGTGGCTGGGCGTCCCATAGATGGTGGGAATGGGCACACTCGCAATACGGTATCCCGCGCGACCCGCCTGGATGAGGAAATCCGTTTCGAACTCGTAGCGCTCGCCGTGCGCATGCACGTGCTCCAGGACCTGGCGTCGCATGGCACGGAACCCGGATTGCGCATCCGCGATCGGCACACCGACAATGCTGCCCACGGCGGAGCTGGCCAGGGCGTTGGTGAGGCGGCGGCCGAGCGGCATGGCGCCGCCGTCTCGTGCCCGGGTGCCAATCGCGACGTCGGCGCAGGTGAGCGCGTCGAGTACCGCGGGCGCGTAGCGGGCGTCGTGCTGGCCGTCCGCGTCCATGGTCAGCACCGCCGACACGCCAAGCGCGAGCGTTTCCGCGAAGGCCGCCCGCAACGCGGCACCCTTGCCGCGATTGCGCCTGAAGGCAATGACGCGCGCGTCCGTCGCGCACGCGATGGCATGCGTGGCATCATCGGACCCATCATCGACGACGATCAGGGCCGCGTGCGGGAGCGCGACGCGCAGCTCGCGCAGGACATTCGCGAGTGTGGCCGCGGCGTTGTACGCGGGGATCACACAGGCGAGTGGCGCGATCACGCCTCGTCGCCCGCGTCGCCGAGCAGCGCGAGTACCTCGCGGAGCTCCCGCTCCAGCGAGCGAATGGTCTGCAAGTCGAGCGCCCCCCGCGCCAGCGGCTTGAGTCCCCCGCCTTTGCGATGAGCGTCGACCTTCTGGCGCGCGCCTTCAATGGTGTACTTCTCGGTGTAGAGCAGATGCTTCACGAGTTGAATGAGCTCCACCTCGCGCCGCTGATAGACGCGGTTTCCCGAGCGGTTCTTGGCCGGACTCAGGAAGCGGAACTGGCTCTCCCAGTAGCGCAGCACGTGCGGCTTGAGTCCCGTGAGCTCGCACACCTCGCCAATCGAGAAGAACTCCTGGACGGCTTCGCGCGCGCTCATGGGTCGCGCTCCGCGCGCAGCTCGCGCGCCATGAGCGCCTCGATGGCGGTCCGAACCGTCTCCCGTTCGAACAGGATGCGGTGTACTGCGGCGACAATTGGCATTTCGATCCCCTCCCGCGCCGCGAGAGCGTGCGCGCTCTGGGTGGTGAACACCCCTTCCGCCACCGTCTCGCGGGTGGACAGCACGGCCTCCAGCGAGCTGCCCCGCGCCAGCTCGGCCCCCAGTGCACGATTGCGACTCAGCGCACCGGTGCAGGTGAGCACCAGGTCGCCCAGCCCCGCCAGCCCGGCGAACGTCGCGGGCTGCGCGCCCAGTGCGACGCCCAGCCGCGTGATTTCGGCCAGCCCTCGCGTGATGAGCGCCGCGCGAGGATTGTAACCCAGTCCCAGGCCTTCCGCGATGCCGGTGGCTACCGCGATGACGTTCTTGAGCGCACCCCCTACCTCCACGCCCGTCACGTCATCGTGCGTGTAGACGCGCACGTGGTCGTTGCTGAGCTGCTGTTGCGCGAGCCGCGCCGCATCGGCGTCGCGGGACGCCGCCACGACTGCGGTCGGCTGCCGGGCCACCACCTCAGCAGCAAAGCTCGGGCCCGAGAGCGCCACGACGGGACAGTGCGGCGCTTCCTGCTCCACGATCTGCGTCATCAACGCCAGCGTGCCGCGCTCAATGCCCTTGCTGGCCACGACCAGCGTCGCGCCTGCAGCAATCGCATCCATGCTCCGCCGCACGAGGTCCCGGAGCACGTGCGATGGCGCGGCGAGCAGCACGAGCGCCGCGCCATCGAGCGCCGGCTCGAGCCGGTCGTGTGCGCAGATCCGCGGCGACAACACGGCCCCGGGAAGAAATCGCGGATTGGCGTGTCGCGCGTTGACTGCTTCGACCACATCCGGCTCGAAGGCCCAGAGGGCGACCTCGTGCCCGTTGCGCGCAAGGAGATCGGCGAGCGCCGTGCCCCACGCACCGGCACCAATGACGGCGCATCGCATCATCCTGGCGGCGAGCCGCGGCGAAATCGATGCTCCTCGCCGCGCAGCAGTCGTCCGATGTTGGCGCGATGGGTCCAGAATACGAAGAGCGCCACGAGTACGCTGAGCGCCAGTACCGGTGCCCGCAGGCCCATCAGGATCGCGATCGACAGCGGAAGGAGAACAGCGGCCACGAGCGAAGCGAGCGACACGTATCCCGAGAGATACACGGTGGCGGCCCACGCGACGAGCGAGATCAGCGTGGGGATCGTCGCCAGCGCGAGAAAGACTCCACCGGCTGTGGCGACGCCCTTGCCACCTGCCTTCCACCGCAGAAACGGAGAACGCACATGCCCCAGGATGGCGACAATGCCAAATGCCAGCGCCCACTGCGCAGGGGCGGGACTCGCGATCCCGCGCGGCAGGAGCCACACGGGCAAGGCGCCCTTGGCAGTGTCGAACAGCAGCACGGCCAGCCCTGCCTTCCAGCCGAGCACACGAAACACGTTGGTCGCTCCCAGATTGCCCGAGCCGTGCTCGCGCAGATCGATGCCGCGCACCCAGCGCCCCGCAAGATAGGCCGCCGGAATGCCGCCGCACAGATAGGCGATGAGCAACCCGAGCCACGGACTCATTCAGGCGGCCTTGCGCCGGAGCAGAATCCGGAGCGGATTCCCGGTGAATCCCCACGACTCGCGGAAGCCGTTGTGCAGATAGCGCACGTAGTGCTCCTCGACGAGTTCGGGATGATTGCCGAACACCGCGATGGCAGGTGGCGCCACTTCCACCTGCGTGGCGTAGAGAAGCTTGACCTCGCGACCCGCTGCCTGCGGCGGCTGGCGCCGCGCGAGCAGCTCCTCCAGCCGCGCATTCACCTGTGCGGTGGAGATGCGCTTGCGGCGTTCGGTGTCCACGGCCATGAGCGCATCCAGAAGCCTGGTGATGCGCTGGCCGGTGAGCGCGGACGTGAAGAGGAACGGGACGAAACGCAGGAAGGGGGCCTTCTCTTCCGCCTCCTTCTCGAAGCGCGCCGCGCTGTTGGTATCCTTCGCCACCAGGTCCCACTTGTTCACGACGACAATCAGTCCACTGCCGCGCTCCCAGGCGAGCGCGGCGATCTTGAGATCCTGGTTCTCGAGTCCGAGCACGGCATCGATCACAAGCACGCTGATGTCGGCGCGCTCGATCGCGCGGCGCGTGCGCAGTGCGGAGTAGAATTCGATGCTCTCGTCCACGCGCGACTGGCGCCGCAGGCCGGCGGTATCGATGAACACGAGCGTGCGTCCATGGTACTGCATTGGCGTGTCGATGGCATCGCGCGTCGTGCCGGCATGCTCCGACACGACGAGTCGCTCCTCGCCGAGAAGCCGATTCACGATGGACGATTTCCCCACGTTCGGCCGCCCGATCACCGCTACGTGGAGCGCGTCGGGAATTTCGGCGGGGCCCTCCGGAAATCGCTCGACGATCGCGTCGAGCAGGTCACCCGAATTCTTGCCATTCTGCGCCGAGACGGGAATCGGCTCGCCCGCACCGAGCGCGTAGAACTCGTAATAGTCCGTGGATTGGACATCATCCACCTTGTTCGCCACCAGCAGCCACGGTTTGCGCGACCCGCGCAGGAGCGTCACGACATTGGCATCGCTTGGATGAACGCCGGCCCGGGCATCGGTCACGAGCAGGAGCAGATCGGCTTCGTCTACCGCCTGCAATACCTGGCGGCGGATCTCGACGTCGATGGGCAGGCTGGGATCGTCCGTCAGGCCGCCGGTGTCAACGAGCCAGAAGGCACGACCGTTCCATTCCGCGCGCGCGAAGTGACGATCGCGCGTCGTGCCCGCTTCCTCGCTCACGATCGCCGCGTCGCCGCCCACGATGCGATTGAAGAGCGCCGATTTCCCTACATTCGGCCTGCCGACGATGGCCACCACGGGAACGGTCACGTCCGGGCACCCATCGGCAGGGCGGCTTCCGAATGAAGGACATCGATGAAGTCGTACGACGGGAAGACCGGAATGGGCAACTCCTCGCGCAGCGTGAGGAAAACCGCGTCATCGAGGAAGACGCCGTCGTCGTTGATCGTCTCGGCGGGAATGAGCGCGAGGTCGAGATCGTGACGCGCCGCCAGCGCACGCCGGATGTCTTCCCCAACGAGCAGCCCCGCCGTCGTCGTGGTGGGCCCGAACAGGGAGTTGGCGGCCACGATCATCTCGAAGTGCGCCCCAGTCGCGCTCGTGAGCGCCGCGAGCAGCTCCTGCATGATTCCCTGCCCCATGGACACGCCCGTCACCACACCAATGCGGCGACCGTCGAGGCGCGGCAGCCCCGCCATCCCCTCAGCGATGCGCCGACGCAGCAACGCGACAGATCCGACCCCATTTTCAATCTGCGGAAAGTCGCCATAGTGCTCCGCATCGGGCAGCGCGCGTCCGGCCAGCAGATACAGCTCGTCGGAGCCGTACACCCAGCGATCACCGCGCTCCCGCAGCGCGCGTGCCTCCCAGCGCTCCACATCCGCGAGCAGCCGGGCCGCATGCTCCGGGTCCATGGACTGGCCGGTGTAGAGATGCGAGAACTGCGTGAGCCCCACGGGGACCACCGCGACAGAGATCATCGCGTCGCCCAGGCTCCAGAGATCCGCACACGACTGCTCGAGCACCGCGCCGTCATTGAGGCCCGGCACGATCACCATTTGTCCATGGAACTGGATGCCGCCCTCCGCCAGTCGCGTGAGCTGCTCCATGATGTTCGGCACGCGCGGATTGTTGAGGAGAACCCGGCGCGCCTCCCATGGCGTGGCGTGCACCGAGACGTAGAGCGGCGACAGCCGGTATTCCAGGATGCGCGCAATGTCGCGTTCCTTCACATTCGAGAAGGTCGCGAAGTTGCCGTACGCGAAGGACAGCCGGTAGTCGTCGTCGCGAACGTACAGGTTGCGCCGCAAACCGGAGGGAAGTCCCTCAATGAAACAGAACTCGCAACGGTTGGCGCAGCGTCGCACCCGCGGTGGCTCGAGTTCGATCCCGAAGATATCCTCGCTGCTGCGCTCGATCTCGTAGACCACCAGCGCCCCGTCGGGCAGCCGGGCCTCGATGACGAGCTCATCGTCCGCCGAGAGAAACTCCCAGTCGAGAAAATCCGCAAGCTCGCGCCCGTTCACCGACAACAGTTCGGTGAGCGGGACAATTCCGAGTTGCTCGGCGATGCCGCCGGGAACCACGCGGCTGACGCGGACCATGACTCCAGGGGTGAGTGAGCCACTCGCCGCGGGGCAGCGAGAGCCGGCAAGAGGCGAGCGAAACGGAGACGCGCCCCACAGGGGGCGCGTGAACTTCAAGGAAACTAGGAGATGAGGTCGGCAAACGCAAGGCAGCATCACGACTTCCGTGGCATGATGTACCATGGCCCATCGGCAGTGCCGATGGGCCATGGTACATCATGCCGTGAGGGCGATGCTACTTGACGAGCGGATACTTGAAGGCCTTGATCGCCGCGCCATCCACGGAGATGGAGAATTTCTTCGACGCGGTAGGCGAACCCTTCGGGCCGAGCGCCAGCGGTTCGGTGGACTTGGACGCCACCACGTTTCCCTTGTCGTCAATGAACTGGATCGGAAGCGTCACCGTTTTCGCGGCCGCGGTCACGTTCTCCACCGTGCCCTCGAGCGAATAGTGCGTCGTGTCGTGGCTGAAGGCGGTGAAGTTCACCGTGACCGGCAGCTTCTCGGACGTGGTCACGTACTTCGAGACTGAATCGCCATACGCCTTCACGACCTTGGGGTCGGACACCTTCTTCTCGAGGCCCTGGTAGGCGATCGCGACGAGCTGATAGTCGTCCGGACTGTTCGGATCGATCTCCACAAGACGCTTCGTGATGGGGAGCATCTTGTCGAACGCCGAAGCCTTCCAGTACGCGTTGGCGAGGTTGAACAGACCACCGCGCAGATACGGATTCTGCGCATTGCCAGCCTCCATGAGCTTGACCGCCATCGGAATCTGGTTGGCGCTGAAGGCTTGTGTGCCTGCGTCAAAGAGCTGGGCATCATTGTACTTGGTGGGATTGGCCACCATGTCCGACCACATCGACGCGAGCGATGCGGTGTCACCCGAAGCCTTGAGCGCGGCCGTCAATCCTGCCTGGGCCGGGTGCGCATTCGGACCATTCGGATAATCCTTGAGATAGGCGCGATAGAGATCCACCGCTTTCTTCATGCCCGCCTGCTGCGCCTCCCCTTGCAGCTTGCTCGCCGCCTGCAACTGCGAGAACGCCGCGCTGAATTCACTGAACTCCTTCACATTGGCGACATTCGAATCCTTCTGGACGAGCTCCGGCGTGGCCAGCGCCACCGCCTTGGAGTAGGCCGTCGTCGCGGCATCCCAATTCTGCTGCTTCTGCGCAATGTGGCCCTGGAAGTAGTACCCGAACGGCGAGCCGCGGTAAATGAGCTCCGCGCGCGAGAGCAGCTCCTTGGCGGAATCCACCTTGTCCTGATTGATGAGCGGGCCCACCGCGTTGATCATCTTGACCCACGGCCGTTGCCGGTAGTAGGTCGTGCGATCGGTGCAGTCCGGCATCGCCTTCTCCACGGCGGTGAAGTCGCTGTCCGCCGCCGCGAGCAGGTCCATGCTGGCGGCCGGATTCGTACTGACGCCGACGTCGCCAGGCTTCACAGTAGCCGGCTCACCCATGTTCTCGTAGAGCAGGACATACGAAGCGCCAAGTACGAAGTCGGTACCCAGTGCATCCTTTCCCGACGGCGGTTTCTTCGTCAGATCGGCAATCACACTGGTGAGCTTCTTTTTTGCATCGTCAGGCTTGGAAGCGCCGAGTTGCAAGACAGTAATGGTATTGTATCCGGAGCGCACCGCGTCGGATGAGCTGAAATCAATCTTGCACGCATCCTCCGCTGCCTTCTGCTTGTCCTGGTTCTTTCCCTGCGCCGCGGCCGAGCCGGCAGCAACAACGCTGAGGGCAAGTGCGGCTGTCGCCGCGTTTCGCCAGACGCTCATCTATCCTCTCCTGAGTGAATACGAAAAACGGGCCTGCTCGGCCCGCGGGTCAAGATACACGGTCCGCGGCAATGCGTTCCGCCGCGTCGCGGGCCAGCGCGCTCACCTCGCGCAGCGACCGACCCGTTGTCGTGGCGATGCGAGCAACATCATCGAATTCCGGCTTGGCGCGTCGCACGCCTGATGCCAGCGTCACCACCTTCACGCGAACCGGCTGTTGCAGAACGTGTGCCGTGCGCTCCTCGCGCGCGAGGGCGTGACGCTCGACCGTCGTGCGGCGCAGGCCGATCGCGCTCGTGCGCAGGAACACCGCTTCTGCAAGACGCGTCGCGTCGCCCGGCAGGCAGAGCACATCGAGTCGCGTGCCCGGCCTCCCCTTTTTCATGATCGTCGGCACGAGGACGACATCAAGGGCGCCCTCCGCGCGCAGCGCGTCCGCGGCGGCGGCCAGTGCTTCGCCATCCATGTCATCCACATCGGTGCTGAGCTGTACCAGCGACTCCACGCGCACGTGCGTGTCGCTCGCTACCGTCGCGACATCGTCGGCGGCGAGCACCAGTCGCAGTGCGTTGGGACGGCCGTGCGGATTGCGCGTTCCGGCGCCGAAACCGCTGCGCACCGGCACGTATCGCGACGGCGGTGAGCCCGCGGAGAGCACGCGCACGAGCGCGGCTCCCGTCGGAGTCACCAGCTCACCAGCGCCATCAGGACCACGCTGCACCGGCAGTCCTTCCAGCAGCTTGAGCGTCGCCGGCGCCGGTACCGGCAACTCGCCGTGCGCGGCCGTCACTGTTCCATCGCCCAGGGCAATCGCTCCGCAGTAGACTCGCTCGACGCCAAGCTGTTCGAATCCCCACACGGCGCCCACGATATCGAGAATGGCATCCACGGCGCCCACTTCGTGCAGGTGCACACGCTCTGGCGGCACGTCGTGAATTTCGCCCTCGGCCACCGCGATCGCGGTAAAGGCCGCGTCCGCGCGAGCCTGGACACCATCAGGCATACCGGCACGTGCGACGATCTCCCGGATCTGGTGGATATGCCGCCCGTGTGGCTGGGGCGGAATGTCGAAATCAACCTTCGTGCACGCGATGCCGGATCGCTGTACACGCTCAATCCGGACAGTCACACCATCCAGCCCCAGTCGCGCGGGGAGCGCCCGCAGCCACGCGGCGTCGAGTCCGACGTCGAGCAGCGCCCCGAGCGTCATGTCGCCGGAGATGCCGCTGAACGGATCGAGGATGGCGAAGGGCATAGCATGTAAATCTACTCGCCGGGAGCCGCTGATCGCCAGTCGCCCACTCTGCTCACGAGCGATATCCCACTCCGCTCCCGGTATTGAATATCACCACTTCGGCGTCGCGTGAGACGCGACCGGCCGCGACGAGCGATTCCAGCACCGCGAGCGCGCAGCCCCCTTCGGGCGCCGCGTCAATCCCCGTCGTGTGCGCCAACCGCGCCGTCGCGCGACGAATCGCGTCCTCGCTCGCTGCCGCCGCATCGCCGTTGCTCTCGTACAGCGCGCGCAGGATGAGCCGGTCGCCGAGCGCCGACGGCACGCGCAGTCCGCTGGCGTGCGTCTCGGGACGCTCCCAGGGCGTGGCGTGATCCGCTCGGGCGCCGAACGCCCGCACTATCGGTGCACAGCCTGCGGCCTGCGCAGTCACCATGCGCGGGAACGCAGCGGAAGCATCCAGCCAGCCCATGCCGCGCAGTTCCTGAAATGCTTTCCACATCCCAATGAGGCCGGTGCCACCACCCGTGGGATACACCACCACATCCGGCAGGCGCCACCCGAACTGCTCGGCCAGCTCGAGCCCCATGGTCTTCTTTCCTTCGATGCGGTACGGCTCACGCAGCGTGGAGACATCGAAGTAGCCGCATTCGGAGGCGAATGCGCGCGCCGCCCGGCCCGCGTCGCCAATGTGCCCCGCGACCGTCACGAGCTCCGCGCCAAAGGCGCGTACCGTACCGAGGATGGTCGCCGGCGTGGTCTCGGGAGCATAGACACGCACGGGCATGCCGGCCGCGGCGCCATACGCGCTCAGCGCCGCGCCCGCATTGCCCGCCGTGGGCACGACGAGCCCGGGCACACCAAGCGCCCGCGCCCGTGTCACGGCCGCGCTCATGCCCCGCGCCTTGAACGATCCAGTGGGATTGAGCCCTTCGTCCTTCACGTACAAAGCGCGCACGCCCACCGCGCGCGCCAGGGCCGGTGCATCGAGCAGCGGCGTCGCCCCTTCTCCCAGCGAAACGGGCCGCTCGCCGTCCCGGAGCGGCAGCAGCGTCGAGTAGCGCCACATATCCCATCTGGGCAGCAACACGTCACGTGAGACGGGCAGCGTGGCGTAACGCACCAGCCACGGTTGGCCGCACGCGTGGCACACCGAGGCGGCGGATGCGCCCTGGCGAGTAGCGCCGCAGGCGGGACACTCGAGCGACCATTCGCTCATGCGTTGGACTCCGAGGTGGAAGGGTGCAGCGCCAGAAGGACGCGCCGCGCGCGTTCAGCGCTGAAACCCGGCAGCGCCGCGATCTGCTCCTCGGTCGCGTCGCGCACACCCTGCACGCTGCCGAAGGCGTGCAGCAACGTCCGGCGACGAGCCGGCCCAATGCCCGGAATACGCAGCAGTTCCGAGGTCACCGTGCGCATGGCGCGCCGCTTGCGATTGTATGTGATGGCAAATCGATGCGCTTCGTCGCGCGCGCGTTGCAGCAGACGCAACGCCGGCGAGCGACGGGAAATCCGGACGGACTCCGACCGGCCGCGAACGAACACTTCTTCCTCGCGCTTGGCCAGGCTGATGACCTGCATGCCGCCGAGGCCGAGTTCCTCCAGCGCGCCGAGTGCCGCGCCGAGCTGTCCCTTGCCGCCATCGATCACGACCAGATCGGGGAGCGGCTTCGCATCGGCGATCCGCCGCTGGAAATAGCGCGTCACCACTTCGCGCATGGACGCGAAATCATCCGTCCCTTCCACGGTCTTGATCCGGAATTTGCGGTATTCCGCGCGCCTGGGCCGGCCGTTCTCGAACCAGATACAGGACGCCACTGTGTCCGTGCCCTGGGCGGTGGAGATGTCGAAGCAGACGAGCGACCGCGGCACTGTCGTGAGCGACAACTCGCGCTGGAGCTCGTACACCGGATCCACCGCCCGCTCGTTCGCTTCCAGCGACAGCAGCTTCTGCTCCTCGAGGAGGTGCCGGGCGTTCTGTTCGGCAAGGTCGATGAGCTGGCGGCGCGGCCCGCGTTGCGGTACCCAGACACGGGTGCCCGCGAGCGCCGCCTCGAACGTGTCGCGATCCTCGAAGTCGAACGGGACGAGCAGTTCCCGGCCGCGCTCCCGGGCATTCAGATACGTGGCCGCGAGACAGGCTGACAGCACCGCGACGTCGGATTCGCCGTCCACGTTGTCGACAAAGCGCTGCTCGCGCGCCAGCAGCTTGCCGTCGCGCACGCGCAGCATCACGACGCACGCCTCGTCGCCGTCGCGCGCGTAGCCCACGACATCGCGATCGCCTCCTTCCACCTCCATCACCGCGGTGGGCTCCTCCATGCGCTCCAGATGCACGAGGGCATCGCGCAACTCCGCGGCGCGCTCGAAATCGAGTCGCTCAACGGCCTCGGCCATGCGCGCGTGCACGCGGCGCGTGACCTCGCTTGTGCGGCCCTCGAGATAGAGCACGACCTCGTCAATCATCATCCGATAATCCTGCTCCGTCTGCAGGAAGACACACGGCGCCTTGCAGCGGCCAATGTGATAGTCCAGACAGGGCCGCTCCGGCATTTCGCGGGGCATGTCATACGTGCATGAGCGGACGGTGAACACGCGCCGGACGACGTTCAGCGCCCGTCGCATTGCGCCGACGTCGGTATAGGGCCCGAAGTAGCGCGCCCCGTCGTTCACGAGCTGCCGCGTGACGAACATTCGTGGAAAGGGCTCCTGCACCGTGACCTTGATGTAGGGATACGACTTGTCGTCGCGCAGCGCGATGTTGAACCTGGGGTGGTGCTCCTTGATGAGGTTCGCTTCGAGCACGAGCGCGTGCGCCTCGGATGGGACGACAATCGTCTCGAGGTCCGCGATCCGCCGCACGAGCGCGCGAGTCTTCACGCTCTCGACATGGTCGCTGGCGAAGTAGTTGCGCACGCGCGATCGGAGCCGCTTGGCCTTTCCGACATACAGCACGACGCCCTCGGCGTCCTTCCACAGGTACACGCCGGGCGACTCGGGCAGATGCGCGATCTTCTGAGCGAGAGCGTCAGGAGAGTCCACGGGTCATGCGGCTGAACATGTCACCCCTGAAATATAAGGCCGGGAGCAGTCCCTTTCTCTGCCGCGGATCACCGCAGGCGCGCGAGCGACCGCAGGATGGCGCGTGCTTCGGGCAGCCCGAACGCCGTCGTGAGCGCGAAGTAGGCAACGCCATAGGGCCCGAGCGCCGCGAGGGCGAGCAGGATGGGATGCGCCTCTCCCATCGCGAGCTTGACGCCCCAGGCGATGGCGGCCGCCAGCAGCGCCGCGACCCAGAGTCGCAGGAGAAATCGTGGCGAGAGCCCGGTGCGGCCAATGCGGCCGTTCAGCACGCGACGGAGCAACGCGAACTCCACCCACGCGGCCAGACCAGCGGAGGCGGTCAACCCCGCAGCGCCCCAGCGCAGTTCCAGTCCGAGCAGGCGGGGTCCGTAGAACGAGAACAGGATGCCGAGCGCGGTGGTCAGCACGACGCGCAGAATCGCAATGCGGAGTGGCGTACGCGTGTCGCGGAGCGCGTAGTACGTGGACGAGTAGAGGCGGCCGAGCGTCGAGGCCAGGAGCCCGACCGCCGACCCGCCGAGAATCGCCCAGACGTAAACCGTGTCCGAGCGTGTGAAGTGACCCGTCTGGAAGAGCGCGCCAGCCAGAATGTCACCCAGCGCGAGGAATGCCACGGCGGACGGCACCACCAGAAACGCGATGCGACGCAATCCGGAGTCCAGCCGCTCGCGGAGATAGGCCGCGACTTCCTGCGCCTCACCAAGCGCGCTGGACATGGCTGGCAGCTCCGCGGCGGACACCGACATGCCGAACAGGCTCACCGGCAGCACGTAGAGCATCTGCGCCGTGCTGAGCCCCGCGAGCGCGCCGGTGCCCAGGAAGCTCGCCAGCACCGTATCCACGTACGCACTGATCTGCACGACGCCGCGCCCGACGAACACGGGTCCGAAGTTCCGGATCACGGTGCGCACGTTCGCCGACGCGACGCTGAGCGAGGGACGCAGACGCCGCAGGAGACGCATGACGGTGGGCAGTTGCACCGCGAACTGGAGCGCACTGCCCACGACAGCGCCCCACGCCGCGACGATGGCCAGCGACGCCTGCGGGCGCGACCCGTAGACGATCAGCGTGACAATGATCGCCAGGTTCCACATGATCGGCGCCGCGTACGAGAGCAGGAACCGGCGGTGGCTGTTCAGCACGCCCAGGCACCACGCCGAGAGCACCAGCAGGCCGGCGGCGGGGAAAAAGATCCGGACAAGCTGAATCGTCAGGTCGCGTTTCGGTCCCGCGAATCCCGTGGCGATGACGTCAATGAGCCAGGGCGCCGCGAGCACGCCACCCACGACGAGCAGTGCCGTTGTGAGCGCGAGCAATGCGGCCACGGCGCCCGCGACCCGAGAGGCCTCCCGCTCGTCGCCTTCGGCCAGCAACCGGGCATAGACGGGAATGAAGGACGCCGACAGCACACCCTCGCCGAACAGATTCTGCAGGAAGTTCGGGATGCGGAATGCGGCGTTGAAGGCGTCCGCGACGTCACCCAGCCCGAGGTAGTGACTCAGGAACCGCTGGCGCACGAGCCCCGTGATTCGACTCAGCAGGATTCC
>Ga0207652_10000432_pt1 | contig 43455 bp, 42 predicted proteins | sample KBSC63BmetaG_FD_184334 | JGI IMG/M metagenome (GOLD analysis project Ga0207652, IMG submission 184334) | Corn rhizosphere microbial communities from Kellogg Biological Station, Michigan, USA - KBS C6-3B metaG (SPAdes) (version 2) | ecosystem: Host-associated > Plants > Roots > Rhizosphere ...
GGGGTCCTTGCGGCCGTCCGACGTGCGCCCCGGGCTCCTCATGGGGGTCCTGGCAGGCTGTGACCCCCATGAGGAGCCCAGGACGTGAGGCTTCCGTGGGAGAGGCGTCACAGGGACGGGAGGAGGTCGGACTTCCGTGAGGGGTTCTCCTCCGGGAGGGAGGGACCGAACGGTCAGGAATCTCCGTGGTTCCAAATGCACGTATAGCGACCATTTCGAACCACGGAAGGCCGGTCAGGACTCTGCGGTGTTCGAAACTTCGGGCATGTCGAAGTAAGGAACACGGCAGATTCCTGACCGTTCGAGAGCCGGCCGTCGGCGCCCGTCGGGGGCATCCCCTGGGGCGCTTCCGTGACGGTTCCTCCACTCCCCGCACCACCGGCCGTCTCGGCCACGGCCACAGCCTGCCAGGGCCGTGGACGAGACGGCCCGTCCCTTATCCGGGCTCCCGCCTGAGAAGCCCCGTCCCTACCGGGCGCCAGCTTGCGGGGAACCATCCCTCTCTCAGAACCCCGCGGGCCCGTAGTGCCACAGTTCAACAGGTGGTCAACAGTCTGTTCACGGACCTGCCTGTTCGACATCGACGAGGATCACCTGAAGGAGGAGCAGCGATGAACCTGCCGCCCGTCGTCTCAGCTGAGGAGTGGAGCGCCGCCCGCGAGGAGCTCTTGGTCAAGGAGAAGGAGCTGACGCGAGCGCGTGACGCGCTTGCCGCCGAACGCCGGCGGATGCCGCGCCAGGCAGTGACGAAGGAGTATCGATTCGAGGGGCCGGAGGGCCCGGTGAGCCTGCTCGACATGTTCGAGGGGCGCCGCCAGCTGATCCTCTACCGCTTCTTCTTCGAGCCGGGCGTCCACGGCTGGCCGGAGAGCGGCTGCCGCGGCTGCTCCTTCGGCGCCGACCAGGTCGCGCACCTCGCCCACCTCAACGCCCGCGACACCACCCTCGCCTACGCCTCGCGCGCGCCGCAGCAGGACATCGCCCGATATCGCGTGCGGATGGGCTGGGAAGTGCCCTGGTACACGATCACCGACGACTGGGACCTCGACTTCGGCGTCGACGAATGGCACGGCACCAACGCCTTCGTCCGCGGGGGCGACGACGTCTTCCGCACCTACTTCGTCGACAAGCGCGGCGACGAAGCGCTCGGGAGCACCTGGAGCTACCTCGACATCACCGCCCTCGGCCGCCAGGAGGTCTGGGAGGACTCGCCCGAGGGCTATCCCCAGACCCAGGCATATGCGTGGTGGAACTACCACGACAAATACGACGAAGGACGACCTCGACCGGACGCTCGTTGAAGGGCGCGAGGGGCGGCCCCGCGGGGCTGCCGGCGCCTGAATCGACGCCGCGAATCGCTCTGCGCCGGGGAACGACCTACGGCGCGGCTACGGTTTTCGGTGCAAGTCCGCGTGGAATGCGGAGCACCGAAGAGTTCGGAGGATGATCCATGGCACTGATAGGCAAGGACGACCTGGTCCGTGACGTCGCCGAGCGAAGCGGGCTCAGCGGCGCCGACGCGAAACGCGCCGTCGATGCGATGCTGAAGGCGATCGAGGAGCAGATGAGCTCCGGGAACGAAGTGAGGCTGACCGGCTTCGGCAAATTCTCGGTCTCGCACCGCGAGGCACGGATGGGCCGCAACCCGCAGACCGGCGAGACGATGCAGATCGCCGCGAAGACGGTGCCGAGGTTCAGCGCGGGCGCCGAGCTGAAGAAGGCGGTCGAGTAGGCGACGCCGGCCGGGCCGTCGCCTCGGGCGGCCCGGCCGGCGCACGGCGCACGCGCGGCGATCGGACGCGCGCATTCCGCTACACGCCCGTGAACGGTCCCGTGCACACGCATGCGTACCGAGGCCCCTCCCCTATCCCCTTCCTAGCCTTCGGGGATGGCACCTCTCCAGTTCTGGATCCGCGGCGACCTCGCCGCCGAGCAGCGCGAGCGCCTGCTGGAGATCGGCGCCCGCGCCACCCCGATGGCGCGCGGCACCGATGAGGACGGTGAGCCGCGGCGCGCGGCCTGGACCGTGATCGAGGCGCGGCCCGGCGAGCCAGAGGCCGAGCGCGCCAAGCTCGCCGCCCTGCTCGGCGCCGAGCCCGACGACATCACCGGTCCCTACGCGCTCCACTGAGCGCCCGGGGCGCCCGGGGCCCCCGCGGCTCTGCCGTTCGTCGCATCCCCGTCAGCCGCGCGAGGGATGCCGAGCAACCTCCCGGCAGTTACGGTCCCCGCATGCGCGAGCGGTTCGCAGCTTGGTCTCCACCCCGGATCGACCCTCGCCACTTCGACGTCGTGCTGACGATCGTCTTCGTCGTCCTCTCCCAGCTCGACGTCTGGGCGCCGTGGGGGGACAACGGCGGGAAGACGCACTTCGGCGGGCCGCTGTGGCTGAACTCGGCGCTGCTGCTGGTCGCGGTCGCGCCGATGCTCTGGCGCCGCCGCGCCCCGCTCCTCACCGCCGGCGCGCTGGCGATCGGGATCACCGTCGACGTCGTCTTCGTCTCCTCCACCGCTCCCTTCATCGGCGCCTTCATCCCGGTGCTGATCAGCGCCTATTCGCTGGCCGCCTACGAGTCGCCGCTCTGGCGCTCGGTGGCCGGGCTCGCGCTGCTCTTCGGCGCGGTCACCGCGGTCGCCATCGCCATCCCCGAACTGGGCTCGGTGGGCGATCTCGCCTTCAACCTGCTCTTGCTGGTCTGCGCCTGGGCGCTCGGACGCGTCGCCCGGCGGACGCGCAGGGTCGCCAAAGCCCTCAGCCGGCGCGCCGAGGATCTCGAACGGAGCCGCGAGCAGGAGGCGCGCGAGGCGGTGGAGCTGGAGCGGGGCCGGATCGCGCGCGAGCTGCACGACGTCATCGCCCACAGCGTCAGCCTGATGGGCGTCCAGGCCGCGGCGGCCGAACAGGTGCTGACGCTGGACCCCGAGCGCGCCCGCGAGCCGCTGCGGGCGATCCAGGCGACCGCGCGCGAGGCGGTCGACGAGCTGCGGCGCCTGCTCGGCGTGCTGCGCGAGACGCAAGGCGACGGCGACCTCAGCCCGCAGCCGGGCCTGGCGGCGCTCGATTCGCTGGCCGCGCAGATGCGGGCGGCGGGCCTGCCGGTGGAGGTGCGGATCGAGGGCGCCGAGGCGTCGGGCCTCTCCCCCGGGATCGAGCTCTCGGCCTACCGGATCGTCCAGGAGGCGCTCACCAACACCCTCAAGCATGCGGGCGGGGCGCCGGCGACGGTCGTCGTCCGCCACCTGCCCGACCGGCTGGAGGTCGAGGTCACCGACCTCGGCGGCGGCGGCGGCAACGGCAAGGTCGGTCACGGCCTGATCGGGATACGCGAGCGGGTCGCCTTATATGGGGGCGTGGTCTCCACCGGCGGCGCGGCCGAGGGCGGGTACCGCGTCCGCGCCTCGCTGCCGCACGCGAGGCGCCCATGACGACCGTGCTGATCGCCGACGACCAGGCGCTGGTGCGCGGCGGGATGCGGATGATCCTCGAGGTCCACCCCGACATCGAGGTGGTCGCCGAGGCGGCCGACGGCCGCGAGGCGGTCGAGGCCACCCGCCTGCGCCGGCCCGACGTCGTCCTGATGGACATCCGCATGCCGAACGTCGACGGGATCGAGGCCACCCGGCAGATCCTGCGGCGCGACCCGGGGGCGCCGCGGGTGCTGATCCTCACCACCTTCGACCTCGACGAGTACGTCTACGACGCGATGAAGGCCGGCGCCAGCGGGTTCCTGCTGAAGAACGCGCCGCCCGAGCAGCTGGTGGAGTCGGTGCGGGCCGTGGCCCGTGGCGACGTCCTGCTCGCGCCCGACATCACCCGCCGCCTGATCGAGCACTACGTCAGCGCGCCGCGGCGCGGCAGCGAGCCGCCCCCGCGCCTCGAGGAGCTGACCGAGCGCGAGCTGGAGATCCTGATCCTCGTCGCCCGCGGCAAATCCAACGCCGAGATCGCCGCCGCCCTCTTCATCAGCGAAGGCACGGTCAAGACCCACGTCAGCCGCGTCCTCTCCAAGCTCGACCTCCGTGATCGGGTCCAGGCCGTCGTCCTCGCCTACGAGACCGGGGTCGTGCGCGCCGGCGAAGCGGCCGACGCGTCCGCCGATCAGAGGCCGGCGCCGAACGGGTAGAGCACCTGCGACGACCCCGGGGCGGTGACGGTCACCGGCAGCTTCCCGCGCGGATCGATCTCGCCGAACATCGCTTCCACCATCGCTTCGAGCGAGGGTGGCTGGTAGCTCAGGCTGGTGATGAAGGTCGGCGCGCCGGGCAGGTAGGCGACGTCGTAGGGCGTGCCGACCGCGGCGACGATCACCGGCTTGCCGGTGGCGAGCAGCTGGTCGACCAGTTCGAGCTGGGACGCGCCGGGCGTCCAGGCGTTGAAGGTCGAGACGACGACGAGTTCGCTCGCCCGCGCGGCGGCGAGCGCTTCGGCGACCTGTTCGGGGCTCGGGCTGAAGCCGGTGTCGAGGACCTGCGGCGTGAGGCCGTGGGCCGCGAGCGCCTGGCCGAGCGTCGCCGTCGTCACTTCCCCGAAGCCGGTGACCAGGACCTTGCGGCCGGTGTTCGGCGCGAGCGGCAGGACGCCCGCTTCGTTGCGCAGCAACGTGATCGAGCGCTGCGCCGCGCGCTTCGCGACCGCCAGGTGCGCGGGCGTCCCCACCGTCTTCTTTACCCGGGCCGGCTTCGTGAACGGGTCGGCGACGAGCCCCAGCTCCCACTTCAGCCGCAGCACCCGGACCACCGACGCCTTCAGCGCGCGCATCTTGGCCGGGCTGCGCTTCACCGCGGCGAGGATCGCGCGGCGGGCGGCGAGCAGGTCGGCGGGCGGCTTGTCGGAGCCTTCGAGTTCTTCCGGATCGGCGATCTCCAGCAGCTGGTCGTTCCCGGCCGCGAACGCTTTCAGCGCCACCTGCGCGGGCGAGAAGGAGCTGACCGCGGCCGCGTCGAGCGCGTCGGTGGTGATCAGCCCGCGGTACCCGAGGTAGCCGCGCAGCTGCCCCCGGACCCAGAACGGCGAGAGGCTCGAAGGCCACTTGGAGCCGCTGATCTTCGGGAAGAGGATGTGGGTGACCATCACCTGGTCGACCCCGGCGCCGATCGCGGCCGCCAGCGTCGGGAAGTTCTCCTTGTGCACTTCGGCGAGGGTCTGGGGCGAGGAGACGGCGCCGTCGTCGGGGTTGATCGCGACGTCGCCGAGGCCGGGGAAGTGCTTTGCCGTTGCGGCGACGCCGGTCGAGCCGGCGTCCGCCTGGTAGCCGCGGACCGCCGCCACGCCGTACGGCGCGACGAAGTCGGGACGACCGCCGAACGAGCGCACCCCGTCGGCTTCGTTCAGCGGGTTGACGTTGGTGTCGACGACCGGCGCGTTGTCCACGTTGATGCCCATCGCGCGGAGCTCTTCGCCGGTGATCCGGGCGGCCCGCCGGGTGAGCCCGATGCTGCGCGTCGCCCCGAGCGCCATGTTGCCCGGGAAGACCGTGGCGGGCGCGCCGATCCGCGTCACCTCCCCCTCCTCCTGGTCGGTGCTGATCAGCATCGGCACCCCCGCGCCGACATGCCGCGCCGACCACTGGATCCCGTTCGAGAGGCCGGCGATCTTCCGCGGGTCTTCGAGCTTGTTGGACCAGTCGAAGTAGATGATCCCGCCGGGTTTGAACTTGCGGATCAACCCGGCGATGTCGGCGACGCCGTAGAAGCGCCGGTTCAGCTTCACCATCTGCGGATCCTGGTCGTGGATCCCGGTGCCGAACCCGTTGATGACGAAGAGCTGGCCGACCTTTTCCTCGAGGTTCATCCGCGAGAGCGCGCGGTGGATCCAGGCGCGCTCGGCGGCGGGGACGTGGGTGTCGGCGGCGTGCGTGGCGGTCGGCGAGGCGGCGTGGGCGGCGGCCGTCGCGACGACGATCAAGAGGGACGCGAGGAGGAGGGCCGCGAGAAGTCGAGCCTTCGCGCCGGCGCGGAACGAGGGAGATCCGATCATGAGCGGGCGATTTTCGCACCGCCCTCGGCGCCATCGTCAACGATGGCCGGGCTTCGGGGCGCGACGGCGGTGCTTCGTCCTCTTGACGCAGCGGGACCGGCCCTTGACCAGCTTGCGCCGCCGGCCCTTCTTGCAGCGGCGTGCCTTGTGCTTCGGCGTCGATGACGCCGCGGGCGCCGGCGCCGGCGCCGACGCGGCCGGGGCCGGAGCCGGGGCCGGGGCCGGGGTTGACGATGTGCCGCCGGACGAACCGCCGCGCGGCACTTCGCCGCCGCCCGAACCACCGCCGGCCCCGGGGACTTCACCGGCGCCGGATTCTTCGAGGCCGGCCGGCGCCGCGGTCACGACCGGGGCGAGCCACGGGTGCAGGTGCCGGCCGCCGTCGTCGGTGGTGTAGATGTCGGATTCGAGCTTCTCGGCGCCGCTCAGCGCTGAGTTGGAGACGACCGGGACGTGCTCCTCCTCAAAGTACCCCTGAGCGATCGGGAAGAAGGGCGCGATCTGGGTGCCTTCGAAGCTCCCGGCCCAGGCCGCGCTCGAGTCGATCTGCAGGTTGCCGTTCGACAGCTGCTCGACGCCGGCGCACATGCCGCTCACGAGCTGCACCGGTTGGCCGGAGGCGGGGCTCGCGAAGCAGTAGACCGGGTTCGCGGCGGAGACCGCCGCTTCGGTCCCTGGGGGCAGTCTCAGCTGCGGGTTGTAGATGGTCCCCGCGCAGGGATTGCCGAGCCCGGCCACCACCACCGCCACGTAGTAGACCTCCCCCGTCTGCGGCGGCGTGTCCACTTCCGGCTCCAGGTAGGCGAGGTAGGCCCCGGTCCCCTGCTCGGGGATGTTCTGGATACAGCTGAGGATGTTCGTCTCTTCGAGCGGGCCCGCGATCCAGGTCGGTTCCGCCTGCGCCGCCGGCGCGACCAGGGCCGAGCCGACCAGGGCGAGCACCAGGACGGCGAGCGCCGGGCGCCTCACCGCGCCCCCTTCGCGCCGTGGCCTTTCGTCCCATTGCGGTGGCGGCGGCCGTGGCGCTTCCCCTTGGCGACGAAGCGGCGGGAGGTCGCCCGGCTGACGTTGCCGGCGCTGTCGCGCGCCCGGACCGTCACCTCGTAGCGGCCGGGGCGCAGTCCGGCGGGCAGGGCGACGTGGACCTGCCCGGGCCGCGTGACCCGGACCTTGATGGTGCGGACGGCTTTGCAGACGGTCACCCGCCGGTGGTGGACGCGCTTCGTCACGCAGCGCGACAGCTTCACTTCGAGCGTGCCGGGCTCGCTGACCGCCAGACTAAGGCCGCGGCGCCCCATCCGCAGGCGCGAGAGCACCGGTGCGGTGCGATCGGTCGGGCCCGGGCTGCCGCCGGGCCCCGCGGGCCCTCCGCCGCTTCCGCCGCCCGGCTCGCCACCGCCACCGCCCGAACCGCCACCGGCGGCTTCGCAGCTGCCGCCGGAGGTCGCCATGTAGGTGCTGCCGTCGCCGCCGGTCGCGTTGCGGGCGCTTTCGACTTCTAATTCCTTTCCGGGTTCCGCGGCCGCCTTTTCGCCGACGGCCTGGTTGATGCCGCCGGCGGCCCGCAGCGCGCCGCCCCAGCCGCATTCGGCGGCGTAGACGGCGACCCGCCCGCCCCCACCACCGCCGCCGTCCCCGGAGCTGCAGGGACTTCCGTGCGGCAGCAGCGGCGGACCTGGTTCCGGCAGGCAGGCCCACCCGCCGTCGGCATGTATCGCGCCGGAGCCGCTCAGGGTCTCGGCGCGGACCAGGATGCTGCCGCCCGCCCCGGCGGCGCCCTCGTGGACGAACGGGGTGGGGTCGGCGGCAGTCGGGCCGTCGCCGCTCTCGCCGTCCGCGGCCAGCCGGCCATCCAAGACGAGGGTGTCGGCGGTGATGTCGAGGACCCCACCGCCTGGGTTGCCGACCCCGGCGTCCCATGCGCCGGCGCCGCCGGCACCTGGCAGCGAGGGTTCGAGCGGGTCGTCGTAGGTGGCGCCGGGGAGGTCCCCCTGATCAGGATGCAGATAGCCGTCGCCGGTGGCGCGCATGCCGCCCGCCCCGCCGTGCGACCCGCCAAAGCCGCGCGTCGCCGGCCGCTGCCCGGGCGCGCTTTCGCCGGCATCGGCGTCGCCGGGTTCGTCGTACAGGTCGTCGTCGGGGCCGCCGGCGTAGCCGCGCCCGTTCATCTCGATGCGGCCGGCGGCGTCGACCTTCAGGGTCCCGGCGCTCACTTCCAGCCTCTGGCTGCCGATTTCACCGGTCAGCTCGGCGCCGCCGAGCACTTCGATCGCGCCGAAGTCCGGGTGGTGGCCGGAGCCGCGGGCCTCGCCGCTCAGCACCAGCTTGCGGCGCGGTCCGCCCCAGGAGTCGGCGATCGGCGTGCCGTCGGGCGGCGGGTAGTGGCCGGCCGGGAGGCCGCCGTCGATCGTCAGCGTGCCTTCCGGGAATTCGCCCTTGCCTTCCTTGACCGTGCCGACGTCGTTGAAAGCGACCTGCTGAGTGAACACCGTCCCGGCGCCGCCCGTCCCACGGAAGTACCACGGCCAGCCGTCTTCGTCCTCGAGGCCGGTGAACTGTTCGTCGAACCCGCCGTGGGCGTGGGCGCTGCCGGCCCAACCCGAGCCCTCTCCGTATACGAGCGCGATCCGGCCACCACCACCGCTGCCCCCCCAGCTGTTGAACGCTTCCGGTTCATAGCCGCCACCGTCGGCGTCGATCTCGCCGTTGCCGGCGAGCGACTTCGCGGTCAGGTAGACAGAGCCGCCGGCGCCGGCGGCGTCCGGCGTGTAGGGGTTGCCGTCGGGCGAGTAGCCCGCCCCCTCGCCGGAGGCGTCGATCGTGCCCTGGAGCTGGACGGTCGCCCGCGGCCCGTCGATCCGCACCACGCCGCCCCCGTCGGCGCCCCGGTCGACGCTGTCGGAGGCGTTGCCGCTGCCGCCCGCGCCCGGCAGACTTGGCGTGAAGGGACTGTCGAAGGTCGCGCCGCGGCCTTCGATCGTCTGCCAGAGCCCCCATGCCTGCCAGCCGGCCGGCGTCTCGGGATAGGCGCCGTAGCCGCCGTGGCTGCCGCCGAAGTCGGCTTTCGCGCCGTTGCCGGCCGCTTCTTCGGGCCCCGGCGCTTCGCCTTCTGGCAGCCCGCCCGCGGCGTCGGCCGGGGTGCCGCCGGCGCCGCCGCGGCCGCTGGTGCTGAGCGTCGAGTCGGCGCCCAGCTGGAAGGCTTCGCTCGGCTTGGCCGCGATCTGGCGGGCGCCGAGCCAGATCGGGGTCGAGAGCGTGCCCGATTCGGTGATCGGGTCGGGCATGTTGATCGCTTTCGCGTCTTCCTGGTACTTCTTGTAGTACTTGTTGTTGAGCAGTTCGACCGGCAGGGAGCCGAGCACGTCCTGCAGGTTGACGGCGCCGACGTTGACGTTTTCCCCTTCCAGGTACAGCGAGCCCGCCATGTCGACTATGCCCGCCGAGAGGGCGAGGTCGGGGGCCTTCAGCCGCAGGTTGAAGCCGACCATCACGCCGCCCAGTGAGGCGATCGCCTGCTGCGAGGAGATCGTCGGCGTCGCCGAGAGGTCGAAGAGGTTGGTTCCGCCGATCGGCAGCGCGATCAGCATCCCGCCGGGCAGCAGCACGATCGGCTTCTTGCCGGCGCTGAAGTCGCCCTGGACGAAGCTCGGCAGGCAGACGAAGATGACCGACTTCTGCACCATGTTGACCGGGCAGAACGCCGCCTGCTCACTCTCCAGTTCGGATTCGGTGCCCGCCTTCAGCGTCGTGGTCTTCGGCGCGCTGTCCTCGCAGAAGGGATCGAGTTCTTCGGCCTCGCCGCAGTATTCGCGCGCCGAATCTTCGACCTTTTCCTGCTTTTCCAGCACGCTCTCGACCCAGCCGCCCGCCTGGAGCTCGAGCTTCTCGGTCAGCACGCCGTAGAGATCGCCGACCACGCTTTCCATCAGCTCGTCGACGGTCGCCTGGCCGGCCTCCTTGGCCTTCTCTCCGGCGCCGATCTGTCCGAGCAGCGTTTCCAGCGTCGTCCCCGCGACCGGCACCGCGAACGCCCAGTCGGGGCTCGCTTCCATGTTCACGTCATGTTCGAAGGGCGAGACCTTGCCTTCGGTGCTCGTCAGCGTCGCGTCTTCCCCTTCGTAGTCGCCGCGGAAGATCGCCCCTTCGAGTTTGCATTCGTCCTTCACCTTGCCGGCGAAGGTCCGGTCGTCGACGTCGAAGGTGATTTCGTATTCGCAGCCGCTCGCGAGGCCGGTGTAGGTGACCGGGACGGCGGCGGCGGCCGGGGCGACGGGCAGCGCCAGGAAGGCGACGAGCAGGGAGGCGACGACGAGGGCGCGCCCGACGATCGTGGCGAGATTTTTCGGCATCCCACCAAGCTAGGCACGGCCCTGCCGCCTGTCATCGTGGACCCCACCCTGAACTTTTGCCGGACTGCCCTCGGATCTCGGCGGAGGCCGGCGCTTCAGATGGTTCGTTCCATGATGGGCGGGGTGCGGCGGGCCGGGGGGTTTCGTGGCGCTTGCGGCCGTCCGAGGTGGGGTGGCGGGTGTCCTGGGCTCCTCATGGGGGTCCTGGCAGGCTGTGACCCCCATGAGGAGCCCAGGGCGTGAGGCTTCTGGGATGGAGGCGGCACAGGGACGTCACCGAGTCGGACTTCCGTGGGAGAGGCGTCACAGGGACGGGAGGAGGTCGGAGTTCCGTGACGGGGATGTCGGGGAGCTTCCACACCTCGGCCGGATCGGTCACAGAGATGCCGGGAACGTCACACTTTCCGGCCCTCCAAGGCCCTTTTCGGCCCGGGATCGAGGGGCCGGGAACGCGCTGTCGACTTTTGGGCCCCCATAGGGGGCCCAAAGTCGACAGCGCGTCGGTCACTGTTGGACAAGACGGGCATAAGGCCTGCGTTCCCGACATCTCCGTGACGGGGTCGAACCCCCGTCACGGATCCGTGCCACTCCCGTGGCGCCCTCGTCACGCTCCCGTCGAGGTTCCTCCACCCCTCGAGGACCCGCCCCTCTCGCCACGGCCACAGCCTGCCCGGGCCGTGGCGAGAGGGGCGGGTCCCTTCCCGGGCGACAGCTTGCGGGGCCCCATCCTTCCCGGGCGACAGCTTGCGGGTACACGACCCTCCCCGGGCGCCGGCCTGCGGGTCCCCATCCCTCCCCGGGCGCCGGCGGGCATGGCCGTATCCCTTCCGCGGAGACCCCATGGATCGGCCATCTCAGCCAGTCTCGGCGCCGCGGAGCGCCCCCTCGAGCTCGGCACGGGAGGAGATGCCGAGCTTGCGGTAGGCCTGGGTGAGGTGCGTTTCGACGGTGCGGCGGCTGACGAAGAGCGCTTCCGCGATCTCGCGGTTACTGAGGCCCTCGACGGCAAGCTCGGCGACCCGCAGCTGGGCGGGGGTCAGGGACTCGGCGCCGCTCGTGCGCTCGCGACGCGGCCGCGCGCCCGCCGCCCGCAGCTCCTCGCGAGCCCGCTCGGCGAGCGGCGCCGCACCGAGCGAGGCGGCGAGGTCGAGGCCCGCGAGCAGGCGCTCGCGGGCGGCAGCGGCGCGGCCGGCGCGGCGCAGCGCCGCGCCATGGAAGACGAGCGCCCGCGCGTACTCCAGCCGTGCCGGCGAGTCGGCGAGCACCTCGACCGCCTCTTCCAGCGCCTCCAGCCCCGCCTTGCGCCGCCGCACCTCGCCGGCGGCGAGGAGGGTGACGCCGATCGGCCGCGGGGCGCCGAACCGCCGCGCCCGGCGCAGCGACTCCTCCAGCAGGCCCTCGGCCTGATCGATCCGGCCGAGGCGGGCCGCCGCGACCGCCGCGCGGGCGCGCCACGGCGCGATCGAGGGGTTCTCGATCAGCGCCTCTTCGAAGATCCCGCCGGCCGCGAGGGCGGCATCGAGGGCGGCGCCCGGTTCGGCCAGCGCCAGGTGCAGGCGGGCCTTCGCCTCGTAGACGAGAGCCTGCATCGCGGACGCTGGCCACGCGACGTCGTCACGCGCCATCTCCAGCTGGGCAAGGGCGACGTCGAACTGGCCGGACTCGATCAGCGACCAGGAGAGCTGCGCGCGGGCGGCGGGCAGGAAGAAGAGCCAGCCGTCCGACTCCGCCTCGATCGCCTGCCACGCGGCGGCGGCCGCGCTCGCCAGCAGGCCGCGGTAGTAGTGGCTGAAGCTGAGGCCGTAGCTGCCGTTGACCAGGCCGATCACCGAACCGCGCCGGCGGGCGTCCGCCTGGGCGACCCGTTGGAGCTCGTCGTAGGCGTCGAAATCGTCGCTCCAGCCGAGCGCCCCCATCGCGGCGATCCAGTTGAGGCCGTCGGAGCTCTCCTGGGCGATCAGCTCGCCGTCAGCCAGCGCGGCGCGGGAGAGCTCCAGCGCCCGGTCGCGCGGCTCGGCGGCGAAGGTGAGCTCGCCCGACACCTGGGCGAGCAGCGCCCGCTCGCCGTAGCTGTCCCCCCGGGGAGGGTCGGCGCTCACCTCGCGCGCCAGCGCCGCTGCCTGGGCGCGCAGCGGCACCTCGGTGCGGGCGACCGCGAGCCACGCCGCCCGCAGCTCGCCGGCCAGCGACGGGTCGTCGATCTCCGCCGCCGCGAGCTCGACGTGGCCCTGCTCGAACGTCGCGGCCCCCTCCATCGGCCGGCCGGTCAGGTATAGAGCACGGCCATGGTCGAGCGCGGCGCGGGCACGGTCGCGCGGCCCGCCGATCAGCCGGACCGCCTCGCCGAGGTGCTCGCACGAGGGGTCCGGGCGGCCCGCCGCCAGCTCGGCGCAGCCCAGTTCGGCGAGGATCTCGCCCCGCTCCCCCTCGGCGGGAGGCTCGGCGAGGGCGCGGTCGAGGAGGTCGGCGGCGGTCTGCGGCGCGGCGCGGCCGAGCGCCGCCGTGGCGGCCTCGCGCAGACGTTCGACGACCCAGGGATCGCCGGCGGCGGGAGTGGCGAGAAGCTGCGTGGCGACCCGCTGGTCGCCGCTCCCGGCGGTCGCCAGCAGGGCAGCCGCGTGCCGGTGCAGGCGACCGCGGCGAAAGGAGGGAAGCGAGCCGTAGACGACCTCGGCGACGAGCGGGTGCGCGAATCGCGGCGGCGGCTCCGGCGCCAGGATGCCGGCGGCGACGAGGGCGTCGGCCGCGGCGGTCGCCTCCTCTGGTTCCAGCCCGGCCAGCTCGGCGGCGCCGGGAAGGTCGACCCCGCCACCGAAGATCGCGACCGCGGCCGCCAGCTCGCGGGCCGGGGCCGGCAGGCGCGAGAGGCGCAGGCCGACGGCTCGGATCACCGACGCGGGGGTCGCGGCGGCGACCTCGCCGCGCCGCTCGGCCGACGGCTCGACGCCTTCGCGCCGCAGCTCCCGGGTCAGCTCGCGCAGCAGAAACGGATTGCCGCCGCTCGCCAGGTGGCAGGCGGCGCAGAACTCGTCGGCTGCCCGGGCGCCGAGCCTGGCTCGGGTCAGGGCGGCGCTCGCGGCGGGGCTCAGCTCGCGCACCGCGATCACCTGCGTGGTCGAGGCGGCGAGCAGCTCGCGCAGGGGCGGCGGCTGCTCCTCGCCACTGCGCACCCCGAGCACGAGCGCCACCGGGAGGTCGGAGAGCCGCTCGGCGAGGTAGGCGAGGAAGCGCAGCGAGGGCTCATCGGCCCAGTGGGCGTCGTCGAGCGCCAGGCGCAGCGGCGTCCGCTCGGCCAGGCCGGCGATCAGCCAGTAGAGGCCGTGCAGGGCACCGGCGCCGGCGGGCTCCGGCGAGAGCCCGAGCGGCGCCGCGGCGTGGGCGGCGGCCCCCACCAGCAGCGGCTCTCCGTCCTCGGCGAGCGCCGGGGCGAGCAGCCGCCGCACCGCGCCCCAGGCGATGTCCCCCTCCAGGATCGGTGCCGTGGCGTCCAGCGCCGGCAGCCCCTCACGCTCGGCCTCCTCGCGCCCCGCCGCCAGCAGCGCCGTCTTCCCGACCCCCGCCGGCCCTTCCACCACGACCACCGACCCCGCGCCGGACCGCGCCCGCGCGAGGGCCCCCCGCAGCCGCCGGAGCTCGGGTTCGCGCTCGAACAGCGTCGGCGCCTCTCTCCCCATGGCCGCAGTATCGCGGGAGCGCCGGAGGCGCGGATCGTTTTCGCATCGGCACCAGCCGGCCAGGGACGCCATAGGATCCTGACGTGACCGTTCCCGACGGCGAGCGCCTCTACATCGGCGACGGCGGCCTGGAGACGACGATGATCTTCGACGAGGGCATCGAGCTTCCCGAATTCGCCTCGTTCGTCCTACTCGACGACGAGCGCGGCCGCGCGGCGCTCCGCCGTTATTACGACGGCTTCCTCGAGCTCGCCCGCGCCCACGGCGCCGGCTTCACCTTCGACACGCCGACCTGGCGCGCCAGCGAGCGCTGGGGCGCGCGGCTGGGTCGGTCGGCGGCGGCGATCGCCGACGTCAACCGGGCGGCGGTGGAGTTCGCCCGGGTCGAGCGCGAGCGTTGGCAGAGCCCGACGACCCCGATCGCCGTCTGCGGCACGGTCGGGCCCGAGAGCGACGCCTACCGACCGGAGCGCCTGCTCACGGCGGCCGAGGCGGAGGCCTACCACGCCCCGCAGCTGGCGGCGTTCGCCGCCGCCGGCGTCGACATGATCGGCGCCTACACCCTCTCCTACGTCGAGGAGGCGATCGGCATCGTCGCGGCCGCCGGCGCCGCCGGCCTGCCCGTCTCGATCTCCTTCACAGTCGAGACCGACTGCCGCCTGCCGAGCGGCGAGCCGCTGCGCGAGGCGGTCGAGCGGCTCGACGCGGAAACGGACTCCGCCGCCGCGTACCTGATGATCAACTGCGCCCACCCGAGCCACTTCGCGGGCGAGCTGGAAAGGGGCGGCGACTGGGTGCGGAGGATCGGCGGAATCCGCGCCAACGCGTCACGCAAGAGCCACGCCGAGCTCGACCGGGCGACCGAGCTCGACCGCGGCGATCCGGCCGAGCTCAGCGCCGAATACGCGAGCCTCGATCCCCACCTGCCGGGCCTGCGCGTCCTCGGCGGCTGCTGCGGCACCGACCGCCACCACCTCGCCGACATCTGCGAGCGCTGCCTGCCGGGTTGACGCGCGGCCTTCGGCGGGAGCCCGCGATCGTCTAGTACGGATTCGGCGAGGCGGCGGAGGCGCGTCCCCGAGCGCCGAACGCAAGGCGGTGGATCAGCCGGGCTCCCTGCGGCGGCCCAGGCCACTGTCGATCGATCAGCGAGGGGTCCGCGCCGCGCAGGACGAAGCGAAGGACGAGCGCGGCGAGGATCGCGTCGTCGAGCTGGCCGACGACCGGGACGAAGTCGGGCACCAGGTCGATCGGCGAGGCCAGATAGCCGATCAGGAGCAGGAGCGCGAGCTTCCGCGAGCGCGCTATGCGCTCGTCGCCCAGCAGGCGCCGAAGGAAGACCAGGCAGTCGGGGATGAACCGCGCCAGCGCCCGCGCGTCGCTCCCCCGCCCGGCGAGAGCCAAAGCGAGGACGAAGGCGGCGTAGAAGACGAGGAACGCCGCCAGGGAGACGAGGGCCAAGCCGGTCGCCGACACCGACGAAGCGTAGAGATCCGGCGGGCGCCGGAGCCGAGCTCACTCCGCTCCGCTGTTCCTTTTGCGCCCATGAGGCGCAAAAGGAACAGCGGAGGAGGGCGCGCGATGGGTCAGGGTGCGTCCTGCTGGGCGGAGCGGGTCTCGCCGAGGGGCAGCCAGTCGTGCCGCGTCGTCTTGTTCGCGGTCAGGGCGAAGGACGTGTACCAGGCGCAGGCCGCGGTCGCGACCCGAAGGCGCCGCCGAGGTGGTAGAGCAGGCTCGAGTCGAGCGCTTTGCCGAACCCGAGCAGCATGTAGGCGATCCACAGCGTCAGGAACACCGCCTGGACCGCCACGCTCACCCACATCGAGACGATCCACAGGAAGAACTCGTTCAGTGCCCAGAAGGAGATCCAGAAGCCGCCGTAGGAGCTGAGCGCGACCGCCGAGAAGGTGTCGTTCTTGATGAACGCCCACATCCCCGCCAGCAGCTGCACCAGCCCGCCGTAGGCGAGCGCCAGCCCCAGCGCAACCGGCAGCATCGCTTCCGAGAGGACGCCGAGGTTGATGATGCTGAGCACCATCGTCGAGAGCGCGAAGGCCGCCAGCCCCAGGGCGGCCGGCTCGGCGATGATCCGGCAGGCGCGCTGGCTCAGCCTCCAACTTGCCGTCTGCCACACCAAGCACGTCGAGACGCGCCTGCTGATGATCCTCTGGCACTTCGCCGACCGCTGGGGCCGGGTCCGCGCCGACGGGGTCGTGATCGACCTCCAGCTCAGCCACCGCACCTCGGCGAGATCGTCGGCGCCCGCCGCCAGACCGTGACCCACCGCCCTCGGCCGCCTGCGCGAGACGGGCAAGCTGAAGCCGGCCGACGGCAGCCGCTGGCTCCTGCTCGGCGGCCCGCCCGCCGGCTTCGAGGAGGAGGCGCACCGCCTCGATTGAGATCCATCGAGGGCGGGGGAGCTGCGCAGCGCTCTAGCCTGAGCGGGGGCCCCCTGCTGCATGGAGGCTTCTATTCGGCCGGCGCCGCCGTCTTCAACTCGCGCTCGATCTCATCCGCCCAACCGGCCTCCTCGTCGTTCTGGGCACGTGATTCGCGGATCAGCGAGAGGTTGTGGGCAGTGGTCTCGGGTTGCCACGGCTCCCGGACGGCGGCCAACGCCGAGCCGGCAGCGCGGAGCGCCCCCTCCCGATCGCGGGCGACGACGTCGAGCTCCAGCTTGCTCGCGTGGTCCCAGTAATCGGGACGCCCTCCTGCGATCCGCCGCTGGATTGCGTAGCGGACGACTGGCAGGAGCACCTGCTGCGACGTCCCGCCGGGCTCGCGGATCTCCATCAGGGTCACCGCGTTGACCCCCGGGTACGCATCGCGCCAGTCCGCCTCGAAGCCTGACCGGTACGCATCTATGGCCTGATCCAGATACCCGCATGCGGTCAGGGCCGAGCTCCCCCGGCAGGCCTCCCATCGGTCCTTGTACACCCGGCCCAGCAGGCCTAGCGTCTCACTCCGCGGGCCTTGGTCGTCGAGCACCTCTCGCAGCGCCCGCTCGGCGTCACCGCTCCTCCCGGTCCGGTTCAGCGCGAATGCGTACTGCTCCCGGACCAACACGGTTCGGCGCAGAGGTGCGGTCATCTCCCCGACCAAGCTCACCATCTCCTCCCAGGCGCCGGTCGCCCGATAGGACCGAAGCAGGTCGACGAGAATGCCGGCCTCGATGTCCTCGATCGAGCCCAGATCGGCCGCGACCCTGCGAACGGCGCTCGCACCTTCCTCTCGCGCCGAGGCCAGGAGTGCCTTCGCCTCCGCCGAGTACGTCGCCGAGCTGCGGAAAAGGTCGGTCTTCAGCCGTTCGATGTCGGGAGGTGAAAGATCGCCGATCAGCTGGAACACGGGGCTGTCGACCGAGGCCTCGCGCGCGGCGCGGAGCGCCTGGACCAGGCGCCGACGATCCTGCTCGGGTTCGGCCGGCAGACCCTCGGCATCGAGCCGATAGGGCAGGACGCGATCGGGAGCGAGATCGAAGGGGATGAGCTTCGTCTCGGCGCCGACGAGGACGGTCGAGTACGGGCGTACACCGTGGCGGACCCCCAGCTCGTAGAAGACGTTCGGATTCGCGGTGGTGAGGTCGGCGATCGCGTAATCGGCGAGCACCAGTCGCTCGAACATCGGCTTGTGGATGACGCCGCCGATCAGTTCCTGGTCGGCGCGCAGCGGCTCCAGTCCCGCTTCGCCGGCCGCGGGCCTCAACAGTCGCTCGTAGACGCCGTCGAAGTCGACCGTGCCCCCGGCCGCATCCCGCTTGGTCCCGAACGGCATCACGACGAAGCAGAGCGGCGACCTTCCCATGACCGTGCCCGCGTTCATCGCAGTGGTGGTCCTGACGAAGTTCAATCGAACGGCCAGTCGCCGTCGGGGTGAAACATCAGGGAGGCGCCGAGCGCGGCGCCGGTGTCCGTGAACTGCGACTGGACGATCGGCGTCTGTGCGACGTCGGCGAGCGCGTTCTCCTGCACGGTCCGCGTGAGGCGATCGATGATGTGCAGGTAGAAGCCGGTCATGATCCCTCCGCCGAGGACCACCGCGGCCGGATTCAGGAGGTTGAGGTAGTTGGCGAGACCTACCCCCAGTCGCCTTCCAAGCTCGTCGGCCACTTCCGCTGCCGCGAGGTCCCCATCCTCGATCGCCGCGACGACCATCTCGGGAGAAAGACGATCATCGGCGGTGAGCAGCGTCTCCTCGCCGCGACTCTCCCAGTCGATCGCTTTGGCCTTGGCGTGGGCGACGATGGCGGGGCCGTTGACGAAGGTCTCGAGGCACCCGATCTGGCCGCAGGCGCACGGCGGGCCGGTCGACTCGATCTTCATGTGCCCGATCTCTCCGGCGCAGTAGTTGCTCCCGTAATGCAGCCGCCCCGCGATCGCCAGACCCGACCCGACACCGCTGCCGATGAAGATGCAGGCGAATTCGGGGAGATCGCGCCCGACCCCGAGATGGAGCTCGGCGCGGGTGGCACACCGGGTGTCGTTGTCGACACGGAACCGGAGCTCGGGATAGGCATTCGCGAGCGCGGTCTTGAACGGGACGTTGCGAACGCCGAGTCCGGGGCTGAATTTCAGCGTGCCCGTCCTCACGTCGACCGGGCCGGGGACCGCAATCCCGACCCCGACCGGCGGCTCGTCACTGCCGAAGTGTTCGGCGAGAAGCCGATCGATCAGGTCCCTGACCTGCTCCAGCACCGAGCGCGCGTTGGCGGGCCGGCGAATCGGCTCCTGGTATCGCCGGGCGTCGAAGACGTCGGGGGCGCTGTCGAGCTCCTCCACCCAGCCGGCGATGACGGTCGAACCTACATCGATGCCGATCGCACGAGGGAAGCGCGGCGAGGCTGGAGCAGGGGGCTGAGCCGGGCTGCTGCGAGAAAGATCGAGATCGGCGCTCGGCTTCCTCCTGGCCTCATGCTCCAGGAGGCGACGGATGTCCTCGGCGAGTCGCGGAAGATGCTCGGCGATCTCTCCGGTGGAGGCATCGAACCATTGATGGCTCCCCACGAACAAGCCGATTTCATTGCTGTCGTTGGGGTTGGCGTCGTCGGTACGGACAAGCAGGATCGGCTTGTTCTTGCTGGCGGCCTTCTCCAACTCGTTGTTGACGTGCGGCGACCGCGTCGACTCCTCGCTGAAGAGGAGCAGGAACACACTGCAATCGTCGATCGCCTCGAGGATCGCCTCCGCGTACCGCTGCCCCGGCAGAACATCGCGGGGCGCGATCCAGCAGCCGATCTGCTCCTTCTCGAGGTGATCGCAGAGGAGTCCGGCGATGTCCTGATCGTGACCCGTGTGACTGATGAAAATCGAGGGCATCGCCGTTTCTTCTGGGAAAGTTGGCCGGGACTGGTCGGTGGATGAGCCGAGATGTAGAGCGCTCGTGCGGTCACAGCCGCTCACAGAACGGCCAGTGATCTAGCTACTTTGCGCTAATTCGAGCCGGCCGAGCGGTCGCTCACTGCACCACGATCACCGCCAGCGTCCCGATGCCGAGGATCGTCCCGGCCCCCATGAAGGCGACCAGCATCCGATCCTCCGAAGAGCCCCCGCGGGTCAACCAGACCGTGCGGTCGAAGGCACCCATCCGCCGCGTCCCGAGCAGGAACATCGCGATCCCGTAGAGGGCGAAGCCGATGCCGAGCGCCACGTAGGGCCAGCGGGTCGCGTGCGGTGCCAGCTCGGGCAGGACGCGGCCCACGCCGAGCGCGACGGCGATCGCGGTCAGCCCGGTCCGCCACCAGGCGAGCAGGGTCCGCTCGCCGGCCAGCGAGGTGCGGCGGTCGACGCCGTCGTCGTCCTTCCGATCCTCGTCCGCGCCCATGGCGCCGAGCATAGCCCCGGGGACCGAGCCGGGAATGAATCCGGTCAGAGAGCCGTAGGTCGCCTTGACAGCCGCTCCACGGGTGGGTTCTACTCGGTTTGAGCAGGGATCTCGTCCTAAAAACTTCATAGACCGCCTGGAGGCGATGACGATGGCCGCGACCGAGATCGATCCCGAGAAGCTCGAAGCATTCATGGGCCAGGCGGTGACCGACATGGGGGCGGTGATCAGCGCGCCGCTCTTCGTGATCGGGGAGCGCATGGGCCTCTACAAGGCGATGGCGGGCGCCGGGCCGCTGAGCTCCGAGGAAGTGGCGGAGCGCGCCGGCGTCGCCGAGCGCTCGGTGCGCGAGTGGCTCCGCAACCAGGCGGCGGGCGGCTACGTCACCTACGACGCCGAGAGCGACACCTACGAGCTGCCGCCCGAGCAGGCCCTGGCGCTGGCCGACGAGGAGAGCCCCTTCTACCTCCTCGGCGCCTACGAGCTGATCGCCTCCCTCTACGCCGACGAGGACAAGATCGCCACCGCCTTCAAGACCGGCGGCGGCATGGGCTGGCACGAGCACGACCACCGCCTCTTCGAGGGCACCGAGCGCTTCTTCCGCCCCGGCTACAAAGGCCACCTCGTCCCCGAGTGGATCCCGGCCCTCGAAGGCGTCGAGGCCAAGCTCACCGAGGGCGCGAAGGTCGCCGACATCGGCTGCGGCCACGGCGCTTCCACCATCCTCATGGCCGAAGCCTTCCCCGCGTCGGAGTTCCACGGCTTCGACTACCACCCCGCCTCGATCGAACGCGCCCGCGAGGCCGCCGCCGAAGCCGGCATCGACAACGCCCACTTCGAGGTCGCCACCGCGAAGGACTACCCCGGCCAGAACTACGACCTCGTCGCCGTCTTCGACTGCCTCCACGACATGGGTGACCCGGTGGGTGCCTCGACCCACATCCACGAGACCCTCGCCTCCGACGGGACCTGGCTGATCGTCGAGCCCTTCGCCGGGGACCACGTCGAGGACAACCTCAACCCGGTCGGCCGCGTCTTCTACGGCGCCTCGACGATGATCTGCACCCCGGCGTCCCTGGACCAGGAGGTGGGGCTGGCGCTGGGGGCGCAAGCCGGCGAAAAACGCCTCGCGGAAGTGATCAAGAGCGGCGGCTTCTCCGACGTGCACCGGGCGACGGAGACGCCGTTCAACCTGATCCTGGAGGCGCGCCCGTAGGCGGGCCGAGGCGTGGGCGCCTCGGCGATGGAAGCGGCGACGCGCTACGCCGACTCCGACGGGCTCAGCATCGCCTACCAGGTCCACGGCGAGGGCCCGCCGAACCTCGTGCTGACGCCCGGCTTCGTCTCCCACGTCGAGCTGATCTGGGAGGAGCCGACGATCGCCCGCTTCCTCGGTCGCCTCGCCTCCTTCGCCCGCCTGGTCGTCTTCGACAAGCGCGGGCAGGGGCTCTCCGACCGGCCGGGGCGGCCGCCGACGCTGGAGGAGTCGATGGATGACCTGGGGGCGGTCATGGACGCGGCCGGCTGCGGGCGGGCGACGATCCTCGGCATCTCGGAGGGCGGGCCGACGTCGGCGCTCTTCGCCGCGAGCTACCCCGACCGGGTCTCCTCGCTCGTCCTCTACGGCACCTGGGCGCGGATGCTGCGGGCGCCCGACTACCCGCAGGGCATCGAGCCGGAGCTGCTCGACCGGTTGCGCGACCTCTTCCGCGACGAATGGGGCGGGCCGGTCGCGGCGGGCCTCTGGGCCCCGAGCGCGGTCGACGATCCCGAGTTCCGCCGCTGGTGGGCGATGTTCCTGCGCCAGGGCACCAGCCCGATGGGCGCGATGGCCCTGATCGACCTCTACCGCGAAATCGACGTGCGCGCGGTCCTCCCCACCATCAGCGTCCCGACCCTCATCCTCCACCGCGGCGACGACATCGTCGTCCGTGAGTGCCAGGGCCGTTATCTCGCCGACGCCATCCCCGGCGCCCGCTACGTCGAGCTCCCCGGCGCCGACCACCTTGCCTGGATCGGCAACCAGGACGCGATCCTCGACGAGATCGAGGAGTTCCTCGTCGGCAGCCGGCGCGCCTACGAGCCCGACCGCGCCCTCGCCACCGTCCTCTTCACCGACATCGTCGACTCCACCGCCACCGCGGCCCGCCTCGGCGACCGCGCCTGGCGCGACCTCATCGAGCGCCACGACGCCACCGTGCGCCACCACCTCCACGTCCACCGCGGCCATGAGATCAAGACCATGGGCGACGGCTTCCTCGCCACCTTCGACGGCCCCGCCCGCGCGATCCGCTGCGCCACCTCGATCCGCGAGGCCCTCTCCCCCCTCGACCTCCGCGTGCGCGCCGGCATCCACACCGGCGAGGTCGAGCTGATCGGCGACGACGTCGCCGGCATGGCCGTGAACATCGGCGCCCGCATCGGCGCCCTGGCCGACCCCGGCGAGGTCTACGTCTCGAGCACCGTCAAGGAGCTCGTGGTGGGATCCGGCCTCGACTTCGAGGAGCGCGGGGTGCACGCGCTGAAGGGCGCCCCGGGCGAGTGGAGCCTCTTCGCCGTCGCCCGGTGATCGCGCCCTATCGAACCCACGGCTGCACCACGACGCCGCTGCCCGTGAAGGGGACGCCGGTGCCGATCGGCGCCGGCCCGGACGAATCGCCCCAGTAGATGTCCGTCGCATCGACGGGGTCGCTGGTGCCGGCGATGCCGAGCGTGGAATCGAGGATCCGCCCGTGCACCTCCACGGTCGCGCCCCGCTGCGCGGTCAGCGCCGTCGCCGCATAACGGAGCGTCGTCGCGTCGAGCCGCACGGTCGAGCCAGGGCGCGCGACGATCCCGGCCCAGTCGCCGGCGGCGGGAGGCGTCGTGTCCCGGCTGCCGCCGGTGTGTCCACCCACGCTGTTGTCACGGACCGACGTGAAGATCACCGGCGCGCGGTCCGTGCCCTCGCCGATCAGCCTGCCGTCGACGATCAGCTTCCGGCCCAAGGTCCCCTTGACGATCTGTCCCGCGGGGATCGTGAGCGTCGCGTCGGCGGCAACCGTCAGGTCGTCCCGTTGGTCGGTGCCGATCTGGGGGACCATCCCGTGGCCCTCCTCCAGGACCCCCGAGCGCGTGAACGTTCCCGACAGCTGGATGCCCTCGGCGCCGGCGATCGAGTTGTTCCCGCTCAGGTTCTCGGGGTCGAGGTCGTTGCCGTCGATGATCACCGCCGCGCCGCCGGCGTTGCCGAAGTACGAGTTGGCCACCGTCACCGCGGCGAGTTTGAAGCCACGGATGGCGTTCCCGCTCACGTGCGCGATCTCGGACCCACGCACCGACAGCGACGACCCCGGTTCGCCCCGCAGGCCGGTGGTCGCGTACCGGACTCTCGTGCTCCTCAACTCGACCTCCCCGCCCTTCTGCACCACGATCCCCTGCCAGTCGCCAGCCGCGGGGTCCGTCTCGCCGCCGCCGACTCCATGTCCGATCCCGTCACGGACCGACGTGAAGATCACCGGCGCCCGATCCGTGCCTTCGGCGATCAAGCTGCCCTCGACGGTCAGCTTCGCCCCGAGGGGGACCTCGACGATGATTCCCGGCTCGATCGTGAGCGTCGCCCCGGCGCCGATCGTGAGGTTGCAGCGGAGGACGTACAGGCCTCTGTGCGCGTCGGAGCCGATGGTCGCGGCCCCCGTGAGCTTGCCGCAAGCGACCGGCTCCGCCGCCGAGGCGGACGGTAGGCACATACCCAAGAGCGAGAGCACGGCGAGCCCGAGAAGCAGGAGCGAACGAACCGCCCTCCGACTGAATTCGCCCTCCACCGACGCATTCCGAAAATTCATCCTGCCTCTTCCTTCCGCAAGCTCGTCCAAGAACGGCCACGGGAATGTGGCAGTCGCGAGATGATCACACACCGGCCGAACCGAGTTCAGGCTGCTCGGCCGCCGGCGTCCTGGCCCCGGCGAGCGCAGAGGCCGTCAGCCCCGCCCGGGCTTGAAGCGGCGCCCGGCGCAGCGCGTTGGCGACCATCGAGATGCTCGAGGAAGCCATCGCGGCGCCGGCGATCACCGGGTTCAGCAGGCCGATCGCGGCGAGCGGGTTCTGACCGCAGCCCGCGCGTCTAGCCTTACTCGCATGCGCAGACTCGCCCGTCGGGCCATCCTCCTCTTCGGCGGCTATCTCGCCGTAATCCTCGCGATGATCATCGCCGGATTCCTCGGCGCAGCGGTCGGCATCTGGGCCTCGGTCCTATGGGGCGTGGCAGTCATCGCCGGCCTGGCCCTCTACCTCCGCCGACGGACCCGCCAGTCGCACGCCGAGCCATGAGCAATCTGAATATCTAAGAACCACGACCCGCCGTCAAAGAGGCGACCGCGGACATCGCAAGCCCAACAACAGGCCAGGTCCGAATCGTCCTCTGTGTCGAGGCAACAACGTCGATCCTCTTCGCCGCGAGCAACCCCGACCGGGTCTCCTCGCTCGTCCCTACGGCAAGTCCACTGCGGCCACGAGATCAAGACCATGGGCGACGGACGTCGCCGGCATGGCGTCAACATCGGCGCCCTGGCCGATCCCGCCGAGGTCTACGTCTCGACCACCGTCACGGAGCTCGTGGTCGGCTCCGGGTTGACTTCGAGGAGCGCGGCGTCCACACGCTGAAGGGCGCCCCGGGCGAGTGGAACCCCTTCGCCGTCGCCCGGTGATCGGCCCTCGCGCGCCACCTCGACCCGAGCGATCGATCAGTGCCGCGAGATCAGGGCCCTGCAACGCGACCTCGGTCAGTAATCGACCCTGGGAAGGTCCGGACCATCCGGACCGGGCTCAACGAAGCGCCGTGACGATCTCATCCGCGACCGAGCCGAGGTCGGCGCGAATCTCGTGCTCCCAGAACCGGCGTGGCGCCCAGCCCGCTTCGGCCAGGATCGCATCGTTGCGACGGTCCCGCTGGACGTTGCGCGCAATCTTCGGAACCCAGTAGGACTCATTCGATTTCGGTGTCCGCGAGTGCACAGGGCAGCCGTGCCAGAAACATCCATCGATGAAGATGCAGAGCTTCTTCCGCGGAAACACAATGTCGGCGGTACAGCGCAAGTCGGATATCGGGCGCCTGTGGACGAAGTAACGCAGTCCGCGACTGTGCAGCTCACGACGCAGGGAAAGCTCCGGATAGGTGTCCCGGGACCGATTCGCCTGCATCACTTTGCGCGAGGCCTCGGAGACCGGCGGCGGGCTCGCGGGAACCGCGATCGACTTCAACCGTTCCATTTTCTCTGTACGCTCGCGATCGATGGCAGTCCCAGTCATAACGCCGCTTCAGCTCAAAGACGACTTTGGGCTTTCGGCGAAGCTAACGGAGCCGCTCGCGCAACCCTGGTTCGATCAAGCGTCATTCGAGAAAACCGTAGCGGCGATGCAGTCTGACGTCGCGATCCGACGGGAGACGCTGGCAGTCTTCCTCGTGTTGCTCCAGCATTGGCACACGATGCTGGTCGGCCCGCCGGGCACCGGAAAGACGATGCTGGTGGAACGGGCGGCCGAACTCTGGAACGTCAAGCTGCTGCGCGTAACGCCATCGATGGACTGGACGGCCTTTCACGCGATCGGCGGCAAGGCGCCAAAGGGCGGGTCATTTGCGCCATACGACGGAGTGGTCACCTCGGCAATCCTCGACTGCTGCCGCACCGTGATCGAACGGGAGGCCACCGGCCAGGGCCCGCAGGCGACCTGGCTCCTGATCGACGAGATCAACCGCTGCGAAGTCGACCGGGTCTTCTCGGCTCTCCTCACGACCCTTGGCTCTCGGCTGAAGCCGCAGGCGCTCGACCTCTCCTATCGCGACGAACCCACGAAGAAGCGCCTCACGCTTCCACCTAGGTTCCGGATCATCGCCACCGCCAACCTCTCCGATTCCCAGTTCATCGAGCAGATGTCGCAGGCGTTCACCCGCCGCTTCCAACGAATCGAGCTCAGAACGCCAGACCCCCCACCGCTGGATTCTCCGATCGACCAGTTCTCCAGCAATCCGGCCGCCGAGCCCAACGACTTCATGCAGGAGTTGTCGGTGGTGCAGAAGAGTGTCGCCGACGCGGGGTTTCCATCAATGAACCTCGCCGTAGAGCGGATAGCGCAGCTCGCTCTCATCGTCCGCTACGCGCTGAGCTGGAGCGGCTTCGGCTCGGTTCCCGCCCGAGAGGATCCCTTATTCGACACCGTGGCGATCGGGACCGCACAATTCGTCGATGCCTTGCTACTGGCCGGCGAGCTCGAGCAGTCCCCAGCGGGACTGACCCTCGAGGAGGCAGTGGACGTGGCGATCGCACGGACCATCGCGCCCCAGTTGGGGCGCGTGGGACCCGAAAGCCTCAAGGGGATGCGAGTTGCGCTCAATCGCCTCGACATACTGCCCCGAGTCGACGTCGAGCTGGCAACGCTCATCGCAAGATCCGAGTCCGGCAGCTACTTCTGAGTGTGGACGGGGCCTTCGACGAGAAGGAGCTGCAAGCTCTCCGCGAGGGAGCGAATCGAGAGCTCCTGGCGGGGCTCGCCCATCGCTTTCAGACCACGGCTACGACGACGCTTGGCGACGCCGACGACCCTTCGTTCGTCGGGCGGGTACTGGCGGGCTCCGTCATCAGTGCCAGCCTGATCGAGCTCAACAATCACGTGCCGAGGCTCGTCGCAAACGCGACCGAGCGCAGGGAGCGAGAGCGAACGTTGTGCGCGGACCCAATGGGCGGCCCATTGGACCTCGGTCGGGTCGCCCTTGCACCCCCAGAGGTCGGGCTCTGGCCGATCATTCGCATCGCCAGATCAAAGAACACGCCGGAGAATGCCCTCCTTCTGGCGACGCTCGCTACCGTCTTCGAATGGAGTAGCGGGCGCGCCGATGCTTATGCGAGCTGGTCAGGCCGTGAACTGTTCGCGCGCGCCGCGCGCCGCGCTCACGAGCTGCGAGAGACCTTGCAGAAGGCGTTCGGCCGGGTGCCGCTGGAGGAAGTCGGATCCGCCCGGCTCGTGCCGCTCGCGCTCGAGCGCGTCGCGCTTCGGCAGGCGGATCCCACTCTCTACCGACGGCCGATCGAGCTCGCCCGAACGATGCAAGGAATGATCGACCCACAGCGACAGCTCGCGCAGGAGCCGGATTCCAAGCGATTGGTGGATGCGATGCTCGGCGGCCTTAACGAGTACGGCCTTCAGCACACCGCCTTCGAGCTCTGGGTCGCCAGTCGGCTCGTGTGCCACGGCGAAGAGCAGGGCTTCGAGTTTGAATTCCCGTTCGAGCGAAAATCGCCGTTTGCGGTCGGGCTCAAAGCAAGGACTGGCGAGCGCTTGGAGGTATGGTGGCAGGCGTCCGCACCGTTGGTCGTCCCGGCGAGGGGGCGCGATCACGAGATTGAGCGCGACGACGGATCTTGGCAACCCATCACGCTGCGACCTGACCTCGTCCTTCGCCGCCAGACCAGCGCCGAGCAACACCTTCTTTGCGTCGAGTGCAAGAACAAACAGGCCGACGCCCCGCTCTCGAGGGATCTCGCGCAGGCCTTCGGCTACCTCTCCCACTTCCGCGGTCTGCCCAGCTGTGCGCTCGTCTACCGAGGCTTACCGTCGCAGTCGCACTATCGACGCGCTTCGACCGCACAGACCGCGACCGCCCTGGCTGCTCCGGTAGGCGAGAGCGATGCAGGCAAGGAATTGCTTGGCCTGTTGCTGAAGGCTGGCGTCGACTCCTGCTAGGGGAGCGCGCCCCACCACTGATTCCAGCGGAGCATCTCGTCCGACGAGGCGTCCTTGAAGCTGAATTCCCGGTCCTCCGGATCGAGGGCGCATCTGGCGCTATCAGCCGTTCCGAGCGCACCGCATTCGCGAAGCCAGAGCTCCAGCTCGCGGCCTTGTCGCTTTTTGTAGGAGGTCACATCAGCAATGCCGGAATCCCCACCGGCCCGGTCTATCAACAGCGCCTTGGTCCGTTCGTCGATCTCGTCGAGGCTGGTCGAACCGCTCAGATATCGGGCCGTCTCCTCGCCCGTCAACGACCCGTCGGAGCCGTGGATCCGCAGGTGGCCGCTGACGAGGGACCAGGCCCTGACGACGTTCACGCCCGGTCCCTGTTCCAGGGCTTCCTCCAGGCCCCCAGAGGCTTTGTCCACTGCCGCGACGGTGCGCGCCCTCGCGCCTCGCGGAAAGCTGAGGCGGAGCGCCTGGCGAAGCATCAGCTCTTCGAACCGCGATGGGTCCTCCAGCAGAGTCCTGCCGAGTGCGGTGAGGCGGATTTCTTCGTCGACCAGCCCTGGCTCGATCAGGGCGCCGGTGAATCGCCAGACGTCGATCCGATCCCGGAAAAGGTCCGGATAGGGTTCTCCGTCTCGTTTCCCCAAGCCCACGCCGAGTTCGAGTGCCTCCGCCTCAAGACCGACGCTTTCCCGCGCGGAGTTGACCGACTGGCCTTCGTGTTCGCCGAGGATCTCGAGTATCGGCAGGTAATTCCTCGACTTCCCGAGCGGGTTGAAGTGGTGCCAGGACCACTCGAAGAGGGCCGGGGTATCCAATCAGGCCGCCCGCAAAGGCTCGGCTGGTCCCAAGTCTTCGTACAGCCACTCGGGTCGCTCGAGGCGGGCTTCCTCCAGCAGCTGCTCAGCAAGTTCCTCGGCCGCAGCATCGGCCTTCAGGTAGGGGGCGGAACGAAGTCTTCGTCGGACCGTCTCGCCGATCGAGGCCGCAACCGATCGCGCCAGCTGCTCCGCCAGCAGCGGTGGGACGGCGTTTCCCACCTGCGTGAATTGCCTCGCGCTCGAGCCGGTGAAGACGAAGTCGTCGGGAAAGGTCTGGAGCCGAGCGCACTCTCGAACGGTCAGCGTCCGTGCGACAAACGGGTGAAGATGAGACCGCCCTCCTCCGTTCGAGCCGCCAGCGATAACGGTCTTGCTCGGGAGCAACGGGTCCAGGCGGTCCACCCGTCCGAGCGGTTCCCTCTCGCCGAAAGCAAGTTGACGATAGCGAGCGATCGAGGTCGGCGCATGCCGGCGTGGCACATGATTCGAGAGGTCGGTGGGCATCCCCGCCAGCGCGTGCGCGACGCTCAGCCGCGGCCGGCCAGCCGGGTCGGGGAGCACGGGAGTCTTCTCGCGGGACCCCAGCACGAAGACCCGGCGGCGGCGCTGTGGGATCCCATAGTCCGCTGCTTCGAGCACTTCTGGCTTATTCACTTGATACCCGAGCCCTTCGAGCTCGCAGATCATCTCGCCGACGGCCTCTCCCCCGTCCAGCTCTAGCAACCCCGGCACATTCTCGAGCAGAAAAGCTCGTGGTTCGGCTTCCCGCACCAATCGCGAGAACTCCCGAAATAACCCCCCTCTCCGCTCGTCCGCATGCCCGGTCCGCTTGAACCTCTCGTCGCCCCGCAGGAATCGCTGCGCGGCGGCGATGCTGTACGGCTGACATGGAGGCCCTCCAACGATCACATCAGGCTTGGCCGCCCGCCCATCGATCGCCTTCAGCATAGAGACACTCACGTCACGGACATCGCCGGTCCCATCCGGCGGACCGATCACAAGCGCCCCAGGATTATTGGCCCGCAAGGTATCGCAGGCCCATTCCTCAAGCTCGACGAAACCAACCGACTCAAATCCGGCCGCCGCAAACCCCACGTCAAGCCCACCGGCGCCTGCGAACAGAGAGAGCACGGTCGGCCGGCTCCTACTGCTGGTCAATCGACGAGAACGCATAGGGACGCACCACCCTAGTAACGAGCGCCGACGTGATCGAAGGCATCGCGCAGCCATCCGCTCTCCGCCCAAGGGACCGAGGGATGGGCGCGACAAGATTCGAGCTGGCGACCTTCGGCTTGAAAGGACGAAGGGCGTTGGCTTGAGAAGCGAAAACGCAGGGGTGATGTGACCTGAATGAGACAAGCATGGCGACGCGCCCCAGCGAGATGCGGCTAAGTCTCGATGCGACGGCTCGAATGTGGGGGACTATCGGACGACGGACTCGCGGCAGGTGCCGCCGAGGCCATGCTTCCTCGGTCCTCGTCACCCGGGCGACTGCGGGTGCGATCACCAGCCTTGCGAGCCCGCTCGGGTCCTATCCACCCATCAGTCGAAGACATCCTTGAGGACCGCCTCCAGCTGTTTGGATCGCTCGGTCCTGTTCGCGAGATCGGTCGCGGCACGGGCGACGGCTTTCGCGTATTTCGAAACGGCAGATTTTCCTTTCCCGCCACTGTCGGCCGCAAGGAAGGCGCTCACCTGGTCCCCGAAGGCAGTCAACTTGCCTTGGGCCAGTGCACGCTCTTCCCGATTCAAAGGTAGGTCTTCGACATGGTCCGCAAACACCAGAAAGAGCGTGTAAAAGTCGGAAGAGCGCCGCCACCGAGTGTGACGCAGGTCAGGAAGTACATGTGCCAGCTCGCCCAAAACGGACGCGAATACTTCTTCGAGGAAATGTCTATCTGGGAACTCGGCCTCGTAGATTTTGTACCAACGATCGAGCGAGTTCTTCTTGTTTTGGGGCCCATGCAGGACGCCGACGGCTAGCTCACTGATGTACTCAACATCGAGCATGCGACGCACATCGTTGGCGCTGAAGATTCCCGACTCGCCCCAAAAATCGTTTTCGGCGATGCCCTCCACGCAAGTGATGAATTCACCCCAGTAGGTGGCGTGGCGAAGCTCCTGCTTGTTGAGCGCCATGTTGTAGCGATTCAGCCGAGTGAAGATATCTTTCACTTCGTCTTCCGGTATGTCAGGAATGATCCGGACAACAAACGGGTATTTCCAGATGATCCGTTGCTCGTCTTCGGTCAGGTCGTAGAAACCTAGACCGCCCCACTTGTCGGACTCTTTTTCTGAGATCTCGAATTCGCCGCTGACGAACTCAAGACAGGTGGTAACACGCTGCTGACCGTCGACGACGACGTGTTCTTGTGAGCCATCCGTCTCGATGAGTTCCTGCATATAAAGCTCGGGAACCGGGAAGCCACGTAGGATCGTGTCGATCAGCGAGCTTTTCTGGGGCTTGAGCCAAACAGGGTTCCGCTGGTAGCGAGGACGGATTACCAGCTCACCATCGTCAGCTGCTTTCTTGAACCACGACACGTTGTGGTGGGTAGTTTGTAAGAAGTCAGGCATGAGTTTCCAGTTCCTCCTGTGCGCGAAGAATGCTTTTCAGCTGGTATTGGCGGAGCGCCTCGAAGTCGCGATAGATGCGCGCCCGAACGGGCCTCCCCGCGCTGGGTTCTATGCCTTCCATCTTCGATAGGCCCGGGACCCAAGTCTCCGCGAACGGGAGCAGGTCGAGGATCTTGTCGGTCGCGACGGCCCCCCTATAGATGTAGTCCATCTCGTGCGAGCGAACCGACCGCTTCTGGACTTTGCCGAGCGAGGCACGGACGCTCGGTGGGAGGTTTCGGATCCTTCTCCAGGCACGCTCGAAGTGAAAGTGCGAAACAACGGCAACATCGACGTCGGAGTCCTCACCAAACGGACGTAAAAGGCGACCCGGCTTCAGACTGACCCCGATGGCGGCGCTGCCCACAATGGCCATCGACCGAGGGTCGACCTCCAATGCATGCCCCAGCTCGGCCTTCCATTCGCTAAGTGCGGCCAGGTCACCGGCGAACGCGTGCGGAATCGGCTCAAGAATCCGGCGAGAGGCAAACTCGTTGGGGGTGAGAGTTTCCAGCTCGGTCTTTATCTCGTCGGCGAGCGCTCTTGGCACGGCGGCATCCTTCCGCATCGTTCTCGTGTACGTCAAGGCGAGGACACCCTGCTGACCGACATCGCAGGCGACGCCCTTTGGAGCTTCGGAACAGCCGTGGCATCAGGATCGGAATTTCCAGAACCCGTGAAGGACGGCGCCCAGGTGCAAGTGGGGCCGGCCGAGGACCATGGTGGTGGGATCCAAGTTCGCCGGGCTAGTTCGTGCCCTGACTCAGCGCTTCTTGGCGCGGTCGCCGTCGCGGAACTTCGCATCGGATCGCCGTTGGATGCGGACCTCCCCGCCGCCCAGGTTGCCCGTGATCTCCTTGGCCCGCTCGACCGCGGCCTTCTGGGTGGCCTCGAGCGCGCTGGCCCGCTTGTGATCCTCCTTCACGACGGCCCATCCTTCAGGTCGCGGAACCACATACCGATCGTTGTCGTTGCCCTTGCCCATCGCTGTCCCCCGGCGTTCGGTCTCGTGCATCGACCATACCGGTACCGGAGGACCTACGATGAAGTTCGTCAAGCGACAGAATGATCCGATCCGAGCGCTCGATAGGACACCACTACGGCGAGGCACCAGCCCGATCTGGATTCAGTTTGGGGGAAGGATTTCGTCCAAGATTGACCTGATGCGCCCTAAGGTCCGATGCTGGCGAGATGAACCATGCGGAAACCCTATGGTCCCGAGACCCCCACACGGCCGCCAAGCACAAGGTCCTTCGCGCCTACGTCGATGGCTGGCTCGGGGTAATGGCGAGCCAGGCACTCAAATTAGCCCGCCCTGGGGGACCCCGGCCCCGGCTCCTGCTGTTGGACGGGTTCGCGGGCCCCGGCCGATACGCAGGGGGCGAGCAGGGATCGCCGTTGATACTGCTCAACGCGCTCATAGGCCACTCGGGGTTCAAGAACTGGGGAGGGGTCGACTTCAAACTTCTCTACATCGAGCACGAACGGGCGCGCGCCGAGCACCTACGCTCGGAGATCGCGGCCCTCGGCGAGCTGCCGTCGAATGTGACCCCACGGGTGGAGCAGGGGGAGTTCGAGGCAGTTTTCGAGCCCATGGTTTCGCCGTTCCTCCGCGCCGGGATCCCAACCTTCGCCTTCATTGATCCGTTTGGCTACTCGAAATCCTCGATGTCGGTGACCGGGCGCCTGCTCGACTTCCCTCGTTGCGAGGTCCTCTACTTCTTGCCGATGTCCTTCATCCACCGCTTCGTGGGGCGAGAGGGCCAAGAGCCGGCCCTCGACTCCCTCTTCGGCACCACGCGCTGGCGGGATGCGATCTCGCTCGATGGCGAGGCCCGGACCGCCTTCCTGCTTGCCCTCTTCGAATCCCAGCTCGAACGGTCCGAGGGGGTTGCCTACGTCCGCTCCTTCGAACTGCGGACCCTCGACGGTAACGACTACCGGCTGGTTTTCAGTCTCGGCCACACCAAGGGTCTCGAGCTGGCAAAGGACGCGATGTGGAAGGTCGACCCGGTCGGTGGCACCACCTACCGCGCACAGACCGATTCAGGTCAGGAGGTGCTTTTCGACAAGCTTGCCGTGGACACCGGGCCGCTTCTGGCGGAGCTGCGGGCGAAGTTCGGCACGGCGCCGTTCACGATCGAGCAGGCAGAGCGAGTGACGTTGGTCGACACTCCCTTCCGCAAGGCCCATCTGCGCAAACAGACCCTGGCCCCCGCCGAGAATGCCGGAGACCTGGAGGTGCTGCAACGTGGTGGCCAGTGGGGGTTCAAAGGCGCGACGATGCGCTTCGTCCCCTTAGGCTGAGAGCGACCGACCCTTTTGCGAACATATGTTCGTGCTTATCTATGGCTGACAAGACGCGCATCGAGTGGACCGAGGCGACCTGGAACCCGGTCACGGGTTGTGACCAGGTCTCGCCGGGCTGCGCTCACTGCTACGCGAAGACCTTTGCCGAGCGGTGGCGGGGCGTCCCCGGCCACCCTTATGAGCAGGGCTTCGACTTTCGGCTCTGGCCGGAGCGCCTGGAGCAACCGCTTCGCTGGCGACGAGGGCGGATGATCTTCGTCAACTCTATGAGCGACCTGTTCCACGAGAAGGTGCCGATCGAGTTCATCGACCGCGTCTTCGAGGTCATGGGCAAGGCTGATCAGCACACCTTCCAGATCCTCACCAAGCGGCACGAGCGCCTCGCCGAGCTCGCACCTCGCCTCGCATGGCACCCGAACGTGTGGATCGGCGTGTCCATCGAGAATCGCCGTTTCGTCGAGCGCGCGGATTACCTGCGAGGGGTCGATGCGGCGGTGCGCTTCATCTCGGCCGAGCCCCTGCTCGGTCCGCTCGAAGGCCTGGACCTCACAGGGATCGACTGGCTGATCGCCGGCGGAGAGTCAGGATCAGGGCATCGGCCCGTCCGCGCCGAGTGGGTGCGGGAGCTTCGCGATCGCTGCGCCAGGTCCGAGACCGCGTTCTTCTTCAAGCAGTGGGGAGGCCATCGACCGAAGGCGGGAGGGCGGGTACTTGATGGACGAACCTGGGACGAGCTTCCCCAGCGCCTCTCGATGCCTGAGAGGACTGTTCGGCTTCAGAGGCTCGCGGGCGGACCGATTCCGGTACCAGCCGCTTAAGCGGGCGACGGCAGCCCAGCCCAATTCCACAAGCTCGGTGCCACCAGCGCCGTCGCTCGCGCCGCGACCCAATCTGAATCGCCTTAGAGCGGGTGAACCTCGTCGCCTTTAGTAGTCCTATCCGACGACAGACGCGAGCTTCGCCTTGAGATCCTCAGCTTCCTGACTCACAGTCAGAGAGAGAAAGAGTGCGTCGGCTGCTCGCCGAGCAAGCGAACCAATGATCTCGACCCCGATAAGACCGCCCTGGGCGTTGTAGTCGAGAGTAACCACCTCGGTTGGGAACTCGGACTTAGCCCAATCGCCGTCGGGATCAAGAGCGATGTAGAGGCTCTCGCCACCGTCGTACTGTTCTATGCGAATGCTCATAAGGAGGATGTTAGGCCGCGAGATGGAGCGAGGAAGCGACCGCCTTGAGCACAGGAGACAGGTCAACCTACGACCAGGCGGCAATCGAGAAGGGGCTTCTGGTTTTTCGACTGGATCTTGCAGTCATTGCATAGCTGCCGGTCAAACGGAAACTCGCTTGATGTATATCGCCAACATTACGCGCCGTTATTTGCAAAGATCTATCCATGATGAGCGCAAATGAGGTCATCCTAGGCGGCGCAGCTAAGGCCTTCGCCAAGCGGATCGGGATCGCAGAGGAGGATGTGAAAGCCGCCCGAGTTGGGCCCGTGTCGCATCTTGGTGGAAGCGAGTGGTTGATTTTACTGGGAACTCTTCCCGACGGGCGGTCGGTGCGCTTGACGTGCCGCTTCGATGAGCCGTTCTCCATCTCTTCGTTCCGACCCATCTGATCGAAGTTGAGAACAACTGCGGCAACCTCTCGAGAGACGATCGACGCTCTGCTTGAGCGCTCTGGTCGGCGAAGCTATGTCCCGATTCGAAGGAGTTTTGTTCAGGCTTCCACGAGGGGGGGCGGTGCAGGACCCCTCTCGTCATTCGTGGGACAGAGACGCTCGCGGACTCTCGATCTGTACCTCTTGGCCCATGCAGTTGCGAGCGCACCTCCATTCGACGTCCGACTGCCCTCCGGGGTCTGGGCGCGAGCACTAGGGATTGAGAGCAGTGCGAGCTCCGGCTCGGCGATCTCGAAGCACTGGACCTGGCTTGAAGATCAAAGACTGATCAGCAGCCGACGCTCCGGCAGATTCCGGGAGATCACCCTCCTAAAAGAGGATGGCTCTGGCGATGACTATGTCCACCCCGGGAAAGAAGGCAACTACTTCAAACTTCCCTACGCGTACTGGCACGGGAACTTCCAGAATCGAATGGGACTACCGGCAAAGGCCGTCCTGCTGATCGCGCTCTCCCTTCGTGACGAATTCATCCTCCCGACCAGGCAGGGCGCCGACTGGTACGGACTTTCGCGAGACACTGTCCGAAAAGGCCTCCGCACTCTCCGTCTGCTGGGCGTGCTCGATATGACCGAGGCTCCCAAGAAAGCGCCGTTGGCACCGCTCGGGTTCACGATGGAGCGTCGATACACGCTGAGGCCCCCCTTCAGAACCGCAAGTGAAGGCGTAGTGGAATTCTGACTTACTCGGGTCAAAGAAGGGCCAGAAACCTCGCGGTGTAGCGAGCTTGGCCCCCCTTTTCACGAATCAATGAACATTCTTATCGAGGGGAATCCGCTTCCCGTCGCGTGCGTGTAGTGGGCAAGCATCGTCTCGACCCGATGCCCGGCGATCTCGGCCAGATCCGCATCGTCAACCCCGGCGGCCCGCAGATGCGTGACATACGAGTGGCGGCACTCATGCGGTCGGATATCCAGACCTGAAGTCTCCTGCGTGGGCTTCCAGACATCGCGGTAGAAGTTCCGCTCCCGCCACATGCGACCGCTCGGCGTTGGGAATAGCAACTCACAGTCTGGGCCGTTCAGGTTGACCTGCGCTTCGAGCATCCAGGCAAGGGTCGCCGGGACCGGGACCACCCGGCCAGCGCCCTCCTCTCCGTGGTCGGTCTTCGTGCCCTCGAGGATCGCCCCCTCATGGGCGGTGCGACGAACCTGGAGGGTCTCGCCGTCGAAGTCCTCCGCGCGTAGCGGCAGCACCTCCCCCAGCCTCATCCCGGTGTCGGTGAAGGTGCGGACGAGTGCCTCGTAACGGCCAGCTGCCTTCGCGAAGCGGTGCATCTCCTCGAAGCTGAAGACGCGGATCGGACGGCGCTTCTTCTGGACTCGCGGATCGCTCGCCCGGATGCGGACATCCTTGAAGGGGTTGAGGTCGCAGACTTCGTCGGTGATCGCGTCCTCGGCCATCGCCGAGAGCGAGCGGAGGATGCCGACCGCGCCGGTGGTGGCCCGACCTTCGGTCTTCAACATGTGGTCGACGAGGATCAGGGCGTGGCGGCGGCGCAGCTCCCGCAGTGGCCAGTCCTTCAAAGGGATGCCCTCGACCTCCACGTCGACAAGCCGACCGATCCGATGCTCGTTCGTCGCGTTGGTCCGTTCGGATCTCGGATGGCGCTCCGTCCACGTCGCGAAGTAGGCGCCCAAAGTGTCGGGGCGATCCGATGAGCCGTAGGCCTCGTCGATCGCCCGCTGCGCGTCGGCCTTCCGGTCGAAGGTTCCCTTGCCCCTGTTCCAGGTCGGCTTGGCGATGTGGCGCTTCCCGTCGCGTCCCGTGTAGCGCGCGAGCCACACGACCTTGCCGGAGGGATTACGACGCTTGGTGGGCGACTCGCGCTTCATGCCGCCGCGTCCCTGTGCCGCGCGAGGAAGTCCTCGACGTCGGCAGGGTCGATCCGCCGCGACGCGCCGAGCTTGTAGCTAGGGAGTTCGCCGCGCCTTATCCAGTTACGGATCGTTCGGCCTGAGACCGAGAGGTAGGCAGCGAGAGTGCGCTCGGTGAAGAAGGCCGGGCCGGGAGCTTTGGATCTCATGTACTCCCTGTCCAGCGGGAGCGCTCCTTGCACCGGGTGACTTCCTAAATCTTTGCCACAGGGACCGAAGGTCGGGGCCCTCATGCCCCCTCCTAGAAGCGGCCCCCGCACGGCGGAGCCGTGCCAAAATGGGCCGCCCGAGGGGGCGGTCACCGGGACCCGCTCGACCCGTCGACGCTTGCGGACCTTGTCGGCCAGGAAGCTGCGGCCCAGGCACGGAACCGGAGGGTTCGTAGTGTGTCGGCTTCCTTCGCTCCTTCTCTCGCTGGTGTGGTGATAGTGCGTGAGGGGTGCTGCTCTTCGTCCCTTTCTCGGTCCTGATTTCTTCCTTTCGATCTCTGGCTCGGCTTCGTCTGGCTGCCTTCTGCGGTTCCTCTGTCTTGGCTGGGTGACTTCTCTGGCTCGGCTTTCGTGTCTCATCGGCTTGGCCAGTCACTGACCAGCCTTCGTGTGATCGAGCTGGTTCCGAAGGCGTATGCGCCTTGCGGCTCCGGTGCAGGAACCCAGGCGATCCCGTCGAGCAGTTCCGCCGGCGGGACCGCCATCGCCCCGGCGAGCCGGATCAGCGTGTCGATCCGGCAGGCGCGGTCGCCGCCCTCCAGGCGGCCGACCTCCGTTCGGTGCAGGGAGGCGCGGACGGCCAGCTCTTCCTGGGAGAGGCCTTCACGGCGGCGGACTCGGCGCAGGTTCGCGCCGAAGCGCTCGGCTACGGCCGAGGATCGCTGCCTGGCCACGGTGACCCGCCATCCTTCGAGGTCACTGCGGACCCGGCCGTCTGATCGTCGAAAACGTACCTTCCGGGGGCGCTCTGGCCACCCTCCCAGGTGACGCCGTCCAGCAGCAGGCAGGAAGACACCCCGAGACCGCCGGCCACCCTCACGAACGAGGAGAGGAAGGGCATCCGCTCGCCGTGCTCGTAGAGGCTGATCTGGGTCCGGTGTATGCCGGCCACCCAGGCGACCGCCTCCTGGCTCAGTTCCTGATCGCGGCGGATACGCCTCATCCGTCTACCGAGGACGTAGGCGAGACGTGCGTCGAACTCGTCCATCAGGCGAGCAGCGACAACAGCGCGTGATGGGCGTCGTGGACCGCGCAGACGCGCTCATAGCCGCTAGCCTCGTCGTAGCCCTCGGCCGCCTTGCCCAACGCCTCGCGGGCGTCCTCGTCGGGAAGCTCGATCTCCGATCGGTCGATCCCCGTGAGCAGACGGCGGAAGGCTTCGGCTTCGCGGACCGATGCCTCCGGGTCGTCCAGGGGTTCGGGATGTCCCAGATCCAGCTCTATACCGGCGAGCCATCCGAGCAGTTCGCTGCGGAGGATCTCGGTCTGGGCAGGTGGGAGGTCGACCGGCACGACCCGTGGGTCGGCCATAGGGTTCTGATCAGCCATGAGGAGCTACGTCTCCTTGTGGTCAGGCCCTCGGTTGGTGTTCGCGCACCGCCGGGGGCCGTTTTCTTTGAACTTAGCAGAACTAGAAACATACTTCTAGTCGCCAACCGACCCGCGCGTCTGAGAATGTCCATGCCGATGCAGCACTCACGGCGGTCTCAGCCCGGACTAGGCAAAGCGATCCGGCAATTGAGGGAGAGGCGCGAACTGACGCAAGAGGATCTGGCCGAGGCGGCCGGGGTCACGGTGCGCACGCTGTCGCAACTGGAGACCGGGAACGCCAATCCGACGTGGGCCACCGTCGGGGACATCGCCCGAGCCCTCGGCGTCTCGATTGCCGAGCTGGCGAAGCGCTCCGAAAAAGACGCATAACGACACGCCGCCCGATGTGACCAGGATGTGACATAGACCTCCCGGAATGCAGCGGAACCGGCCGGACGCCGCCGGAACGCTTCTCCAGCGAGAGACCGAAAACTTGGCTCTGCACCGGCCATTCCCGGCACCGCCCGGAACTGCGAGGAATGCGCCCGACCAGATTCGAACTGGCGACCTTCGGCTTGAAAGACCGACGCTCTTTGGGCCCCCGGAGGGACCCGTTGACCACTGAGCTACGGGCGCTCAGAGCGGAACGATAGCTGCGCGGGGAGTTTTGAGCGTTCTGGTTGCGGCCTTGGTCGGCGGGCCATGGGTTGAGGCCATCGGATGCTTGTCGGGCACTGAGAGCCGCCTCGGGAAATAGGGCTGACGATTCCCGAGCGCTAGGCTCAAGAAAGTTATGAGCGCAACCGCCACCCGACCGCAGAAAAGCCGCCGCCCCCGCACCGCCGACCCCTGGCGCGACACCGACGTCATCGACGCCCGCGCGCCGCGCTTCAACCAGACCGTGGTCGGGATCGTCGCGCTCGCGGGCGCGGTGCTCGGCTGGCCCGTGCTCTGGGCGCTGATGGCGATCCAGCTCGTGTTGGGACTGACCCTCGGCCGCCGCTTCTGCCTCACCTGCCTCGCCTACTTCGAACTGATCCAGCCGCGCCTCGGCGAGGGCGAGCTCGAGGACTCCCGCCCGCCGCGCCTCGCCAACATGATGGGAGCCGCGTTCCTCGGCGCCGCGGCACTCGCCTGGTGGCTCGGCGCGCCGACCGTCGGCACGGTCCTCGGCGCGCTGGTCGCGGCGCTCGCGCTGCTCGCCGCCCTCACCGACTTCTGCACCGGCTGCGAGATCTACAAGCTCTCCGCCCGCCTGCGCGGCATCTCGCCCCGCCACCACGACCGCATCGACCCGGCCGACCTCCCCGCCTCCCCACCCGATCGCCTCTTCGTCGAGTTCACCCACCCGCTCTGCTCGGAGTGCCAGGACTGGGAGCGGCGGCTCGCCGGCGACGGCGCGCTGGTCAAGCTCGACGTGCGCGAGCGCCCCGACCTCGCCCGCAAGTACGGCATCGCCGTCGTCCCGACCGTCCTCGCAGTCGCCGCCGACGGCGAGGTGCTGGAGCGCCTCGCGCCGTAGGGGGCGCTTCGGCGGTCGGCGGTGGCGGGTGGCGCCCGGAGAAGGGCCCATGGCCCGCAAGCTGTCGCCCGAGGTAGGGGTCGCGCCCCTCTCGCCACGGCCCGGGCAGGCTGTGGCCGTGGCGAGAGGGGCGGGTGTGCGGGAGCGGAGGAACCGGGACGGGAGCGTGACGGGAGTGCGTCGGGGGTGGCACGGATCCGTGACGGGAGTCCGACGTCGTCACAGAGACCGTGAGAACTCCACGCTTCCTCCCGTGTTGTCCAACACCGACTTACGCGCTGCGTGTATCGAGGCCCCTATAGGGGCCCAAAGACACGCAGCGCATTATCGGCCCCTGGATTCAGGCCCGAAAAGGGCCTTTCAGGCCGGAAGGTGTGACGTTCCCGGCATCTTCGTGAACGAAAGGGCCGAGGTGTGGGATCTTCCGGACGGGATCGTCACGGAAGTCCGACCTCCTCCCGTCCCTGTGACGCCTCTCCCACGGGAGTCCGACATCGCGACGTCCCTGTGACGCGTTCCAACCAGAAGCCTCACGTCCCGGGCTCCTCATGGGGGTCACAGCCTGCCAGGACCCCCATGAGGAGCCCGGGACACCCGCCACCGCATCTCGGACGGCCGCAAAGGCCTAGGCCCCGGCCCCCAACCCTCAGTCCACCCTGCGATAAATGAGGTCGAAGTCGACACGGAAGTCGGCGCCGCCCTCCGCGAGCTCCCAGCGACCGCGGATCGTGCGGCCGTCGTCTTCGAAGCGGCCGGTGAAGCGCTGGGCGAAGGGCTTGCCGTCGCGCCAGAGTCGCCACTCGCCGGCGCCGATCGACATCTCGTAGACCCGACAGACCCCGCGGTCGTCCGAGTAGAGCTGGAAGTAGGTGTCCGCGGCGCCGTCGCAGCCGATGATCGACACGCCGTTCGGTGCCTCCCGCACCTCGACGGTCGAGCGCTGGACGAGATGTGCGCGCGAGTCGTGCCATTCGAAGACGGTCCGGGCACCTCCGTCCAGCGGCTCGCCGCCGGGCGGGACCATTTCCACCTTCCATTCCCCGACCAAGGGCTCGAGCTCCCGCAAGGCGGCCTCGGCGGTCGGCTGATCCATATCCCTAGGGTTACCGAAATGGACCTCGGGATCAACGGTCGCGTCGCGCTCGTGATGGGCGCCAGCAAGGGGATCGGTCGCGGGATCGCGGAGGCGCTCGCGTGCGAGGGGGCGAAGGTGGCGGTCGTCAGCCGCAGCCGCGAGCGGCTCGACACGGTGGTCGAAGAGCTGGGCCCCGACGTGGCCGGATTCGTCGCCGACGCGGGCGACCTCGAGCGGCTCCGGGAGCTGCCCGCCGAGGTCGAGGCGGCGCTCGGGCCGATCGACATCCTCGTCGCCAACACCGGCGGCCCGCCGATGGGCGGCCCGCTCGACAACTCGGTCGAGGAGTGGGAAGCGGCGTACCGCTCGTTGGTGCTCGGCGTCCGGGTACTGGTCAAAGGGGTCCTGCCGGGGATGCGCGAGCGGGGCTGGGGGCGGATCGTCAACGTCGGCTCCAACTCGACCGTCGAGCCGATCCCGACCCTCGCGATCTCCAACTCGGTCCGCCAGGCCGCGGTCGGTTTCCTGAAGACGCTGTCGCGCGAGGTCGCCGCCGACGGGATCACCGTCAACACCGTCGTCACCGGCAAATTCGCCACCGAGCGACTGGCCGATGTCGCCGGTTCGATGGCAAAAGCCGAGCAGGAGGCGCGCAAGACCGTGCCGGCGGGCCGCCTCGGCCTCCCCGAGGAGTTCGGCGACCTCGTCGCCTTCCTCGCCTCCGACCGCGCCGCCTACGTCAACGGCACGACGATCCCCCTAGACGGCGGCCTTCTCAGGTCGGTCTGACGTCGTAGAGCCAAGCGATGGCGTGCCGGCGGCGGAGCGGCAGTGCTCTGCACGACGCGGAGCCGACGGTGCGGCAGCGCGCCGGTTATACGACGTCAGACGGGAGCTCGCGCATGGCCGGGTAGATGATCACATCGCGGAGCGTTTTGCTGCCCGTCATCAGCATCAGCAGGCGATCGATTCCCAGGCCGCAGCCGCTCGCGGGGGGCATGCCGTATTCGAGGGCGCGCACGAACTCGAGGTCGGTCGGGTGCGGATCCTCCTCCGCGCCGCTCTCCTGACGTTCGCGCTGGCCGACGAAGCGTTCGCGCTGTTCGACCGGGTCGTTGATGTCGGTGCCGCCGCCGACGATCTCGAGGCCACAGGCGATCCCGTCGAACGCCTCGCACACCTTCGGGTCGTCCGGGTGGTGCTTCACCAGCGGCCAGATGTCGATCGGCAGCACGGTGATGAAGGTCGGCTGGATCAGCTTCGGCTCGACCAGCTTGCCCTGCAGCGTGTCGACGAGGCAGGCCCAGTCGTCGGTCTCCTCGGCGTCGTCGCCGGCCACCTCGGCCAGCTCGTCGCGGCTCGCCTTGTAGATGTCGACGCCGGTCTCCCTCAGCAGCTCGTCGCGCAGGACGACCCGCGGCCAGGGCGCCTTGAAGTCGATCTCGACCCCGTCGCGCTCGATCACCGTCGTCCCCATCACCTTCTCGACCACGGTCGAGACGAGGTCCTCCTGGAACTCCATCACGCCGTTCCAGTCGGCCCCGCCGACGAACATCTCGAGCATCGTGAACTCGGGGTTGTGGTTCGGCGACATCCCCTCGTTGCGGAAGAACTTGCCGAACTCGTAGACGTCCTCGAAGCCGCCGACGATCGCCCGCTTCAGGTAGAGCTCGGTCGCCGTGCGCAGGAAGAGATCGCGGTCGAGCGCGTTGTGGTGGGTGACGAACGGGCGCGCCGCGGCGCCGCCGGTCAGCCGCTGCAAGATCGGCGTTTCCAGCTCGACCCAACCGTGCTCGTGCATGTACTCGCGGATCGCGAAGGTCAGCTCGGAGCGCTTCTTGAAGATCTCCCGTGACGATTCGTTGGCGATCAGGTCAAGCTCGCGTTGCCGGTAGCGCACCTCGGGGTCTTTGATCCCGTGGAAGAGGTCGGGCGGGTCTTTCAGCGCCGGCGCCAGCAGCGTGCAGGTCTCGACGCTGACCGCGAGCTCCCCCCGTTTGGTCACATAAAGGACGCCCTCGATCCCGACGATGTCGGCGAGATCGAGCTCTTCGATCCGCGCGAAGGCCTCCTCGCCGAGCTTGTCGCGCCGCGCGTAGGCCTGGACCTGGCCGCTCACATCACGGACGTCGAAGAAGACGACCTTGCCGTGACCGCGCTTGCCGGTCACCCGGCCCATCACGCGATAGCGGTGCTCCGGGTGCTCGCCCTCCTCCAGCGCCGCCGGGTCGTGCGCGGCGAGGATGACGGCGGCGTGGTCACGCGGCAGGAAGCTGTGCGGATAGGGATTGACCCCTTCCGCTTTCAGCCTCTCCACCTTGGCGCGGCGGTTTGCCTCGCTCGCGCCCGACGTATCCGCCGAGCGGTCCGACGTCACGGCGCCAGGCCGACCGAGACCCGCTCGTTGCCCTCGTAGTCGCGCAGCGTTTCCGCCTCGCGCAGCATCTCGCGCATGGCCGGGCCGTGGTGGGTGTCGTGCTCGAGCGCCAGCTTCGTCCCCGACGGC
>Ga0207652_10000435_pt1 | contig 43359 bp, 30 predicted proteins | sample KBSC63BmetaG_FD_184334 | JGI IMG/M metagenome (GOLD analysis project Ga0207652, IMG submission 184334) | Corn rhizosphere microbial communities from Kellogg Biological Station, Michigan, USA - KBS C6-3B metaG (SPAdes) (version 2) | ecosystem: Host-associated > Plants > Roots > Rhizosphere ...
CATCCATACCTTATCGTTGCCAATGGTTTTCTTAATGCTGGTTTCCTCCCCTTTGAGCATCAGGATCCGGGGATGGGCGGGCAATTGAAAGGATGAACCGATATGGTCGGCCTGGGCATGGATAGGATGACTGATAAATAACGGCAACAGGAAAATGGCAAACAGACCGGATAATTTCATAATGCGCAAAGATTTCCGTTTAAAAAAGGGTTAGACATAGAAAATTAGCTATTCTGTTTCACAAAAAGTGATTATCGTCTTCCTTTATCGGTCTGTTTTTACGAAAACGTTTCAGTAAATAAATCTTCCTTTTCTGAAAACGATTCCAGCTTTTTTCCCCAAGTTTGGAGCCGGTGGGCGGGGCGGGGTATAAGCCTTTTCCTGAGCGGGAGCATGTGATCAGGGGGCGGGAATTCATTTTTAACCCGCAGACTGACACTCGTGCGGATGATCCTTTTGGTATTCAGATGAAACCGATTTCAGATTTTGTGGAGGGTAGTGCTGGTCTTCCTTTGCGGGTGAAGTTAAAATAAAGTTGATCTTCGCGTTGCGAATCCGGGAATCAGCGTCCGGCTTATATATGGGATATGAAAAAAAAACCAGCTAAGAGGAATTCCATTCACGACATAGCCAAAATTCTAAAGCTGTCCCCGGCCACGATTTCCAGGGTATTGAACAATCATCCCCACGTGCATCAGTCCACGAGAAGCAAAGTGCTGGCCATGGTGAAACAGGTAGGCTATAAGCGCAATGCGATGGCGTCCGGGCTTCGTACCAATAAAACCAATACCATTGGTCTCATCGTGCCACGCATTTCTATGTTTGTGCATGCGGAGATCATCACCACCATCCAGAACGGATTGCACACGCACGGGTATAACCTGATCATCTGTCAGTCCAATGATTCGCTGGAAGTGGAAAAAGACCTGGCGCAGACCCTCTACGCTTCCCGGGTAGATGCCGTGATTGTCGCCTGTACCTTATTTACAACGGATTTCAGTCATTTTGATATACTGACCCAGAATAATATTCCGGTTATTTTTTACGACCGCGTTCCGGTAAAACCTTATCCGGCTGCGATCATCAAGGGGGACGATTTCCGCGGCGGTTATATCGGGGCTTCCCATTTAATTGAGCTGGGCTGTAAACGGATTGCTTATATATCCGGCCCGCTGGTCTGCAGCATCTACATCGACCGGTTTGCAGGTTTTAAGCGAGCTCTCCAGCAACACGGGATACCGGTATTAAATAACTTTATTTTTTACCACGAGCTGAACGCCGAAAATGCGAGGAAGACGATGGGCCGGCTGTTTGCAAAAAAGCCTTATCCGGACGCCGTCTTTGCGGTAAATGACGTAACCGCGCTGGAAGCGCTCCATTTTGCAAAGGAAATCAATATCCAGGTTCCTGCTGAATTAAAAATCGTCGGCTACTCCAATGATCCAAGGTCCTCCATTGTTTCTCCTTCTATTACGACCATTGAACAGTTCCCGGCAACCATTGGAAAAGTTATTGTAACCGAGCTGTTAAAAATCCTGAAAAATAATATAACCAAAGTTCCGGCCGATTTTCCGCAGATCCTTACCCCTGTTGAATTAATCAGGCGTATGTCCACCTGATCCGGCATGAACATTCCAGAACATTCCAAATAAATATATGAAGCAGATTAGCCTGATTATTTTAAATTTTTTACTGGCTCTCATAACCTTCGGGCAAACTTCTCAGCAGCCGATGAAGCAACTGATCAAAGAGGACCTGCATTTTGCTGCTCAGCAATATAAGTTTCTTATGCGGCAGCTTCCGCCCGACCGGATGCCAAGAACCTACGATTCCGCCAAAAAAGAACTGGTAACCAGCAATACCCGCTGGTGGTGCAGTGGTTTTTATCCGGGTACCCTGTGGATGCTGTACGCTGCCACAAAAGACAGTGTCATTAAAAAAGAAGCGGAAAGGCGGCTGACCATTTTAGAAAAGGAAAAATCATATACCGGAAGCCATGATCAGGGTTTTAAAATGTTCTGCAGCTTTGGAACCGCTTACCAGATCACGAAAGATCCGGCATACAAAGAGGTAATTTTTGCGGCAGCCGCCGCCCTGTCAACAAGATACCGGCCAGCCATCGAATCCATCCAGTCGTGGGATTCCAATAAAAACTTTAAATGTCCGGTGATTATCGACAATATGATGAACCTGGAATTGCTGGAATGGGTATCAAAACATGGCGGCGACAATAAATTTAATCAGATAGCCGTCAGTCATGCCAACACGACAATGAAAAATCACTACCGCCCGGACTATAGCTCGTATCATGTAGTGGATTATGATCTGGCAACCGGCACCGTTTCCCGGAAACTTACTCATCAGGGATATGCTGACGAATCCGCCTGGGCCCGCGGCCAGGCCTGGGGACTGTATGGATTTACCATGATGTACCGTTTTACAAAGGATACATCTTATTTATCGCAGGCCCGGAATATTGCCGGATTCCTGCTCCATCATCCGAACCTTCCGGCAGATAAAATTCCTTACTGGGACTTTAACGCGCCGGATATTCCGGCGGCAAAACGCGATGCATCAGCCGGAGCGATTATGGCTTCTGCGCTGCTGGAACTGGCGCAGTATACAAAGGGAAAGGAGAGCAAAACTTATATATCGGTTGCGGAGAAGATCTTAAGGACATTATCTTCTCCCCAATACCGGTCGCCCCTGGGAGCAAATGGCGGCTTCCTGCTGGAACACAGCGTCGGTTCCATACCGCAGCATTCGGAAGTCGACGTTCCGTTATCGTATACCGACTACTACTTTGTTGAAGCGCTGACCCGTTACCGGAAATGGTATTTGTAAAATCCTTTGTTCAGGCAGCCGGGAATTTAATTGGCCGTTGATTCCCTTTGAATGAGTACTGATTTAATGACGATCTGTTCATTTACCAGCCGGAACATTTTTTTCTCCAGCGATTTAAAGAGAATGATGGCCGCCTCCCGGCCGATATCAAAAGCCGGCTGGGTGATGGTGGATAGGGACGGATTTAACAGCGCAGCGATTTTGAGGTTGGAAAAGCAAATGACCTTCAGGTCGCCGGGAATCTTAAGCTTCAGTTCGCGGCAGGCGCAGTAAGTACTGATGGCATATCGTTCAACTGCAGCAAAAATGCCATCCGGCTTTTGTTCCAGCAAAAGGTTTTTGATCAGGCTCAGGTCCTGCTCATCATCATTGACGCACTCTACAATGAGCGATTCATCGATTGGGAATCCCTGATCCGTTAATGCCTTCAGGTATCCCTCCATTCTTTTGTTGCCGATGGATATATTTCTCGAGATCGCCAGATGAGCCGGCCTTTTACATCCCTGTTCAATTAAATGCCGGGTGGCAAGGTAAGCGCTCTCGAAATCATCCGTTGTTATTTTGGCAGTATCCAATGACTCGCATATCCGGTCAAAAAAAACAATGGGGAGACCGTTTTTCATTAACTGCTCCAGATGCGTGCAATCCGTTGTAGTACTGGAAACGGATATCAGTACGCCATCCACGCGGCCTCCGTGCAAATATTTGGTGAGCGCAACTTCCCTGCTGATATCCTCATGGGTTAAATAAATCAGCACATGGTATCCTTTTTCATGTGCAATCGATTCAATGCCATTGATGGCCAGGGTAAAATAATTGTTGTCGATTTCCGGTATAATTACGGCGATGGTTTTGCTGCTGTGTTTCCGCAAACTGCTGGCATGCGGATTCGGCTGGTAGTTTAATTCTCTGGCCAGGGAAACTACCTTATCTTTTGTTTCCTGACTGATATCATGACCGTCCCGCAAAGCCTTTGAAACAGTCGAAATAGACAGGTTCAGGATCCGGGCAAGTTTCTTAATGTTCACAGGTTCCATAACAGACTTTGATAACCAATCGAAAATAACGTAATATCTTGTGAAACTAAAAATAGCTTGTCCATGTTTACACTTGAGAATAAAAAAGCCGTTATTACGGGCGCGGGAAGCGGAATCGGGAGAGCGATTGCGGAATTATTTGCCGCACAAGGGGCCGAAGTTCATATTCTCGACCTGAATGAAGGAAATGCAGACGAAGTTGCCGGGGGTATTAAAGCAAAGGGAGGTAAGGCATTCGCCCAGGTCTGTGATGTCACGGATCAGGAAAAGGTAAAGAATCTTTTTGTCCGCATTAAAACCATTGACATACTGGTAAACAGTGCGGGTATCTCGCATGTGGGAACAGTGGAAACGACAACGGAGGCAGACTTCGACAAAATATTCAAAGTGAATGTAAAGGGCGTTTACAATTGCTTATACGCTGCGGTTCCGATAATGAAAGCGGCGAAAAAGGGAGTGATCCTCAATATTGCTTCCGTTGCCAATCACGTGGGGCTGGTTGACCGTTTTGCGTATTCCATGAGTAAGGGCGCCGTATATGCCATGACGCTTTCGGTCGCCAAGGATTATTTATCTGCCGGCATCCGCTGCAATTCGATTTCTCCGGCCAGGGTGCACACGCCCTTCGTGGATGGATTTCTTGCGAAAAACTATCCCGGAAAAGAGAAGGAAATGTTTGAAAAATTATCCAAAACCCAACCCATCGGCCGGATGGCGGAAACAAAAGAAGTTGCCGGCCTGGCCCTGTATTTATGCAGTGACGAATCTGCTTTTATTACCGGCACCGATTATCCCATCGATGGCGGCTTTATCAAACTGAATACCTGATACCGGAAACGGGGGCTTTGGTTAAAACCCGATTTTTAAATCCGCAGTCAATATTTAAAATCTGTCGATCATGCAGAGAAGATCTTTTTTGAAGAAGTCCGGCGTTTTGGCAGCCGGAACCGGTTTGCGGAATTTCATTCCCGTCGCAGGCCCGTTTTCTGCGGAGGATTTTATGTATGGCCGTGTGCCGGCGAATAAAAAGCTTAACGCCGCCTGGGTGAAATCCTTATACGACCGGGGTTCGGCAACGGTCTACCGCAAATCGAAAAACGAATTGCAATATATCGGCATGCCGGTGGGCGGCATTTGTTGCGGCACAGTCTATGTTGGCGGAGACGGCCGTTTGTGGGTCTGGGATATCTTCAATCAGAACCAGCTGGGTGCTGTGAAGAAAGTACTTCCCGTGCCGCTCGAAATGTTTAATGTAAAAGAGATCAATAATATATTTGGCACCTTATATTTAGAGCCCGCCACCAATAAACATTTGTTAGAACAGGGATTCGCGGTGAAAATAAAACAAAAGGGCAGAACCATTATTAAGCGCCTGCATCAGGATGACTGGGAGGATATCATTTTTGAAGCCACCTATCCTGTGGCCACCATAAAGTATATCGATAAATCCGCTCCCGTGGAAATCACGCTTCAGGCTTTTTCTCCCTTTATTCCGGGGAACGCGCAGGAAAGTGGTTTGCCGGCGACCGTACAATCCTTCTCCGTAAAAAATGTCTCCGCAGATCCGGTAAGCGTGGAGCTGATTGGCTGGCTTGAAAACAAAATGTTGTTGTATTCGGAAAAAGAGCAACAGGATTTCAAACGCATAAATAAGCTGGCGAATGTTCCCGGAGCTAAGGGGATTTTACTGGATATTCAAACTTCAGCCAAAGAAATCAGTAGCCTCGCTGATTACGGCAATATGTGCCTGATCTGCCTGAACCCTGCCGCCATCGCGGTGGAGGATATGGAAAACAGTGAGGATGAAACTATTCATGAACTCAAAAAATTCATCGGGTTCTCAAAAGCAAATCCGGTTGCAGCGGTCCGTATGGCCCACCGGCTGAATCCCCACCAGGAAGTCAGCGCGGATTATCTGATTACCTGGTTCACGCCGAATATTTCTTTTTCTGAAAAAGCGCAGGGAATGACGGTAGAAGGAGCCGATTTTCATTTTTACACAAAACAATTCTCAGGGGCCGCTGATGTGGCGGAATACCTTGCATCCCATTATAAAACACTCCGGGAACAAACACTGCTCTGGAAAAATACCTGGTACGACAGCACACTGCCACACTGGTTTCTGGAAAGAACATTTATGAATATTTCTACTCTGGCCACCACCACGTCCCATCGTTTTAAATCCGGAAGATTTTATGCCTGGGAGGGAGTGGGTTGCTGTCATGGTACCTGCACGCACGTGTATCAGTATGCCCATGCCATGTCGAGGATCTTTCCGGAACTGGAGAGGGACGAAAGGGAAAGAGTGGATCTGGGAATTGGTTATGATGAGGCAACCGGGATGATCCGTATCCGCGGCGAAAAAACGGGGCCCTCCATCGATGGCCAGGCAGGAACCATTTTGCGTATCTACAGGGAATATTTAATGTCGCCCGATGGCAGAATATTAAAGGAGCACTGGCAAAAAATTAAAAAAGCGGTGGAGTTTGTCATGCTGCAGGATAAAAATAAAGACGGGCTGGAAGATACGCCCATGGAGAACACCCTGGATGCGCTGTGGAGCGGGGAGATTTCCTGGATTGCGGGATTGTGTATTGCAGCCGTTTTCGCAGGACAAAAAATGGCTATCGTGGTGAACGATCCCGATTTTGCGGAAACCTGTAAAAGCTATGTAGAGAAAGGAAGAAGGAATATGGAAACACTGCTGTTCAATGGAGAATATTTTATACACCGTCCCGACCCGGCCAAAGGCAAAAAAGAGATCGGCTCTTACAATACCTGTCATATCGATCAGGTGTACGGGCAATCCTGGGCCTGGCAGGTCGGACTGGGGAGGGTGCTGGACAAAGAAAAAACCATGAGCGCATTGCGATCGCTCTGGAAATATAATTTCATGCCGGACGTGGGTCCTTATATCAAAGAACATAAGGGAGGCCGGTTTTATGCATTGGCCGGAGAAGGAGGTATGGTCATGAATACGAATCCCAAAAAAGAAGACAAGCCTTATGGAGAAGCGAAAGCCTGGCAGATCGGCTATTTCAGCGAATGCATGAGCGGTTTCGAACACCAGGTTGCTTCGCACATGATGGCCGAAGGAATGGTGGAGGAATCCCTGATACTGACCCGGACCATTCACGACCGCTACCATGCGGCGAAACGGAATCCCTTTAATGAAATCGAATGCAGTGACCATTACGGCCGTGCGATGGCGAGCTACGGAACTTTTATTTCTGCCTGCGGTTTCGATTATAACGGGCCGGAAGGATACATCCGGTTTGCTCCGGGATGGAATGCAAAGCATTTCAAAGCAGCTTTCACGGCGGCGGAAGGCTGGGGGTCCTGTTCCCAGCAAAAATCAGCTAACGGGCAGGAACATGCGATTCAGGTGAAATCGGGCTCCCTGCAACTGCGAGCCATTTGCGTGGAAAAAATAGACGAACTCCCGGTTAAACAGGTAAATGTGCTGCTTGCAAAGCAAAAGATCCCTGCCCGGTTTACCCTGCAGGGTAAACGGATAACGGTGCAGCTTGCATCCTCGAGCCGGATTCAGGCCGGGGAAGAATTAAGGATAATCATCCGCTCCTGAAATTATTTTGCTTTTCTTACCATCCACCAACCCAGCCAGATCCCGCACAGCGCCCAGCTGATGAGGGCATCAAAAAAATGCATCCAGATATCGGCTTTCGGATACCAGATGTGAATGGTATAGGGTGAATTAATAAAAACAATGATCCCGGTAAGAATGCAAACCGTGAATATCCTGCCGAAGCCAGGCGATGCAAGTTTGCCGAGGATCCAGCATAGGAAGGCCACCATAATGATGTCGGCTAAAAATCCCCGGAGGATATTCATTCCCATATTTGCATTCAGTGCTTTGTGATACTGGATCTGGGCCCAGGGTTTTCCGATATTGGATTGCATTTGCTTCTCCATTTCTTCGCGGGACTGGCCGGGAGGGTAATTGGGTAATAAATAGGAACCGTCTTCGGTAAACTGGCTGTTGAGGTAACTGAGAATGCTGTCCTGTTTTGGCGTGTATTCCTGGCTGGCATGGTGCAGGTTGAGGGCAGCCCAGGAAATAAACTGCCATAAAAAAATAATAATTCCGCCGACGATGGCGCCGATGATCAGTTTTTTCATAACCGGTGTTTTAGGTTAAAAATGGGACGATTAAGTTAAGGAATATTGCTGATGGAGAAGGAAAAAATTATCCTTCGATTTGCCCGGGAGGGTCCGGCAGATACCCGGGAAATGGCCGCGTTATGGCGCATGGTGCCCGGGCAAAGAAATGAACAAAATCGAAACCGGGGAATCTGTCAAAAAAGATATTTTGTTCAAACAACAATTTTTATTTTAGTTTTATCAGCACGGAGAGATGCCGCGCTTAAATAAACAACTGCTCATTTTAGTCAGCGTTTTTAAATGTACTCCAGTCATTCTGATCATATTGAAGATGCTTTGCTGTTCCGGGAAATTGAAAATGGGAACAGGGATTCGTTCAATTTGCTGTACGGAAGATATTGGGAACGCGCGTACAATGAGGCCTACAAGCGCCTGAAAGACCACGATCAGGCCAAGGATATTGTGCAGGAAATATTTACCCATATCTGGATTAAAAGGGAAACACTGCATATCGAAAGCCTGCCGGCATATCTGAATGTGGCGATCCGGAACAGAGTTTTTAAATTGGCGGCCAGGCAAAAGCTGACAAACGCCTTCCTGGACCGGGCCGAAATGATACCGGCCGCTTATCAGCAGGCTGATGCGGATCTTCTCTGGAAGGAGTTTTTCAGATCGTATGAAGCGCTGCTCGCTGCACTGCCGCCCAAACGCCAAATTATATTCCGCCTTCGTTTTCAGCATGATCTGCCGACTAAAGATATAGCCCGCCAACTGGGCCTTTCCAGAAAAACGGTTCAAAACCAGCTGGGTAAGGCAATAGAAAAACTCCGGATTTCCATATTGCGTCCGCCGACCCTGCTGGCTATTCTACTCTTATTTCCGTTCTGATTTATTTTAAAAGAAATATCGGACCCGGATGGGACTTTCCCCCCCCGGGGGGTCATAAATACGTCAACGCACTAATCGCAAATAAATGGACAAAAAATACTTTCTTGGACTGTTGAATAAATATCTTGCCGGAGAAGTAACCCGGGAAGAAGAGCAACTGCTTATCAGTTATTACGGACTTTTCCAGCATGACCCGGAAGTATTGGATCTGTTAAGCGAAGACAAAAAGGAAGAGCTAAAAGGGCAGATACAGGGCGCTATCTGGCGCAGGATCTCTGATAGTGAGCCAGGCAGGGGCAGGGTCCGACATCTGAACAGATGGCAGGTGGGCGTGGCGGCCACTGTTGCAGTTGTGCTGTGCGTTTCCCTGCTGTTGTATTTTTCCGGTCGTCAAGATGAAAAAGCGCCTTTCGCGATACATACTCCTTCCCTGAAAGAAAATCACCTGCTCTGTCTTCCCGACGGAAGTACCGTTGTTCTGAGCGCCGGAAGCAAACTTGATTATCCGTCTTCTTTTGACGGTCTGGCAAAACGGGAAGTTTATCTCGAGGGACAGGCATTTTTTGATGTGAAGCACAACGTTTCCAGACCTTTTATTGTTCATACCGGCAAACTGGAGACCAGGGTGCTGGGAACTTCTTTCAACATAAAGGCAATGCCGGGTGATGTGAATATTGTGGTAACGGTAAAGAGTGGTAAGGTCGGGATCCGCGATCAGCAAAAAACAATGGGTGTTATCGTGCCCGACGAACAGATTATTTATAACAGGCGGGACGCGCGGTCGGTTCGCAAAACCGTGGATGCGGATAGTTTCCTTGATTGGAAAAGGCAGGATCTGTTTGTCAATAATTTAACGGTTTCGGAAGTTGTATCATTATTGGAGCAGCAGTTCAGCGTTAAAATAACCGTGACCGATCATGTTATTGGAACCAAGCGATTCACCGCCACGTTGCCAAAAGACGAGACTCTTGAACAGGCATTAAAAAGCATTTGCGAATTCAATGGAGCGCTGTATTATTATGACAGGGAGAAGGCGGCTGTGAGAATTACTTCCAAGTGAATAATGCCGCCGGCAACAGGCATTGTTTATGGGGCGTTAACAATTAATTGTCGGAAATTTTTAAACCGGGTGGGGCTTTCTTCTTTTTTGGGGTCATTTATAAAACCAAAAAACTGTTATAATGAATGATTCATCGTATGCTCTGAAGAAGCATTTTCCTGAAATAAAACTGGAGTGAGCTAAAAAAAACCCCTGAAAAGATTTCAGAGGTTATTGCCTTGTACCGACTGCAATCGGCACAGGGCATGTTTTAAATTTTAATCCGCGTATGCGGGTCCTGTATAACTTAAAACAAGCAAAAATCATGATTTTTTCTTTAATTTCTGAAGGATTTCAGAATTTTTTCAAATTGCTGCATAAGAACAAGTTGCTCATTGAGAAACACAACATTAAAAGTATTATGCGAATTGGAATAGTGACGGTGGCGCTGTTTGCCGGGTCTGTTCAGTTATTGTTTGCTTTGCCGCTCCGGAGCCAGCCGATTGACAAAGTGGAAATCAGCGTGGGATTGAGTAACGAAACGCTGGTAGAGGCTTTTCAAAAGGTTGAGGCACAGAGTCCTTTTCACTTTATGTACCGCAATGAGGAAGTAAGGAATGTGCGGGACCTGAATTTGCCCGCGGCCAAAAGAAACGTGGAGGAGTTCTTGAAAATCATTCTGTCGGGAACGCAGCTCATGTACCGTCAGGTCAATAACCAGATTTTGATCATGCCGGCCAGAAGCCTGATCCGGAATCTGGCATTGAATGATTTTAAGCTTTCGCAATCGGTGGCAGCAAATATTGTCCGGGGCCGGGTGACCAATTCAAAAGGAGAGCCTTTGGCGGGCGTGAGTATTTCGGTCAAGTCCGGTAGTGGCGGAACCTCTACCGACGGGAAGGGTGAGTATTCGATATCCGTAGGGGAAACAGCCACGCTGATATTTTCTTCCATCGGATTTATAACACAGGAAGTGGCGGTAAATAGTCAGGCGACGATTAATGTGCGGCTTCAGGAAGAAAGCACAGCATTGAACGAAGTGGTGGTTACCGCGCTGGGAATTAAACGGGAGGCGAGATCACTGACGTATAGCACGCAGAGCGTAAAGACGGAAAACCTGACGGAAGCGCGGGATCTGAACGTAATGAATTCCTTTGAAGGAAAGGTAGCAGGGTTGTCCATAAACTCTTCCGGTACAGGTGTTGGAGCATCCGACCGCGTGATCCTGCGGGGAAACCGTTCGATCTCCGGCGACAGCCAGCCTTTGTATGTGATAGACGGCGTGCAGATCATGGGGGATCCGTCCAATCTTGATCTGGATAATATTTCTTCCATCAATGTATTGAAAGGACCAAATGCTGCGGCTCTTTATGGAAGCGCTGCGCAGAACGGGGTCATCATCATCGAAACCAAAAGCGGCAGGAATAACGGTTTAAATATCAGTTTCAACAATACCTATATTTCAATGGAGCCGGTATTGTCCATTCCTTTTCAAAATGTATACGGCCAGGGACAGGCAGGTATTTACCAGAAAACATCCGAAGCAGCCTGGGGACCACTGATGCAGGGACAGATGGTGGATAACTGGGCGCTGGATCCCAAGCTGGCCGGAACGCAATATCCCTTAAGCCCGCAGCCTGGTAACCGTACCGGTATTTATCAGAACGGAAGTAATTACTCTTCCAATCTGTTTGCCAGCATGGGCAGCGATAAAATTAAAACGACTTTTTCCTATACGTATACCAAAGCGAGGGGAATCGTTCCCGGCAATGATCTGCAAAGACATAATGTGTCCGTAAGGTTTATTGACAAGCTTTCTAAAAAGCTGACACTCGACACCAAGATTGATTTTTTGCATCAACAGATCGATGATCAATTGTATGAAGGCGCGTTTAATTTCAATCCGAATATGCAGATCTACAGCATGCCGCCCAATATTCGCCTGGCGGACGCCTCCCATTATGAATTCAACGGGCCCAACGGTTATCCGCTGCAGAATTACTGGAGTCCTGCAAGTACACTGGGAGAGAATCCATTCTGGGTGCTGAACAATATTCCGAATAAGAATACACTGGATCGCGTCATTGCGATGAGCTCGCTATCCTATGATTTTACGGATGATTTGAGATTAATGGCGCGTGCCTCCTATGATGGATCCAATGGGACCCTGGACGAGAAATTGCATAACAACACGCTTGTGAGAGCCCTGGATGGCCGGTATACATTTGGTAAAACGCATGCCTTTTTATTGAATACAGACTTTTTGGTTTCGTATAAACATGATTTTGCACATGCTATAAAAGCTTCTATAAATGCTGGAGGAAGCGTGCTGGAGAAACGCAACGATGCCGTAAGCTCCAATACCGGCTTATCCATGATCATTCCTAACTTCTTTACCCTGTCGAATACAAATTTACCGGTTACCTCCAATGATCCGGGTTTAAGCAGCAATGTTCAGTCCTTATACGCGTTCGCCAACATTGGCTGGAGGGATGCTTTGTTCCTGGATATCACGGGTCGCAATGACTGGAGTTCTACTTTGCCGGCCAACAGCAGGTCTTATTTTTACCCGTCCTTCGGGTTAAGTGCTGTCCTGAATGATCTGATTCCTTCTTTTCCCAAATTTATTTCTTATGCAAAACTCCGGGCTTCCTGGGCAGAAGTTGGTAATAGTGCTCCGCCTTATATGCTGGACCGGACTGCCGCTTTTAAGGCAGGAGGCAGCTACGGCTTCCTGAGATTAAACAGCACGTTACCCAATCCAAATCTTCTGCCCGAGGAAACCAGATCAGCCGAACTGGGCCTTGATATCAGGTTCTTCTCCGGAAGACTGGGATTAAATGTTACCGCATATAAAACCAATACACTCAACCAGCTGTTCACCATTTCCATGCCCGTTGGATCGGGAGAAGCGCAATACTATACCAATGGCGGAAATGTGCAGAACAAGGGAATCGAACTTGTTTTAACAGCAAATCCCGTCCGGACGAAATCCTTTAACTGGGAAGCCACGGTTAATTTTGCCGTTAACCGCAGCATGGTCCTGAAAATCTCCGACGATCGTCCCAGCATCGTGATCGGCAACGATCCCTACGTCCGCCAATTTGAAGTAGAACAGGGAAAACCATTTGGTGAGATTTATTCCAAGGGTTGGTTAAGGGATTCTATCGGAAGGGTAATTATAGGAACGAATGGCATGCCGAAAATTACACCCGGCAGAACGGTGAAGGTCGCCAATTTCAATCCGGATTGGACAGGAAGCATTTCCAATTCCTTCACTTACAAGAATATTACCCTAAGCTTTCTGATCGAGCACAGACAGGGCGGTACGATCGTATCTATGACCAATGCCATGCTTGATGGCAGCGGACTTACCGAACGTACGCTGCAGGGAAGGGACGGCGGACTTATTTTCGGCGAGAATTTCTTCAGCAAAGAAACGGCAGTCATGCAGGACGGTTCCAAGAATACCATTCCGATTAACGCAGAAACCTTTTGGGAAGGAGTTGGTGGCAGAAGCACCCCGGTTGGCGAAGCTTTTGTCAGCAGTGCCACCAATACCCGGCTGAGGGAATTGACGCTTGGATACAGTTTTCCGCATAAAATGTTCGGCAATCTTCCGGTAAGCACCGTACAGCTTTCTGTTGTAGCCAGGAATTTATTTTACATCTACAGGGCCTCGCCGGATCTGGATACTGATTTTATGGTGGGTACCACGCCGGATTCAGAGGGATTTCAGGCTTTTGCTCCGCCTACCACCCGCTCTATCGGAGTGAACCTGAAAATCAACTTCAAATAAACAAGCATTAACTAATTAATAAAGGATTGAATTATGAGCGCCATTTATGTAAATAAAAGCTATAAAGCCGGTATTGGTTTTGCTGCGCTGCTGCTGCTGCTCAGTGCAGTGGGATGTACCAAAAAATTCGATGATATCAATACGCCCGATAACCTGGTTGTGGCCAAGAATGTGGATGCCACGCTGCTGGGACAGGAATTTGCCGCGGCAGAATATTACGGGTTGATGGCCGGGCAGTATCAGGTGGGGGAGAATCTTTACGCCGATGTCTATGCGCAATACTTCGCCACTACGCAGCCTACATTTAATTCAGATCAGTATGCCGAACAGGGTGCGTGGACAAATATTATGTGGAACGAGTTTTATTCCGACCCCGCGATACAACTTTTTTTTGTAGAGAATTATACGCGGGAGAACAATATGCCGCTGGCGAACGCAATGGCAATGGTTTGGAGAGTGGAAATATATCACCGCATGTCGGATTATTTCGGTCCGATCGTTTATTCCCAATTCGGCAGCGGGAAGACCAGCGTGGCTTATGATTCACAATCGGATATTTATCACAGCTTTTTCAAAACACTGGATTCTGCAGTGGAAATATTGAAGGCCAATGCAGGAGGAAATGCCTTTGCCGGAAATGATCAGATTTACAAGGGTGACGCCGATAAATGGCTGCTTTTTGCCAACTCGTTGAGATTGCGCCTGGCACTCAGGATTTCCTATATTGAACCGGCACTGGCTCAGTCAGAAGCAGAGAAAGCCGTAACCGCCGGGGTGATCACGGATAATTCGGCAAACGCCAGCGTATTTTCAACGGTTAACTCCATCAACTGGCTTTCTATCTGGACTTATATCGATGAGTTCAGAATGAGCGCCAGCATGCAAAGTGTTTTGACCGGATTTAATGATCCCAGGATCAGCGCTTATTACAGCCAGGCCGCTTCCGGCGGAGGATATAAAGGCGTACGCAACGGCCTGCCGGCTTCAGAAAAAGGAGGAACGCTGAATGCAGAACATTCGTTTGTGAGCACCGCTTATCTACCTATCGCCAAAGGAGGAAGCAATCCGCCGAACCGGGTGATGAGCGCAGCAGAATGCTATTTCCTGCGGGCCGAAGGTGCACTCAGGGGATGGAATATGGGAGGCACTGCCAAGGATTTGTATAATATGGGTATACAGATGTCTGTTTCAGACAGAACAACCGCCACCCCGGTACAGATAGATGATTATATCAACAGCACCAATACGCCTGTTGCGTTGGGGGATAAATGGAATACACCCGCGATGTCGGATATCCCCGTTAAATATGACGAAGCAGGGGATTTTGAAAGAAATCTGGAACAGATCATTACACAAAAATGGATTTCGCTTTATCCCGATGGCTGGGAGTCCTGGTCGGAACGCAGAAGAACAGGCTATCCAAAAGGCTACCCGGTAATCAATTCACTGAATCCCCTGGTTCCAAAAGATTCCATCATGCGGCGTTTGACATTTACGTCCGGGGAAATTGCGACCAACAACGCGGCCGTAGTCAATGCGAGAACCTTGCTGAACGGTCCGGATGCCAATAATACGCGGTTGTGGTGGGATGCCAAATGATCATTGCAAATACGCTCGGCCGATTTTTAATTTTTAAAAGTATTGGGCAATGAACCAGCACGGATTCTCGCGAAGAAAATTCATAAAACTCAGCTCGCTGACGTCAACAGGGTTAGCCCTGGGAATGGGCATGCCTCTTTTAAAAGCAAATGCCCCGTCCGCAGCCCCAGCGAAGGATGAACCCATTATTGATATTCACCAGCATACTAATTATCTTGGACGGTCTGACGAAGAACTTGTAGTGCACCAGCATAATATGGGCGTTGCCTTTACCATTCTCCTGCCGGCCGGCCATCCTGTGGATTATGGATCCACCTATTATGGTGTAGGTAACGGATTGCAGGCAGAGGCGACAGGAAATGAAGCCTGTTATTCCCTGGCAAAGAAATATCCGAAAGAATTCCTCTTCGGCGCCAACGAAGTGCCTGATTTACCGGGAGCGACGGCAGAGATTGAGAAATACCTGAAGCTTGGGGCTCCCATTATCGGGGAAAGCAAGTTCGGCGTGGAATGTGATTCTGTGGAAATGCAGAATATCTATCAGCTGGCGGAGCGCTACAACGTGCCCATTCTCATGCATTGGGAATATAATATGTATAACCGGGGATTCGAACGGTTTTATAAAATGCTTGAAAAATTTCCCAAAGTGAATTTCATTGGTCATTCACAAACATGGTGGGCCAATATGGATAAGAACTACAGCAATCAGAATGATCTTTATCCAAAGACCCGGGTTACGCCGGGTGGTCTGACCGACCGCCTGTTGCGCGACTATCCAAATATGTACGGAGATGTTTCCGCGCCATCCGGATTGAATGCCATCCTCCGCGATGAAGATCAAATGCGCGGTTTTATTGAAAGACACCAGGATAAACTTGTTTTTGGAAGCGATTGCACGGATAAGGAAGGGAGGGGAAAAGTTTGTGCCGGGTCACAGATTATTGCAGGTATCAAAAGACTGGCGCCCGATAAGGCGACAGAACGCAAGATACTTTATGAAAATGCCAAAAGACTATTGCGGTTACAATTATAGCTCCGGCCGTTTGAATTAAACACCTGTTATCTATTTAATAGCAAAAGACTCATCCGGTTCATGCTGATTCAGGACGAGACGGAAGATCGTATGCATGGAAGCATGCATGCATTTATCTAAAGCATTGGTTCATTTAAAAAAATAATATTTCCCATGATGGTTGAAAGCGTTCTCGTTTTTTGTAAAGTTTTTAACATAGAAAATAAAAACCATTCCGGATATGCCGGAAACCGGTTTAGAGCCGGCCTGAAATTATTTGCGATTTGCGCCGCGATCATCCTGACAACAAATGCCGGTGCCCAGACTTCATCCGGGAACGGATGGTACGAGCAGGGCAACTTTGTGCCGACAAACCGGATCAGCGTAACGGTGACCAATTCGCTTTCTGTTCCGCTGAAATATCAACCGGTATCAATTAAGCGGAACGAACTGCCGATGGAAAATATTCCGGAGCGCTGGGTGGATATTGTCGATCCGGACTTACCGGGCAATGCGAATCCCACAGCGGCTGAACTGAAGGACCTGGGCGGGTATGTGATCGGGAAGGAAATCAATGGTCATTCTATTCATTTTCAACTGGATGATCTGGATAAAGACGGTGTATGGGATGAAATATTTTTCCTTTCGGATTTCGCACCCGGGGAAACACGCCGCTTCTATATTTATTTTGATTTTCATGAACGCGGACTGTATCCGCATGAGGTGCATGCCAATATCGCAAATTATGGCCACCATACAGTGCCTTTGCTGGAATCGGAGATCATGGGATGGAAGCTCTGGTATCCGCACGATCTGGATCTGCATGGCAAGAGAAAACCGATGCTGACAGCCTACTACGAATATTCCACCAACCGGTCCGGGTACTATATGCCTTTTGAAATGGGAACCGATATCATGACCGTTCAGAACACGTTTGGCGCCGGCGGGATGTGCATATTTGAAAATCCGGATGATCCCGAACATCCTGCGAGGGCATACTATTCACCGAACAAGGACAAGGGCCCGATCAAGGATAGCCGTTTTTCATTTGACGTTGTTTGCAATGGCCCGCTCAGAAGTATTATCAAAGTGAAAACGACCAACTGGAATTCGGGAGGCGGCTTCTATGAACTGGAACAAAATTATACGGTGATCGCGCATAAGTCCTGGTGTATCGTTGACGTACATTTCAATAAATTTCTTCCCCCGCAAAAAAACGTGATGTTTGGCGCCGGTATTCGCAGGATCATGAGTGAATATAAATCGGTGAATAAGGGTGGAATGGTGATTTCGATGGGTAAGAATATTCCGGCCCGTATCCCGGATGAAGATATCGGCGATTCCGTGCTGGTGGTGCCCTGGGAAGGGATTGGTCTTGTGGTCAAAGACGAGTACAAACCCCATTATGTTGCAATCAAAAACTACGGAGGAGATCACCTTTTCCAGATTCCTGAAACAAAAGACCTGTCCTACCAGTACATGGCAGTAGATGGATGGAGTTTCGGAGAAGTGAACAATAACGAAAAGGAGTTTACGAAATATGTTGAAGCGGAAGGGCTCAAATATAATAACCCTCCCGTTGTGAAGGTGTTTCAGTATGAAAAGAAAGGGAAGTGAGCTTTTCGGATGATGATCCGTCCCGCTTGAAACAGGAATAAAGAGTAAACTTAAATATTTGCCGTAATGAAAAAAGACGTAAGGACTATTTTAGTGTTTTTTTCAGCTCTTGTGTTTTGGTGCTCCACTGAAGGGCAAAAGCCCTTGGCTAAGATTCCTTATACATTGTTTAATGATTTCGAAACGGGGCAACTTTATAGCTGGGAACCCTACCCCTACGCGCAGGATATCGGCTTTGACGCACTGTATTTTGCGCGGCAATCCCCTACCTGGCACCACAGCAAATATTCTCTTGCGCGTCCGGTAAAGGCAAGCGATGCAACAGAACTATATCAGGGATTCACGCGGCGGCTGGACCTCTATGCCACTACCGCAACCCATGTTAAAGCCGCCGTCTATTTCCAGGGCGACCGGAATCCGCAGGCGTTGGAACTTTCGCTCGGAACCTTTGACGGCCGCCGCTACCTGCATACCATTGAAAACCCGGAGGCCAATCAATGGATCGAACTTGATATTCCTTTGAATGAATTCAAGCTGAACGGGCAATCTCCCGATGCTGGCGCGCACCTCCAGGTTGTTACTCTCAAGGCCAGCTACCCGATGGTGTATTACCTCTATACCTATACGATTCTGATGGATGATTTTAGCATCAACGGGGAAAGACAGCAGCATTTTATCGGAATAAATCCGGCGTCGACAGACTTTGATATGTTCGGCATCTCCATTTTGGATAAGCATTATTTTTATGGCGATATACTCTCCCTGACCACCCGGCCGGAAAATAGCACGGACCTGCGGCAGGTCAAGGGAAAGCTGCTGGATAGTCATGGTAAAGTGGTCGACGATCATATCTCCTTTTCGAAAAAGGGCGAAGACTGGTCTAACGAGTCCATCCATCGGTTCACGGAGCGGGACGCAGCCGGACAATGGCAGATTGAGTTGTCCGGCGAAACAGCGGAAGGTAAAGAAGTGCAATGGGGATTCCGGTTTCTTATGCCGGGAAGGCAGGTTAAGGATCACCCGAGACTGTTTTTCTCCAAAGCGGAACTCGAGCAACGGCTTGCTACGGAAAAATCGCCTGTCGCAAAGAAAATACTTGATAATGCATTGCAGGATACAGGCTTCATGAAGGTCGATATCGATTCAATTCAGGAAAACCAGGATATGACCGGAGACAACCTGATTGGGGGTCCCTATTCCAAGACGGCTGTGGGCTTTAATGCGATTGGCATGTGGCTTAGCCCGTTAAGCACGCTGGGAAAGGTCATCGAGGAGGGAAGCTTTCGTTATTCTTTCACCCATGACAGGGCATCGGGAGAGAAAGCGAAAAAGGCGCTGCTGAAGCTTTGTTCTTTTTCTAAATGGAACAATGACTGGATGCTTCGTCGTAAATTCTGGACCTATTATCCCGTCGGCTACACAATCAAGTCGGCTGCCTACGGCTACGATATGCTTTATGACCTGTTGAGCGAAACAGACCGGGCCTATGTCCGGGATGCCATGATGAATAAGGGTCTGAAACTTTTTTACCGGGATATGGTGGAAATGAACAGGATGCCATCCAATATGACGAATCACATCGCGGTGATTGTTACCGGCTATGGCATGGCGGCAACAGCTATTTACGGAGACGATCCCAACAATCCTTCCCTGGAACCCTATCTTTCGGGAATTATAACAAAGGCCAAAACGTTTATTGACCGCACCTACTATAAAGATGGAAGTTATGGAGAGCCAAAAAGCGGTTACATGGATATGGCGACGCGCGATATTACCGAACTGCTCGCGACGCTGGAGCGGAATTTCGGAATAGATTACTCGACAACAACCAATGTGGAGAATTTCTATAAGTACCCGCTTCAGGCGACCTTCAATAACGGCCTGATTCAAAGTTACGGAGATGCTGACCGGCATTACAGAGGATTTACACAGGACCACGCCGAATGGTTTGTCAAACGCACGGGAAATCCGTTTCTTTATTCTTTTGTCAAGCCATTTTGGGAGGAAGGTAAAGGCGGTTACCTCGGTTATTTATGGTTCCGTGACGACCTGAAGCCAGTCAGCCGGGAAACGTTGCCGGAATCAAAGATCTTCAGCGCACAGGGAATGGTTATGCGGTCGGGATGGGATGATTCCTCCACCGTCATCTCGACCCGCGTCGGGCCGAATTCCAATCATTACCATTATGATCAGGGAAGTTTCCAGGTCATGACCAACGGTAATGAGCTGCTGACGGATCCGGGTATCGGTACGCTGGGATATTATGCCAATCTCGACTACCTGATCTACAATATTCAGGCTATCGGGCATAATGTGTTGCTGGTTGATCACGATCCGGAAAGCCAGACGCCCGCAGATTACGACAATGGTATCGCCGCGCTTCGCGATTGGCCGCGCCTTACACATAGCTTCGCCGGTAAAATTGCAGATGCCAGCGAAGCGGATCTCACAAGTATTTACAAGCATAAACTAAGCGCATATCACCGTACGCTGCTATATACAAAATCGGGGCCCTTATTTCTTTTTGACCAGGTGAAAAGTTCATCATCAGAAGGACATGTATTCGACTGGCTTTTTCATGCGCCGCAAAACGAGCACAATCAGCGATCGATCAGTTACCAGGATCATCGGATGCTGATTGACCGGCCGAACGCGCGCCTCACCATGGATGTGCTGGCGCCTGAAATTGCATCGGCTGTGATCCGGGACCGGAACGATAAGAATTTTCCGGAAAGCTATATTTCCCTTTCAAGCAAACCGAAGCTGAAGGATGTTGATTTCCTGGCAGTTCTCTTTCCTGAAGTAAAACCGGCTTCTGGTGACAGACATGTCCGGGCCTCAGCGACAAGAATTGATGCGGAAGGCTGGATAGGAGCCCGGGCGGACTGGGGGGATAGATCTTACCTTGGATTCTTCCGTACTGGTACAGCCGCGGCTAACAAGGTAAATGACTTTGTTACGGATGCCCGGCAGTTTACCGTTTCTTTCGACGATAAAAATATTCTTCAGAACATTTATTTTGAAGGAAATAATTTTGAAGGAAAGGGCCTGCGGATCAGTTGTGCCGAACCCGTTACCTGTGCCGCATCATTTCAGGGAATGTCAATCCGTATCGAGGTAGATACTAAGACGTCGTCAACATTGTCTGTCTCTGTTACCCGCAAGCCGGGGAAAGTGATATTGGATGGCGGCTTGTCAACCCGTTGGAAATATTCACAGGATACCAAAATGGTTTCTCTCCAGGTTCCTGAAGGGAGGCATGATTTTGTGTTAGAATAAATGAATTTCATGATCCGTCTGTTACGTAGTTGCCCGAAGGCGCCAAACGCCATTTTGTTTACATTCATCATTATTTTTCCTTTGGCTGGCATATCATTCAAAGGGAAAACTAACAGTATTGCTATGACAGCGTCTCGAAAATCCGGGCTGCAGGCGGATAGTTCTGGTCACGAATCTGTTTACCGGGTGAAAAGACTGAAAGAACCCATGAAAATAGATGGCGACTGGAATAAGAGGCAATGGAGACATGTGCGGCCGTTGCGCCTGACACATTTTATGGGGCCGATTCCGCCCTTTCGTCCTTCCGTACAGGCGAAAATGCTGTATGATGACAGTAGCCTGTATATTATATTCCGCGTGCACGACCGTTTCGTACGCATTACGGTGCAGGACTATAACGGGCCCGTTTCAGGTGACGCCTGCGTAGAGTTCTTTTTTTCTCCCGATACTTCATTTCGAAAAAGATATTTTAATCTGGAGACTAACGCAGGCGGCACTGTGCTGATGGCTTGTCATGTTTTTCAGCAGAAAGAATACCAGAAGTTTTCTGCGGAGGAGCTGGATCAGATTGAAATTGCGCACTCGTTACCGCGGAAGGTTGATCAGGAGATACAGGAGCCGGTAACCTGGACACTGGAATATCGTTTGCCGCTCGCGATACTGGAAAAACACGCGTCAGTGATCCATCCACAACCCGGCGTTGTATGGAGAGCCAATTTCTATAAAACGTCAAGCAAAAGCTCTAACCCGCATTGGATAACATGGGCCGAAGTTGTCAATGAAAAACCCAATTTCCATTTGCCGCAGTTTTTTGGACTTCTCGAATTTCAATAATGCGGCTTCGGAATCTGCTTGTGCTGCGATGTTATGGGCGCGCGGACAGAATACGAAATTGATATGGGTTGGAAAATCATATCTGCAAGCGCCTTAAAAAGCGCCAATTTCTTAAATAGTTTGGCCGCCAATGGGATTTTTCCCGCGGCTCAGGTCTATATACTAAGATCATACCGGAGTAAACAAAAACACCAAAGAATTTCACTCTCGCCGGGCCGTAGCAGGCAGTCTGCGTTTCGATATTGGAATAAATAAACTGAAAAGTTTTCCGGAGCTGGTAATCGACCCTTTTTTCTAACCTGCGCGGAATGAATAGATAAAATATGAGTGAGGACAATCAAAAGGCGAAGTCCGGGGATCCGGAAGATAAATTTTACGGTCTCCCATTTAAAATTGAGCGGTTTAAGGATATGCCGTTCCGTTTCCTGGGTAAATCGGGATTAAAAGTGCCGAATATTGGTTTGGGTACCTGGAAGATCGGATATCCCGAAAAAGGCGACGGTTCGCGGGTCGGTGAAAAGGAAGCGTTTGAAATCTTTGACCAGGCGATTGCGTCCGGTGTTAATTTTTGGGATACTGCTAACCGTTATAATAACGCCTCCGGCAATTCGGAACGGGTGATCGGAAACTGGCTGGCAAGTCACCCCAATCAAAGGCGGAATGTGGTGCTGGCAACCAAACTGGGGGGCGCCATGGATGGAATAACCCCCAATCACTGCGGTTTGTCGAGAGGCAATATCCTGGATTCTGTCTACGCAAGCCTGGAGCGCCTGCGCACAGATTATATCGATCTATTGTATTTTCATTTGTTTGATCCCCTTACCCCGCCGGAAGAAAGCCTGGCAGCGATTGAAGATCTCGTCCGGCAGGATTTGGTCCGCTATTTTGCAGTTTCCAATTTTACAGTCGCCCAACTGAAAATATATCGGCGGATTGAGAAAGACCGAACCCTGCGCAGCCGCATCGTGGCGGTCCAGAATCAGTTTGACATCCTCAATGGCGAAAGAGATCCTTATGATGGTGTATTAGATTATACGGGCAGGGAGGGCATTTCATTTATTGCCTGGAGTCCGCTTGCGAAAGGCCTTCTGACGGGCAGATATACCGGGTCAGAACATATCGGGGCCGGTGACCGTCTCTTCGACGAAGGCGAGCTCAAAGCGGGGTCGGCCATTCCGCACGTTTTAAAATTACAACAGCTGACAGCTCTTTCAGCAGCCTGGGGTATGGGCCTGAATCAGCTGGTGATTTCTTATATGCTCGGTCTGCCGGGCATGGGACCTGTTATCGCCTCTTCGTCGAGTGTTGCTCAGCTGATCTCGAACGCGGAGGCCGGAAAGATTAATTTAAACGAAGATCAGAAAAAGCAGATCGGGAAAATCCTAACCCAATTGCACTAAACAATTAATTAAAATATAATGACGAAAAGAATACTGCTTTTTCTTCCCGCTTTCTACTGCATCATGACGTTGGGACATGCCCAGGATATGATTCAAAGCAGACCGGGGCGATCTGAAATTTCAGACGCAGGTGTTGTCGGCAATAATTACCAGGTTGAGCCCCACACCTACACGAATGACTTTGAATCCAGGAGGCTGGGAGCATGGGCCTCGTACCCCTTATGGCAGGACAATGCGTACGATCAGAATTTCCGGGTTAATGAAATGGTTCCCGGCGATCAGAACATTTCCATTGTTCAGCGGGTGACACCCTATTCAAAGGTTGACAATTACGCGGGTGCGCAGAAATTACTCAACATGTACCTTAAACCGGGAGGGAAGGTCTCTTTAAGATACTACCTTAAAACAAGCGAACAGCCGGCATACTTTAAAGTACGTTTTGCCGCCGGGAGATATGGAAGCATCGATGTAACCTTACCACATCCGGGAATAAACAAATGGGTATGGGTAACCGTTGGATTCAACGACTTTGTCCGGGAGAATCCGATCTTGGCGGGCAAAGACCAGATACAGATTTTTGCGCTGGCCTTTCTGACTAAAATTCCCGATGCAGATCCGGCCATGCCGTTTTACCTCGGTCTGGATGATATTACTTTTAAGGGATGGCGAGCCACAGCCTTCCAGTTTGCCCAGCCTGCCGTAACCAAATTACCGGAATTTGATCCTTATATTCCGCTGCATCACTATGGCACAAATGATCTCTTTAACCTGAGCGGACGCTGGCCGTTGCGGGCAGACAAGGTCAGTATTCAGATCGTTTCTTATGCAGACCGGCATAAAGTTATTTATGAAGGAACCCTCGCCAAAAGCGGAGACATGTGGACGCTGAAACCACTGAAACTTGCTTTTCCGAATGGCCTGTATCTCGCAGAACTCAGCGCGTTCTCGGGCAGTACCCAACTCTCAGGCACTGCGGTCACGATCTGTATTGCCCCCAGGAATATCGCCGGCAAGCATCCCCGTTTGCTTTTCGATGCCGCAAAGGAAAAATCTATCGGTCAGGAGCTGAAGGAAGGAAATTATAAACCCGTGTTGGATGATATCCTTAGCAAGGCAAGGATTCAAAGAGAGAAATTTCCGATCAGCGGTTTGCGTTATGACCTTGATCAGTTTCCGGATGAAGACTGGCTTCCCTCCTGGAATGCATTCGGCCAGCATATCTATGGTACGGGGGAAGCCCTGAAAGAAAATGCCCTTGCCTATGCTTTCAACGGAGACAGCGTCGCGGGCGACTATGCCCGCGATGTGATGAACGCTTTAGCCGGCTGGCCATCCTGGGTTTCTCCCTGGATGCTTAAACGGGGACGATTTGATGAACACCGCATGGGCACCTGGTCGCATAGTGTCGCCCTCGCTTATGATCTTACCTACAATCTGATGACGGCGCAGGAAAGAACGAATATCCGCAACGCCATAATGAAAAATATTGTAGAAGGTGCGCATAAAACCTATGTGTATGATGATGATGTTATCTCTAATACATCCAATTGGATTGGCCATACGGTAGGAGGCTCGCTCATGAATATGGCGGCTATATATGGCGACGGACCGGAAACAGAAACCATGGAGCCTTATTTTACCGGCGCCATCCTGAAGTTCGATGCGTTTCTGAACCACGTTACCGATACTAAGGACGGTGCCTGGGGAGAAGGACTTGGATATAACAGTTATACCTTTTCAAATTTATCGCGCAGCATTCCCTCCCTCTATAATGTATTCAATATCGACCTGACTGCCCCGCTGGTCGGTTCCTACAATGAATTTATATGGGGAGGGTTTATCAGGAACAGAATGTGGTTTGGTTTTGGGGATTCCGGCGACAGCATCATGGACGCCAGCAACTGGGCTTTTCTGTTATCTATGCAGAAAGAACCCCGGCTGAGCTGGTATTATCATTACCTGAAGGGAAAAGAAACGCTCGATGATTTGATCTTTAACACCAGGGGAATTGCGCAGGACAGTCCTTTTGATGAAAACCCGGATAAGATATTTCACTCCATCGGCACTACGGTCTTCAAAAGCGGATGGGAAAAAAATGACCTTGCCTTCGTGATGCGTACCGGCGCTTTTTACAATCACCAGCACCTGGACCAGGGAAGCTTCTGGTTCGCGGATCATGGCGTTACTTTTATTGAAGATCAGCCTATCCACAATTCTGATTACTATGATGATCCGCTGTATCAGTCGCATTTTATTCAACCGATATCCCATTCAACGATTCTTATAAACGGGAATGAGCAGAGCCAACGTGTGGGAGACCCGCTTCGCTTTGCGCCGGGATTTGAAGACCACGCATTTATTGAGGAATCGCTGGACGGCGCGAAAGCGGCTTTTTCAAGGGGGAATATCGGGCGGCTTTATTTCGGTAAAGTGAAATCGCTTAGCCGCAATGTGCTCTATCTGAAACCCGGAGTGCTGCTCATGCTCGATGAAGCGGTTCCGTCCGGTAAAGACGCAAGGCTAACCTTACTTTATCATACGGCAGCACTAAAAGATATCACTGCGGGCGAGCACGTTTCCGAAATAACGAAAGAAGGCTATACCCTGAACCTGATGCACCTCGCTCCTGAATTTGTAGAAGTAAAAGCGGTGGAAACCCCGCACTATCTTAAAACACTTCAGAAGACCAGGCCGCTGGTCAGGGAAGGAATGCTTACCGTTTCCGCATCCACCGAAGGCCATCCGCTGGTCATGGCCAATCTCCTGACGACCACCGCTGCCGGCACAGCGCCTGACGTCACTTACAAGGCGGGTAATGGATTTGTGAGCGGGACTGCATCGGGAGAACCTTTTGCATTCACCACAAAACCCGGAAGTCTTTATCAGGTTCGGCATATGGAGACCGACGCCCTGGCACTAACCTGGGGTGAGGACTGGACTTTTGCCGCGATGGCCAAAACCGTCCGGAGGGATGGCCTGCTCCTGATGGAAGCCGATGCGCCGGTGACCTGCGAGATTAGGGCTAAAAATATAAAATACAGCCGCAGTACGGCAGGACAACTACTGATGGGTGCAGCTGAAAAACCTGCATCCGTTTTGTTGAACGGTGCACCGGTAAAAAATTTCAGCTACGACAACGAACGCAAAGCAGTGATCTTGCAGGTTCCGGCAGGAGAGGGGAATATTGTATTAAAATAAAATACGCCTTCTGTCCCGGGATCGGACTTCATCTGATTCTAATTAAGAGGGACATGGTAATAATATTATGGATGACCAATTGCTTTTTTTATGAAACAATTTAAAGAGGAAGGAATAGACCGTCGTAAATTTCTCAGCCAGGGTGGTATCGGACTGCTGGGCGCATCCATGCCCGGTTTAATCAGATCATCCCGGATGAAAATTCAGGCAACGGGTGACCAGCAAGCAAATACCAACTCTGCATTTCAGGAGGCAGGATGGGAAAAAATGTTCCGGGAAGCGGTAAGTTACCGGAAGATAGACTCCCACAACCACGTCAATGCCGGTGTGAACAGCGCAAGAGATGTCGACAGGAGCTGCGAGCTGCTGGGAATAACAAAGGCGGCGGTTTCCATTCCGGGGGGCAAAACACCTGAGATTATCCGCAATAATAACAACATCGTTCTGAAAGCCATGAAAGCTTTCCCGAACCGGATACTCGGACAGTGCTATATTAATCCCGGTTTCCCGAAAGAGGCGCTGGAGGAGATTGACCGGTGCGTCGACCAGGGCATGGTGATGCTGGGTGAGCTGTATGATGCCTATAAAATCAATGATCCGCTGTATTATCCGATCATTGAAAAATGCATCAAAATGAAGATTCCGCTGATGTTGCACGGAGTGACCACGCTGGGAAACTGGCGCAAAGGATATCTGCCCACCAATCCGCCCAATTCTTCCCTGCCTGAGGATTATGTGGAGGCCGGACGGCGTTACCCGGAAGCGATGATCATCTGCGGACATATCGGCGGCGGCGGCAACTGGGAATATGTGTGCCGGGTATTGAAGGACGCGCCCACGATTCATGTGGATACCAGTGGAAGCATCAGCGATGAAGGAATGATTGATATGGCCATCCAATATCTGGGTGTGGATCGTCTCCTGTTTGCCACGGATATTAATTTCGAAACGGGCGTTGGAAAAGTGATGTGGGCAAATCTCACGGAAGGCGAAAGAAAGAAAATCTTCTTTGATAATTTCAATAATCTATTAAAAAAAGCGGGCAATCATGTTGATTGATATAAATGCTTATACCGGCAACTGGCCTTACAGGGGCTTGCGGGGGAATACGCTGGAAGCAATGCTTCAGCGGATGGATCGCTTTGCTGTGGACAAAGCAATCGTTGCAAATCTGAATGGCCTCTTCTACGTTGACTGCCAGCGGTCGAATGAAGAGTTGCACGCGGAGGTTCAATCAAATGCAGCCTTTGCAACCCGGTTTATTCCGTTTGCAACCATAAACCCGGTCCTGCCCTGGTGGCGGGATTCGCTGGAAATCTGTGATAAACAATTTGCGATGAAGGGTATTCGTCTGTATCCGCTTTATCACCAATACAAGATAGCGGGTGCGGAATGCGTTGAGCTGGTTAAAGCTGCGAGAGACCGGAACCTGCCGGTGAGTATTCCGTTGCGAATGACCGATCTGCGGGAACGTTCCTGGCTGGATGTGAATGAAGAGTTGAACTATAACGATGTGGCGTCCCTTGTAAAGAAAGTTCCGGATGCGCAGTACCTGATACTGGATGCGAGGCTAACGGATTTTCAGCAACGGACGACCGCGGAGTCTGTTAAAATATTGAAGGCAGGCGATATTCTTTTTGATACGGTTCGCGGCGCAGGCGTTCCCTGCAAGGGCCCGAATGGGGAAAGCCTCAGCTACCTGCTTGATGCGTTTGGAATCGAAAAGATGGCTTTCGGTACGGAAACACCTTTCGTTGACTATTGCTCACCCTTTCTCCGGGTAGCTGTTTTTGACAAAGTGGACGCGGCCGCTAAAGAGTTGATCTGGTCCGGCAATGCGCGGCGCATGCTGAAAATATAAGGTGGAATTATTTCGGGTTGGCCCCGCAGGAAGAGAACAATTAAACCGGATTACCGGTGTTGAACGGATTTATAGACGGTATCTTCCTCCGGGAGTGGGACATTTTCGCCTTTTAAGGTCAGGTACTGGGATGGCAGGCCGGCGTCTGCTATTGATTATTTATGAAGTGCTGACCAAATTATGGATAAGAAACTGAAAATATTTAACGGAAAGATTATAACCCCATTTCGCGTCATCCGGGGAACGGTGGTTGTGGAGGGAGGCAGGATAACGGAAGTAGCCGAGGGCGAAATGAATACAGCTGACGCGACGCAGATCGACGCGCAGGGGCATTATATATCGCCGGGATTCATAGATATCCATTTACACGGCGGAGGGGGACACGATTTCATGGACGGAACAGTAGATGCTTTTCTGAAAATTGCGGAAACACACGCGCAGTACGGTACGACCGCCATGCTACCCACTACGCTTACGGCCGAAAAAGAAGAACTTTTCAAAACGCTGGATGTATACAAAGAAGCCAGTAAACAAAACGTTTCGGGCGCGCAGTTCCTGGGCATCCATCTCGAAGGACCCTATTTTGCGCTCAACCAGCGGGGGGCGCAGGACCCGCGGTACATCCGGAATCCCGATCCGGAAGAATATAAAGAGATCGTTGCCCGCTCCGCCGATATCAAACGATGGAGTGCGGCGCCGGAACTTCCCGGCGCCATTGAATTTGCGCATTTTCTCAGATCCAAAGGGATCCTGGTGGCCCTTGCCCATACAGACTCCGTTTATGAAGAAGCGTTGATCGGATTTGAAAACGGATTTACCCTTGCCACGCATTTCTATTCATTAATGAATGGCGTGATCCGGAGAAATGCATTCCGCTATGCAGGATCCATTGAATGTGCATACCAGATCGACGAAATGGATGTTGAAATCATCGCGGATGGAATTCACCTGCCGCCGCCGCTGCTGAAATTAATATACAAACAGAAGGGGACAGACCGGATCGCGCTCATCACGGATGCCATGCGGGCCGCCGGAATGCCTCCCGGGGAGAGCATCCTGGGAAGTCTGCACGACGGATTGAAGGTAATCGTGGAGGATGGCGTGGCCAAACTTCCTGACAGGACTGCCTTTGCCGGAAGCGTGGCTACTACGGACCGGCTGGTGCGCAATATGGTTAATATGGCCGGAGTTCCGTTAACGGATGCGGTGCGGATGGCAAGCCGGACGCCTGCATCCATTCTGGGCATTGAAAATAAAAAGGGTTCATTGATCCCGGGCAAGGATGCAGATATCATCATCTTCGATGACGATATCCGGATTCAAACGACCATCGTGAACGGGAAAGTGATTTATACAAAGCAATAAGAAGGGGCCGTTATCTAATTCAAAATTTTACATAACATGAGAGAGCTTGTAAAGGATAAATTAAAGGCGAGGATCTATGAAACCAGGCCGCTGATGGGCGCTGCAGCCGCAGACGTCATCAGCAGGCAAATCTCCGCATTACTGGAAAGCAGGGAATATATAAATATTGTTTTTGCCGCTGCGCCTTCCCAGAGTGAATTCCTCGCCGAACTAAAGGAAAAGAAAGTAGACTGGAGCCGCATCAATGCGTTTCATATGGATGAATACGTCGGACTGGACCGTAACGCGCCACAGGGCTTTGCCAATTTTCTGAAAGAAAAGATATTCGGAACTGTTGCATGCCGGGAGGTCTTTTACATGAACGGGAATGCGGCTGATATGAACGCGGAATGTGAAAGATATGCTGAACTCATGCTGCGTTATCCGACGGATATTGTTTTTCTGGGAATCGGTGAGAATACCCATATCGCTTTTAATGATCCGCACGTTGCCGATTTTAACGATCCGAAAATTGTAAAAATTGTGGATCTTGATCAAAAGAACAGATTGCAGCAGGTTGATCCGTCCGATAAAACCTGCTTCAACAATATAAGCGAAGTGCCCACCCATGCGATCACGCTGACGGTGCCGGCACTGTTTAAAGCGAAGTATGCGTATGCCATAGCGCCGGGGCCAAAAAAGGCCGATGCCATTTTTTATACCCTTAACAGCGACGTGCAGGAGAAATATCCCTCAACGATCCTGAGGACCCACAATAATGCCGAATTATATACCGACAATGCCGGCGCCGCCAGGTTGGGATGAAAACGGTTGGTTATCCCGGACACGCCGGCAAAATAATTTAGGAAAGACAGCAGTATAGAGAACGCAGACATTCCAAGACCCAAGAACATATAATGAGCAAGAACATAACGGTAAAAGTAGGCTCGCTAAGCAGACAGGATACGATTATTCCCATTTTGATTATCGGATCCCTGTTTTTTATATTCGGATTTATCTCCTGGATCAATTCGATTTTAATTCCCTTCTTTAAAATTGCCTGCGAACTCACCAATTTTGAATCCTACCTGGTCACGTTCGCCTTTTACATAAGCTACCTGGTGTTTTCCGTACCGGCATCCTATTTATTAAAAAGGATTGGTTTTAAGAAAGGAATGATGGTCGGTTTCTGGATCATGGCGATTGGCGCTTTCATTTTTATACCGGCGGCGCTTACCAGAACCTATGAGCTTTTCCTGCTGGGATTATTTTCCATTGGAGCGGGTACTGCATTGTTGCAGACCGCCGCCAATCCTTATATAACCATCCTGGGGCCGAAAGAAAGAGCGGCGCAGCGAATCAGCATTATGGGCATCTTCAACAAAGCGGCCGGTATTCTGGCACCTTTGTTATTTGCAGCAGTGATATTGAAAGCCACAGATGCCGATTTATTCAAGCAGATACCGGCCATGGATGTGTTGACGAGAAACCTGGTTTTGGATGAATTGATCAGAAGGGTGATTATTCCATACACCTGTGTGGGCGCTGTTCTTATCGGACTGGGTCTGATGATCCGGTATTCATCGTTGCCTGAGATAGATACGGAACACGAAAGTGAAGACATCGCACTGGCCAACTCCGGCAAAACGCTGATCTTCCAGTTTCCCCATCTGATCCTGGGTGCCCTCGCGATTTTTCTGCATTTGGGAACCCAGGTAATTTCCATTGATACCATCATCAGCTATGCCGGATCCATGAATATCGGTCTGCTGGAAGCAAAAATATTTCCTTCCTACACGCTGTTTACCATGATCATCGGATATATACTGGGTATCGTGCTCATTCCAAAGTTTATCAGCCAGGTCCGCGTTCTCCAGATCTGCACCGTACTGGGAGTGATACTCACCTTATTGATTATCTACGCGACCACACCGGTTAATTTCCTGGGTCATCACACGGAATTGTCCATATGGTTTGTGGTGCTGCTGGGACTCCCGAATTCCCTGGTCTGGGCAGGGATATGGCCATTGGCCCTGGATGGTCTCGGAAGATTTACTAAACTGGGTTCCTCCATTTTAATTATGGGCCTGGCGGGCAATGCGATCATGCCGCTTGTTTACGGACACTATGCGGATATTGCCGGTCTTCGCAGCGCGTATTGGGTACTGTTTCCGTGTTATCTTTTTCTCGTCTACTATTCTTTTTACGGTTATACTATCCGCAGCTGGACTTTTAAGAAACCGGAGGGGAAAACGGCTGGCTGTTCCTGATGCGGAAACTGTATTCTTTGGAGTTCCGGAAGCTGCGCAGTCTGGAAAACGGTTTGGTTGAATATTAAAATGAGCACATGAAAATTGGAAAGAATGGAAATGAAGAGCGTACTAAAGGATAAAGTGATTGTTGTAACCGGGGGAACGGGCATCCTGGGGCACTCGTTTGTAAAAGGAATTGTGGAAGCCGGGGGGATTGCAGGCATTCTCGGCAGAAATGAGGATGTAGCTAACGAGCGGGCCGACAGCATCAGCCAGGCCGGGGGAAGAGCACTCGCACTCATCGCCGATGTGATGGATGCGCAGCAGCTTTTGGCAGCAAGAAATAAGCTGCTCAAGGAATTCGGAAGGATTGACGGTCTGGTGAATGCCGCCGGAGGAAATCTTCCTGAAGGCACCCTGCTGCCCGATCAGGATATTTTCGCCATGAACCTGAACGGGATGAAGAAAGTGATGGATATTAACGTGTGGGGTACTATAATTCCAACCCGGGTATTTGGTGAAGTGATTGCTGAAAATGCAGAAGGCGGAAGCATTGTAAATATCTCTTCCATGAATTCAAAACGGGCTGTGACCCGCGTTCTCGGATACAATATGGGAAAAGCTGCAGTCGATTGTTATACGCAATGGTTCGCTGTTGAACTGGCAAACCGCTATGGCGACCGGGTCCGGATGAATGCGCTGGCGCCGGGATTTTTCCTGACGGAACAAAATAAGGCCCTCCTCACCAGGCCGGACGGTGGGTATACAGCGCGTGGGGAGCTGGTAATCAGACAAACTCCTTTTAAACGGTTCGGCCATCCGGATGAATTGCAGGGTGCATTGCTGTGGCTCCTGAGCGATGCTTCCCGTTTTGTAACCGGGTCAATGATTTGCGTGGACGGCGGATTTTCGGCATTCGGCGGCGTATAACGCAGGAAGCATTCCAAGCGGGGATTGTTTGTTATCTTAGAGCCTGCATATTGACCTGGCTTGCTGCGTAGGGAAGAATTGTGGAGATACGGGCCAGGTGATAACCCAAAGGCAATAATTTCATGACGATCGTTGTATTAGACGGATTCACACTGAATCCGGGAGACCTGGACTGGAATGAGTTAGAGAAATTGGGAAATCTGAAATTGTACGATCGTACGCCTTACGATGAAACGATCGGACGTTGTGCGGACGCCGAAGTGATACTCACCAACAAGGCGCCGCTTGGAAAAGATGTACTGGAAAAACTTCCTTCCTTACAGTATATCGGAGTTACCGCAACCGGATTTAATATCATTGATACCAACACGGCAAAGAAGAATAATGTTATCGTCAGCAATGTACCGGGTTATGGCACAGACTCGGTAGTACAAATGACTTTCAGCCTGCTGCTGGAACTCTGCCTCCATGTGCAGAAGCACAGCGATGCGGTGATGGCAGGAAGATGGTCTGCTTCGCCCGATTTCTGTTTCTGGGATTTTCCATTAATTGAACTCGCAGGGAAAACAATGGGCATCATCGGCTTCGGGGATATCGGGGAGAAAGTAGGTGATATCGCCACAGCGTTCGGAATGAATATAATGGGCAACAGGAGGAATCCGACAGATCAGTCTCATCGTAAAAATTTCCGCTGGGCATCCGTTAACGAAATCCTCGAAAACGCAGACGTGGTGAGTCTCCATTGTCCCCTTTCTCCCCAAACAAAAGGACTTATTAATAAGGAAAGCCTGAAGCGGATGAAGAAAAACGCTTTTCTATTGAATACTTCGCGCGGACCCCTCATTGCGGAGCAGGATCTGGCGGATGCTTTGAACAAAGGAATGATTGCGGGAGCCGGTCTCGATGTGCTTTCCGTTGAACCGCCGCCTCCGGACAACCCGCTGTTAAAAGCCAGGAACTGTATCATCACACCGCATATAGCCTGGGCCAGCAAGGAAGCAAGAACAAGACTTATGGCTGCTGCAATTGATAACCTGAAGGCATTTCTGGCAGGGAAACCGGTAAATGTAGTGGACAAGTAAATGGAATATGCATATCCTCATTGCACCCAATGCATTCAAGAACAGCCTGACGGCCGATAAGGTGGCGGAAGCCATCCGGTACGGATTGCAGCAAAGCCGCCTGCAATGCACTACCGAGTGCTTTCCCATTGGGGATGGCGGCAATGGTACGGCCGCTTTGATTATCAAAAAGAAAAATGGCAGGCGGATAGTTGCAGATGCGCATGATCCGTTGGGAAGGGAAATCAAATCCGGTTTCGGATTAATTGAAGAAGGAAGAACCGCTGTAATTGAAATGGCGGATGCTGCCGGTTTACAGTTCTTAGAACCAGCGGAATTAAATCCATTAGAAACAAGTTCCTATGGTTGTGGTGAATTGATCCGCGCCGCCCTGGACGCAGGTGTCCGGAATATTATCCTGGGCATGGGCGGGTCGGCAACCGTGGATGGCGGTACAGGAATCCTGCGCGCCCTGGGCATCCGCTTTTTAAATAGGGAAGGAAAGCCATTGCCCGAAAATCCAGAACAGCTGGCGGAACTTGGAAGTGTCGATATAACTGGGATGGATAAGCGAATATTAGCCGTTGAACTCACTATCCTTTGCGATGTAAAGAATCCCCTCCTCGGCGAAAAGGGTGCCGCGGCCGTCTTTGGCCCGCAGAAAGGCGCAACGAAACAGGGAGTGGAGAAACTGGAAGCGGCCCTTTCCGTCTTCCGGAATATAACCCTGAAACAAACAGGAAAGGACATGGCCTCCGTTCCATCCGGCGGAACGGCTGGCGGCGCTGCTGCGGGTTTATATGCATTCCTGAATGCCAGCCTGGTGAGCGGCATCGATCATTTCCTGCAAATGACCGGATTTGATAAAGCATTGGCCAAAGCCGATCTGCTGATCACGGGCGAAGGCAGCATCGACGAACAGACCCTGGAAGGCAAAGCTCCGTTTGGCGTTGCTTCCCGTGCCAGGGAAAAAAACCTGCCGGTGATCGGGCTCGCAGGAAAACTGCCGCTGGAGGAAAGCAAAGCGCTGGATCAATATTTTGATGTGCTGATGTCCATCGGTAATGAACCGGAGGGTCTGCCGGTAGCAATGAAAAATACTGCGGAAAATCTGATCAGAACATCCAGGGAAATTGGCAATTTACTGGCAATGCCCTGAATTTCTTCCTTTCCGGCGTCGGATCCCGGCCTGGTTTCTGCTCTCCCGCTCCCGGATGTATACACATATCGGGGTTTGGTCTACGCCTGGTCATTACCCTCTTTCAGCGTGACTAATTTTGTTTGTTAAATTCTTATTTTGAGAGATGAATACCCTTCAGCGTAATCGATATTTTACTCCCGCCATCCATATTCTCATCTGGGGTTTGCTGCTGGCTGTTCCCGCAATACTGACCAGCGGAGTTTCTTTCAAAACAGGTCTGCCTGCCCATTTCTTTTTGTTCAGCAATTTCTATCATATTGGCTTGTTTTACTTCAACGCTTATTATCTATATCCAAAACTGCTGAACCGGAAGTTCTGGTGGTTGTATTTTCCGGCCATAGCCGCTGTTATTGCGATATCCTGGTTTTTAAAACTATTTTTTATCCGGCTTGCTGATCCTGGTTTTGTATGCAACGAATTTAATTGCCGTATTATTTTTTTCGGGGCCTTACCCTTTTTGGTCGCTTCGTTTATTTTCCGGCTGGTCGTAAACCGTATTCAGAATGAAAAAATGAAGAAGGAAGCGGAAGCAGAACGCCTGGCTTCCGAATTAAAATTTCTGCGTTCCCAGGTGAGTCCGCATTTTTTATTTAATATGATGGCCAATATGGTCGCCCTCGCCCGGCAAAAATCCGATCTGCTGGAACCGGCGCTGATAAAACTTTCCGGACTTTTGCGATACATGTTATATGAAACGGATTCGGAGAAATTTACCCTGAGCCGGGAACTGGAATACCTGGAAAGCTATATCGAATTGCAACAACTGCGCTTCGGGGAAGGAGTGGAGCTGCAACTGCAAAAAGAGCTGGACGAAAAAGCCGGCGAATGCAGCATAGAGCCCATGCTGCTGCTGCCTTTCGTTGAAAATGCATTTAAACACGGTATCGGACTGGTTCAGAATCCATTTATAAAAATTATTCTGCGAGTGGGGGATGCAGGATTGTTTTTTTCTGTCAGCAATAATTACAGCAGGGATAATTTCTCAAAGGATAAAAACTCCGGTATCGGACTGCTGAATGTACGGAACCGGCTGAAATTATTATATCCCGGTAAATATGCACTGGACGTCCGGGATAATGGCGAAATTTATACTGCAGAATTAAACCTGGATCTTTCATGCTGAAATGTATTGCAGTAGACGATGAAAAATATGTACTGGATCTGCTGGTGGACAATATCCGGCAGGTTCCTTTTCTTGGGCTAAGGGCAAGATGCCGCAATGCCATGGAGGCAGCCGAAATTCTCCGCAGGGAGGAAATAGACCTGATCTTTCTGGACATACAAATGCCCGGACTGAACGGACTGCAGTTCCTGCGCAGCCTGCCCCATCCACCCATGGTTATTTTTGTAACCGCATATAAAGACTATGCCTTTGAAGGATTTGATCTGAACGCAGTGGATTATTTACTGAAACCTGTTTCTTTCGAACGTTTTTTAAAAGCCTGTAACAAGGCTTATGATTTGTACAAACTGCAACAGATTCCCACGCAGAAGGAAGATGTGCCGTCCTACTTTTTTGTTTATGTGGAATACAACCAGATCAAAATAAACATTCCCGACATACTGTATATCGAAGGCCTCAAGGACTACGTGAAAATTTTTCTGGCTTCTGCCACAAAACCGGTCATCACCCGTATGAGCCTGAAGGAGCTCGAAGAGAAACTCCTCCCGAGCCGCTTTGTCCGCATTCATAAATCCTATATTATTGCCGCGGACAGAGTAACGGCCATCAAGCGCGACCTGATCTGCATCGGCGCAACAGAACTTCCCCTGAGTGAAACCTATAAGCCGGCGGTTGAAAAAATGCTCGCTTTGTAAATCGCATCATCTTCCTTTTATATCTATTCATCCTGCCTGCTGGTAGATTCTAAACAATAACCGCATTTTTTGTGAAATAGTTTTACTGTGTAAATGCCAACACATGAAAACGATGCACAAAAAAATGCTCCTCGTAGCCGCCGTTTTACTGACCAGCGTTTTACAGGTTGCAGCGCAGACAGTCATTTCCGGAACGGTTTCCGATAGTAAGAAACGTCCTGTGGCGGATGCCAGCGTCATCATCCGGGAAACAGGCGCCGGCATGGTAACCGATTCTGCCGGCAGATTTTCAATCCCGATAAATGACCGGCAGCGCAAAACGATTGTGATTTCCGCCCTGGGATATCAGACAAAAACTATTTCGGTGAATCCCGCCGATTCTCTTACCCGGTTGCAGATCGTACTGAAGAACGAGCAGCAGATGCTGGGCGAAGTGGTGGTGAACGCAGGGAGTTTCGAAGCCAGTGATAAGGCCAAAGGCGCATCGCTCACGCCCATGGATGCGGTTACCGTGGCGGGAAACGGGGGCGACCTGGCTAATGCCCTGCGTTCCCTTCCCGGTGCGCAGCAAATCGGGGAAAGGGAAGGGCTGTTCGTGCGCGGTGGTACCGGAACGGAAACAAAACAATTTGTGGACGGTGCCTTATTACCCAATCCCAATTTCGCGTCCGTACCGGGTTTGGTTCAACCCGCACACCTGAACCCGTTTTTATTCCGCGGCATTTTATTCAGCGCGGGTGGCTATTCCGCATTATACGGGGATGCGCTGAGCAGCGCCCTGATCCTGCAAACGGTTGACCTGCCCGACAAGTCCTCGGCTGCGCTGCATATTTTCCCGGCTTCCCAGGGTGCGGGCTTTCAGGAACGGACTAAAAATAATAAAAGCAGTTATGGGGTGGATATGAGTTATGGAAACCAGCAACTGTATAACCGGGTGGTGCCCCAGACGCCTGGCTTCTTCCGCGGCCCGGAATATTTTACGGCAGATGGAAATTTCCGTATCAGGACCGGTAAGAGCGGAATGCTGAAACTGTATACCAACTATGGCTACAGCAACGTGGGTATGCGCAATCCGGATATCGACAGCAGCAGCTTGTTGTCATCTTTTCAAAACAGGGGGAAGACGCTGTATGCGAATCTTTCCTACCGGAGTATGTTAGGTAAACAATGGAAAATAGATGCGGTGGTTGCTTCCAATTACAACCATCAGCAAACGGCAACCGGATTGCTCGACGCGAATAAGCAGGAAGTTCGTCTAACCGATACGCCCTTTAATGCAAAGAATAATGTAACCAGCCTGCATGCTGACTTTGCACAGGCAAGAACTGTATTCACAAAAACCTTTTTGCACCACCAGGCGATTCGCTTTGGAGCAGAATATTTCCTGAATCGGGATGCATTTTATAATCACGATGTGGAATACAGGCTGCGGGAAAACCGCATAGCAGCCTTCGCAGAAGCGGATATCTATCTCTCGGAAAATATCGCCATTAAACCCGGTATCCGGTATGAGTATTCCGGTTTGATGCAGCAGGCGAACCTGGCGCCCCGGATCAGCATGGCGTATAAATTTTATGATGGGGGACAGATCAACTTCGCATACGGTGTTTTTTATGAACGGCCTGAACCAGACTATTTATACCCTTTCGCAAATCCGGATTTTAGCAAGGCCACGCATTATATTATCAATTATCAGAAAAAGGCCAACAACCGGCTCTTCCGCATCGAGGCATATTATAAAAATTATCGCCATCTTCCAACCTCCGATCCTTCCATCACCAGCCGGGGCCAGGGATATGCAAAAGGAATTGAATTGTTTTTCCGCGACAAGAAGACTTTTAAAAATTTTGATTACTGGATTACCTACACTTATATCGATACCAAAAGACAATGGCTCAACTATCCTGCAGAGCTCTATCCCGACTTTGCCACACCCCATACCGGTTCCATCGCTATTAAACGGTTTTTCCCCGGGATAAATTTTAGCGCCAATTTATCTTATTCCCTGGCAACCGGAAGACCTTATTACAATATTCAAAAAGATCCGGAAGGCAAAACATTTATATATGACCAGGGGAGAACCCGGATGTATAATACGATGAATCTCAGTTTCGCTTATCTCTTCACATTTTTAAAGAAAGGGAAATACAGGGATTTTTCCGGTATCGGATTCGGAGTCAACAATGTATTCGGCACGAAGCAGGTTTTCGGATACAACTACAGTTATAATGGCACAAATAAAGTACCGGTCACTTTACCTGCCGCGAGAAATTATTATATCGGCATCTTTATTTCGCTTGGCATTGACATGAGAAATGATTTCATCGATCAGAATCTTTAATTCCATAATCATAAAAAATAATAAAATGAAAAAGACAATTGTGCTATTGGTTACTGCCTTTCTTGTAACCAGCGGTTTGAAATCACAGAGTCCTTCGCCGGGGCTGATGGAGTCCTATGTTTCGAGACTGGACAAATCTTCCTCCATAACCGACTATCAGCAGCTGGCCAATGATTTTCTGCGCTTTGCCAGGGCGCAAAAGACGGGCTGGCTTCCCTACTACTATGCCGCCTATTGCAATGCCAAAATAGGCTGGCTGATGCAGGAGAACCCGGATAATATTGATTTTTTTGCGGATAAAGCGGAAGAAGAAATAAAGAAAGCCCAATCTTTACTGGATTCGGATTCGCAGAAAAAAGAAATGTCGGAGGTCTGTACAATTTATCAGATGCTCAACCAGGCGAGGGTTTTCATTAATCCTGCTACCTACGGTCCGAAATATGGCCCTGCCGCCAACCGCTATCTGAATCTGGCACTGGCCATGAATCCCGATAATCCGAGGGCAGGATATCTGGCCGGCTGGGAAAAGTATGCGACCCCTAAAATGTGGGGAGGGGATAAGGTTAAAGCAAAGGAACTGCTGGAATCTGCGAAGAAAAAACTCGAAGCTGAGTCTGATGCGACCCTGAGTCCGCACTGGGGTAAGGAAGAAGTTGAAGAGTTACTGCGGAAAATGTAAACGCGCAAGTAAAAGGCTATACAGCAGGTACATGGAAGCCGGAAATTCCCCAATCATGTGATTTTCGGGTTGAAAGACCCATTCAGAGGCCCCAATGGGGCTTTTTGAGCGAAATATATTGCAGAACTACTGCCACTTATCAAGAAAAATAAATACTTTAAGTAAAATTTTAAGAAGTTTTGATAACTTAACATATATTTATCCAAATTTTCATCAGGAAATAATTAAGTCGAGGATGGCGGAAAAGAGCACCACGTATAAGAAAAGGATACTGAAGCAGCTTTATTTCTATGATACCTTATCCTGTGCTGATTTAAGTGCACAAATCAATTTAAGCCTGCCAATAACGACGAGAATGCTGAATGAACTGATTGCAGAAGGCCATGTTTCAGAAACGGGCTATGCGCCGTCCACCGGGGGGCGGAGGCCGCTGATGTATTCCATCAGGCCGGACAATATGTATGTGGTAGCGGTTTCCATGGACCAGTTTATCAGCCGCATTGTGATCTCCGACATGAAGAACAGCGATGTCACTGCTGTTGAGAAATTCGAACTCCCCCTGGCCAGGAATACAGAAGCGCTTTCCATACTGATCGGTAAGATCGATCATCATATTAACCAGTCGGGTATTAAGAAAGAGAAGATCATCGGCATCGGCATCGGCATGCCGGGCTTTATTGATTCCGGCAAGGGATTAAATTATTCCTTTCTGGAAACCGGGGGGAAAAGTATCACGCAGCTGATTTCGGAAAGCATCGGGCTTCCGGTGTACATCGACAATGATTCCAGTCTCATTGCTCTCGCAGAATTAAAATTCGGTGCGGCGCATAATAAGAAGAGTGCGATGGTCGTAAATCTCGGATGGGGCATTGGGCTCGGCATGATCCTGAATGGTGAGCTGTTCAAAGGATACAATGGCTTCGCAGGAGAGTTCAGTCATATCCCGCTTTTTCTGAATAACAAATTATGCAGTTGCGGAAAAAGTGGTTGCCTCGAAACAGAAGCTTCCCTGCTGGTGGTAGTGGAAAAGGCGGAAAAAGGTCTGAAAGAAGGCCAGGTTTCGATGCTGAAGCAATTGCCGAAAGAAAGTTTTGAGCAGGCAGCCCAGGCCATTATTGGTGCTGCGGCGAAGGGCGACAAATTCGCCGTTGAGTTGTTATCGGAAGCGGGATACAATATCGGAAGGGGCGTTGCCATTCTTATTCATCTGCTGAATCCGGAAGCCATTATACTGAGTGGCATGGGATCGGTAGCCGGCAAAGTGTGGCAGGCGCCCATACAGCAGGCGCTGAATGAGCACTGTATTCCAAGACTTGCGATCAATACACAAATAGAAATATCTGCATTAGGCTATGGTTCTGAGTTGATCGGGGCTGCCGCACTGGTTATGGAGAATTTTGAAAAAGCATTGTTGAAGAAAGCGCAGAGATCGGAGTCCGGGCTTTTACAGAATAACTGAGGGACGGGGTGCTGCAGCCCTTTCATTAAAAGAAAGAAAAATTTAGTTCAGATAAAAATTTAGTTCAGGCCTTTAATTAAAATTTAAAACCAAAATTCAGCTGCGATGAAAAAGACAACTAACTGGCTGCTCCTTTTCCTGCTTTTCTGTGCATGGAGCACCACCGCGATGGCGCAAGACATTACCACCGTTTCGGGTACGGTAAAAGACAGCCTGGGCAACGGATTATCGGGGATCACTTTTGTGGTGAAAGGAACGAAGACCGCCGGCGCCACCGATGACCTGGGAAATTTCAAAGTAAATGTTCGCGGGTCAGGCGCAGTACTGGTTTTTACCGGCGTTGGCTACCTGGATCAGGAAGTTCCGGTTGGAAATAACACGGAACTGACGATTGTGCTAAAAACCGATTCCAGGAGCCTTAATGAAGTGATTGTAACCGGTTTCGGTTCAAGAACCAATGCCAGTAAATTGTCATACTCGGCAACGGAAATAAAAGGCAGCGATCTGACAAAGGCGAATAACTCCAATTTTGTTGACGCGATGCAGGGTAAAGTGGCCGGGGTATTTGTCAGTCAGGGAACCGGCGGACCTTCTTCCAGTGCCCGGATCCGCATCAGGGGAAACTCCCGGTTGGACCCCAATACCCAGCCGCTGATCGTGATCGACGGGATCATTATTCAGCCATCCACCACCGGTTCGGATTCCTGGGGCGATGGACAGGATTTTGGTAACATTATCAAGGACCTCAACCCGGATGACTACGAAAGTATGACAGTGTTGAAAGGCTCTGCAGCTTCTGCACTGTATGGTGCACAGGCGCAAAACGGAGTATTGCTGATTACAACAAAAAAAGGCAGGGCCAGGAAAGGCATTGGCGTTTCCGTGACCCATTCCGAATCCTACGAAAAAGCGTATAAGGCGCCGGATTTTCAAAACATTTATGGTGGTGGTATCAAGCCAACTTTTGATAAAGATACAGATGGCAGCGACCTTGTGGACCAGTCAGCCGGTCCCTACAGCAATAACGACGGTGGTTATTCTTTTGGGCCTAAGTTCGACGGACATATGGTGAAAGATCTCGATGGAAGAATGGTTCCCTGGGTTCCCAACGATCCCCTGAGTATTTTTCAGACCGGGAAATATATCAATACGAATGTGGCAGCTGAGGGTGGCAATGATGTGAGTACATTCCGGTTCTCCTATTCGAATCTGTACAATACATCCATCATGCCCAATAACAGTTTAAACCGGAACAGTTTTAATCTGCGTACTACCTATAAACTGACCAGTTTTCTGGCGTTGGATGCAAGTGTTAACTATACCAATAATAAAATACATAATCCGATCATACAGGGCGGTAATGATAATCCATTATTCGGATTTGCGTACTATATGGCCCGGAACGCGCCAATCACTTATTACCAGCATAACTATATTGATCCGGTTGCCGGCGGGAGAAAACATGGAGCGACCGGACCCAACAGCGATCCCTATTATCTCAGCCACATGATGTGGAATTACTATGAAAATAATAAAGTACAAACTGAAAATAATCTGCTCGCGAACCTGGATCTGACAGGAACCATCACCCCTTACCTGAATTTTATCGTCAGGGGGAATATCAATGCCTTTAATTCTTCTTATGAAGAAAAAGATAATGGTACCGGCGCAGGATTTAGCGGTCAGTATTATGGATTAAATCAGGGCAACTATAAAAATACCCGAGTGCAGGGGCTATTGAATTT
>Ga0207652_10000437_pt1 | contig 43281 bp, 44 predicted proteins | sample KBSC63BmetaG_FD_184334 | JGI IMG/M metagenome (GOLD analysis project Ga0207652, IMG submission 184334) | Corn rhizosphere microbial communities from Kellogg Biological Station, Michigan, USA - KBS C6-3B metaG (SPAdes) (version 2) | ecosystem: Host-associated > Plants > Roots > Rhizosphere ...
CGCCTCCCCCACGGAAGCCTCGCGTCCCGGGCGCCTCATGGGGGTCACAGCCTGCCAGGACCCCCATGAGGCGCCCGGGACACCTGGGACCACCCTCGGACAGCCGGCAGCGCCGCGAACCCGCCCGGCCAGCCGCCCGCCTCCCGAACCCCCGCCCGTCCCCCGCCGGACCCTCCCGTCACCCCCGCACGATCACATCGAGGGAGCCCGGCGCAAGCTCGACGGCAAACCCCGCCGCCTCCGCGATCGCCGCGGCGCCCTCCGCATCCTCGGGCGCCTTCCTCGCCTCCAGCAGCGCCCGCGCCACTTCGCCGCGCACCGCCTTGGCCATGTGGCTCACCGGCTTGCGCTTGCCCTTCACCTCGCTGAAGGCGCGGACGGCGACGAGCGCCGACCGCTTCGGCTTCCAGGCCGCCGCGTAGGCGCCGGAGCGCATGTCGACTACCAGGGTCCCCTCGTCGTCGGGGAGGGCGTCGGCCAAGGCCGGGCGCCAGAACGCGGCGAGGCCGCCGACCCCGTCCAGCTTCGCTTTCGCCGAGAGCCGGTAGTAGGGGATGCGGTCGGTCGGCCGCAGGACGCCCCACAAGGCCGAGGCGATCAGCACTCGGCCTTGGGCGCGTTGGGGGAGCTCCGGCAGCCTCAGGCGGTCATAGAGGACGCCGGTGTAGACCTCGGCGGCAGGGCCCGCCGGGGCGGAGCCGAGCTCCGCGTCAACGGCGACCTCGCCCGCCTGGCCCTTCGACACCGCGAGGATCGAGACCGCCCGCTCGATCGGCAGCTCCGCGAGCGCGGCGAGCGAGCCGAGCAACTTCCGCCTCGACTCCGTCAGCTCGCCGGCGTAGGCGAGCGCTCTTAAGTCGACGGGCGGACCCGTCTCCGGTGCGGTCTTCCCCTCGGACGGGGGCAGCAAGATCAGCATCGCTGTAGGACATCAAACCTCCTTCAAGTGGTGGTACGTCGTGGCGATGTCCTCGCGATCCATGAGGGACTCGACGGCGGCGTCGAGCTTGCGGCGCTGCGTCGCGGTGAGGGTGGCGGCAAAGGCCTCGAGGCCGTTCCGCTTCACCGTCGCGAGCTGGTCGACCAGGTCGTTCCCGGCCGCGGTGATCCGCACCAGGCGGACGCGGCGGTCGGTCGGGTCCTCGACCCGCGTCGCCAGGCCCTTCTTCACCAGGCCGTCGACCGCTCGGCTCATCGCGGGCAGGGACGCGTCGAACACCTGGGCGAGCTCGGAGACCTGCCAGGTCGACGGACGGTCGCCCAGCCCGCCCAGCTCGAGCAGCGTCTTGCATTGCGTCGTCGTCAGGCCGGTGTCCTGCAGCACGCGCAGCTGGCTGCCGCGGTCGTAGAGGAAGACATGGCGCATCAGCGCGCAGATCCGTGCGGCCGTGTCACGGGACCCCGCATCGATCTCCACGCTCGTCGTCGCTTTGACATCGCTTGGTTGCATGGGAGAAATAGTTGCATATGCGCAACCTTTTCGCAAGTGCAATTGTTCTGGCGATGAGGGACGCCGCCCGCCTCAACCGGCTCGACCAGGAGTTCGTCTGGCACCCCTTCACCCAGCAGCAAGGGTGGATCGAGGAAGAGCCGCTGCAGATCGAGCGCGGCGAGGGCGTCTACCTCTTCGACGTCGACGGTGACCGTTATATCGACGGCACCGCGTCGCTCTGGTGCAACGTCCACGGCCACCGCCACCCGGACCTCGACCGGGCGGCGCACGAGCAGCTGGACAAGCTCGCCCACTCGACCATGCTCGGCCTCTCCCACCCCGGCGCGACCGAGCTGGCGGCGCGGCTGATCGAGATCGCCCCGGACGGCCTGCGGCGCGTCTTCTACTCGGACTCCGGCTCGACCGCCGCCGAGATCGCCGTGAAGATGGCCTTCCAGTACCACCAGCAGCGCGGCGACACCGCCCGCACCCAGTTCATCCGCATGCGCGAGGCCTACCACGGCGACACTCTGGGCTCGGTCTCGGTCGGCGGCATCGACCTCTTCCACGCCACCTACAAGCCGCTCCTCTTCGACACCCTGGCGGCCGAGCCCGGGGACGTCGACCAGATGGAACGCCTGCTGAGCGCCCACGAGGGTGAGATCGCGGCGGTGATGATGGAGCCGCTGATCCAAGGCGCGGCCGGCATGCTCGTCCACCCCGACGGTTATCTGCGCGCGGTGCGCGACCTGTGCGACCGCCACGGCGTGCTCCTGATCTGCGACGAGGTGGCGACCGGCTTCGGGCGCACCGGGACGATGTTCGCGGTCGAACAGGAGGACGTCGTCCCCGACTTCCTCTGCCTCGCCAAGGGCATCACCGGCGGCTACCTGCCGCTGGCGGCGACGCTCACCACCGAGGCGGTCTACGAGGCCTTCCTCGGCGCCCCCGCCGAGGCGAAAACCTTCTTCCATGGCCACACCTACACCGGCAACCCGGTCGCCTGCGCGGTGGCGCTGGCCAACCTCGACGTCTTCGAGCGCGAGCGCACGGTGGAGCGCCTGCAGCCGAAAATCGCTCTGATCGAGCAACGGCTGGCCGAGATCGCCGCGATGCCCGGCGTCGCCGAGGTGCGCTCGCGCGGCGTGATGATCGGCATCGATCTCGGCGCGCACGACCCCGAACTGCGGGTCGGCCACCGGGTGACGCTCGAGGCGCGCAAGCGCGGCGCCCTGGTCCGCCCCCTCGGCGACGTCGTCGTCCTGATGCCGCCGCTGGCGATCAGCGAAGCGGAGCTCGAATCCCTCCTCGACATCACCGCAAGGTCGATCACCGCCGCCCTCGCCTCGCTCCCCGCCGAGCAGCCCACCGCCTGACGCGTTCGCACTTTGCCGCGGATAGCGCGGATTACTGCGAACGCACCCGCCGCCGGCCGCCGCCGGCGCTCGGAAGCACGGGAAGCACGGGAAGCACGGGAAGCACCCCGTAGGGTGGCGGGATGACCGAGGAGAGGAAGCCCGTGACGCCGCGGCCGGCCGCCTCGGTCGTCCTGATGCGACGCGGCGGCAAGCACGGGCAGGGGGCGCTCGAGGTGCTGCTGCTGCAGCGCAGCCCGGCGGCCGCCTTCTTCCCCGGCGCCTGGGTCTTCCCCGGCGGCGCCTGCGAGCCCGAGGACGGCGAGGGGCCCGACGGCTACCGCGCCTGCGCGATCCGCGAGCTCCGCGAGGAGGCGGGGATCGACCTCCACGCCGAGGAGGAGATGATCCCGTTCTGCCGCTTCATCACCCCGGAGGTGATCCCGCGGCGCTTCGACGCCTGGTTCTTCCTCGCCCTCGCCCCCGCCCATGCGCCACCGCGGATCGACGGCGGCGAGATCGTCGACGCGCGCTGGCTCCGGCCCGCCGCGGCGCTGGCGGGAGCCGACGACGGCGAGATCGGCCTCGCCTTCCCGACCCGCATCCAGCTCGGCTGGCTCGCCGAACACGCCACCTCGGCCGACGCCCTGGCCGCCTACCGCGGCCGCTCGGTCGACCCGCTGATCCCGGAAGTGATCGGCGACGGCGAGGAGGCCCGTGTCGTCCTCCCCGGCGTCGCCGACTCGCGCAACCTCAAGAACCTGGTCGAGGAGTTCCGCCGGGACTGACCGCGTCGGGGAACGGCGCCAGCCCCGCGTGCCACGGCCCGGGCGGGTAGGTGTGGATGCCGCTCTCCTCCATCTCCGCCTGGATCCGGCGGAACAGCTGTCCGGCGTTTTTCAGCGCCAGCTTCAGCTCTTCCTCGGAGCGCTCGCGCAGCCGCCACATGAACCACAGCTGGCGGTCGTTGACGCCGAAGTCGATCTCCCCGGTCATCGTCGTCGCCCAGGCGAGGAAGCCGGGCCCGAAGAGCTCGCGCAGGGCGATCGGGTCGAAGTCCTTCGGCACCGTCGTCCAGAAGCGCCGGTTGAAGTCGAGCGACTCGAATTCGACCTTGCGCGAGAGGCGTTGCTGGACGTGCTCGGCGCCCTCGATCGACTCGACGTTGAAGGCGGGGACCACCTGCGCCAGGTCGGGCATGTGGGCCTTGGCGAGGATCGCCGTCGGCAGCACCGCCTTGTCGAAGAAACCGCCCATCTCGCGTTCGTCGGCATCACAGGACGCGCCCCAGAAGCCTTCGACGAGCTGCCCGGTGAGCCGGTTCGACCCGCCGACGCAGAGCGCCACCGGCCCGTCCTTGGGGTTGATCCCGCCGACCGGCTCGTAGGTGACTTCGTGGCGCTCGCCGTAGCGGCGCACCAGCTCCGCCCAGTCCTGCGCTTCCTGCTTGGCACCCATTCCGCTTGATCCTAGTGACGCCCCCGCCGCGATCCGGCCCCCAGACCCGTCCGTCGCGGCATCGACGGGCGCTAAGGTTCCCCCCAACTCAGTCGAACCCTCGAGGGAGACTCAATGGTCATCGTCATCATCGTCGTCGTAGTTCTGATCCTGCTCGCGGCCTTCTATTACGTCGCGAAGCGAAACGGCATCATCTCCGCCCGCAACCGCGTCGACGAGTCCTGGAGCGGCATCGACGTCCAGCTGAAGCGCCGCCACGACCTCGTGCCGAACCTGGTCGAGACGGTCAAGGGATACGCGACGCACGAGCAGGCCGTGTTCGAGAAAGTGACCCGGGCGCGCGCCGAGTCGATGTCGGCGAAGAGCGTCGAGGACACCGCCAACGCGGAGACCAAGCTGACCGGGGCGCTGACCGACCTGCGCGCCGTCGCCGAGCAGTACCCGAATCTGAAAGCCACGGAAAACTTCCAGCAGCTGAGCCGCAACCTCTCGGAGCTGGAGGACGAAATCCAGGCCTCGCGGCGCATCTACAACTCCAACGTGCAGGCCTACAACACCGACATCCAGCAGTTCCCGGGCTCGATCATCGCCAATCAGGGCGGCTTCACAGCGCGCCAGTACTTCGAAATCGAAGACAAATCCGAGCGCGAGCCGGTCGCAGTCAGCTTCGACAAATAGCTAAAATCGGCCGCACCGAATGCCCACCGAGACCAAAGACGCGACGATGTGGATCTGCGAAAGCTGCGGGTTCATCTACGACCCCGCGATCGGCGACCCCGACGGCGGCATCCCCCCGGGAACGGCCTTCGAAGACATCCCCGACACCTGGTTCTGCCCGGTCTGCGGGGCACGGACGAGCGATTTCCGCCCGCTCGACCCCGACGAAGTCTGAAAAGCACGTCGAGTTCGCACTTATCCGCGGATAGCGCGGGTTACTGCGAACTCACCGGAGGGGCCGACGCCCGGTGATCGGGCCGAATCTCCCTGAACTCCGGCCGAACGTCTAGGGTTTGGCTGGTGAGCCAGTTTGACGTCGACTGGGTGGTGGTCGGGAGCGGGTTCGGAGGCTCTGTCTCCGCGCTGCGCCTTGCCGAGAAGGGCTATTCGGTCCGGGTGCTCGAGTGCGGGAGGCGCTTCCGCGACGAGGACTTCCCGAAGTCGACCTGGGACCTCAAGCGCTACTTCTGGGCGCCGCGCATCGGGCTCAAGGGCATCTTCCGGCTGACCCAGTTCCGCGATGTCGCCGTGGTCAGCGGCTGCGGAGTCGGCGGCGGCAGCCTCGGCTACGCCAACACCCTCTACGTCCCCCCCAGCGAGTTCTTCGGCGATCCGCAGTGGTCCGACCTCGAGGACTGGGAGAAGACCCTGGCTCCGCACTACGCCGAAGCCCAGCGGATGCTCGGCGTGACCCCGGTCGAACCGGACGACCCGGCCGACCAGCTGCTGCGCGAGCTCGGCGACCACCTCGGCGTCGCCGACACCTATACGAAGACGCCCGTCGGCGTGTACTTCGGCAAGCCCGGCGAGACCGTCCCCGACCCCTTCTTCGGCGGCGAGGGCCCCGACCGGACCGGCTGCCTGGCCTGCGGGCGCTGCATGGTCGGCTGCCCGCACGGCGCCAAGAACACGCTGGTCAAGAACTACCTCTGGCTGGCGGAGCGGCGCGGCGCGCGGATCGAGGCCGAGCGGATGGTGACCGACGTGCGCCCGCTGGGCGCGGCCGACGGCTCCGATGGCTACGCGGTCACCAGCGAGCGCTCCGGCGTCATCCCCGGTCGCGGCCGGCGGACGATCAAGGCCCGCGGGGTCGTCTTCGCCGCCGGCCCGCTCGGCACCAACAAGCTGATGCAGCGCTGTCGGCTCGGTGGCGCCCTCCCGAAGATCTCCGCCCGCCTCGGCGAGCTGGTCCGCACCAACAGCGAGATGATCCTCGCCGTCACCGTCCCCGAGGACTACCCCGACGACCTCACCAAGCGCGTCGCGATCTCCTCCTCGATCTACCCGGACGCCCACACCCACATCGAGACCGTCACCTACGGCCACGCGGGCGACTCGATGTCGACGCTCTACACGCTCCTGGTCGGCGACGGGACCAAGGTGACGCGGCCGCTGAAGCTGCTCGGGCAGATCGTCCGCCACCCCGGCAAGTTCGCCAAGGTGATGTGGCCGAAGGGGTGGTCGAGGCGCACGATCATCGTCCTCGTCATGCAGACGCTCGACAACGCGATCGCCCTGCGGCCGAAGCTGAAGCGGGGCGGCGACGTGCGGCTGCGCACCGAACAGGATCCGGACAAGCCCAACCCCACCTTCATCCCGGTCGCCAACGAGGCGGCCGAATGGCTCGCCGAGCGCACCGGCGGCATCGCCCAGTCGAGCATGTCGGAGGCGCTCTTCAACGTGCCGAACACCGCCCACATCCTCGGCGGCGCGGTCATCGGCCACTCGCCCGAGGACGGGGTCGTCGACTCCCGTCAGCGGGTCTTCGGCTACGAGAACCTGCTGGTCTGCGACGGCTCCGCGGTGCCGGCGAACGTCGGCGTCAACCCGTCACTGACGATCACCGCCCTGGCCGAGCACGCGATGAGTCACGTGCCCGCCCGGGGCGAAGGCGACGCTCAGGCCGCCGCGTACAGCTCGTTGACGTAGTCCCAGTTGACGACGTTCCAGAAGGCGTCGAGGTATTCGGGGCGTTTGTTCTGGTACTTCAGGTAGTAGGCGTGCTCCCAGACGTCGACGCCGAGCAGCGGCGCGGAGCCGTCGGAGAGCGGCGAGTCCTGGTTCGGGGTCGAGACGACGGCGAGGCCGGAGGAATCCTTGACCAGCCAGGCCCAGCCGGAGCCGAAGCGGGCGGCACCCGCAGCTTTGAACTGCGCCTTGAAGTCGTCGAAGGAGCCGAACGTGTCGCTGATCGCGGCCGCGATGTCGCCGCTCGGCTCGCCGCCGCCGTCGGGGCTCATCATCTTCCAGAACAGCGAGTGGTTGTAGTGGCCGCCGGCGTTGTTGCGGACCGCGGTCTGCTTGTCGCCGGGCAGGCTCGAGAGGTTGGTGAGGACGTCCTCGACCGAGCGCTCGGACCACTCGGTGCCCTCCAGCGCCGCGTTCGCTTTGTCGACGTAGGTCTGGTGGTGTTTGTCGTGATGCAGGTGCATCGTGGTCTCGTCGATGTGCGGCTCGAGCGCGTCGTACGCGTACGGTAGATCAGGTACCTCGAAAGCCATCAGGTCTCCCTTCGTCCGATATCTGGGGTTCCTGAGAGCCTATCCAGCGCGGCCCTTCGCGAATCGCCCGCCCCCAGCGCCCGCCCGTGCGGAGCCGACGTCTATTCGGGATCGACGGCGGAGGGCACCGCTTCCGGGTTGCCTCCCGTCCATTCGATGAAGCGGTACCAGGACGGCTTCGCTTCGTAGTGCGTCGTGAGGAGCCCCGCCGAGCCGCAGAAGATGCAGGTGCCGCCCTCGTCGGTCCAGGTGAACCACCAGACGCCGTCGACCTTCCAGCGGATCCGGTTGTCGGAGAGCATCTCGAAGGCCCGCGAGAGCTGGTCCGCCTGCCCCTGCGGGCCGCGCTGCCAGCGGGTCGGGCCGCTGTGGGAGCCCCAGCCGAGCTCGGTGACGTAGATCGGCGTCCGCGAGTCGCCGAAATTCCGCATGATGCGGCGAAAGTTGTCGAGCTCCGGGCCCATCGCCTTGGCCTCGGCGACGTATGGGTGCAGCGCGACGCCGTCGAAGTAGGGCTTCACGCGGCCCGCCTCGTAGACGCGCCTCAGGTAGTCCCCGGAGGCCACGTTGGGCGGGATCTGCAGCGGCCGCCCGAACAGCCCGCCCATCAGCACCTTCGATTTCGGCTGCACGGTGTGCAGGGTGCGGCCGGAGATGCGGATCAGCTTCGCGTATTCGGCCGGGTCGAGGGGCGCGGCGGCCTGGGTGACGATGTTCTCCTCGTTCCAGATCTCCCAGTGCGTGATCGGCAGGTAGTCGAGCTTCGTGTGGTCGTCCCAGAATTCGCCGTCGACGCCGTAACGGAGCGCCGCTTCGCGGAGGAACCGCTGCCACGCCCAGCGCTGCCAGGAGGTCTTCACCGGCAGCTCCAGCGCGTCGGCGGCGACCCATTCGGGCGAGCCCCAGACGAACGGCATCACCCGCACCCCGTCTTCGGCCGCCAGTTCGACCTCCCGGTCGAAGCCCGACCAGTCGGGCCGCACCACCAGCGGACTTTTCGTCTCGATGCCGATCCAGAACATCGGCAGCCGCACGCTGTCGATCCCGGCTTCCCGCATCAGTTCGAAGTCCTTGTGCCCGAGCGAGTTCTGCGGCGACAACCCGACGAACCCTGGCGGCAGGTACGCGCCCGCGCTCGCGGGCAGCGCAAGCAGCGCCGCCACCACGACCACCATCAAGAGCCGGACCTGTCGCATCGTCATCGCCTTCAAACCCGCAGCCGGCCAAAGTAGCGGCAGCGTCGGGCACCCTCGCCGCACCCCGCCCCCACCCTCTGCGACAATCCGCTCCTCTCGGGGCGTGGCGCAGCCTGGTAGCGCGCACCGTTCGGGTCGGTGAGGTCCCCGGTTCAAATCCGGGCGCCCCGATGAGCCGCAAACCACTTCAGCAAGCGGTTTGCGGAGCGCCTCACCCCTGTCGTGGCGCTGATATGGCGCTATTTTTGCGCCTCGTCGCGCGCGGTTTCGGCTCCGGCAGGGCCTTCGGCGGCCTGTTCATGGTCCCCCGCAGGGGGCCAGTCATGGCCCTTCTGACGCAGGAGAGGAAACGGCAATACGATCCGATCGTGGGGGATCCTGAGCCGCGTCGGGTGGAGAAGCCGTGGGGCCATGAGCTCTGGTGGGCGCAGACCGATGCCTACGCGGGGAAGCTGCTCCACGTCAACACCGGCCATCGGCTGTCGTTGCAGTTCCACCACGAGAAGGACGAGACCTCCTACGTGCTGTCGGGACGCCTTCTGCTCACCCGCGGAACGAGCACCGAGAGCCTGCGCGAAGAGGAGGTCGGCCCAGGTTTCGCCTGGCGGGTGGAGCCGGGGGTCGTCCATTCGATCGAGGCCATCGAGGACTCGGTGATCGTGGAGGTGTCGACGCCGCAGCTCGATGACGTCGTGCGTCTGGAAGACCGCTACGGGCGCTCGGACCCCGGTGCCTAGGTCGAACACGCCGTGTTGAACCCAGGCACTCAGTCAGAGCGGGAAGTCGGCGAGGGTGCCGAGCTGGTGATCTTCGACTGCGACGGGGTGCTGGTCGACAGCGATCGGATCTCGCTCCGGATCCAGGCCGAATGGATCACGGACCTCGGGCTGCCGACGTCATACGAGGACTGCGTCCGCGACTTCCTCGGCCTGGGGATGCCCGCGACCTTGCGCGTCCTGACCGAGCGCCTCGGTCGGCCGCTCCCCGCGGGATGGAGGGAGGGGCTCGACGCCGCCGTGCGTGCGGCGTTCGAACGCGAACTGCGGCCCATTCCGGGCGTGGTCGACGCGTTGGGCCGGATCGACCTGCCTACCTGCGTCGCCTCCAGCGGCAGCCAGGAGAAGATGAGGCTCACGCTTGGGCTCACCGGCCTGTGGGATCGCTTCGCCGGGCGGATCCACTCGGCCGACGAAGTCTCCCGAGGCAAGCCCGCGCCCGACCTTTTCCTGCGCGCGGCATCGTCGACGAGCACGCCACCGGGGCGGTGCGTCGTCGTCGAGGACAGCCCGTTCGGGGTGATCGCCGCCAGGGCGGCGGGGATGGCCGTCCTCGGCTATGCCCCCGACGGCAGTGGCGAACGCCTGCAGGCCGAGGGCGCGCAGACCTTCACGTCGATGGTCGAACTGCCGACGCTTCTGGCATCGTCGTAGCCGCCGGAATGAGGCGGAAGCCTCTGATGTGCCCTCGGCGCGCGGTCTGGTCCCGTGTAGGCGCCGCCGCCCATTGGGGGCCACTTGCCGCATCGCGTGTCGGCTCTCAGCGACCGAATGCCTTGGCGACCATCTCGTTCTCGGCCGCGTTCGGCGAATAGTCGGCATAGATCTGCGTGGTGGTCAGGTCGCGATGCCCCATCCACTCCTGAAGCGTCCTCATCGGCACCCCTGCGCCGGCGGCGCGGGTGCCGAAGGTGTGACGCAGGTCGTGGAAGCGGTGGGAGTCGTCGAGGCCCGCGGCCTTCAGCGAGGCGCGGAAGCGCCGGGTCACGTTCGCCTTGGCGAGCGGCCCCCCGGTGTCTGGGTGGCCGAAGACGAGGTCCTGGTCGCGGGAGAAGCGGGAGATGCGCCGCAGCCGCCGCAGCTTGCTCGCGAGGCCTCGGGTGATCGGCACCGAGCGGCTCGACCGCCTCGACTTGGGCGTGCCGAACTCGCCGCAGACAAAGTTGCGCCTCACCCTGATCCGGTCGGCCTCCAGGTCGATGTCGAGCCAGCGCAGCGCCACCAGCTCGCCCTTGCGCAGGCCGGTCGTCGCGGCCGCCAGGTAGAGGGTACGGTCGATCACCTGAAAGGGTCCCGGACGGGCGGCGGCGACCGCCCGGTAGACCTCGTCGAGGGTCAGGAAACGGACCTCGTTGCGCTCGGGGGTAGCGGGCAGTTCGAGGCCTTCGCAGGGATTGCCCGTCGCCCAGCCGCGCTGCGGCGCGCGAGCGAAGTTGATGAGGGCCGAGAGGGTGCCGACGATGTTGCGGATGCTGTTCGGCTTCAGCCCCTTGCCTTCGAGCCTGCCGATCAGGTCGAGGACTTCTCCCGGGTCGATCGAGTCGAGCGCCCGATCGCCGAAGAAGGGGGCGAGATGGATCCGCGTCTCGGACTCGATGTGGAGGCGGGTGGAGAGCTTGCGCCCGCGGCGCTCGGCGTTGGCGACGTAGCGGGAGGAAACCTCCGCGACCGAGAGGCGCTCGCCGGTCGGCCTCGCGACGACGCGGGTCTCGGCCGCCATGCGTCGGAGCTCCGCCTCGGCCTGCGTCCGGGTCAGGCCCCGACGCGTCCCGGCCTCCCGCCTCGGGCCGATCCGCCGCTTGATCCGGCGCCCGTGCGCATACCATTCGCCGTACCAGGTTTCGGCGCCCTTCTTGTCGCGGCGCACCGAGAGCGACCCCGTCCCGTAGCTTCGCCGGCCCCTGCGTCGCCTGCCCTTGGAGGGCGAGCTCCGCTCCTTCTCCCGTGAGGCTGTGGTGTCGATCAGGGTCAATTCGGGCTTTCCCCCCCGAAGCCGCCCCCAGCTGCTCGCGTCGGCGCGGGGGCGCAATCGTTCGGTTTTACGCATCCTTAGCGGAACACCCCCTCATACGCCTGGGCCGCGTCGCCGCCCGCGCCACCAGGCCTCGAGCTCGGCCCGCTCGAACCGGACGTAGCGGCCGAGCCGCACGTGCGGGACGCGACCGGCCCTGGCCTGGGCCAGCACCCACTCGCGCGAAACCGAGAGCATCTCGGCGGCCTCCCCCGCATCGATCAGGCGCTCGGCGAACGGAGACGGCAGACGATGGCCGGGGTCGCTCACTTCGCTCGCCTCCCCGTCCAGTCGACCGCCCTGCCCGGTTCCCCCGCCTCCGCGAAGATCGCCGCATAGGGACCGCGAGCGCAGAGATCCTCCAGCAGGCACACCCGGATCGCGGGCCGCGGGGGCGACCCGATCGCCGGGTCGGCGGCGAGAAAGGCGAGGACCGCATCACGCCGACGACGCAGCAGCTCGGCCCTCCCACCGGCCAGCACGCAGAGGACCGAGGGGAAGGCCGGGTAGAGCGCCCGCCAGGCCGGCCCCCCACCGGCTCCCGTGGCCCGGCGAAGGCGCGCGTAGGCGGCGAGCTCGCGAGCCAGTCCCTCCGCCGATCGGGTCGCCCGGTCGAGCTCCAGGAACCGCTGCTCGACCACCGTCTCGGCCCCCTCGGTGCGCAGGTAGGTGAGGACGGCGTCGGCGACCTTCCACCGTCTACGCCTGCCTCGGCCGGCCGCACCCATCCGGTGGGCCACCTCATGGCGCCAGGAGAGCGCCCCGAACCCCTCGCCCCGCTCTCGCGCCGCCGCCATGAAGGCGATCCCCACGTCGTTGACCGCGAGGGTGTGGGCCGTCAGGCGCCCCGAGGCCGAGCGACGGTCGAGAAGGGGCGGCTCTCCTTCCAGGACCCCGGACGAGCGCACCGCTTCGATCCCTTTCGCGGTCGCGAACCAGACCCGCTGGGCGCCGAGGCCAGCGGCGTGGCCGGCGAGCCCCTCACGGCCAAGCTCGGCCAGCAGCCGTTGGGCCTGGCGCAGACCGACGCTCGACAGGTGCATCGCGTGGATCTGGGCGGCGGTGAGGACGCGGTGCTGGGCGAGCGAGGCCAGGGCCTCGACCCAGGGGGCGCCCGAGCCCGCGCGGGTGGGGATGGTCGGGCTCACCCGGTCTCCCCGTACCGGATCTGATCGTCGTCGTCGACGACCTCTGGCCCGGCAAGGCCGTCCAGCGCCTCCTTGATCCGTTCGTCGAGCGTCTCCTGATGAGCGAGCGCCTCGACCGCCCTGCGCCTCCGTCTTGAGGCATCGATCGCCGCCCGCAGATCATCGAGCTTCTCGGGCTTCCCGGCGCCGAGCGCATCCTCCACCTGCATCCAGCCGACGACCTGTTCGTCGTCGCCGACGAGCACCATGCCTACTACGGCAACGCCTTCTCCAGAGCGATCCGTGATCTGAACCCTCGCGTCCTCGTCGGGCTGACGGCGACGCCGCACCGGAACACTCCGGAGGAGCAGATCATCTACCGCTATCCGCTGGCGGCGGCGATCGCCGACAGGCTGGTCAAGACCCCGGTCTTGGTCGGGCGCAAAGACGATCGCATCGACACGGCGACCAAATTGGCCGATGGCATCACGCTCCTGGAGCTGAAGGACCAAGCGGTCAGATCCTGGTGCGAGACCACCGGCGCCCAACCGATCAATCCGTTGATGCTGGTCATCGCCCAGAGCATCGAGGAGGCCGAGGAGATCAACTCCGTCCTGGAAAGCGATTCTTTCGCCGAGGGTCGCTATCAGGGCAAGGTGCTGACCGTCCATTCCAACACCCCGGACGAGTCTCTGGCCCAGCTTGAAAAAGTCGAGGAGACCACCAGCCCTTACCGGATCATCGTCAGCGTCGGGATGTTGAAAGAGGGCTGGGACGTGAAGTCGGTATATGTCATCTGCTCGCTGCGGGCATCGGTGTCTGATCTGCTGACCGAGCAGACGCTGGGACGCGGTCTGCGGCTCCCGTTCGGCGCCTACACCGGGGTCGAGATCCTTGACACGCTCGAGGTATTGGCCCATGAGCGGTACGAGAAACTGCTGGAGAAAGCCGGCGCGTTGAACAAAGAGACGTTCATCGACACCCGGACCCGCACCGTCCTCCGTCGCGACGCGCAGGGCAGGCTCGTCGCCCGGCGCGAGACGACCGCCGTGGGCGATCCAGTCGAGGCCGCCGTGCCTGCCGACCGGCCCGAGACCGGGACCCAGGAAATCCCTCCCTCTCCCGGCCAACCCGTGATCGTCGAGTTGAAGTTGCAGGAGACCAGCAACGAGCAGCAGCTGAACACCCTTCAGCAACCGCTTGCGCCTCGGACGGACTACGGGCAGCTCTTGATCCCCAAGCTCCGGATGACTCCGGTGAAAAGTGAATTCTCGCTCGCCGACATCATCGACACCGCTCCGTTCAGGGCCCTCGGTGAGAGCATCGCCGCCGACCCCGATGCCGAGTTGCGGCGAACCGCGATCTCCGCCCGGATCGTCGAAGGAGAGGACGGGCTCAAGCGGACCGAGTTGGTCACCTCACCGGCCGCCGACAGGGTCCTCTCCGAGCCGACCCTCTTTCCGGAGGACGAGCTGAAAGGCCGCTTGCTCGACCAGATCCTGCTCTCGCCGGTCGTCGCTCCCAGACCCCGCGAGCGGGCGGCGGCCAACCCACTGATCGAGGCCCTGTTCTCAGGGCTGGGCAGTCAGGCGCAAGACCTTCTCTCGCGATACTTCGACCGCATCGCCGCCAGGCTTATAGCCCTGGTCACGAAGACGCAGCGGGAGGTCGCCGCGAAACCTGAATATCAGGAAGTCGTGGAGATCATCCCGTTTTCCGCCAACCGGATCGCCAAGGAGCAGACCTCCCATGACCGGACCGGGACCTTCCGCAAATCGCTGGGCTTCGAGTACGAGAAATCGCTCTATGCCCAGGATTGGTTCGATTCTTCGACCGAGCGCACGGTTGCCAACCTGCTCGACGAAGCCGATGAAGTCGAGTACTTCGTTCGGCTACAGATCAAGGATCTACCCATCCTCTGGGCCGAGGGACGCGAGTACAACCCCGATTTCGTCGTGGTCGAGCTGAGCGGCGACCACCACATCGTCGAGGTCAAGATGGACCGTGAAATGACCTCGGAGACGGTCGTCGAGAAGCGGGCCGCCGCCAAGCGCTGGGCCAACCACGTCAATGCCGATTCGCAGGTCGGCGATACGTGGCACTACCTGCTGGTGTCCGAGACCGACGTGAAGACGGCCAAGGGCTCCTGGCCCGCCCTCAAACAGCTCGGCAGTTGACGACCCCACATTCTTCGCTGTGGCTCGGGCCGGTCCACTGCGGACCCCGGCGACTACGGCGGAGTGGCGATGCGCAACAACGCCCTCGCGGAGGGAGGGAGAAACTGCCGCCGATCACATCGGCGACGGATCACGTCCCCTCAGCGCTGGGATTCTGCCGCCGTGGCCAGGCGACGAAGGACAGAGCTGATCTCCAACTCCAACTCTTGGTCCTCTGCGAAGGCAGCCATCGAGCGCAGTCGCTGACCACGCTCGGCGGCTATGGCGGCCTGTTCCAGGACAGGGATTGACCGACGGGCTTCGAGCCCCACGATTCGCCTGACCGTCTGCCTGTTTAGCTTTTCGTCTTCGCGGACAAGCTCGGCCCGCAGCGGGCTCGCCCCTCCCCATCGATCCTGAATGCGCGCCACGGTTCCCTCCTGCCTCGGATTCAACTCACGGATATCTGCTTCGTCGCCCGGCATGGTTAGCCCTTTCTGCTCGACTACCGTCTTCTGCTGGCAAGGTAAGGGGCGATTCGGACGCGTTTCGTGACGCTTATTCCTGTTTTGGTGATGTTTGAGACAGAAATTCGAGACACATTGCTCGACATGAGACAGAAACCCCCTATTTGCGGCTTCGTGCGCCGGGATCCGGCTTCCACAGCCATGCGCACAGGCATCTCCCGCGTGGCAACGCCTTGTTTCGCCCCTTCTGTGGATAACGCTGTGGATAACTCCGGTCGCGTTTTGGCTCCAGAGCGTGAGACATCGCCGCGAGACCTCAGAAACTCGCCTTGTGATCCACAGGCCCCCGGCACTAGAACTCGGCGACCGATGAGCAAGCCGCGCCACAGATCCCAGCGCTTCACCCAGGCCGCGACCAGCGAGCGCAACCGCCTGGTCCGGAAACGGGCGCAACTCTCCCAGAAAAGAGAGGACCTACAGAAGCGCCTCGACGCCCTCGACAAGGAGCTTGAGGCGGTAGATCAGGAGATCGTCGTCCTCGAGGGCTTCGCACTCGACGATACCGATATACCCGAGCCTGGCGCAGCGTTGCCGATCTCAGGGAGCCATGACTCGACGACGATCAGCGGGGGCGCGATCCGCACGCTCGCGGTCCCGCTGCTGCTGCGCGAGCGTGGTCCCGGCCCGATTCATTACGTCGAGTGGGCGGCCCTATTGCGCGCCGAGGGATACGAGGTCGCCGGCAAACGACCCAACGCCGTCTTCCTCAACCAGGTCACCCGCTCCCCCCTGGTCCGGGCCACGACGAAAGCCGGCTACTACGAGCTCGATCTCGATGCCCCGCAGCATCTCGAAGATCGGCTCCGACAGCAGAAAACCAAACTGGCCACGCTGATGATCGAGAATCCGAAGGACGCCGACGAGTTCGAACGGTACCGCCAGGCGCAACGAGAGCTGCAGACGGCCATCGCCCGAACCGAGCGCGAACTGGCCGAGGCTCGCGCCGCTCTCGAGAGTTCCGAGGGGAGTCAGTCGTCACAAATCCGCGCTGCTTAACCGGAGCTTTCCCTCACACCCGAGATGCGCCGTTGCGGCGGCGCCCCAGAACAAGTCTTGTGTGAAGTTCCGCCTCATAGATGGCATTACGTAGACCACGCGGGGGGCAGACGCAGACTTAACTCGCGGAACCCCCGGCGAACCGGTGCCTGAGCGCGCTGGGCGCTAATTCCGCTCAGAGCGACTCGGGGGCCGGCTGACTTCCACGTCTTTCAAAGGCTGGAGCGCATCGACCAAGAGGATGAGGGCATCGGCCAACGCCGTTCCCCGCGCCAGGCGGTAGCCGCCCTCCTTCCCTGCCTGCAGGGCGCCGGCGTGCCTCAGCACTCGGTAGATCTCAAAGACCCAGGTCTCGCTGCACTCGATCTCCTCGGCTAGCGCTTTCGCCGACCAGCCCCGCTCGGCGCGGAGCCTTTCCAACACCAGCCTTCGCCGGGCCCCGCCGAGCATCCAGTCCGGGAGCCGCTCGGGGCCACGGCCCGCATTTCCATACCTGGCCAGAATCCGTCCTCTCTTTTGGCTATGTTTGAAACATAGTCAACTTGCGCCTCCTCCCCCCACCGCTCGAGGAAATCGACGACTTCGAGCCCCTTCCCGCAGACAGCGACTACTCGCTGAGCACGCGCCCGCAGCGCCCGGGCGAGCTCTGCGACTGGCTGGAACTGCAACTGAGTAAGGAGGCGGCCGCCCACCTCGAAGCCAATGCCCGAGTGCCCGCCGGGCTCTGGTTAGTTATCGCGATCGAGGCTCAGCGAAACCTGGAGCTGATGGGCGACGTCGGGGAATCGGGACTGACCGGGCGGCTCGACCTGGCTGCCGAGGAGCCGATCGGAGCGGTCGTGGCGAGGGCTCCGGCTCGGGAACTCCATGCCTACTCGGAAGCCCTTCGGGCCGGCGCGGCCGGCACCCAGGAGCTGCCCGACAGACGGTTGATCCTTACTCCCTCGAAATCGATGTCGACGGCCTGGGAGCACCACGCCCGAGACCGCGGCCTTACCCTCGGCTCCTGGGCCCGCGCGGAGGCGGAGTCACGACCGCCAGGAGCCATCTCCTGGGAGGCCGCAGCGGCCGAGCGAGGTCAATCGCTCGCCGAGTGGATGCTTTTCAAAGCCGGTGCCTCTTAGCTGCCCGAAGGCTGGCCACCGCTGGATTCACCGGCTTCGGAGGCCCGCCGGGCGACGATGACGTTCGCCCATTCGGCGGCTGCCTCAGACCCACTTTCTCGCAGCGATTTCACCAGGTCCGCTGTGTTCCAGGTGCTGAGTGCTTGCGCCAGGTGCCGCAGGACGTGGAGGTTGTGCTCGCGTATTTCGTCAAGCTCTGCACCCGCGGTGACCGGGCAGTTCGGGACCGGACAGGCGGCGGCCGTCTTCCCGATCTCGTCGCGGTCGACCCACCCCCAGTTCGCGTACTCCTCGAAGGGGAGGCGTCCACCACCGCCGCCACCGCCTACCTGCAGCAGTTCGCGTGCGACCTTGCGGAAGTACATCGGCCCGGTGGAGAACCCGGCCGCCCCTTCGCGGACGAGCAGGGGGCCGAGGCGCCCGGCACAGTCGAAGACGACCTCGACGCCCGCCGCGTGGAAGGCGTCAAGCGCGTCCAGCAGCGCCTCCAGGTCCGCGCCCCGGGCTCCCTCGCCGATGTCCCGAGCCCTGATAATCACCCGCTTCAGGCTGGTCTCGGCGATCAGCGGAGCGGCGTCGCGCAGGATCCCGTCGCGGAGTTTGGAGGCGGTCATCTGCACGAAGGCGATCGTCTGCGCCGGACCCGCGGTCGTGACGGCCCGCTCGATCATCTTCAGGTTGATCTCGAACGTGGCGGAGTCAACCTTCGAGAAATCGAGGTAGGGCGGGGTGAGGAGCGCCGCGCCCGGCTGCCCCGCGAGGCAGACGTCGACGAAGCGGTCGCGCGCGCGGCGTTCTTGCAACTGGTCGATCGTCAGCGGCAGCAGGACCGCCTGCGCAGTGGGCGTCGCGCGTAGTGAGGCCGTGGACTTGTGCCAGAGGACCGACCGCGACGTCAGGCCTGGCGTGCCCGGGTCATAGATCACATCGCGTTCGGCCCTATGGACCGCTTGAACCAATCGGTGGGGCGGTTTCCCGGGGACGTGGAAGGGGCTCACGTAGCGCGAGTTGACGATCGCCACGTCGTAGGCATCCCGAGCACTCAGGGCGAAGTTCCACTGGCGGTTCTCGAGCCTGAGAAAGAGCCGACTATTTACGGTGTCTCGGGCGATTTCACCACACTAGGGGCAGCTGCGGACGAATCGGCGAGGTGATAGGAGCATCGGGAGCGCTACTCCCTGGCGAAGCGCGCAATCCGCGACCATCATGGAGCGACTCTTCGTGGCCGCGGGCATCGTCTCCGGAAGCCTCGCCGGTGCAGGGCTCGTGATCGCCCTGAAGGGCCTTCTCCGCCTCCGCGAGCTCCCTCGACCCGACGAACCGGACGGTCTGGACGAGGTAACCGAGTACTTCCTCGTCAGTACCTTCACCAGCGTCCTCGTGGCGGGAGCGATCGGAGCCCTGGTACAGCCGTCGGCTGATTCCAGACGGCATAAGGACAGGTAGATGAGACGCTCGCCTGGGCGACGCCCTCGACACTCTACCGTCGGCGAGTTCGTCCCCGGTTATCGGAATCGATAGACGAGGCGTTCGATGTCGCGGGAGTCGAAGATCTCCATGGCGGTCGTGCTGAAGACGGTCAGGACTTGAAGCTGCCGGGCGATCGGTCGGCGGACGACGAGGTGCGCGGAAACCGGACGCAGGGTGACCGGGATCTCCGTGAGGATCGCTCGACCTCCTCGCGCGATACCGAGGACGGATCGCTCACCGGTGAAGAGGCCGAGCAGGCGGCTGACCCCGTCGGAGCGCACGAAGATCAGGTCTCCGCGTTCGACCCGGTCGATCGATACCGGCTCACCGAGGTCGAGCTGCTCGAGCGCGGTACCGGGGATCCGGACGCCTTTCCGACCGTAGGCCCACTGAGCTGCGCGTTCCGAGGTCGCGAGCCGTAGTTGCGTTGCCGAGCGCCACGGGCGGTCGATCAAGGTCTGGAGCTCAGCTACAGGGTCGACGCGCGCGACTCTCATGCCCGACCTGGCGAGAAGCGCGGTGAGTGCGCCGACCTCCGGTCCCTCCGAGGGCAACGGGGCGACGAAAGCGCAGCGTTCGCCGACCGCCTCGAAGATCGGACGGGGTAGAGCCGGACCCGTCATCCCGGCGATGCCACCCCGGCTTCTTCCTCGCGTTCCCTCTGGCATCCCTCGGGATTCTGGCGCAAGCCCCTAGATCCTGCCCGTGGGACCCCGCTCCTGCCGTCGAAGGTGGACCGCCCGGGTTTGGCCCGAACCGGAGGTGTAGCTCTTCGCGATGAAGGCGGCGGGCCGGCTGTAGTAGACGCCTGCGGGCCGGGCCACGGACCCCAACATCGCCGCGCTCACTGACTGCATCTTCGAGCCCGTCAGGGCCAGCTCGAAGTTGTAGACGCCGTCGAGCGAGAATTGGGCGTGCAGATCGGAGAGAAGTTCGTATCCGGCCTGATGGTCGAGCGTGGCTAGACGAAAGAACTCGCCGCCGTAGCGCTGGGCGCAGTAGCGGGCTATGTATTCGCCAAGGATGGTCCGGCTGCTCCTCGGCCCGCTCGGGCTGACCGGTGCGATCGCCGCCACCTGCTCGACCGGGACATCCTCGAGCAGCCGTTCGAGCCGCTTGAACTTGAGGGGCACGAACGCGGCGAGGATCGAGGGGGCGCTCGGATCTCGCGAGGTCGATCCGACGGTCACGGTCTCATATGGGTCCTGCACGCCGGTGATCACCTCGTCGAGCCGGGCGAAGGCCTCGAGGTAGAGGTCTTCGCCGAAGAGCTTGACGATCTGGTCGAGATCCTCGTTCGGCGGGTGGTAGCTCTCCGCCTGCGTATGGAGGACCACCACCTCTTCGCGGTCGATCAGCAGACGACGGACGAGCCGGTAGATCAGCGACTTGGTCAGGCTGGTCGAGTCGACGGCAATCAGCGGCGCGTCGAGTCGCGAGCAGAGGTCCTTCACCCCGCCGGGGCCGTCGAGGTCCGCAGCCGCGACCCGCTCGACCGGGATCGAGCGTCCCCCGAGCTGCGCCTCGATCTCGGCGCGAAGGCCCGGGTCCTGGTAGGTGACCAGCGAGACGTCGCGAGGGTCCCCCGCCGCGAGCAGGGCCGTCCAGGCGCCTCGACTGCGATCCTCGAAGCCGGCTCCGGCGAGGACCGTCGTCTGGCCCCAGTCGACGTCGATGTCCTGCGGGCCGCCGCTCGCGATCGTCACGACCTCGTGAAGGGTCTGGGCCGGCGGCGGGACCGGCGTCGCCGGCCGCTCGGTCTGGACCTCGAGGTCGAGCTGCGGCGGCGGCTCCGGCGCCGCCGCGCGGGCGGGTGGCCGCGCAGGCTCTGACCAGCTCTCGTCCCCGCCGTCCTCCCCGGAGCGTTCGAGGCTCTGGGGCGTCGGCTTGTCGAGCCAGTCGCCGACCGCGGCGCCGGGGAGCTCGAAGCGATCGCGCTTGCCCAGCGGAACGCGCTTCGGCAGGCCGAGGATCAGGGAGAAGACGAGCCGGATCTGGAGCCTCGTGCCCGCCTTCGGGTCCCTGGAGCGCGAGGTGATCCCGGTGAGGACGAAGACCCCGGCATCGACCAGCTCAATCATCCGGGCGAAGACGTAGTCGAGGTCCTCCCCGTCGACCTGGATGTTCAACAGGGAGCGTTCGCGGAGCCTCTCGGCGTCATGGCCGACCAACTCGTTGTGACAGGCCTCCGAGAAGGCCGTGGCATGGGCGAAGAGCCACTCCTTCTGCCCCGCCAGCGCGACCAGGCGTTCCTCGGCCATCCGCACCGCCGCGTCGTGTTGGTCGGCCGGGGACACCGGGAAGCCTTTCTCCTGCCCGCGTTCCAGCAGGGCCGAGTAGAGCTGGAGGGTGTCCCCCACGTCGCCGACGCACATCGCGGAGATCGCCTGGATGCCCCAGTAGATCTTCGGGGCGGTGGGTTTCTGGCGGATGGCGTGGGCGAGATCGGTCAGGCTCTGCTCGCCGAGCACCGACTTCGGGCTCTGGTAGTTGACCCCCGCGGTGTAGCGCGATCTTGCCGCCAGCACCTTTTCGATGAAGTCGGAGCTCTCCGCGCAGCGCCGCAGGACCTGGATACCGAGGTCGAAGAAGTCGTAGTCACGGAAGCGGCGCGCGTTCTCGCCGCCCTGGGTGGTCAGGGCGATGGTCTGGTTCTCCGTCGACACCTTGAAGCCGAAATGGGTGCTCGAGACGCTGAACTGGCTGAGCAGCTCCTCGACCTCCTCCAACGGCATCGCCCGGGTCGAGACGTCGTCGAGGAGGAAGAGGAGCTGCTTGTCGCCCCAGATGTCGACGAGCCTCCGGGTCGCCAGGGCCAGCTCCTCGAAATCCTGCTTGGTGTTGATCGAAAGGTCATCGACGAGGTGTGCGTCGATGACCTCCTGGGAGGCGGCGGCGAGCGCCCGCTCGATCGCGACGACGTCGAGTACGTTGGGCGGTGGCGAGAACCACGGCACCACCCGGGCTATCAAGCCGCAGAACTCCTCCAGCGCCGGGTAGTCGATGTTTCCGATCTGCTCGACCTCGCAGGCCTGCAGGTCGCGGACGATCTCGCGGGAGAAGGCCAGGAAGAGGCGATGGATGGCGAGGTCCGGCGGCTTGGCACGCGGCCTCCGGAGGAGCACGGCACAGGAGACGAAGAGTCCGAGAAAGCGGTCAGCCTCCACTCTCGCCCTGACGTCGTCGGTGCTCTCGCCGGGCCGGGGATGGAGCCGGGCGGTCCACTCGAGCGAGCGCAGGAGAATCGTCTTCCCGCAGCCCCGCATCCCGGCGACTAGCGTTGGCCCCGCGCCGGAGAGCTTCTTGGCCCATTCTTCGTCGGGATCGACGAGCAGCTCGGGTGCGTACCAGGGAGGGAGCGTCTGGGCGTTGTAGTGCTCAGCGAGCCAGCCCAGCTCGACGGGAAGCTGCCAGGGCCGCGCGCCGTAGCTGTGTATCGAGCGGATGAACGACTGCATCTCGGCGGGCTCGGGCTGGCGCTGGGGATCGGGGGTCGAGTAGAACTCGGCTGCGCGTCGCAGCTGGGAGCACAGCCGGAGCGTGTCCTGATCCATCTCGGGATGGCTGCGCTCGTAAGCGTTCACCATCTCGCGGATATGAACCGCCACCCACTCGATGTCGCCGAGTCGCCATTCGCCCTCGACGCTGTGGCTGGCGGCCGACCCGAGGTCGAGGATCCTGACGGCGGCGTGGGGATCGATCGCGCGTCGGCGCGACCGCGAGTCGTCGAGATCGACGACCATCACATTTTCGGCGTGAAGGTCGTTGTGGTGGCGTCCCCGTTGGCGCATCAGGTCGACGAATTCGAGGAGGTCCCAGGCGATCTGAGCTGCCTGCCTCGGTGATCGCGGGCCCTCCTCGATGACCTCGGCGAGGAGCCTACCCTCGACGTATTCCATCTCGACCCACCAGCAGTCGATCGGGGTTCCGGCGAAGTCCACCGTCTCCTCACCCCAATCGAGGAGACTCGCGATCAACGGCAGCTCGGACAGCTCGGCATGGACGGCCGCCTCAGCCTCGAACGTCGGCCCTCCCCTTTCCTCTTCGCGGTAGGCATGGATCTTCTTCGGCACCAGTTTGATGGCCAGTGACCGGTGGGTTTTCGGGTGTTCCGCCTTGTAGACCGCCCCATAGAAACCTCGACCGAGCGCCTTCTCGATCCTCTTGCCGTTGACCTCGGTCGGGAGCTGCTCAATCGGGAAACCGAGGGGCCTGCCACATACCGAGCAGGGCGAGGAGAGCTCTTTCTGCACCTCCTCCGGATGGAGCCAGCAGCAGTACTCGAACGTTCGATCGGCAGGATGCCTGGGCGAGCTGCTCATTCTCCGGCCTTCTCGCTGGTCAATTAAATCCGGGGTCGTGGTCAGACAGCAACAACGCCGATCATTACATAAATTTATGTCTTCGTACTGGTACGAGAGCCTCTTTCAATCGCGTCGGCATCCGGGCGATCTCCAATAATCGAAATGTGCTGGCGAGTACTGCCCTCGAGATGAAGCGGACCCGCAAAGACGACTGGTTCGACACGATTCTCGACGTCGACACGGAGCTATTCGTCGACCCGTTCACGATCTTCAAAGAGACGAGCGGCTCCTGGAAAGCAGCCCACGATCGCCTGGTAGGGCATTTCAATCGTGCTTTCATCCTGATTGCCGAGGGCAACCGGAATCCGGCCTCACCCGCCTACAGGAAGGCCCTTGCCCTTCTCGAGTTCAAGGAGCCGCACGAGATGTGCCTCGGCTATACGGCAAAAGGGACCCGGGGGTTGGGCAGCAGTGGGCGGCTGGCGGGACTGATGGCCGAGGCGATCGTCGCCGCCATCGAACGTGGACTCGACCACCCGAGTCATTTCGAGGAGCTCGGGATACTCCAGGAGCGGATCGGCGCGGATCGGATTTCCGACGCGACCTGCACGATCCTCAAGCCCGAACTGATCGCATACACGCAAAAGGTCGCGCGTCGTCACGGCGTCGCTCTCGATCCCCATCGGATCTATGCCTCCGAGTTCGACCCTGATCGGCAGCGGTACCTGAGCAGCACGGTCAACGTCCCCACCAATCCGGTCGATGGCGGACCGCTCCTCTTCGTGCCGGACCGCTTCCTTGACCAGCTCCCGACGCTCAACCCCGACGACTGGTGGTCGAGTTACGAGAACGAGCGGCTGCGCACCGACCTGAACTACGAGCTGATGGGCAAGGTCGACAAGGCGACCATCGTCGCCACCGCGAGGGAGCACATGGACTCCGTAAGGGAGTGGGCGAAATCCCGCGGGGAATCACCGGCGGAGCCGTACGACTTCGATCGGGACCCCAAGGGCGTCGTCGCCTGGGAGACCGCCGCCGCCGAGTTCACGGCCGGCAATCCCCTTGCTCTTGCCCCGCCCCAGACCACTGATGAATTCGACGCGGTGATCGGGCTCATTGTCGAGCGCTTCCGCCTGTTCATCGAAGAGCAGCGCGGCTGGTGGCTACTCTGGGACGGCGGCAAGGATAAGCCCGAGCTCGCAGCCCAGCTCGTCTTCTACGGGATCGCCCGCAACTACTGCGCTGCCAACAACATCGTCGTCGACCCCGAGAGTGACTTCGGGCGTGGGCCGGTCGACTTCAAGTTCTCCAACGGCTATGTCCGACGAGCCCATCTCGAGGTCAAGAAGCTCCACAACGGGAAGTTCTGGAACGGCCTCGACAGGCAGTTGCAACGTATATGGCGAGCGACGAGGTCGAGAAAGACTGGTTCCTCTCCATCCGCTATCGCGGTGGTCGCAAGTGGGATGAGCGGGAACAGGAGCTACAAGGAAGAGTTCGAGCAGCGGGCAAAGCGCATGGACGCCACCTCAGGGCTGAGCTCGTCGATGCCCGGCCGCGCGAATCGGCCTCGAAGCTGTGACGACGGTTGTAGCTCCGTTCGTAGCTCCAATATGAGCGATTCTCAGAACATCTGAGAACATCTCAAACTCTCCATTTGCAGCGAAAACGCGCTTGGGCAAGGCGTTCCCCGCGTTTCAAATCCGGGCGCCCCGATGAGCCGCAGGCCGCGGGGTCCATCCCGACGAGCGCCGGACCCGCGCCGCAGTGAGGTCAAGCTCGTCGCGAAAGCGCCGATATGTAAGGCGATGGCAGCCATCGATCCAGTCGTCCAGGGAGCGCCGGCGCCGCACGAGCAGGAGCCGAGGGCGGTCGCGCGGCAGCGCCTGATCGAGCGCGCCGGGACCCCCGACCGCACGATGCTGCTGGTCGCCGGCCTTGTCGCGGCGATCCTGGCGGGGACGGCGGCCTTTCGCGACGCGTGGGCGCTGCTCCCGCTGGTCACGCTGGCGGGCGCGATGGTCCTCGGGCCGCTTGCGATCCGGACCCGGGCCCACCCGGAACGTGCCGAGCTGATCACCAGCCTCGGCGTGACGATCGCGATGGCGATCGCCGCGGGCGCCTCCGGCGGCACCGCGAGCCCGCTCGTCTTCCTGCTCCCGATCGGCGTCGTGATGAACGCCCTGCGCGCCGGGCCGGCGTCGGTCGCGCTCTGCTCCGCGGTCACCGCCGTCGTCTTCCTCGCCGCCTCACTGGTGGCTGACGCCGGCGCCGTCCGCGCGGAACCGCTGCCGTTGCTGGCCGTCCTTGCGATGCAGCTGGGTATGACCGTCGGCTCGATCGCCCTCGCCGGGGCGGAAATCAGCCACCGCCGCGCCTCGATCATCGATCCGCTGACCGGCCTGCTGAACCGTCAGGGCCTCCGCGACCGCTTCGAGGAGCTGCGCCAGCAGGCCCGCGTCACCGAGGCGCCGATCGCCGTCGTCCTCTTCGACCTCGACCACTTCAAGCGCGTCAACGACGTCCACGGCCACGCCGTCGGCGACCGCCTCCTGCGCGAGGTCGCCGACACGGTCCGCCAAACACTGCGCCGGTTCGAGCTGGTCTACCGGCTGGGCGGCGAGGAGTTCCTGATCTTGCTGCCGGGGATGGCGGAGTGGGAGGCCGAGAGCGTCGCCGGCCAGCTGCGCCTGGCGATCGACCGGCTGGAGGAGCCGCAAACCGGCGCCACGATCACCGCCTCCTTCGGCGTCAGCGCGACGGAAGGCCAGGAGATCGACTTCGAGCGGCTCTATCGCCGTGCCGACCAGGCGCTCTACCAGGCGAAGGGCGCCGGGCGGGACCGCGTGAACGTGAGCGCCGCCGCCCCGGTCGGGGGCGGATCGTTGGCTCAGGTCGACTAGCGGTCCGGTCGCAGCAGACGAGCACCGCAAGCAGCCCCAGCCTCCAAGTCGTCATCAGGAGTGCACCGCGATGCCGAGCTTGTCACGGGCCGATGATGTGCTCCTCCCCGGCACCCGGGTGCAGAGGCAGGCGCAACTGCCGCGAATACACTGCGCGCGCAAGTTCAGCGGAAGGAAAAGGGGTCTTGTGAGGATCAGGTCGATGATCGCAGCGCTGGGCGTGGTCGCCGCCGCTACTTGCGCGGTGGCGGCGCCGCAGGCGCAGGGGATGGCGATGTACAACAGCAGCACCTTCTACGAAGGCGGGACCGCGGTCAATTTCGTCTGCGGATTCCTCTGCGGCTGGGACGGCCATGTCATGCCCTACCACGAACAGGTCGCATACCCCGGCAAGGGCGCCTCCTTCGAACTGACCCAGGGCGGCTGCATCATGAGCAGTGGTCACCCCAATATCGAAGACCACGGCTACGCGGTGCTGAGCGGCGCCGATCTCAACTCGGGCAGCGAAGACGTCGAGTGGAGCATGTGGGGCAACGCCGAAAACGTGATTGGCGGCTCCCCGTTCAAGGTCGTCTGCTCGCCGGAACCGCATCTGCTGCGACGCTCGTCCACTCCGTGGTTGAACGACTCGACCCGGATCGACCGCCAGTTCCGCGCCGATGACACCGATCGGAACGGCCGCCTGTCGCGCGCCGAGCTGCGCTCCGGCGTGATGCGCGATTTCCGGCAGGTCGACCTCAACCACGACGGGCGGGTCGATTTTCACGACGTGCGGATCGACCTCCAAGGACAGTCTGCAGCCCGCCGTCATCGCGCCCGCAAGACGGCGCTGGCATTCGACCTCGACGGCAATGGGAGTGTCGGCCCGAAGGAGTTTTGGCGCTACGTGAACCGCACGTTCATCGGGCCGATGAGCCACGGCTCGGATGCGCTGACGCTGCGCCAGGTGAAGGCCTTCTACACGGCACTTTGACAACACGGTCGCGCGGCGTGGGGTCGCCTTCGCTGCCCGGCTCAGCCGACCGGGCCGGTCGGCGCATCCCGTCGGCGAGTCCCGACGTTTCGACCAAGGCTCTCGCAGCTCTCCTGGCCCGGGCTATAAGTCGAGGAAGTCCGCGATCCAGGCGCGGACGGCAACGAGGGTCGCCTCGTCCGCACGCCCGGCGCGACCCACCACCCGCTCGCGCGAGATCGTCCTGATCTGCTCGGACATCGCCCACGAGGGGCGCTCGAGCTCGGCTCCGATCACCTCGACGTGGTTGGGCCATCCACGGTCGACGGTGGTGATCGGCACCACGACGGCGAGCGTGTCGACGATCTCCAGGTAGCCGACGCCCGCCACGACCATCGCCGGTCGCCGTCCGACCTGCTCGCGGCCGACCGCGATCTCCGGTCGCGCCCAGACGACGTCGCCGGGACGAAGTGCCGCCGGGGCCCCCGGCCTAGCCACCCTCGATCCGGTCCCAGGCGCTCGTCTCCTCGCGCCAGGAGGCGAGATCCTCGGCGGACGTGGCCCGCCTCGCGGCGCGCAGGGCGGTCATGCGCGCCTCGCGCTCGCCGAGGCCCGCCAAGTGCTCCAGGTGCTGGCCGAGCGTGCGATGCGCCAGGGCTGCCTGGCCCTTGAGGCGGTCGCGCACCTCGTTCGAGACCTTGATGGTAGTAGTCATACTTTCAGTATACCTCCGCCGGCACCGGTCCGGCCCCACCCGCATATCCACCGCAAGGCCCCGGATTCCCCTTGTTCACGCGATTTCTAACCGTTCGCCCCGATGAGGGGCAAGCACCGAACCTGACCGGCCGGGCCATGAGCAGGCCCGAGCCCGACGGTTATCAGTCCAGTTCGGCGACCAGCTCGCGGACGCGGCGCCCGATCTCCTCGCGCGTCGCGCGGACCTCCTCGATCGGCCGGCCCGACGGATCGGGGAGGTCCCAGTCGATGTAGCGGCGGCCCGGGATGTAGGGACACTTGTCGCCGCAGCCCATCGTCACCACTACGTCGGCCCAACGGGCGTCCTCCCCCGTGAGGCCGTGGGGCACGCGCCCGGCGACGTCGATGTCGAGCTCGCGCATCACCTCGACCACCTCCGGGTGGACGCGATCGGCGGGCGTCGTGCCGGCGGAGCGCGCCTGGTGGCGGCCTTCGGCGGCCGCTTCGAAGAGCCCCTGGCTCATCTGCGAGCGGCCGGCGTTCTGGAGGCAGACGAAGAGGGCGTTAGCCATCTGCGGCCCCCTGGGGGACGAGGATCTCGGAGGCCTCCTCGGGCGTGATGCCGGGATAGAGGATGCGGATCGCGGCGAGCGCCATGGCGCCGCCGACCAGCTGGAAGAGGATGAAGGCGGGGACCGAGGCCGGCGCGATCCCGGCGAAGGTGTCGGAGAACATGCGCCCGACGTCGATCGCCGGGTTGGCGAAGCTGGTCGAGCTGGTGAAGAAGTAGGCGGCGCCGATGTAGGCGCCGACCGCCGCCGGTGCGATGTTCCCCCGCCCGGTCCGGGCCAGGGAGAAGATCACCAGCAGGAGGCCGAGCGTCGCCACGACCTCGGCGAAGAGGTGCCCCCCACTCGCCCGATGGTGCGTCGAGATCGAGATCGCGGTCAGCGAGAACATCAGGTTCGCCACCACCGCGCCGACGATGCAGCCCGCGACCTGGGCCGGGATGTAGCCGAGGAGGTCTCGACGCCGCAGGCCACCGAGCGCCGAGTCGACCAGCGAGACCACCGGGTTGAGGTGGGCCCCGGAGATCTGGCCGAACATGAGGATGAAGGTGAAGAGCCCGGTCGCAGTGGCGGCGGCGTTCTCGAAGAGCTGCAGGCCGGTGTCACCGGGTGAGAGTTCGGCGGCGGCGATGCCCGATCCGACGACAGTCGCGGCGAGGAAGGCGGAGCCGAGGAACTCCGCGAGGAGCCGGCGGAGAAGGGGCGCGTCGATCACGCCGCGATCCTACGCATTGACAGATGCTGATTCAATAGATATACGTAGATTGATGTCCGTCGATCTGGAGTTGGCCCCCAAGCAGAAGCGGCCGCCCGGCGAACCTTGCTGCGAGCCGGTCGTCTATCCCGACGTCGAGCGCGAGCAGGCCGAGCGAATGGCGGCGATCGCCAAGGCACTCGGCGACCCGGTGCGGCTGCAGCTGATCGACGTGCTGCGCAAGCACGCCGGCAAGGTGTGCGTCTGCGAGCTGGTGCCGCTCTTCGACCTCTCGCAACCGACCGTCTCCCACCACCTGAAGAAACTGCGCGAGGCCGGCATCGTCGGCTCCGAGCGCGAGGGCCTCTGGGCCTACTACTACGTGATCCCCGACGCACTGAAGGAGTTTTCCGCATGGCTGAGCTGAGGCAAGACCAGATCCGCGAGGCGGTGCGGGAGCGCTACGCCGCCGCCGCGACCTCGGTCGCCGAGGGAGGCTCCTGCTGCGACTCCGGCTCCGTCCTCAGCGACGAGGAAGCAGCCGTCTTCGGCGCCGGCCGCTACGGCGAGGAGCGCGACGAGCTGCCCGACACGGCGACGATGGCCTCGCTCGGCTGCGGCAACCCGACCGCGGTCGCGGAGCTGCGGGAGGGCGAGACCGTCCTCGACCTGGGCTCGGGAGGCGGCATCGACGTGCTGCTCTCCGCCCGGCGGGTCGGCCCGACCGGCAAGGCCTACGGCCTCGACATGACCGACGAGATGCTGACGCTCGCCCGGGAGAACCAGGCCAAGGCCGAGATCGAGAACGTCGAGTGGCTGCGCGGCGAGATCGAGGCGATCCCGCTTCCCGCCGAGACCGTCGATGTCGTGATCTCGAACTGCGTGATCAACCTCTCCGGCGACAAGCCGAAGGTGCTGGCAGAGGCGGCCCGCGTACTGAAGCCCGGTGGCCGCTTCGCCGTCTCCGACGTGATCGCCGACGAGGACATGGACAAGGCGACCAAAGCCGACATGCGCCAGTTCACCGGCTGCATCGCCGGCGCGCTGACCCGCCGCGAGTTCGAGGACGCCCTCGCCGCCGCCGGCCTGGAGGCCATCGAGATCGTCGAGACCCACCGCGTCCACGACCACGCCGGCTCGGCGATCGTCCGCGCCCGCAAGCCGGCGGTCGCCGCCTGACCGACATCCAGCTGTTCGGCCCGCAGGAAAGTGCCTCCTCGCTGATGAGGACCGGATCAGGATCGGCGTCCGAGCAGCAGATAGGTCGTCATCGGTCCCTTTCCCTTCACCTCGATCGTCCCGCGCCGGCGGAGCTCGTAGCCGCCGCGCAGCCGCTCGTAGGTGCGCTCGCTCACCTGGATCGCACCGGGCAGGCCGTGGGACTCCATCCGGCTGGCCGTGTTCACCGTGTCGCCCCAGAGGTCGTAGCTGAACTTCGTCCGGCCGATCACGCCGGCCACCACCGGACCGGTGTCGATGCCGATCCGCACCGCGATCGGCAACCCGCTCTCCGCTGCGCACCTCTCCGCCTCGGCGCCCATCTCGAGCGCCAGGTCGGCGATCGCCTCGGCGTGATCCGGGTGAGGAGCGGGAATACCTCCGGCGACCATGTAGGCGTCGCCGATCGTCTTGATCTTCTCGACCCCGTGGCGGTCGGCGAGCCCGTCCCAACCCGCGAAGACCCGGTCGAGCAGGACGACCACCCGTGCCGGCGGGAGGGTTTGCGCAAGGGTGGTGAAGCCGACGATGTCGGCGAACAGCACGGTCGCGGTGTCGAACCCGTCGGCGATCACATGGTGGTCGGACTCCTTGAGACGGTTCGCGACCGACGCGGGCAGCACGTTGAGCAGGAGGCGCTCGGACTTGGCGCGCTCCACCTCGAGTTCGGCCAGGGCGCGCTCGCGAGCGCGGACGAAGTACTGCAGCAGCACGTACGTGGTGGTGCTGACACCGAGGAGGTTCAGCACGAAGAACGAGACCACCACACCGTTTGGAACGTTCGGCGCCCCGGCCGACAGGGTGGTGTCGATCGCACCGGAGATCGCGACGAGTCCGCGAAGGGCGACGAACCAGGGAACGGCCTGGCGCGCCCCGACGAACAGCAGGGCGCCGACGGGACAGGTGAAGGCCCAGAGCGAGACGGCCGAGGAGTTGGCGAAGCCGCCGAGGCTCCACTGCAGGGCAAAGGGCAGCAGCAGGCTCATCAGCAACTGGCTGGTCCGGAACAGGTGGAAGCGGCGCGTGGTCGCGAAGACGCAGAGGCTCGCCGCGCTGGCGAGCTGGTAGGCGAACGGGATCGCCGCCGAGAGCCAGAGCCCGAGGACGGCATAGGTCGCCACCCACGCGAACGCGAGGGTTGCCATAAGGCTCGACGAGAGGACCAGCACCGACTTGCGGAGCCGATCCTCCTCGTCGTCCGAGGGCAGGCGTCCCAGTTCGGTGAGCCGGCGCAGCCAGCCCGGCAACCAGCTCACTGCCGAGCTATGCCTTCGCGTAGTCGCCGATCTCGCCGAAGTCGACCATCACGCAGGGCTCGGAGCCGGTGACCTCGGCATCGTGGCCGGGCGGGATCGCCGCCACGTCGCCGGCCTTGATCTCGAGCTCGGTCCCGTCGTCCATGTAGACCCGCATCGAGCCGGAGAGGACGTAGCCGAAGTGGGCGGCCTGGCACGAGTCGGTACCCGCGATCGGCTTCACGTTCTCAGACCACTTCCAGCCCGGCTCGAAGGTGCCCTCGAGCACGGTGTGACCGGCGAGCTCGACGGCTTTGGCCTGTCCGTTGCCTTTGAACGGCCGGGTCTCGTCGGGCGAGGAGAAATTCTTGGCTTCGGCTGCCATCTGCTGCCTCCTGGTTGGCATGGCCCTGCCTCGACCCGAACCTACACCCGGCCTACATCTGAGGCAACGGACCGTGATCTCCTCGCCGACCTCGGCCGTAGGAGTGGTGCTACCGCTTCAGCACGCGGCGAGCGCGTCGGCGTAGAACCGCAGGTAGCGGGACCAGTGGGCATCCCAGTAGGCGCTGTCGTGGCCGCCCGGCCAGACGTGCGCGGTGAGATCGGCCCCGCCCCGGCGGAGGGCCGAGACGAAGGCGGCGTTGCCGGCCACGAACCAGTCTTCGTCGCCGTAGTCGTTCCAGACCGGGGTGTCGCCGAAGGCGTCCGGGTCGGCGCGGACGGCGGCGAGGACGTCGTTTCGCTCGTAGTCGGCGCGGTTGTCGAAGGCGCCTTCGAATTCTTCGCTTTCGTCGAGCCAGAGGCCGGCCGAGTGGCCGCCGACGGCGCAGAAGCGGCCCGGATGGAGCAGGCCTAGATGGTAGGCCCCGTAGCCGCCCATCGAGATGCCTCCGACCGCGACCCGACCCGGGTCGGTGTGGAACTGGCGGCGGACCGTGGGGATGACTTCGCGCATCACGTAGCGTTCCCAGTCGCCACTGGCCCGGTTGTGCCACCAGCTGAGCTCCCCGTCCGGGAAGGCGACCACGGGGGCCTCCGCGCCGAGCCGGACGAGTCCGGAGAGAACCGCCCGGTTGACGATGAAGCTCTCGTCGGAGCCGCCGGCGCCGTGCAGGAAGACCAACAGGGGGCGCTTCGCGGCGGACCGTCCGGTGGGCTCGATCACGCTCGTGTCGAGCTCCCTGCCGACCGCCCGGCTGTCGATCTCCAGCTTCTCGACCCGCAGCTTCCCGCCGGGCAGCGCGTGCGGGAGCGGAGCGGTCTCGGTCGAGGAGCCCGAGCCGCAGGCGGCAAGCGCCAGGAGGACGACCAGCAGGCATCCGGCGGCGGCGAGCACCGCCGCCGAACGCGGTGGCCTCGGCAGGAGCGCCCCTCGCGCGCTCCTATTCGACCTTTTCGATCGCCGCTTCGACTTCCTCGAGGGTCGGGTTTTCCTGCAGGGTTTCGTTGCCATTCGGGCCCTCTATCACCATCGCCAGGCCATAACGGATGCCCAGTTTGGCGCCGAGTTCCTGCTGGGCTTCGAGGCTTTTGGTCATCGGGCTTTCCGGCCCGCGTCCCCGTTCGAAGGCTTCTTCCCATTCGGTGCCTTCGAGTTCCTCGACGCCGCCGGCGACCGAGTCGAGGAAGTTTTCGCGCAGGCCGGAACGGCGGTTTTCTTCTTCGGTGACGCCAAAGCGGTCGGCTTCTTCCTGGTTGGCGTAGAAGAGGAACGCGTACTGCCAGCCATAGCCCTGCTCGGCCGCGGCTTCGGTGCCGTAGAAGCCGTACTCGATTTCGTTTTCGCTGTTCGAGTAATGGCGGTAGAGGAACTTGACCGTGCCGGGGCGGGCGTACTTTTCGGTCAGTTCCGGGATCGTCGCGAGGAAGCCTTCCCGGCAGAGGGAGCTCTGCTCGTCGCTGAAGACCTGGATCGTCACCGGCGCGTCTTCGGAACCGAGGCGCGCGCCTTCCTGCGGCACCCCACCGAACAGCTGCTGTGCCTCGGCGATGCCGTCGATGCGGACCGTGTTCTTGTTCGGCTTCTGGGTGGCGATGTTGACGATCGCGTAGCCGAGCGCCAGCAGCACCAGCGCCCCGATCAAGATCACCCAGCCGCGCCCGCGCCGCGGCAGCGGCCGTTGCGGGACCTCGGGCTGCCCGGGCTCTTTGGTCACGGGGGTCACCCGCCTATTATCGCGACCCTGGGACGTCGGCATCTCCCAACCTCCGCCGATCGCCGTTGACAGGCCCCCGTGACGCAGGTATGGAAGGGATACCCACTTTTCCTCAAACATCGGGAGGATCTTGATGGCCAACCACCTGACGCCGAGCGAGCTCGCCGACCAGCTGCGAATGGATCAGCAGGAGGTGATCGGACGCTGCGTCCAGATGGGCATCCCGATCTTCCACGGGCGAATCGACCGGACCCTCTTCGAAACATCGCTGCGGACGGTGGCCGCGACAGGTAAAACGCCGCATCTGCGCACCAATACGCCGCACTGAATAGACTCCCCCCGCATGGAGGGTAGGGGGACCCATTCGAAGACGCTTGCGGACCTGTTGGTCCGTTCGGCCGAGCTCTACGGCTCGCACCCGGCGGTGCGCTACAGGGAAGGCGACGCCTGGGTCGACCGCAGCTTCCAGCAGGTGCTGGACATCGTGAAGCCCCTGGCGCTGGGTCTGGTCGCGCTCGGCGTCGAGAAAGGCGACCGCGTCTCGATCCTCGGCAACACGCGCCCCGAGTGGACCTACTTCGATTATGCCGCGCTCTCGATCGGCGCCACCGTCGTGCCGATCTACCAGACCAACTCGCCCGAGGAGTGCGCCTACGTCCTCGAGAACTCCGACGCCAAGGTCGTCGTGGTCGAGGACGACGCGCAGCTGGCGAAGGTCCGCGAGGTCCGCGCCGGCCTGCCGCGGCTCGAGCAGATCGTGATGATGATCGGCGACGCCGACGACGCCATCTCGATGAAGGCGCTCACGGCGCGGGGCGGCGAGATCGACGACGCGGTCTTCGAGCAGCGGATCGCCGCCGTCACCCCGGCCGACATCTGCACTTTCATCTACACCTCGGGGACGACCGGCCCGCCGAAGGGCTGCATCATCAGCCACGGCAACTACCGCTCGATGCTCGACATGGTCAACGAGACGAGCGTGATCGAGGAAAACGACGTCACCTACCTCTACCTGCCGCTCGCCCACAGCTTCGCGCTCCTGATCCAGCTCGGCAGCTTCGACCTCGGCGCCACGCTCGCCTACTGGCAGGGCGACCCGAACAAGATCATGCCCGACCTGGCCGCGGTGAAGCCGACCTACTTCCCCTCGGTGCCGCGGATCTTCGAGAAGATCTACACCGCCGCCAACAGCGGCATGGAGAAAGAGGGCGGCCTCAAAAAAGCGATCTTCGACTGGTCGATCAAGGTCGGCGAACGGATGCGGGAGACCGAACGCGCGGGGCGCAAGCCGGGCTGGCTCCTGCAGCGCAAGTACGCCCTTGCCGACAAGAAAGTGCTCTCCAAAATCCGCGGCCTGTTCGGCGGCAAGGTCCGGCTCGCGGTCTCCGGCGCGGCGCCGATCAACCCCGACATCCTGCGCTTCTTCGACGCCGCCGGGGTCTTCGTGGTCGAGGGCTGGGGGATGACCGAGACCTCGACCGCGGCGACCATCGCCACCGCCGAGAGCTTCAAGTTCGGCACGATCGGCAAGCCCTTCCCGGGTTGCGAGGTGAAGATCGCCGACGACGGCGAGATCCTCGTCAAGGGCCCCAACGTCTTCCAGGGCTACCACAAGAACCCTGAGGCGACCGCCGAGACGATCGTCGACGGCTGGCTCCACACCGGCGACATCGGCGAGATCGACGCGGAAGGCTTCATCAAGATCACCGGCCGCAAAAAGGACATCATCATCACCGCGGGCGGCAAGAACATCACCCCGGCGAACCTCGAGGCGGAGATCCGCCAGCACCAGCTCGTCTCCCAGTGCGTGGTGGTCGGCGACAGGCGTCCCTACCTGGTCGCGCTGGTCACCCTCGACTCCGAAGAAGCGGTCGCCTACGCCAAGGAGCACGGCCTCCCGGAGGATCCCGCCCAGCTCGCGACGGACCCGGAGATCCGCAAGGTGATCGAAGCCCACGTCGAGGAGATCAACCAGAAATTCGCCCGCGTCGAGCAGGTGAAGAAGGTCGCCATCCTCCCCCGTGACCTGACCCAGGAAGACGGCGAGCTGACGCCGACCCTGAAGGTCAAACGGGCCGTCGTGACCCAGAAGCACGAGAAAGAGATCGAAGAGCTCTACGCGGCGTAGCGCCCTCCGGCGCAGCGCCCCTCCCCCAGCTGTTCTTTATGGCGCTGTGAGGGCCAAAAAGAACAGCTAGCTGGCCTGGCCGGACTGGCGGAGCAGGACCGAGGTCGTCTGCTCGAGCACGCGGCGCCAGGCTGAGGTCTCTTCGGGCTCGGTTTCCTCGGCCTGCTCGACGACGCGGCGGAGGCGACGCTCGGAGATCTCGAGGCCGTGTTTGGCGGCGATCTCGGCGTAGCGGTCGTAGTCCTGGGCGAGGGTCGCGGTGACCGATTCGAAGCCGTGGCGGGCGATTTGGAGGCGGTGGCCGTAGTCCATGATCGGCGTGCCGAACATCAGCTCGTCGTTCTCCTCCGGCTCCAGTAGGAGGATGTCGACGCCCGGGTAGCGCTCCTGCCACTGCTCGACGGCCTGGTGGAGCCGGGCGTGGGCGATCAGGCGAAAGACCTGGTTGCCGATCGCCGGCATCCCCATGTCGGAGACGCGGCGCACGCGGCTGCCAAACATCGTGGGGATCGTCTTCTCGAAGTCGTTGACGTAGGGCACGAGCGGGTTGACGACGACGATGAACTTCGCCCCCGCCTCGACCGCGATGTCGACGTTGGTAGTCGAGCGGATGCCGCCGTCGACCAGCTGGCGCCCCTTCAGCTCGATCGGCTTGTAGACGATCGGCAGCGCGGTCGAGCATTCGACCGCCTTGGAGATCGGCACGTCGCGCCAGTCCTCGGTGCCGAAGACGATCCGCTCGCAGGTGTCGAGGTCGGTGGCGGTCAGGTAGAGCTCCGGGTCGATCACGCGGAAGTCGTTGGAGCGGCCGCCGTCGGTGAGCACCTCGGCCACGTAGTCGCCGATGCCGCTGCCGTTGTAGAGCCCGGTCGGCAGGTTCTCGGCCAGCGCGACGCCGAGGTCGATCGCCGAGAGGTCCTTGATCCGCAGCAGCGCCCGCGCCGCTTCGGCGGTTCGGAGCGGCAGCGCCAGGCCCTTCTTGATGAAGCCCATGTAGTTGGGACTGAGCATCCCGCCGAGCTGCAGATCCTCGAGGTCGGAGTCGACCTGGGTGTTGATCACCTGCATCATCTCGTCGGGCGTGATCCCGTTGGAGAGCATCGCGGCGACGAAGGACCCGGCGCTGGTGCCGACGTAGACGTCGAAGTTGTTGACCGTGCTGTTGACCGCCAGCAGGTCGAGCGCCCGCAGCGCGCCGATCTCGTAGACGCCGCCGGTGAAGCCGCCGCCGCCGAGCACCAGCGCCGTCTTCGACGGCTTTTTGCGGCGCCGCGATTTGCGTCGCGGTTTCGACTCGATGTCTACGACTTTCCCCATGCCTGCACGGGAAGTATCCCGGATGAACCCGGCGGCACCGGCGAATCGGCCCGACCAGGCCGCTACCTTCCCTCCCCGCGGTGTTGATAGGGACGATGAGAAAGGCGCTGATAGCGGCCCTCGCGGTCTGCCTCGGGCTGCTCCTGGCGCTGGCGGGGCCCGCCGCGGCGGCCAACTCGTGCGGCCAGATGAAGGCATGGCTGAAGGCCGGAGGCGGCTCCCAGAGCGGCCTGGTGGTAGTCGACACGGAAGCCGGAGAAGTCGTCTGCGCCGCGGGCGCCGAAAAGATGCTGCCGCTGGCCTCGAACACGAAGCTCTTCACCACCTCGGCCGCGCTCAGCAAGCTCGGTCCGTCCTCGATGATCCCGACCAAGGTCATGACCGACGGCACCGTCGACGCGCGCGGCGTCCTCCACGGCAGCCTCTACCTGCAGGGGGGCGGCGACCCGGCCCTCGGCACGCCCGCCTTCTACAACAGCTACCTGGCGGGCCTCGGGACCAACATCTTCGCCCTCGTCCCGCAGCTGAAGCGGTCCGGGATCAAGCGGGTGACGGGCCGCCTCTACGGCGACGACACGATCTTCGACCGCAAACGCGGCGTCGCCGACTCGGGCTACGCGACCTCGATCTACATCGGGCCGCTCTCCGGCCTCGACTTCAACTCGGGCTTCGCCGGCAACTCCAGCGCCGGCCACTTCTCCTCCGACCCGGCGAAGCTGGCGACCCGCGTCCTCGCCAGGAGCATGCGCCACTCCGGGATCAGGGTCAGCTCGACGGTCGCCCTCGGCGAAGCCCCCGCCGACGCCAAATCCGTCGCCGTGGTCCGCTCGCCGCCGGTCTCGGAGATCGTCAACACCACCGACGTCTACTCCGACAACTTCTTCGCCGAGATGCTGGAGAAGCTGCTCGGGGCACGATTCGGCGGCGCCGGGACGACCGCCGCGGGGACCCGGGTGGTCGAGGAATACGCCCGCACGATGGGCTCCGACATCCAGCAGGTCGACGGCTCCGGGCTGACGCGCTCGAACCTCGCCTCCCCGCAGGACGTCGTGAACCTGCTGATGGGCGTACAGAAAAGCCCGATCGGCGAAGAATTCATCCAGGATCTGGCCCTTTCCGGCAAGGAGGGGACGACCGCCGGGCGGATGAAGGGCACCTCCGCCTACGGCCGCTGCCGGCTCAAGACCGGCACCCTGACCGGCGTCTCGAACCTCTCCGGCTACTGCTTCAACACGAGCGGCAAGGTGATGGCCTTCTCCACCCTGATGGCAAGCGTCGGCAGCACCGAAACGGCGCACTACTACCAAGACAAGATCGCCGGGGCAGTCGCGAGCTACTGAGCCTGGACGGCGATTGGTGAAGCGGGGGCCGGCGGGGGGACGGCGGGTGGTCCGGGGTGCTTGCGGCCGTCCGAGGTGGTCCGAGGGTGTCCTGGGCTCCTCATGGGGGTCCTGGCAGGCTGTGACCCCCATGAGGAGCCCAGGACGTGAGGCTTTCGTGGGAGAGGCGTCACAGGGACGTTGAGAAGTCGGACTTCCGTGAGGGAGGCGTCACAGGGACGGGGGGAGGTCGGACTTCCGTGACGATCCCGTCGGAGAGTCTCCACACCTCGGCCGGACCCGTGACGAAGATGCCGGGAACGTCACACTTTCCGGCCCTCCGAGGCCCTTTTCGGGCCGGGATCAGAGGGCCCGGGACGCGCGGTCGACTTTTGGGTCCCTATAGGGGGCCAAAAGTCGACCGCGCGTCCGTCGCTGTTGGACAACACGGGAGGAAGTGAGGAGTTCCCGACGTCTCCGTGACGGGGCCCGACTCCCGTCACGGATCCGTCGCACTCCCGTGGCTCTCCGGTGACGGATCCGTGCGCCACCCGTCGCACCCTCCTCACGCTCCCGTCCCGGCTCCTCACTCCCGCACACCCGCCCCTCTCGCCACGGCCACAGCCTGCCCGGGCCGTGGCGAGAGGGGCGTCCTTCCCCGGGCGACAGCTTGCGGGTCCCCATTCCTTCCCGGGCGCCAGCCTGCGGGGCCTGAGCCCTTCTCCCGGGCGTCGGGTCCCCGCCTACCGGAGCCTCGCGCGCCCAACCATCTACACCCCGGCCGGCCCCCCGTCGGGCCCTTCGGCAACCTCGTCCTCGTCGCCGCCCACCGGAATCTCGCCGGACAGGATTCCGCGCAGGACATCTTCGTCGAGCACCGTCGTCCCCAGGTCCTGGGCTTTCGTCAGCTTCGAGCCGGGGCTCTCCCCCGCCACCACGAAGTCGGTTTTCTTGGAGACCGAGTTGACGACCTTGCCGCCCGCGCCTTTGACCAGCGAAGCCGCCTCCTCGCGGGTCAGCTCCGGCAGGGTGCCGGTGAGGACGACCGTTTTGCCTTCCAGCGGCCCGCCCGCGGCGCGCCGTTCGGAGGGGTCCGATTCGAGTTGCAGGCCCTTCTGGCGCAGCTTCTCGACCAGCGCCCAGGTGGCGTCGTCGCCGAGGTTCTCGGCGATCTGCTCGGCCATGATCGGCCCGACGCCCTCGACCTCCTCGATCTGCTCTGGGTCGGCCTCGTGGAGGGCGTCGATCGAGCCGAAGTGGTCGGCCAGCGCCTCCGCGGTGACGAAGCCGACGCCGGGCAGCCCGAGCGCGTAGAGCACCCGCTTGAAGGGCCGCGCGCGCGAGGCCGCGATCGAGGCGACGAGGTTGCGAGCCGAGGTCTCGCCGAAGCGCTCGACCTCGATCAGCCGCTCCTCGGTCAGGTCGTAGATGTCGGCGACGTCGGTGATCAGGCCCTGGTCGAGGAACACGGAGGCCTGCTTTTCGCCCAGCCCGTCGATGTCCATCGCGCCCTTGGAGACGAAATGTTTGACGTGCTGCCAGGCCTGGCCGGGGCAGCCGGTGCGGTTCGGGCAGATCGTGAAGACCGCGTCCTCGGGCTTCACCGTCGTCGTCCCGCAGCTCGGGCATTTCTTCGGCGGCTTCGGCTTGCGCGCGCTGCGGTTCTTCCGCGGCAGCTTCGGCGAGACGACCTGCGGGATCACGTCGCCCGCGCGCATCACCACGACTTCGTCGCCGTTGCGCACGTCCTTGCGGGCGAGATCCTCCTCGTTGTGGAGGGTCGCGGTGGAGACGGTGACGCCGCCGACGTGGACCGGCTCCAGCATCGCGAACGGCACCAGGTGTCCCGTCCGCCCCACGTTCCAGACCACCTTGTGCATCGTCGTGGTCGCCGTGGTCGGTGGGAACTTCCAGGCGATCGCCCAGCGCGGCTCGCGCCCGACCACGCCGAGCTCGCGCCAGAGCGCCCTCTCGTCGACCTTGACGACGACCCCGTCGATCTCGTAGTCGAGCTCCTCGCGCCGGTCCTCCCACCAGTGGCAGCGCTTCACGACACCCTCGACGCCTTGGTGGTGCGCCGTGTCAGGGTTGACCTTGAAGCCCTGCTCCTTCAGCCATTCGACCTCGTCCATGTGGGTCGCCAGGTCGAGACCTTTGACCGCGCCGATCCCGTAGATCCAGGTGGAGAGCGGCCGTTCGGCGGCCAGCTTCGGGTCAAGCTGGCGGATCGAGCCCGCGGCCGAGTTGCGCGGGTTGGCGAAGGTCGGTTCCTCGCGTTCGGCGCGCCGCTCGTTCAGCGCTTTGAAGGCGGCGATCGGCAGGTAGGCCTCGCCGCGCACTTCGACCAGCTCCGGCCCGTCGGCGATCCGCAGCGGCACCGACCCGATCGTGCGCAGGTTCTGCGTCACGTCCTCCCCGATCCGCCCGTCGCCCCTGGTCGCGCCGCGGACCAGGACGCCGTTCTCGTAGGTGAGCGTGATCGCGAGACCGTCGATCTTCGGCTCGGTCGTGTAGCTGAACTGTGACGCGGTGATGTCGAGCCGCCTCAGGTAGTTCGCCAGGCGGGTCTCCCAGGCGCGCAGCTCCTCCTCGTTGCGCGCGTTGGCGAGCGACAGCATCTGCTCGTGGTGGGTGACCGGCTCGAAGCGCTCGAGCGGCGGCGCGCCGACCCGCTGCGTCGGCGAGTCGGGGGTCCGCAGCGACGGGAACTCGCGCTCCAGGTCGCGCAGCTCGTTCAGCAGCTCGTCGTAGACGTCGTCGCCGACTTCCGGTTCGTCGAGGACGTAATAGAGACGGTTGTGGCGGTCGAGCTCGGTCCGCAGCTCGGCGGCGCGTGCGGCGACCCCGGCCGGGATCTCCTCGCGCCGGGGCGCGTCGGCGGGGTCGGCGGCGCTCATGCGGCCGGCGCCGAGGTGCCGAGCATCTCCTCGAGACCCCAGCCGCGCAGCCGCTCCAGCTCACCGTGCCCGGTGAGGTCGAAGTGGATCGGCGTCACCGCGACCCGCCCCGCGGCGACCGCGCTCAGGTCGGTCCCCGCGGCCTCCTCGTAGCCGGGTTTCCAGCCGTAGATCTCGTAGCGCTTGCGGCCGCTCTCGTCGGCCTCGTCGAGCAGCCTCAGCTCGTCGTTGTAGATGCGCTTGCCGAGCTTCGTCACCTCCACCCCGGTCACCTCGACGCCGGGAAAGTTGACGTTGATCAGCGTCGCCTCCGGCATCTCCTCGATGCGCACCCGCTCGACCAGGCGGGCGGCGAAATCGGCGGCGAACCCGAAGTCGAATTGGCCACTGGCGTAACCCAACCCTCCCCCTGACGTCTGCTGGGAGAAGGCGAAGGCAGGGATGCCGAGCACGATCCCCTCGAGCGCCGCCGCGACCGTGCCCGAGTAGGTGATGTCGTCGCCGAGGTTGGCGCCGTGGTTGATCCCGGAGACGATCAGGTCGGGCCGCGGGCCGGCGAGGCCGAGCTCGGCGAAGCGGACGCAGTCGACCGGCGTGCCGTTGGTCGCATACCCCACGTTGCCGTCTTCGAAGGTGATCTCCTCGACCGAGAGCGGCGAGCGCGTGGTGATGCTGCGGGCCGTAGCGCTGCGGTTCGAGTCGGGGGCGATCGTGGCGACCTCGAGCCCGCCCAGCGCGACCAGCACCCGGCGCAGGTTCTGCAGCCCCGGGGCGGCGATCCCGTCGTCGTTGGTGAGCAGCACGCGCATCTCGTCGATTCTAGGTGTCGCGCCGACGGCGCCCGGCGCAGCAGCGGGTCTCAGCGATACTGCCGCCGGTGACGACCGTCCGCCTCGACATCGAATACGACGGCGCGGGCTTCCGTGGCTGGGCCCGCCAGCCGGGGCTGCGGACCGTGCAGGGCGTCCTCGAGGCGGGCCTGGCGCAGGTGCTGCGCGAGGAGATCCAGCTGACCGTGGCCGGCCGCACCGACACCGGCGTCCATGCCCTGGGACAGGTGGCGAGCTTCGCGACCGAGGCGGCCCTCCCGCCCGACCTGGCCCGCAACCTGAACGGGGTGACCCCCGAGGACGTCGCCGTGCGCCGGGCGGAGGCGGTCGCCGACGGATTCGACGCCCGCCGCGACGCCCGCTCGCGGTCCTACCTCTACCGGGTGGCGGCGCGGCGGGCGCCGAGCCCGTTCGAGCGCGGCCGCGCCCTCTGGTGGCCCCACCGCGTCGACCGCGAGGCCCTCGACGCCTGCGCCGCCGCGCTCCTCGGCACCCACGACTTCACCGCCTTCACCCCGACCCAGACCGACCACGTCCGCTTCGACCGCGACGTCTTCGCCGCGAGCTGGCGCGACGAAGCGAGCCCCTGGGGCGGCGAGTCGCTGCTGGCCTTCCGCATCACCGCCGACGCCTTCATGCGCAGCATGGTCCGAGCGCTGGTCGGCACGATGCTGGAGGTCGCAAGCTCCCGCCGCACGGTCGAGAACTTCACCGCCCTCCTGGAGGGCGCCTCGCGCCCCCAGGCCGGCGATACCGCTCCGCCCCACGGCCTTTACCTGGAGAGCGTCAGCTATTAGGCGGGTGAGTCTGGGGAGAGGGACGGCCGGGCGGAGAAGGAACGCCGGGGGTCCCAAGCGCTTGCGGCCGTCCGAGATGGGGTGGCGGGCGTCCCGGGCGCCTCATGGGGGTCCTGGCAGGCTGTGACCCCCATGAGGCGCCCGGGACGTGAGGCTTTTGTGGGAGAGGCGTCACAGGACGGGAGGAGGTCGGACTTCTGTGAGGAAGGCGTCACAGGGACGGTGCGAGGTCGGACTTCCGTGACGATCGTGTCGGGGAGATCCCACACCTCGGCCCTTTCGGCGACGAAGATGCCGGGAACGTCACACTTTCCGGCCCTGGGAGGCCCTTTCCGGGCCGGGATCGGGGGGCCGGAAACGCGCTGTCGACTTTGGGTCCCCTATAGGGGGCTCAAAGTCGACAGCGCGTCCGTCACC
>Ga0207652_10000439_pt1 | contig 43129 bp, 73 predicted proteins | sample KBSC63BmetaG_FD_184334 | JGI IMG/M metagenome (GOLD analysis project Ga0207652, IMG submission 184334) | Corn rhizosphere microbial communities from Kellogg Biological Station, Michigan, USA - KBS C6-3B metaG (SPAdes) (version 2) | ecosystem: Host-associated > Plants > Roots > Rhizosphere ...
TCGAACAGGCTCTTCAGTATGCCGAAGAAGAGCACGTTCCTCGGGTTCTCGGGCATCTTGTGGAGACTCGGCGCGTCGAAGGCTGTGTGGTGCTTCTCAAGCGCTTCGATCTCGCCGTAGCGGGTAGTAATGACGAAGCGATCTCCGACAACGAAGTCGATTTCGAATCCTGCGTCGGCATTCGCCGCTTCGTTGAAGGCGGGGAAGTGGAGCACGAGGAATCCGTGTCCGTCCGAGAATTCAACCGCGTGCCGAGCGGAGGGAGAGAGGAGGACGTCGGCCACTTCCTTACTGAGGCCGTATTCCTTGGCGAGATTCATGACCTCGTCGGCCGATGGGGAATAGAGGTCGATCCAGACGGCATCCTTGTAGGTATATACGCTTTTCACATTCACAAGTATAACAGAAGAGTGTTAAAGTAGAACGAATGGAATATCCGCCGAAGAGCGTTAAAACTCTCCTCATCTCTGCGCTCGTGGCCGGAGCCTTCTTCTATTGGGGATTCCACTCGGGCGAGGACAAGGTCCTTACCACCATGGCCGCCGGGGTCGCCAGCACCGCGGACGGCAAGCCAAGCGATGTCGACTTCTCTACCTTCTGGAAGGTCTGGAATCTGCTTAATAAGGACTTCGCTCCGCCTGTGGGCACTTCGACCAAGCCGGTGACCGCTCAGGACAGAGTCTACGGCGCTATCGAGGGCATGACAGCATCGCTTGGCGACCCGTATACGGTCTTCTTCCCTCCGGTTGAGAACTCGATGTTCCAAAGCGAGGTCAAGGGCAACTTCGAAGGCGTCGGCATGGAGGTCTCGTCGGTGAAGGGTGTGCTCACGGTCGTTGCTCCGCTCAAGGGTTCTCCGGCAGAAGCAGCCGGCATCCTCTCAGGCGACGCAATTCTCACAATCGACGGCAAGGATACATCGAATCTCTCGGTTGATGAAGCCGTACAGCTTATCCGCGGCGAGGCCGGCACCAAGGTGAATCTCACTATCTTCCGCAAGGGTGAGAAGGCTCCTCGTCCGGTCTCCGTCACTCGCGCCACCATCAATCTCCCGGTCATTGCCACCAAGGATCTGGGTAACGGCATCTTCATGATTAGCCTCGATACCTTCACCGAGAATTCGGCCGACCTCTTCCGTGGTGCTCTCCGCGAGTTCGTGCAGTCAGGGGACCAGAAGCTTATTCTTGATCTGCGAGGCAACCCTGGAGGCTACCTCGATGCGGCTATCGACATGGCGAGCTGGTTCCTCCCTGGAGGCAAGGTGGTGGTCCAGGAGGATTACGGCGCAGGCAAGGATCGCGACATCTTCCGCTCCAAGGGATACAACATCTTCAACGACAATCTAAAGTTCGTTATCCTCGTCGACGGCGGTTCGGCTTCCGCATCCGAGATTCTCTCGGGCGCGCTCTCCGAGCAGGGCAGGGCCACGCTTATAGGAGAGAAGACCTTCGGCAAGGGCTCGGTCCAGGAACTCCTCGACATTACTGACAAGACCACCCTTAAGGTCACGATCGCTCACTGGCTCACTCCGAACGGCAACTTCATCACCGGCACGGGCATCACTCCGGCTATCGTCGTCGACCGCACCCAGGCAGATGTCGCCGCAGGCAAGGATCCCCAGCTCGATAGGGCAATCGAGTTCTTGAATACGGGCAAATAGCGGGTATACTACCGGCTATGAAAGTCATCTTTTTGAAGGACGTGAAGGGGGTTGGTCGGAAGTGGGAAGAGAAGAACGTGGCGGACGGCTACGCTCTTAATAAGCTCATACCGCAGAAGCTTGCGGTAGCAGCCACAGCGAGCGCCGCCGCGCAGATCAAGGCGCTGAAGGAGCAAGAAGCAAAAGGCAAGGAAGCGCAGAACCAGAAGGTCAGCGAGGAGATCAAGAAGCTCTCGGGCATCGACCTCACCATCCGCGTGAAGGCGAATGAGAAGGGTCACCTCTTCCAGAAGCTCACCGCGGAGAAGATCGCCGCTGCACTCAAGAAGGATAAGGGCATCGAGGTCAACTTCGCCTATATCAATCTCTTCGAAGGCATCCAAGATACCGGCGCATTCGAAATCCCGGTGAAGGTGGATGACAAGCTGACGCACTTCACCCTCACTGTAGAAGCTGAATAAATACTGATAGAAGAAAGGCCCCGGAGAGGGGCCTTTTCCTTAGATGATCTTGATGATCTTCTTCAGCATGGTCTTGCCGTTGAAGTGGGTCTTGCGCTTGTAGCCAAGCTCGACCGTACCCTGCTTAAGGGCGAAGAGGGTGTGATCCTTGCCCATGCCGACATTCTGGCCCGGGAGGACGTCCGTACCGCGCTGGCGCACGAGGATAGAGCCCACAGTCGCGAGCGCGCCGTGGTTTACCTTGATGCCGAGATACTTAGGATTACTATCGCGGCCGTTTTTTGTTGTTCCGCCAGACTTTTTTGTTGCCATAACGCTGTATAATTAGCCCAATGAGTATACACGACGAGGTTGCCTTTGACAAGGAGGGGAAAGCGGTACCAAGTACGGGCCTGCGGGGACTCGTGAGGAGGCTCTTCATACCTCTCTGCGTAGTCCTTGTGGGGCTTCTCAGCTACGGTCTCGGGAGGCTCTCGGGCATAGGGGAGAGGGCGGGGGTCCAGATAGAATACGATCCCAATATCATAAGCGCTCTCTCCGTTGGATCTGCTTCAAGCACCCAGTCTAAGCCTGCTCCGGCGGGTCAGGCGGCAGCCGCAAGCGCTGGCACAGCTTCAGGAGAAGTCTACGCTTCAAGCAAGGGTACCAAGTATTACTACAGCGGCTGCAAGTCGACCATCAGTGCTGCGAACAAGGTCGTCTTCGCTTCCGCCGCCATGGCCGAAGCGGCCGGCTATGCGCTCGCGAGCGGGTGCCGCCAATAACAAAGCCGGCTCAGTTGATGAGCCGGCTGCTTGTTCAGTCGATGACGATCCCATACTTGCGGATCTTGCGCGTGAGCGTCGGGCGCGAGATCTTGAGGATGAGCGCGGTCCTCGATTGGTGGTACCCTGTAAGTTCGAGTGTGGCAATGATTGCCTCCTTCTCGACCTCGTCGAGCGGCTTGCCAGTTGAGGGTATGCGGATCATGTGATCCTTTTGCTCCGTCATGCGAGTGTCTCCTTCTTGCGAAGCTTCATGAGCTTGCGATTAATCCTCGATAGCTCGCGGCATGCTAGCCTGTGTTCCTTCATGCCTCTCTCAGTGACGAAATCACTTGTGAGCATGACAGCCACCTCGGCGTTGTCGCGCGCTTGCTCGAGCTCTCGGATCTTCTTAGGAAGGCCATCGAGATCAGAGTCCGTGATCACGATCCGAGTATTGAGGTAGAAGTCGCGGATCATGCTGAGACAGCAGATGAGCGGCGTGAATATGAAATCCGCCATCCTCACAAGCTTCGGCCGAGCATCGCTACCGCCGATCGTCGCGCCCATAGTGCCTCCATGTAGGAATAAGAGAGCTTTCTTTCTTGAAAATATAATGATTCTAGCCATGCGTCAATGCCGTAAGGCTCGACGTGCCAGCTCGTCCGTATAAGAGGGGAGAATAGGGTATATATGCCCCTATCTCTATATCCCTATTATACGGCTCTATAGAGCCATTTCTACACCATATATTTGGCCGTTGTGCTTGACTTTTCCTTCCAAAGGTGATAGGATAATAGGGAATCAGCAAGTCCGCTGATTTTTCATTTAGTGAGAGGTTTGCCTACGGTTACAGCATCTAAAGGTTAAAAGTTTAACAACCTGTGCTATTCATTCCCTTACGACCCTGAGTCTTCTGTTCGCTCTTTCCACTCCCAATGCGGCAGCAGTACAGCCGAGCACGACGACTCCTAAGGTCCTTCAGGCACGCCAGGTAGACGATACGGCGGACCCGAACTCCTTGGTGAAGAAAGAGGTGGTTGCGTCTGATTACGGTTCCATGTCTGATCAGGATAACGCCAAGCGATTCCTCACCGATTACTTCGCGGACATTCCTATCCTTGCGAAGATCGCGGGCTGCGAGTCTCACAACCGCCAGTTCAATAGTTCTGGCTCAGTGATCCGCGGCGAGGTCAATCACTATGACGTTGGCCTGATGCAAGTGAACGAGCTCTACCACCTTGATACGGCGGAGAAGCTCGGTTACGACATCTACTCGCCGGACGGTAACGTGGCCTATGGCCGCTACCTCTACGGCAAGTTCGGTACTCAGCCCTGGGCATCCTCTAAGGCATGTTGGGGCAAGTACGACACCGGTTCCGATGTCGCCATCAATAAGTAATCATCCGATCGCTTAACACAAGCCCGCCGCAAGGCGGGTTTTGTGTTGTATTGACAAAGAGTATTTTCATGATAAAGTAATACAAGACATTCATCGGAGGCAGTATGGCAGGAGAGAGGGGACGCAAGCTCGATGCTCTGATCGTCACGCCGAGGCTCATTCGGGGTCAGTTGATCCAGCCCGTCATGCAGGTGAAAGAGGACCGCGGCAGGGTGACATCGATCACCAGATGGACTCCGTCGCATCAAGACATGGTGGCGCTGTCGGAGAAGCAATTCTTCGCGCTCGTGCATCGTCCGATAGGTTCGTTCGATCGGGTGTTCATGTACATGCAGACCGACGAACCGCGCCTGCCGCTCGAGCCCAAGCTCCTTGAACAGCTCGATCCGCGGAAGACGGCGATCGTGGTCAGCGCGGCGTTCAAGGAGTTTAGCGACCATGGCAAGATCATGGCGACTATCAATGCCGCCGGATTCCAGGAGTCGCAGATCATTGATCCCGGACTAGGAGACCCGGACGGTTCGGCGATCTTCGAGCGTATCTCTGCAAAGATCCTCAAGACCGGCGACTACCTCAAGTAATAATCTGCACGCAGTGCGGAGAAGCGCATCAGATCCTGATGCGCTTTTTCTTATGCAAAACCGCCCCTCATGCGAGGGGTGGAGTTGGATACTTGCTTCGGGCGCGCATGGCTCTCACGTGCAGCGGGCCATCATCGGGCCAGATGAACTTTGATGAGAGTATACGTTCCTTACGGGTCTTCGTAGCAGGGATAAACTTTTCTTGCTTTGCCACGAACCCGCCGTTGCCAAAGCCGGTCAGGAACTTTTCATACAAGTGCTTCGGAAGTTCATACGGCTCCGGTCCGTACCTGCAGATCCTTCGGCCAAATTTGCGTGCATCCGACAGGGAAGTGTAGGTACGAGTGCTTTTCGTACGAGGAAATTCCATGCCGTCGAAGCTGATGGAGCATTCGATAACGCGGAAGCGAGTCCTTGGTCGTACCTGCGGCATATATGCTCCACGAGAGAGAAGAATGCGAACGATCTGGCGACACATTAGCAGAGCCGAGGCCTCAGGGGAAGTGCCTCTTCTAAGTATGGATAACGTCGCACAATGTATCTTTTAGACTTAGAGCTAGACCAATTTTTTCGGCCCGAAGGCCGTTGTCTAGTTCCTGCTAAAACCGTATAAAAATTCCGCCTATTCCCCGAATTACCTGTCAAAATACTCCTATACCCATAGTATACCTACCTATCCCTACACGCAAGGGGTAGAGGTACGAAGGTGTGGATAACTTATCTTCCATCAAAAGGGTCATATTTTGGGGCGTATTTGAGCCTATCCCTAATGAATATCTGCCGTGCCGTCGTATAGTGTATATTGAACTTCTCCCCCAGCTTTCTCCAAGACCATTTGCGAGGGTTTTTAACCCTTAACTCCACGAGTTCCCTATTTCTCTTTACATCCGCAACGAACCCCACGCCGCTCTGCTCAAGCATATTCATATAATCTTTCATGTCTTTCATTAAATGTCCGCGTGCCGAATAGAACTTCTTAAATTGCCGTACGGCCATTTCAGCTCTATGCAATCTAAACGGAGTGCCTTGGTGATGTTCGCTAATATACTCTATAAAGTCCACAATGTCATCTGCGGACACGTCTAAAATATCTTCCTTATCAGTGAATGAGACAAAAAGGTTGAGCCACTCTTCGTAATCCGAGAGAGACATGCCCTTTTTTATCCTCCACTTATAGAAGACGTGAAGTTGGGTTCTTATTTTAGTTTCCGGCTTTTGCCGAAATGTAAAGAATTTGAACATCAGAAAATCCCTGACCAGCAACGGGCAGGGACTTATCAGCATAAGCCTATTCTGAGTGATACGAGATCACAAAAATAAGTATACGCCTAGTCCCGTAGGTTGCTGGTTCTGTCCTGTGGACAGCTCTACGGTTAATGTGGTGTAGGATTTAAGAGATACGCCGAAATAGGACACTTGTACACTGTACAAAATATCCTATTCGTGCTACTATACTATGCGTAGCTGTCGTGAAAGGAAGAAAAGCGCGGCACGTCTACTCTTCATACCTATAGGAAGGTACTAGTGGTTTATCCACTCTGAGGGGCTTCTCAGGTAGGAGCGATACAAATATAGTTGAACCAACACCACTTCCCGCGAGGTGGTGTTTTGTATTGAAAAACGCCCTAGTGTTTAGGGCGTTCATCGGTGGAAACTGTACTTCGCACTTCTCTATTCTCTCCTTGATCTTGAGAAGGCGCTCACGAATGAGATTTAACTGTGCTTTGGTCTCGGAGAAGCTCATCTCCGTCTGCTGCATAAGCTACTCCTGTTGGCCTGCAGTAGTGATAGCATATCTTCTTTTTGAATAAAAGAGCCCTGCTGTAGCAGAGCCCTTTAGAAAAAGATCACCTCCAAATGAGAAAATGGCCCTTACGATGCCCGAGTTTCCGCTGGCGGCGCTTCAATGAGCGGAATCTGGTCGGGGTCTTCCGAATCCCCCGCTGTGACATCCATCCCGCCCTCTTTCTGGGCGCGGCGGGAGCGCAGTAGGTCGAGAACATTCTGGCCCTTAAGGGATGAGGGGATAAACACGAGCCCCGCGCACTTGGGGCAGACGATCAAAATGCCGTCTTTCATACCACCTCCTTTATCAGCTTCCTTGTAACGGGTTTTCCCGCACACTCGGCGCAGGGAACGAGAATGGCGTGGACTTTGATCCACGGGTACTTGTACCCCCACTGGCGATATTCGTACCACGTCGGTTCGTCCCACCACGTCTCTTCGTTGATGAGAACGTAGCGGATCTTAGAGCGTAGAACGCTTCCTGTGATGTGGCGGTTGTGGTCTGGGCACACGATGAGTACCGCCGTGCGCGGTTCGTTCATACTACCCTCCGAGAAGTCTCAGTACGCCGATAGCGAATACTGCGATGAGCCAATATTTCAGGCCGTCTCTCATGGTGATCTCCTTGAAAAGAACTAGGACACTGTTTAGCGTCCCCATTCCGCCCGCCATCGCACAAGTAATGTGTCGGCGTATGGTCTGGGCGGGGGGAGAAACTAGACTACTGGCTGGGTCGTCTTGAGACGAAGACCAATAGAGGCGAAGCCTGTTGCGATGAGGGTAAAGGCCGTCTGTTGGTCTATCCAACCAGTCACAAGACCAATACCACCGAATGCGATCTGACCAAGGCCAAACCAGATTGTCCACGAACTGAATACGGGTTTTGCGATAGGGGTTTCCATTATTTTCTGAAATTACTAATAAACTCCCCCACCGTTTTTAAGAGGTTGAGTGCGGGAGCAATAAGCGACGGATATTGTGAGGCCTCCGTCGCCACGACCTGTGCTTCTTCGACTACAGTTTCCACTTGGGGCGGAACGTAATCGACAGCGAATTTTCCGTTAAAGAAGGGAGTAGGGTCGAAGGTGTTGTTATATGCAGGGTCTTTATCGAGCCTATTCCCTAGTTGATTCTCGTCTGGGATGTCTTTAGCTAGGCGATATACGGACATATGAGTATGCGGGCCAGTGGAGAAGCCTGTGTTGTCTCCTATTCCGAGGAAATCTCCCACTTCACAGATTTGGCCCTTCACTACAGCCTGTTTCTCCATGTGCATAATCATGATTCCTACATAGCACTGGATTCCGAGAACTGCGTAAGTTTGGGTAGTAATGGCCCTGATGTAGTTTCCTGCCGAAGAATTAAAACCTACGTCTGTTACTTTCATCCTTACAGGACAGTGGAGTTCGTGATCCGCTTCGAGGGCAAAATCTACGCCATTATGGTGGTTGAAACCAAACTGTTCATAGGCGGTGTTTAGTACGCCCCAGCCCTGGGTCTGAGTGAACGGTTTTGCAGGATAGTAAAGTTCAAAGTTCATTTGTGTTGGATTAGATATTGAGCGATTAAAGCGATTCCTGCCGATACGATTCCCGCAGCACCAGACCAGAGCCATTGTTTCTTCTCAAGGATTCTTATTCTTGACTCGTGGTCTGTAATGCTATCCTTAACTCCATCCTTAATATCCTTGATGTCGTTACGAATCCCCTTCACTTCTGAAAGGAGGGTAATTATGTGGTCGTGGTCTGTCTGCGTTTCCATATCGTTCTAAGTGATTATTTCTTTTTCTCCAAGGCATCAACCCTCGCAGTAAGGCTGTCTATCTGCTTCTGCTGGGCCTGTATCTGGGACACAAGCGCCGAGACGATGGCCGTGGTGTCTACGCCGTATGGCTTGCCGTCCTTGTCATAGGTAGCAAAGGCGGGGTTCACTGCGGCCACCTCCTCTGAAATGAAGCCCAGATGAGTGGTCGAGCCCATGTTCATGTTTGGATTGAAGCGGTATGAGACAGGGCGCAGGTTTAAGACCCCTGTAGAGACAGTGAGAGAGGTAATGGAGTTCTTGAACCTCTGAGAGGAAGGGGTACAGATGATGTCTCCTGATGCGTTCGCTGAGAGCGTACCGGCGGTGGTACAGCCTGATTGTCTAATTGTTCCTACTACGTCGAGAGGTTGAGCGGGGTTAGTCTTGCCAATACCGACGCTGCCATTCGAATCGATGCGCATCCTCTCCGGTACGGTATTTGTTCTGCCGGAACCACCGGTAAAGAACGCGAGAGAGCCGAGCGAGGTAGATTCCATAACATTGCCGATACCAGAGATAGAGTTGCCACTACTGCCGCCCTGGAACGCGATACCTGTAACAGTGTTCACCGTATTGCTCTGGTTCCTCAGGCTTAACCCCGCAAATGTATTATTCCAGAATGTGGTATTGCTCTCGGCCGTCGCCTGAGTGCCGTAGACATCGAGTTGAAGCTGGGGATTCGTCGTACCAATGCCGACATTTCCACTGTCTATAATTCTCATAGCTTCAGTGCCGCCATTGTTCCCTACAAGGAACTTAATGAAATCACTCGAACCTACGCCAGATGTCGATTGAAGAGTAAGGGATGAACCTACGCCCGTACCGCCGATAAGGAGAGGATTCGTAAGGGATGTGTCCATTATGTACGCTCCCGTGCCGAATGTTCCTGCGACGACATGGGCCGCCGTAATGCCCGTGATATTCGTACCGACACCAGATGAAGGCGTGCCAAGTGCTCCCCCGTTTACCACAAAGGCCCCTGCCGTACCGGTATTCACCCCGAGAGCCGTTGCTACGCCTGTACCAAGACCAGTAATAGAACCTACCGCCGGGGTGACAGTGGTGTTAGATGTCGCCGTGATAAGGCCCTTTCCATTCACGGTGAAGGTTCCTGTCTGGGTAGCAGAGCCGAACGACCCCACATTTGTGTTAACTGTTGCGAGGGTGGCGGCTACAGAGCCGGGACCAGAAGCGGTCACATCTCCCGTAAGGGCAGTGATGTAGTTACCTGCGGCCTGCTTGCCGTTGAAGGTAGACCAGTCTGTTGAGGAAAGACACCCAGCCTGAGAACCAGAAGCAGTTTGGCAACCAAGAGAACCGCCAGAGCCAACGTGAACGAAACTCCCCGTCAGAGGCGACGTAGCAGTGAGTGTTGATGTCGAAACGCCTGTTACCGACCCATTAGAAGCCACCATAGCTAACTGGCCAATAGCCCACGGGGAAGTTGTCGAGAGGAACCCTAGTGAAGAGGTCGATACAAGCGAGTATACTCCGCCAGAGGTTCCCATGAGCAATTGCCCGAATGTCGGAGCGGTAGATGTTCCAGTTCCTCCTCCGTACGGGAAGAGTACTGTCGCTAGTGCGAAGCTTGGGAACAAGAGGGCGATGAGGATAAGTTTTTTCATGTTAGTAGTTGTAGTCAGCGAGTAATACCTCTCCTGTCGAAAGGGCGGCAGAAAGCGTGATTGTATTGCCAGCAATCGTATAGTCCTTCCCTATTCCCTGTTGCTGTCGTGCACCGCCACGGAACAGCCTTTCTGTCCCTGTCGTGGGAGTGTGAGCAAGGGTGAAGGTGATATGGTCACCCGAATCTGATGGAAGTTCGCTGTAAACCGAATTGATAGCGCTTGCTGCAGCCGTAATAACCACATTCATCTGATCCCCTGTTTGGGTCATACTCAGACTTGCATTGCTGCCTTCGATGAAGTTGATGTTCTTCGCCCTACCTATTACCTTGTTATTCAAAGAGAAGAAGGTAGTGGTCGACGGTAGGGCGTTAGCATTGCTCTGGGCGATGCGCTTGATGTCTGGTATCTCCTTCAGGATGTCGAGGCCCTCAATAGCCGATGCGGGGAGGCGCTCTTTATCTCTCAATGAAGTCAGTTTGTCCCGTATGCCGTGGGGAGTTTCTGCTATTAATGGCAGTTCCGCCTCGATGCCCGCTAGTCTGCCCTCAAGTACCGAGGTGTCAGTTTTTTCAGGGATCAGCGCCTCGATCCTATTGACTTCATTTATAAGATATGTCTTAAGAATATCTAAAATATCACTCGGCGGAAGTTCGCTTTGAAGCCTCTCAAGCTCAAGATCAAGGGTGGAGGCGAGGGTCTTTAGCTCCTTGTCGAGAAGAGAAACGTCATGAGAATGTGTCTTTGAAATGTCCTTTATAGCAGCGATAAAAGCCCCAAATATCTCGGTAATTTCCGCCCTTGTCGGGTAGTCCTCCTCTGGGAGATTAAGCGAGTCTATCTTCTCTTCGAGGTCGAATACGAACTTCGCAACAGCAAGATTCCCGTGCTCAACTACCTGGACAATCTTTTCCAGTTTCTTTTCCTGCCCCTGGTCCAGTTGTTGTCTTTTATTGTTCATCTTAATTTTGCTTGACCTTCTAGGACTCCCTTCTCTGGTAATTTAATGGAACCTTCAGGTAGGGCGAGCTTCTGTGTTTTAGTCATTGGAACGGTTCTCTCCAGCGTATCGGCTTGTTGAACTGGTACCTTAGTTATTCCAGTGGATTGAACACTGTAATCAGATGTACCGCCGCCATGGAAGAATCTGTCCCAATAGTTCTTGAGCACAGGCGTCGCTTCAATGACGCCCTGTCTCTCTGTTTGACCGAGACCGTTAAGGAACTTCGCTATGCGGGTAATAGTGGCCGGTGAGTCTGCCAACTTGCTTGCACCGAGTTCTCCGAGCCCTGCTATAAAGATTGCACCCGCCTTAGACCAATCGCCAGACAGGAGACCGCTTGCCAAGGCACCCGCTGTCGTGAGGCCGAACCCGACACGTCCTGCAAGGCTGATGTAGTTGGCACGTTTAATGGCTAGCTCCCGGTGATTGATAGCAACTTTTGCGGAGGACAGATCAGCGTAGCGAGAGTTAAGGTCTTTGATCTCTGCACCTAACTTAGGATCAATCTCGCTTGCCTTAGTGTTCATGATTTCCCTTGCCGCACCATAGGCTTGTTTAGTTGCCGCATTGAGCATCTTGTCGTCCGAGGGATTACCAGTGAACCGGGTGTGATCTGATATATCAGAGAGAAACTTCACTGCTTGGCTATAGTCGAGGTTGGCTATATCCTTTTCCACACCTGTTTGAATGATCGGGCGACCAGTCGCACTATCGGTCGCCAAACCGAGATCATGCGTGAGTGCGACCTTGACATCGTAGAGACTATTTACTAGGGTCTGATTGTTTAATCGGGCTGCCCTCTCCATGGCACTATCTATAGGCTTGAGAGCGGGCGTCAAATCCAATGCTTTTCCTACTTGCACTCCTTCTCGGCCTGTCTGTGGTAGTCTTGCCGATGCCGCCCCTCCTAGCTGTGGCAGTCCTTCTCCTGGCGTTTTTCCTAGGGTGTCTGTGGCTTGTGTCTGTCGAGTAGTGAGTTCATCTCCTATTTCTCCAATTCTTTGCCCAATAGACTGGCGTTTTTGTGCAACCTTCTGTGCGAGGTCATCTATTGAATTAGCAGTAATCCCCTCATTTAATATTCCCCTTATCGGGTCTTTCCCATAAGCAAAATCTTTGCCGAGAGGCTTTATAAGACCTCCTATAAGACGTTCTGCCGTCACGCCAGTGGCCTTCTGTGCTGCATTTTTTACAAAGGAAGCTCCTTCACCTGCAAGCGGAAGGGTGGCACCCAGAAGTGCGGCTGTTCCGTCTCCTTCCGTGATAGTCTGTTGGTTCTCTAGATTGTTGGCGGTGTTGAACCCTACTCCGAGTAAAGCGTTTTCTGCTACTTTCCCACCGACTCTCAGTACCTTATAGCCTGCATTAATATCAGAAGTCCCTGTTGCGAGGGGCTTAAACAACGGTGATACCTCACCAAGCAGGCTGCTTTCACCGGCTGTGGCGACCGTCAGTCCGGCATTAAGAGTAGTGCCAAGCGCCTGTCCACCAGTGGTGTCAGTGTTTTGCTTAATGTTATCTGCGGCAGAAATCGTCTGCCGTGCCTGTGCAAGCATATCCTTACCGGTTTTCATTAGGTTGACCTTTCTTACAGGATCAGCTTCGGTTTCTGCCTGTTTGATAAGTGCAAGAGCTTGGTCGCCCTGCCTTTGTGCCGTGGCGTACAGGTCTTCTGCTTGATATTTTCCCCCAGGGCCATATTCAGATAATGCTGCGCCAATCTTTGCCGGCAGCATGCCTACACCAGCAATACCGCGAGAGCCGACCGTGTTTTGTAGGAGACTAGGGATAAAACCTTTCGCCTCGGTCGGCCCCAATATGTCCTGATTTTCAGGGGTTGTCCCCTCTGGCGTAGTTGGTGTGACGAGCTTGAGAGTCGAGAAGTCCGGCTGTGCACCGACTGGCGTAAGTGGGCCGACTGGTTTTAATGTTGCAAAATCTGGTTGCATCTTATTGCTTAGTCCATTTACCGTTAGCATCTACTGTCCATTTTGCACCAGAAGAATCTTGGTAGACCTGACCAATACTATAGTTTTTGCCATCTACCGTGACTGTTCCTCCGCCCGTCTGAGGGCCACCATTGGTGAGTTTAATAGTGTCAAGTCTCGCGTGTTGATTGGCATCGCTCACGCCTGCCTTGGCGTAGTAATCACCAAGCTTAGAACCGATACGTTCCTGGATAGCAGAGCCGAGGTCTTGGGTAGTTCTCACATTGCCAGTAGCATCAAAGATGACGCTACCGAGCTTCGTCTTGTAGTCTGAACCAGAACCAGAGCCGAGGAGAAGACCAATATCATCTGCAGAGACTGACATGAGAGAAACGAGTTGCTGTGCAGCAGACCTTTCCTCTGGTGTAGCAAACGGATTTAGTCCATTGGCCGTAAGGCTGAGTTTAGTACTGTTAAGGGCGTTCGGTCCTTGCAGATCGAGTTTCTTCGCAAGGTCGGCGATCTGGGTGATCGTACTGATTGCCACAGGAGCGTTGGCAGTGTACTTCTGATATGTCTCGCTGTTTCTAAACTTGTAAGCCGCTTCTGCGGATGCAGCATCAAAGTTATGGCCAAACAGGGCCTGAGAAATCTTATCTTGGGCACTATTTAAGGCAGTCTGCGCTGCCGCTCCCCTAAAGGTGGTCTGACTCGGTGCTTTAAGGCCATTCACCGAGTCCCACGCCGCACTGTAGATACCTCCAAGACTGTTTGCGGCTTGCGCCGTGACTGGTACGCCGTTCTTGAACTGTTCAGGGTTAGTCTGAGGGGTAACTACCGCATTTGGTGTTCCGCCTGCGCTCGGGGTATTGAAGCCACCGGTACTAGAACCAAACTGTCCCGTCTTGGTGTTGAAGGCGGTCTGTGCACCGGTAATCGGATTAGTGACAGCAGTGAATGCATTGGCCTGCAGATTTACCCCCTGGGAAGCGAGGAAGGCGGCAGCCGATGCCCCGTCGGAAGCATTAAGCACGCCTTGCGTTTGAGCGTCTGTGAGTTTAACCCCGTTCTTCATCGCAGTTGTAAGCAGGTCAGTCTTAGCATTCTCCTGTGATTGAATCTGGTTGAGGATATTCTGCTTATCAGCGATGATTGCCTGTGCCTGTGCCTGCTCTGTCGCAGAGAGGTTGTCTAGATTTTTCGAAAGGAAGTCTTTGTAGTAGGAAAGTTCCGTTTGTATCGGCGCAAGTTTCTGTTCAAGAGCATATTTCGCATTTGTCTGCAGTGCTGCGATGTTTCCATTCGCAGCGGACTGCCTTATAGCAAGGTCAGCGAGAGTTCTGCCATATTTTGAATTCACATTGTCGAGAAGGCCCTGCTGTGCGGAAGACGTGATGTCTCCCCTCGCTTTTATAGCGTCCTGTTCTCCCCTGAGTTTTACGTTTTGATCCGCGATCTGACTATTTATATCTGCAAGGTCTGAGTTCGCTTTATCTAGGGCCGGTTGAGTTGTATTAGCACTTGCGGTCTGGGCGTCTGCCTGTTGCCCCAAGAGCGCTTTAACGGAATCTAACAAGCTAGACTGCTTTCCTTGTGTGGCGGTTAAGCCACTAGCGCTGTTTGCCGCTGCCTGATCCGCTTCTGCCTGCTTCTCTGCGCTGTCCTGTAGCGCCTGTCCACCTGCAATAGCGCCGGCGTATGGTGTAGTAGGGGCCGTGGTCGGGATAGTAAGGGGGCCGGAAGAATTGGCAACTTTCGAAGCGTCCGTTACTGTATTCACGGGAGCGTTTGAGTAACCTGCTGGCAACGGTGCCTCAGGCACTTGATATGCCCCTGCTCCCATCTGATTGTTTATAATGTTTGTCGCCATGTTAGTTTGCTTCCTGTTGAGTCTTGCTTGTAATTGTTAGGTCGTTCAATTCCATTCCTCCCTCGTCTCGCAGTTCTGTCTTGATCTGCACACTGTTGTCATTCCTGATAATCGCAAGGATTTGGCTTGATGAATTAAGCTGTGTAATCTCTCCCATCTTTCGGTAATTGTTTACTTTTACGAGAGCGCTTCCGCTTGGAATATTCATCGAAGAATCATCCACAATGACTGTGTATGTTCCGCCAGAAGAATTAATCTGTGTTATGTGTCCTGTGGTCGATGCCCCCACTCCCTGTACTACCTCTACCTCATCGCCCACCGATGCATATTGCCAGTTGCTGTCCGTCGAGATGAAGGAGTTATCGTGCGTCCATGTAATAGCTGCCACGAAAGGGAGTGTGGCGCTTTTGTCAGTTCTAAACTTTCCGATGATCTTGCTCCCCGATACAAGATTCCTGAAGCGGTATATCGTCTTCTGGAACGTGTCAGCTACTTGTGAAGAATCAATCCAAGGGATAGTCAGAATCCCCCTCCTGTTTGTAGTTGTTGTGAGGTCATCGTGGAATATCCCATTACGGGAAGTTGACCCAGAATCGGTGTAATAAGCGAATCCTGCCAGATATGTACCTGTACTTCTCTTACTGCCGAATAGTGCCCCGGCAGTAAGCAGAGATTGCTGCCCCCAGTCCCCTGTTGTCGCACAGGGGGATGACTTGTGGTAGAGACCGATAGAGGGATCATATTCCCATATGCCAGATGGCATATCTTCTACATATACCCCCGAAGAAACAAAGTTATTTACAGAAATGTTAATCTTTCCGTCTACAATGTCCATGCCTCGGTGATGAATCCAGCGGGAATTAGTTGAGGGATTATAGATACCAGGCATCTCGATGTTCTGATTCGCTACCGGCAATCTTGCAACTTCCGTAAAACCAGTACCAGTGAATTTCTTTAATCTTCCATATGCATCAATAATGTGAGGGACATCGTCTAGAATCGTGCAGGAAAGCGCGCATGGAGCCTGTATATCGTAAATCGCCTGAGGAGCTGTTCCTGTGGTGTCCCACGCTGCTACATAGCCTCTAGTGCCATTATTCGTCACATTCGTCATGAGCCCTATCCAGAGTTGGGTAGAAGTAGAACGAATCCAAATAGGGAAATATCTATAGTTAAAATCAATTGTTCCTACCCCGGAATTAACAGCGACGGGATTTGTCCCGGCGGATGCAGAGGGCGGAACATAAGTAATGCCATACCCATTAGTGAGATACAGATTTCCATTGAACGCAGGGCACATGTTAATAAGAGTCACTGTAGACATCGAACCTCCAACAGTTGAACTGAACCATGACCCGTCCCATGCACCCCTTAGGGAGTAGATTTGGGCTGACGGGCTTACAGTCGAGACAAGTAAGGATGGATCGGTCCTGCTACCGTAATTTCCTCCAGCCCACTCCACCATATCCGAGCGCGTAGCACTTATAGTTGTTGGAGTGTTGGCGAGTGCGTCGTTGGCGAATGCTGAAGAGAGAGAATTGCTTGCCGATACGAGGATTTTTCCCGAACCCGTATCGTCTCCTATGCCACAAGCGGCGTAATAAAATGGGGTAGATGACGGGGAGTGTACAAGGAAAGCACAGGGAACTCCCATGTTTGATATCCCATTGTCGTTATCTTTGGTATTTACGACCAGCCTCGGAGACACCCTCATTTTTCCTGGGTTAGTCTTGAGGTCTATGTTTTGACTACGGTAGATGTTTCCAAAGATTTCTCCCTTGTTTGGTTGAGCCCATTTGCCCTTAGTTGGAATGCGACTGGTCATGATGTTCTTACGCCATTAGTGAACACGATCGCTTTTGTGACTGCTCCGCCACTTGTAGCGGCAACGTATACTGTTCCAGAGATTCCGGCGATAGTGCTGAGCCCACTTGTGCCATTTGCTTGTACGACACCAGTGCCACTAACCTTTGCGAATCCCCTCGCAACTAAGGCCTTCTCAACTTCGAGGGGGATCATGGAGTAATCAGAGAGACTATCCAAGCGCCTTTTTAAGTCATCGATCTGTGCTTGCATCTCTTCCATCACGATTTTGTTTGATTATTCCAACTCTCGGAGTTCCTGCTAGGAGTCCTCCAAGTATTTCCATCCACCGTTGCAGTCTCCGATTCGACGAGCGATACACTGTCGCTCGCTATACCTGCTATATTTCCTAACTCACTGTCAGAGGTGGAAGTGGTATCGGAAACTGTCACAGAGGTATTGATCGGGCTCATTGCAATAGCAAAGCCGTCAGACCACGACCCGCCGCCAGACTGTCCGTACGTCATAGTTTCAGCCTGTATGACAGATACCTTCTTATATGTACCCCTGAATTCATCAGTACCAGCGCCTCTGTTACCCGAAGCAAACGAAGTCTGAGAACCCCCAATGGTTGGTGAAGAGATGCTCGCCGCATACGCCATTGAGATAAGAAGCGAGTTCGCTACTGTTGGAGTAATGTTGATTGTCTGTGTAGACCCACCCGAGCCAGAACCAGAGGCATTTACAGGGTTAGTTGTGTCATTTCCTGTAACAGACCATATAGCCACCTCCACGATGGTTCCTGCTCCAACATTCGTGTTCATCGTAACCGAGAAAGTCTTTGCAGAACCCGTCGTGGGATTTGTAAGCCTATATACAGGATAAGTGTTGTAGGTGTTGAAGAGCGTGAGGGCGACAGAGTCGAAGGTGATGGCTGAGACGGTCTGAGAGCTTGTGTTCTTAATAGCAGCGTAGAGTTGTGCACCTGCGCTCAAGGTAAGCGTAACCGTACCCGATGAAGAAGGGTTGGTTATCGTTATTTGAGTACCTTGGTCGAAAGTGACGCCTGCCATGCTAGGAGAACTTAACCTTATAAGTCATCGTTAATGTTTCCTGATTATTTACGGTCTTCGTCGTGGTCAGAGCACGTCCTAGCATGGTGCCAGATGAAGATGCATTAAATATCCCAATCTCCTCAATCGCTTTTGCTCCTGATGCAGACCAGGTATAGGTAAGCTGAAGGGTATCGTTTGTCTGTGTCGTAGTGACCCGTGATACGGTTGCTGCCGCACGCGCAAGGCCTGTATCTACGATTTCCGCTACAAGCGTTGTCTGTGCTGCCGAGAACGCTGTGTTAGAGGTTCCAACAGCTAAATATGTAAATGCTGTTACCGCACCAGTATTGCCAGCCAATCCAGCGAGAGCAGCAAAACCGGCGTTTGTAATACCATTGCGCACTTTCTTCCTCCATCTCAAATTGCCGTTTTTGTCTCGGCATTCAAGCGTTACGAATCCCTGTACCTTAATTGCTTTCATCTGAAGTTATATTTCTTTGTTGATAGGCGCACATGGTCGTCCTTCTCCCTTAGCGTGTAGTCATCGATAAGCCTTTGCTCCGCCTCGTCGATCATCGCCAATAGGCCAGTCTTAAAACCTCCCCTCATCACCCCACCGGCTACAGGTAAAGAGTTTGCTAGGGCGTAGTCTTTGGCAGCTCTGAGGGCCACAAGGCGGTGGTGGAGCGAGTTGAAACCAGGCACTTTAGTCGTGTCTGAGGATGTGAAATATGAAGGTGGGCGCTGGAACCAAACTTTTAGGCCATTGGTAGAGGTTACCGAGGTCGCCAGGGGCTTAGGATAGAGGAACACGCTGTTTGCCTGGGCATCGTAGTACATGGGCAGGCCGGCTGTTTTGAGAAAATCGGTGAGAGACTGGTCATAGATATCCGCCTGGTCAATTGGCTTAAGCTTGTTCCAGTTCCCTGCTGCATCAAGCACCTCTACTCTGAGAATCTTTAGGAAAGTGACGGGAAAACTGTAGTCCTGCTGTTCAGAACCCAGGGTCGTAACAAGGTTCGCCGTAGCAATCGGGTAGTCAGTATTGTTGTTGTCATCCCACTGCCAGCGACCATCTGTCTGCATGATGAGGGAAGCAACACTGTTGAGCGCTTCATTAAGAAGGCGAGTGAAGGTAGCGAGAAGGTTTGTGTCGCCGGATATACGTCCATACCCACTATCTCCAAAGATAATCTGCTCACATTCCTGTATTAGTCCGTTTTTTGTGCTCGTATCGCTGAATTGGAGACTCATTACCCACAAAACTACATACACTGCACAAATCAGCGGGATCTGTTGTCACTAAAGGCTAGAAATACCCTTATTTATGGCCGTGCTTTATCCTTTAGGGTTGCCATCTGGGGACAGCATGCTTGCAATAGTTTTTAATTGGTATAGGGTCAAGGAAGGCCCTCTTGGGCTTAACCAGCAACAACTTCACATATATGAAAAAAAACCTTATTTCTGGCCTTATTTTGGGATCGGTACTCTTTCCCAGTCTGTCGATGGCCCAGACTGTAGATACTTCCCCCGCGACTTCGGCTCAGATTGACGATATCAAAAATACCCTTATTGCGCTTTTAACTCAGATGATCGCATCATTGCAGGCCCAGATTAACCAAATTATTGCCCAGCAATCACCCCAGGCGGTCACTGCACCAAGCACCAATAGTATAGGTGGAGCGGATACAGTCGCTCAAAACCCGTTCACTATTTCACTCGGTGCAATTACCTGTCCGCAACCTGGAACAGAGGGTTATGATTCTGAGATAGAAATCCCGATAGTTTCTACAAGTCAGTGGAACAAATTGGATTTCTCGTTTGATGATTACCAGAGAATTGTAGTGAACGGCTCTCTGGTAATCGCAGGCCGTCCCCCAATGGTGACTCGTGTACAAACGAAGAGGAGCTATCCTTCAAAATACCAAGACATCTACCTAGAAAACGTACCTGGTGACTACCACATTTCCGGCACTGCCTACGATGTGAACGGCAACAATCTCGGTTCTTTCTCACAGACTGTCACTGTTGGTACAGAGTGTCCAAGCTCAGGTGTGCTCTACTCTGCTAACTAAGCACAGAGTTAAGTCTGTCATTGAACTCGTCGTCGTACTGCCAATTCTCTGTGACGTGTTTATAGGCGGCTTCGCCTAGTTCTCTACGCTTGTCTGCATTAAGTATTAGCTCTTCAAGTGCCGATTCCCATTCATCGGGGCTCACAAGCAAACCAGTTTTATCGTTGGTGATGACTTCTTTACCAAAACAAGGCACATAGTACGGGTATACCCTTGAGGCTACAGTGGGTATCTTGTACATCGAGTATTCCATGAACTTAATGTGCGACTTCGAACGTGTGAAAGCGCTGTCTACGAGCGGAGCGACACCGATGTCCCATTTCATGCCAGCGAGGTGTTTAGGGTATTCTCTGAATGTCCATGTCGAAGGCAATAGATCGGAGCGTCTTTTGGCATCATCAGAGAAACAGCTAAATAGGGCTAGGTCTTTATTTCCTATTGCGCCCATGCTCTCGAAATACACATGTGGGTATTTGTCCATTATCTTCGCAATATGAGGGAGTAACATCGCAAGGTCGTCTTGATGGGAGTTTGATCCCGAGTAGCCAATCACTACTTTATCCTTATTCTTAGCCGTAGCTTTGTAGTTCCAGTCTCGTTTGTCGTTCATGTTTGGTACGACCACTATCTTTTTATCGAGCCCATGGACTTTCTTCATATGAGCATGAAGCATCTGTTTGAGAGGTTCGGTGGATACAGTGATAACATCGGCAAATGACAGAATCGTAGAGGTGATAGCGCGATTTTTCTTCGTCTCCTTCATTACGTCGTAAAGTGGGTGTGAAGGGAGAATCGATAAGTAGTCATCATCAAGGTCTACGACCACCTTTTTCTTGTACTTGTCTCTGTGGTAAAACATGCACGACGCCTCCTCTGCATCGTAAAAGTAGGTAGTCCAAAACACATCATTCTCTTTGAATATTCTCGACCATTTCTGTTCTTGGGATTCTCCCTTTTTGCCAAGCCCTGTACCTACTACTTCTACTTCGTGACCTTTGATGAACTTCGAAGGATTTATGATGCGATAATACCCCACTCCACCATATCCATCTTCCATTCGGCGGTTTACATTGGCGTTCCAGTCGTTTCTATAAAATAGTATTTTCATTTCTTTTCATTAAAATTACCTTCGAAGTTCTGGTGGAGGTACATTTCCACAATATCTCCAAACCAAGCCCTCCCCTTACCATCTTCGGCCCAATAATCACGTATCTCGTTCACTACTACACCCGCTTTATCTACAGCAGGCATAAGGGATAACTGATCTCTGCGTGAGAACCTGCAAAAGTCTGCCCACCAAGCCTCGTTAAATGCCTGAGTGCGTGCATTATTCCTACGTACGATGAATCCGCCTTGTAAAAGGCCCTTCTTCTTTCCATAGTGGTGATCTTCGTAGTATTTAGCCTGTTCGATGATAGTTTCTACATTGTCTAGGCCAAGCTTGGCGACCTCCATTGCCTCATCATATACACAATCTCTTACTCCGTGACTAAATAAAGCCATATCGTACCCCTTCATATACCGCTTAATTATCTCCTCTGGGGAGATAAGGAGTTTCATATTCCCATCAATGTAGATGGTATACTCATCGTCGAAGTATTTGTGAGAGAGAATCTTTTGGATGCGCGAGTTCCTGCGAGGGTCTTTGAACTTATCATAGGCGTCCTCAAACACCTTAATAGGCCAATTTTGTGCTACTGGCTTGTCTTTTCCTCCTGTAATGACTGTGTAGAGACTAATAGTCATAGTTTCTTTCCATACTAAAGCCTATAGCGGGTGCGTTATCTTTACTTTGTTGCTCTATCCATTTGTCATCTAGCCATGCATCATCTGGCTCAAACTTCTTATCTAATTTGATAGCCTGTTTGGCACTTACAGCCATAATGTACTTCCTCACAATATACCTTTTCTCTAGTGGTTTTTTCTTCATCTTAGTGTTGCAAGTATTTCTTTAGCCTTGTCCGCAAATATTGTTTTAGGAGAAAACCCGAACATCTCTTGAGCCTTGAAGCTATCGGCCCATGATTCTTTTATTTCATTACTAGGCATCTCGACATATTTCTTCTCAACATCAAAGAGATTAGCCACTTCGTTAAGAGACACCGGCATCTCACTTCCGAAGTTGTAGGTGTCGTTAGTGGGTCGCTTCTCAATGACGTTGATAATTCCATCTACGAGATCGCCGACATATGTATAGCCTCGCTTTGAGTTCCCGTCTCCTCTAATCTCTATCGGCCCGACCCTAGATTGTTCAGCCCACTTGTATATCACTTGTTCTTTCCTACCGTTTTCTCCGTAGACGTTAAATGGGCGAACTATGGTGTAAGGAATACCAGACATTTTCACGAGCATTTCGCCAGTAAGTTTTGTCATACCATAGAGCGAAGTCGGTTCGGTAGGCGTTACTTCAGAGTTTGGTGGGTTTTGATCGCCGTACACGGATGCCGAAGAGAAGAATATAAAGTGCTTAGGGCCAGTTTTGAGAAGGTTGAGCGTGCCAATGGTATTGGTCAGGATGTAGGCATCTGGGTCTTTCTGGCCTCCTCCAACACCCGCGAGAGCTGCGAGATGCACGACAGTATCTATATCTTTAAGTTTCTCCTCGCAAGTCGCCTTATCTCGGATGTCATGGCCTTCTCGTAGGTCAAAACCCCTCCATTCTAGCCCTCTCTCATCGAGTGCCTTAGTGAGATGCTTCCCTATGAATCCTAAGTGTCCGGTTACAAGTATCATATCCTTTTATATGTGTACTTAGAGTAATGTAGGGCTTTAGGTGACTGACATTTTCCTCCGTACATAGGAAAGGTAGAGAGCGGCTTAAAGAACTTCCTATCGCCACCATCCATCGGAAATGGCAAAACCCACACCGCATCAAGCCAATTCTTCCCGTACTCCTCCCTTTCAATTCTCCTCCGCCGGCTGTTTTCCTTTGGGTAATTCTTTAAGCTCTTGAGAGCTAATTTCGCTTGAGAGTTGGGCATCCTGTAGTTGAAGCCTATCTCCTCGTGGTAATAGTCATGCTTGGTGCCGAACGCCATGTTCTTGAGGTAATTCATTCTCTCGGCGTACTTCCTATTGTCTGTTGTGGCGATACCTCCCTCTTCGGCATGAATTATCTTGTTTTCATAGAAGGAATAGCAGGTAATGTCGGCCTTGGACTTGTACACAGCACCCTGAGCCTCACAAGCATCCTCAATGACCTTTAACCTATGTTTCTTGGCGATCCGCATTATCTCCTTCATATTGCACAGGCGGCCGTAGATATGCACCGCCATAATAGCTTTAGTTTTAGCCGTTATTTTGGCTTCGATGAGCTTGGGATCAATACACAGAGTGTCGTCACAATCAACAAAAACGGGAGTAGCGCCAGTATACGAAACAGCGAAGCCACACGCAGCCATTGTGAAGTCGGGTATGATGACTTCGTCTCCTGAGCCGATGCCAAGAGCCAAGAGTGCAAGGTGCAAAGCCGACGTACCAGAATTACATGACACCGCATATTTAGCGCCTGTAAACTTTGCATATTCTTTTTCTAAGAGTTTATAAGGTTCCATAGTCCCATCTGCATCCATTCTCGTAGTAGTAATCGATAGTCTTCTTGAGAGCTTGTTCGAGTGTGGTCTTAGGTCTTGTCTCTATGACCGAGTAGAGCTTCGCGTTGTCAGACTGCAGGTGCCATATCTCCCACGGGCGTACTCTCGCCGGGTCTACCTCAATGTCCACCTCAGTGTCCATGATGTTGCCGATCATCTTGGCGAGTTCGTAGATGGTTACGCCATCCTCGCTTCCCATGTTGTATACTTCGCCAAACTGCCCCTTCTCTAAAAGCTCCACGGCCATCCGTACGGCATCCCCTGCATACTGAAAGTCTCTAAATGAGTTATTACCAAGTTTTATCTTTGACCCTTTAGCAAGCTGTTCGATGATGACTGGTACGACGTACTCATGTGTCTCGCGCTCACCGAGGCAATTGAACTGACGCATTGCTATAACGGGTGTTCCCGCCTCGCGCCAACGTGCTTGCACGGCGTAGTCTATAGCAGCCTTTGCCACTCCGTAGGTTGAGTGCGGGTGTACTTGGGCATCCTCGTTAATCTTTCCGTCTACATTGCCATATATCTCTGCGCTCGAAACTTGTAGGATGCCCTTTACTCCTGCATCCTGCGCGGCGTTCATCACTTTCAGTGCCCCGAAAGCGTTGATGTTAAAGACATGCAGTGGGCGCTCAAACGACACTGGGATATACGGCTCGGCGGCGTAATTAAAGACAAACTCCGTGCCATGATGTTCAAATATCTTTCTTAACTGGTCTTCTGAACCGGTAATATCAAACCATTCAAACTTAGCTTTAGGATGAACAAACTTCTTATGGCCTGAGATGAGGTTATCAAGCACCAAAACATCGCAGTTCCTATCATCTATGAGGTGGTCTACGAGATGAGAGCCGAGGAATCCAGCTCCACCTATCACACACACTTTGCTGTTTCGTATTTCTATCATTTCGTACAAATTAAAGTAATGTCCCTATCTGGTCTGTTGTGTAAGCCGCCTTTCGAAACAACGACTCGCTTAAATCCCGCCTCCTTGAGCAACGGCTTGAGGGTTTTTGCTGTCCAAGACCACTTGTGCCCCGCAGTAGCTCCATAGCCGAACATCTGGTCTACTCGTTCTGGGTCACTGAGTATCATTTCAGCAATCCTTAAGGCGTCTGAAGTTTCAATAATTAGCTCTCCTTTAGGCTTGAGCCATTTGTAACATCTCTTAAAGAGTTTTCGTGCCTCGCTGGGTGTCACATACATAAGAAAGTGACAGACGAGCACCTCATTGAACTGGGAGGCCTTAAAACTGACTTTAAGCACATCAGCTTTCTTATCTACCTTTTGTCCCGGGTTCATGGAGAGATTGTCCACGTTCAAGTATCCTTTCATATACATCCTCCCAGAAGCGAGATTTACTTTAGTAGCTTTTTCCATATCTTTACGTGTTCCTTTGCGTACTTCTTCCACGTCCAGTCCCCTACTCTATTCTCTGAGAGCTTTCTGAAGATTTCGTTGAGCTCTTCCTGCGTGTCAAACTCATAATCAAGTCCAATATCAAGATGGAATCCTTGAGGGGTGGAGATAGTTTTCAGACCGGCATTAGTGGCATCGAGAATGGCCATCGAACCCTCGTCCTTACCGAAATAGAGACAATAATCCGATGATTCGAGGATTCTCTGATGATTCTCGGGATCAAACTCAGCGAAATAGTCCACCTGCAAACCCTTGGCAACCAGAGGAACTAGGATGTCATGCCAGCCCGTTCCCATGATACGAAAGGCCCATTGGTTAAGGTCGAGTGTCTTCACTAGTTCGGTAAACATCTCCTCCCTTTTACACCCGTCTGGGTAGACATTCGTTAAAATAGCCACTACTTGGAATCTGCGTGGCTTTGCATCGTGTGCCGGTAGCACATAGGTGAGCTTTTTCTTGTCTATCCCCTTCTTTATGAGTTGTCTAGGAAGCTCTGAGGACATGCAGATGCCCATGTCAGCGCTCTGGTCATGGTCGCCAAGGCTCTCCTTGAGCGAATCAAGCTTATAGCCGTCCCATATGTGGGTGACCATAAGCGTGTTAATAGTCTTCGAGTGCTTATACGGAAGGTAGTTAATGTGGTGGTTCACATCAGCACTCGGGTCGGGAACGTTGCCAATAGATACCTCTATCCCCTTGATCTTCTCAAGTTCGTCATACATCCTCCGAGCAAACTTCGAGAGTATGCCGTCGTTAAATGCCTGCTCGTAATTTACTAGGTGAACTTTCATTTTTTTATTGCCCAGTTAATCGTTTTGGCCAAAGATTCTGGTGTACCTGCATCGGACCAAAACCCGTCATATATAGTTGTTGTGGTTTCGAGGTTCTTAAGGCACCAGTTATTCACATCAGTGATCTCTAGTTCTCCTCTTGCGGATGGTCGAAGGCCTCTAATGAAAGTGAATATCTCAGGAGTATAGAAATACAATCCCGTAACTGCGAGGTCGGAGAGTGGTTCTGCCGGTTTCTCGATGATGTGCGCCTCGTGATAAACACCGAATCTCGTCGCCTCGTCGGTATGCTTAAGGACTATTCCGCACTTGAAGGGAGGGGTTACCGAATACTCGAAGATGTTATCTCCTAGGATAACGGCAAACTGGTCCTCGACAAAACCTTCGGCCAAAGCAAGCGCCTGAGCGATACCACCTGCCTCGGCCTGTACCCTGTAGGTAAGGTTGACTCCGTATTCCGAGCCATCGCCGAGCAACTCAGCGAAGCCGCCTAGATGATTTCCTCCCGTCACTATTAAGATGTCAGTGATCCCCATTTCCTTGAGCGTCGCCAATGGGTAGAGGATCATTGGCTTATTCAGAATAGGAATAAGGTGCTTATTCATCGCCCTAGTTGCGGGCAAAAGCCTTGTTCCCTTCCCCCCTGCCAGTATCACTCCTTTCATTTTAGTAGCCATTGCGTCCAAAGAAGGCGTCTGCCCCATCCTTACTTTCGACAACACCGAGTATGTGCTTAACCATCTCCAATGCCTCTGCGCGAGATTTATGTGGAGCAAGACGGCCATTAGGAAGCTCTATTGTGTAGGTAGGATCGAAGATATCTCGTATCTCGTAGGCCGGCACAGGACAGATATCCACTCCGTCGAGCTTTATGTTTGCAAGCATCGGCCTGTTTGGGTTAGGGACAATGCGAAGGTTCGGATTGATGGCCTTCAACTCGTTCTCAAAATCAGGTATTGTTCTCATTTGTCTTTAGATAACTCCTTATAAGTCTCCTGTGCGTTCGTATAGAGCATAAGACAGGCAGTAGCAATGCTCAGCACAGTCCTATCAGGCAGGGTTACTTTCGTTCCGTAGGGCTTCCCGTCGAAATCGAAGGAGTAGGCTATCTTGCCGTGTTGGTAATAGAGTTCAATTTCCTGTCCGTTTGGAAGGGTTAACTGAGATACCTTGTGCATTACAGTGAGCATACGTACATAAAGAAAACTCCGCAAGTGCGGAGCTTCTTTTCACACAAGAACTAAGGTTAGAACGTTGCAGTATTCGCGCCTGCGGTCGAAGTCTTAATCTCAATGATCCAGTTGGAGTTGAGCGTCTTGACTGCGAACGGCATTTTCCATCCGACAGTTGAGAACATGTTAAGAGGGTTCGAGGTGTCGTTCGGACCTGGGTTCTTCACGATCACCATAGGGGCCGTGATAGAGCCGAGGTTCACAACACCGTATGCATTCTTACCGAAGATGAAGGTCGAGTAGACGTTAGCAACACCTGCGGAAGCTGCGGAGACTGGTGTACCAGAGAAGCCCGCTGAGAGGGCGACATACTGGTTGTTAGTCTCTACGAACTCCACGCCGTGAAGCTTGCCCACAACGCCACGCTCAATAGCGTCCGACGTTGTGTAGCGGTGAGCGTCGAGCCATTCCGAGTTACCGAAGAGGTCGTATGAGGATGCAGGGCCAATGATACCACGATAGAGGCCGGATTCGAACCTCTGGGCCTTGTTGAGCTTGAGGGTACGAACCGCCTTGCGGATTTCAAGACCAGTCATAACGTCCGTGAGGTGGATGTCAGTAATGGTTGCTGCACCTGCTACGATCTGTGCGGTTGCACCAGAGTGCAATTCGTTACGGATGAGCTGGTCGATAGATTCACCTGCATTCTGACCGTGCACTTCGACGTGTTCCTTGAGGTCTACGTCGATCTGCGTCATCGAGAAGAGAGAGGAAACGTTCGTCACGTTGCCGTACTCTGCGAGAGTTGCAGATACCTGAGTAGCGGTCATTGCTACTTCTGCAGGATTTGTCGCCTCTGAGAGCGCTGAGGTAATGAGAGCGAGGGGCGAGAATCTCGTCCAACGAACCACTGCACCAGAGTTCAAAGGCACGTTCTTGACCTGTGCGCCGAAATCGTGCCTAAGCTCGATCTTTGCGCGATCCAAGAACACTTTGTCGTAATACACCTGTACCGGTGTAATAAGACCTGCTGCGCTTGATGCCATGTTAATTAATTGTTAGGAACGAGAGCAGGTTTACTTATCAGCGTGTCCGATAAGCTGTGCCAATTCATCGGGCTTCATGTTTCTCATATCCTGCTCGGTGTACTTTCGTTCAATTTCCGAAAGTCCAGATGAGTCGCGGACAGAGTTCGCTGCGTCTTCTGCGCCACGCTGCTCTTTTGCAGCCTGTAGGCCGAGTACGAGAGGATTGGTCTTATCCTCAAGAATCTTCGCTCCGCCGTTGTGCATAATGAGGTCTATTTCAGCCTCAGTGTAGCCTTGGCGGTAAAGCTTGAACTCATCTGCCTTTAGAATGTCCGATGGTTTTGGAGCCACCTGCTCACTAATGGGTGCTTTCTCCTTGAGAGCTTTAGCTTCCGCTTCTGCTGTCTTGGCGCGGGCGAAGAGCTTTTTGTTAGCCTCTTCGAGCCTAGCCGCCTTTTCTTCTGCCGTTTCGGTGGCAGGAACCCCGACGTTTGAAGTGTCGTCGATCACATTTCCGTTCTCATCCATATAAGCTATAGATTAGGTGGTTTAGAGTGTTTTCCTTCACATGCGCTGGCTTTTTAGAGGAGGTGGCCCTGCGCTAAGCCCTCAAGAATCTACACCTTCGTCGTGTTGTTGAGCACATTTGCAATCTCCGTGCCAATTGTTGTCGCCTGCGCCGAAGTGAAGGAGTTTCTGTTCCCCCTGTACCAGTCAATTACGATCTGCAGTATTTCCACCCCCTTGTCGTTTGCCATCGTCGGGGAATGAGGATTTGATGACTCTCTGTTATTCGACATTAGATAGAGCTTCCCGGCTTAGCCACCATATCCTGAGACACAGTGTCCTGACTTACATTCGGGTACTTATACTTTGCGGAAAGGTTCTCAGTTGATGCTGTAGTTTCTACCAAACCAGTTGGGCCTGATGTGCTAGCACTCTTGGTCTGACCTCCGAAGGCGTAGTCAGTACCGATCGAGGCTGCCCCGCCCTGTATAGGTGCATTCGCATCGAGGGCGGTATTCTTAATGTGGTTCACAGTAGGATCACCCATAGTTGGGGTGCCTACCGTTATGTTTTCTCGTTCTGGGTTCATTTGAATATGTTTTCTTTGTTTTCTGGTAACTTCCCCGCTCGTACCATCCCTGATGCCCTTGTGAGGCCTATAAGGGCGTCATAGGACATCTTTCTTCCTAGAATCTCTGCTTTGACGTGTTCCGCTGGCTGGGTCATATCGACTGTCGAGAGATCGAGTAGTGGATTGATGAACTCCAATACGAGCTCTTCGACCTGATACCAGTCTGGGTCTTGCAAAAATCTGGTAGGTACTTGCTTCATTAGATTCCCTGTGATTCCTCGGTCTCATCGCCGGCACAAGACGATTCTGCTTTCTTGCTTGCGGCGTTGTCATTTGCAGTGTTCCTTGTCTCGTCTTTGTAGATAGAGACCGCACCTTCTCGGCGTGCGTACTTCACCTGCCCGAAATGATTTGCAACATTGCCGTGGTCTGTGCTCGGGGTGACAATACGTCCTTCGCCAAGTGAGGCCATTTCGGCGTCAACAACGAAGTTCCCGATCTGCGGGAATGGCTTGTCGTTGCTGCCGTTCAAGTCTTGGTTATATTTCATGTTTTATTGATTAGTTGATAATGCTGGCTCTGGGGCCTGGGGACTTTTAGCTTGGGGCGGCCCTCCCTGGCCGGGTTGCCCCTGAGCAAGTGTCGGAAGTTGGCCGTTATTGGTCATCTGGGTGGCCTGCTGGTCTGCGAACTCAAGCTCTGCCGGGGAGATACCGAACTGCTCGGCTGCCTGGTTGAAGAGAAGCTTGAGTCTAGGGTCTTGGAGCACGGCCGGGTTCTGCAACAGACCGAAGAGGAACTGAATACCACCGATCATCTTGTTAGGGTCAAGAGCTTCGTTATCAATATTGAAATCAAATTCATACTCTGCGTCCTTATAGAAGGCTTCCTTAATTTTTAAGAACCTATTTCCACCGAGCTTCCTATAGGCCTTTATAGCGTCCTGCTTCACTAGCTCTTGGAACTCAAGGTCCACCCTCTGGCCGCTCAGGACTTTCTTCTTAATTACATCGTTCACATGCACTTCTGCCGCTGCCTCATCGAGCTTGTCGAGTTCCTGTGAAGAGCCCGTGAAGCGCATGATGTGCTCAGGGGTCAAATCTCTGAGCAACTGAGGCATTACAAGGTCGTTGAAGAACGAGCGAAGGAAGATAGATAGGTTCTGTCTCTTGAAGCCGTACACTGAGGTAGCTTGGGCGACGGCAATCTGCGTAGCGCCGAGCGGTGTTGAGGAAGGAGGGGTATCGCCTCTGATCGCCTCGTATGAGAAAGTAAGCTTTTCCACCTGCTGTCCGTAGCTTTCCTCCTCTTGTTCGAATGCAGGGAGGTTTCTTTCCTCGTTCGAGACCGGCTCGATACCGTTAGGGGAGAACACAATGTCTCCGTTTTCTAGGTCTGTAAGGACATTGCGTACAAGTTGCTTATCCTTTGTTTGAAATAGATGAAGCGTGGAAAGCTCCATTGAAAGGCGCTTCTGGTTCTTGAGCTCGTTTACGCGGGTCTGTACATCGAATAGGGTCTCAACGACACCCATACCAAGCCACCTGCCTTTGATCTTGGTGTAGTGAAAGTCCTTGAATGGGTATTCTCCCTTCCACTCAGACTTAAAGAGAACCACGCCCATTTCTCCTGTTACCTGCCCCTGAGCATTCCTCTGAAGGAAATCAGGCCCTGCAACAATGAACAAAGACCGCACCATTTTGGTCGAGCTGCCACCCTTGAGCCACATTTCCGGCACTTCGCCGTAACGCTTGTAGACCTTCACTTGAGGTGAAGACCGCATGACATTGAGGTTGCCCGAGTTATCCTCGAACGCCTGAGCCGCTTGAGTGTTGCCGAAGCGCGCAATAGCCACATCCACGTCCTTCCAACCTGTCTTTCTGAGCTCGTCGTCAGACATGTAATGCACCGTAGTGATGAAGCGAGAATCCTTAGCGTTATCAACAGACGGATCAAGCATTGTCCTTCTGAGGTCACAGACTCGTGCCCCATCCTTAGTCTTCTCCAAGAGCACCGATCCATATCGAGGCGCTTCCTCAGCGATTTGGTTGAGAACGCGACCCATTTCGGAGGTCTTGAGCCACATTCGCAGTTCTTTTTCGAGAAGATATGTCGGGAAATAGGACTCTGGGTTTGTGGGGATAAGCCTAATATCCTTTGTATCGACGTTGAGCATCTTTGTCGCCACTTCCACTGCCGGTGTCACAATATTAAAGAAAAGCTTTTCTCTACCAAGGTAAAACGCGCCATTCTCATAGCGGTTAGAGAGGTACAGGAAGATACGCTTTAATGTTTGGTACTGATTGAAGGCATACCCGGGAACAGGAGAAATAAAGTTATAGAGGAACTGGTCTGTCTCATAGCGTATCTGCGCGAAGATGGACGACGGAGGTAGTATCGGTTGCGAGTTCGGCTGTTGCGGATTCATTACCGCACATAGTATGTACACTGCATAAACGCAGTGGTCTATATGCCATCTATGGTAGAAATATGGCTAACTATATGATTATTCTACTGCTGGCAGTGCCACCATTTCTGAGCTGTTTAGTGAGTTCATCCATTACATACTGTTCGTAGGCACCAAATATCTCTGAGTTCACCATCTTTGCCCCACGCTCTAAGACCGGTCTCGTAAGCATATATATCTCACTACGCTGAATCCACCTGTCCATTGACCTATAACTAAGCCTGCGTGCGTGCTTTACGAATAGATAATCGCGCAGATCCCCATTGGAGTAGTCAAGGAGCTTGTAGCGCCTCCACAACTCCTTCCATGTGCCTTGTGGCAACAGATACTCCCTGCTGAAGCGAATATCAGGGTCTACAGTAAACAACTTTGATTGAGTAAGGTCGAGAATCATGTATAGGTGACATTACGAGCCCTGTTCTGGTTTATCCTCGTTTGGGTGAATATATCTGGTCTAATAGGGTCTTTTACACCCCACACCGACAGGGCCAATGACATCACTCTGTCGTCCGTCATGCCATCTGGAACAGTTACCTTTATCTTCCCTCGTTCGCTTAGTTCGTATCTAAAGGCCTCCAACTCGGCTACAAGACCCTCATCATCAGGTATCTTTATCTTGTCCTGTTCTAAAAGGAGTGCGAGATTGTTAAGCAGGTTCTGCCTCGATGTTTCAGTGAACTTAAAGCCCTCCTGATTCTCTCCGCCGATGCGCAGCCCCCTAGCTTTTAAGTCCTCCACAACAGGATCACCCACTCCTGTGGCATCGGGCCATACCAGAGCATCATTGTGCCTGCGGGCCATTGCCTCTATACGAGCTTTCTGTAGGTTCCAATCCACTTGGTTAAAGCGTTCCTGCGGGTATGCCACAAAGAGATTTAAGTTAAAAGGCGTAAGCACCGTCCAGTCCTGATACTTTGCAAGGTCTACACCAAGCTGATATTCCCCATCAGGTGTAAGCGGGGTGTCTTTGGGATAGGCATTCTGGCGTATTCTCCTGAAGTACTGCCCTGCTCCTTCAATAAAAGAACAAAGATATTCCTGTTCGTAGAGCGCCTGGGGGGTGTTGCGCCTTATTTCTGCAAGCTCGCTCTCTGCAAACACACCTGTTTCCTTCGTGCTCTTAATCGTTACGAACCATTCGACGGGATTGTCCCGTGCCATTTGTATGAGCTTCCAAGAGTGGTTCTTACCTTTGGGGGTAAAGATAAAGGTGGCGGTCCCATGGTTCTCTCTCAATACAGGCTGAATGATGGCCGTCCATATCTGTTCAGGCATCTCAGAGTACTCATCAAACACCACATCTATCGGGTTAATACCTCTATGTTTGTCTACATCCTCACACCCAGCAAAGCGCTGTATAGAGCCATTTTTATAGTAAACCGCTAGCTCTGAATCGTTAATCTTATCTATAACCTCAAGTGGGATATGCTCTTTAATGAGAGCGTCCCATATAACCGACTTGGCTTGCCTATAGGTAGGAAGAAAGTAGTAGTAAACTCCCTTTTTATAGAGCGCCCGGCTAATCTGTTGGTTCAGTGCCGTCTTTGACTTCCCCGCCCGACGATGAATTACCGCTATCTTGAACCTCTGTGGAGCTTGTAGTATCTCCAGTTGGTATGGGCGCGGTTTGAAGCGGTATGGTATCTCCAAGCTGTCCATAATTTACGAGGTTATATTTGATAGGTTCTCCGTCTTCGCCTGTATGTTCATTCAGGCGTGGCAATACTGCTCCCGCAAGTTTTAAGAGGAGCTGTTTTCTAAAGTTCTCATCATCTCCATTAAGACCGGCAATAATCTGCTCAAGAGCCAAGCTCCGAACATTTGCCGCCAAAAGTTTATTGTTCTTAGTTACACCAGCCATTACGAATCATTTTCGATTTATGGCTTAATAACTACGTAGATAAACTACGGAAGTCAATCTATTTTCGTATATCTGGGAAGTAAAAAGACCTGCAAATAGCGCAGATCGCCTGTGATTCCTCCCTCTTTATGAACTTTCCACTTCCCATGCATTTTTCACTAGCGCAGATATGTATTTGTAGGTGTTTGGGATGGATGTGAAAGCTCCTGATATACCACCTATAGTCGTAATGTATTATTTCTTCCATATTATTTATCCTCTTCTAGACGGGAGGAGAGGATGTGGGTAGATAAAGCGGCAAGTTGTTTATCTAATGAAGCGCTTTGTCCTCCTAGTGCCGAAATAATGCTCATTGCCCCGCTACTATATGCTTCCCTTCTTGTCTTAGAGAGCAACGACCTTATGTAGCTCTTTATTTCCTCGTGTGCGCGGCAACTCGTCGTCCATCCATCAAAGATTTCGTATTCTTCCATGCAGCCAAGTTGGTACTTCCCATCAAACTCCTTCTCCCAATCTTCTGTCTGTAGCTCCCGAGAACGTAAGTCGTGGAGTGCTTCGTCTGTCTTTTGTTGCTCTATCATAGCTTTCCTTCCGTTATCAGCGCGCATTTGCATGTAGTTTGGCTCCTCTGTACTGTGGGCGGGGCGGTGACAGGAGCAGTCACACTGTTCTTTGTGCAGCGTCTTCATACCACTGAAATCCGGGCAGTTCTTTTCACACTTGCTCTCTTGAGAGTTACTCATAGCTTTCTGTGTTAAAGAGAAAATCAAGGATGGTGTCTGCGGTTTCCCTTCCACTCCACATGCCGTCATCGTTTTCGTCTATTAATTTCTCAATTTTCTCCTTCAGCTTTGCATCTCTCTCGGCTATGAAAGAAATTATTACGTCTTCCAGCCTGGGTTCTAATAGCGGAAAATGCCGCTTATCCATATAACTTCTAAGTTCCGCTATTAGCTTCTCTTGGTCTGACATGTTAGTTGATTATGCTATTGATGATGGCTTTTGCTACTTTTGGCTGAACCGCATTACCGAGTTTCGCTTTCCTTATCGTAGATGGCATCCCAGCTGTCCAACCAATCGGGAAGGACTGCAAATGTTCGTATAATTCTGGCGGCACTTCTCCCAGCTTCTTGTAGGGCACCAGCTGTAATTCGTGTCCTCTGGCTGAGGCAAGTGTATAGCGGTGGGGCTTGCTCGGCCCCTTTCCTATCATTAGCCGTTTTGTCCCTGTGTGAAGCATAGATAAACACTCGTGGTCTTTGCCCAGCGCCGAAATCTGTCCCGTCAAACACACCCCACTCCGTGTCATACCCCAATTCATCCAGCGTTGTGATGATTGTCTCAAAGGTATTTCCTCCGTCGTGGCTAAGGAGTCCTTTAACGTTTTCAAGCAAAACAATTTTGGGCTGTTTAGCTTTGATAATTTTCGCCACGTCGAAGAATAAGGTGCCTCTTGTATCCATAAAACCTCCTCTGTTCCCAGCGATGGAGAATGACTGGCAAGGGAACCCGCCAACAAGAATTTCAAAATTTGGGAGTGCAGATTCATCGATTTTTGTAATGTCTCCGTAGTTTTTATGATTTGGGAAGTGTTTTTCATATACTTTTATTGCGTTCGGCTCTACTTCTGAGTAACCGACACATTCGTGATTTGCTAGAGCCAGTTCAAACCCACCTATTCCGCTAAATAATGAGAAGTACTTCATTTCTTCCTCTTAGATACCTTCTTCTTGGAGGGCTGGAATTGCCTTGGGTCTACTCTTGCCCCGTTTTTATCCATGAAGGCCGCCCCGAACATCATTAAGTCCAAGTCCATTAATTCCACCTCTTCTCTCATGCCGTTTTCCCACATTTTATTTACCCAGAAGTTCATCAGGGTAATCTTCTTACGGTCTTTCCACCACTTAATAGGATGCTTCCAAAAGCTATAGTTTCGCCTTACCACCAAATCCCTCTCCTTCCTTGTTTTCTTGGTAGACATAGACTAGTTACATAAGCGATTAGTGAACACATTAACAAGGAAGTTAAGCCCCTCTGCGAAGCTGACTGCGGCTATTACATACAATAAAGCCACAGACAACCGCAGGGCGAAATCTTTTATCGTCTCTTTCTTGGTAGACATAGTAGGTTAGGAATTGGTTATTTCTTTCTTGATAATCTTCGACTCTTCAACTTCGCGGCGCATTTTACCCTCTGTATAGTAACCATGACGCTCGCCGCGCTTCACGGCCCGCTTTGACTTAGTTCTTCTCGTTTTCATGGTTATCTTTATTAATAAACCTCCTATCATATTGGAGTTTGCTTAACTCCTGATCACAGGCAATGCAAGTATTTCCAAAGCCAAAATGCCATGAAGGTTTATATGTTCGGCAGCGGGCACAGATATAGCGAATTGGTCTCTGAGTTACCTCCTCTTCTTCTTCATCTTCTTCAGAGTCCGCAAAGGCAAGCAGTACTGCTATTACCAACACTATCGCCAGCGGGATTATTAGGATAAATATGTTATTCATTGGTTTGGCTTATCTGTAGTAGAGGGGGTGGAGAGCAATTCTTCTGCAATGAGGCCAACTTGGTCTTGCCAGCCAGAGTATTGCTTCATTTCAGCGAGCCTGTCTATCCATTCAGGCATTAATCTGAGGAGCCTAACGCATCGAGCGCGATCCCATTTATCGCTTGGGGCGCGGCCAGTTACTTCGAGACCAAGCATATGCTCTACTAGGCTCATGCTTGAAAGGCCTGTGTCATCGCTTAAAAGCCATTTAATCAACTTCATATCGGCTTCCCTAGCTCTAGCGACCTCAGAGGCGAGATCAGTGCCTTCTAACATGTAGCGCACCATTTCCTCGGCTTCTGTTGCCGTGAAGAGATTGGTACCTGTTGGCGTATGTGCCGAGGGGCCCATTGGCGATTGCTCGTTGTATACCTTGGTGAAGCTTATACCAGCGTCAGGAGAAAAGGTGTCGGGTAGCTTCCATCCAAGGAAACGATCTGTCATCTGCTTTATAAGGGTCTCTCTTAGTTGTGATGTAGGTGTAGACATGGTTATGAATGAATAGTTTTAATCGGTTTAAATTTTACTCGATGGTTATAGTCTTTGAACTTTTCTAATGGAACTGAGTTATCGAATACCACCAGCGCTGAGGCGAATGGAGCAGTACTCTTCACTCCTCCAAATTTTAGACGACCGCGAATGAATCGTATTTGTGAGGCATAAGGAAATATATACTCATGCCAATAACTTCGATCTGTGGAAGAAACGATGAGACATACCACCACGGCCCCCTTGAGACTCTCGCTCCATGCTTTCTCTATCCACTTTCCAGTATGCCCTCCATAGGGAGGGTTCATGAACACGCTGTGGCCAGACCAATCCTTGCTTAGACCATCATCTTCGAGCGTATAGTAGGTAGAACACTTTTTGTTTTCGTGTGTAGCACATGGGTCGAGTGAGAAGTGAAATTCCTCATTAAGAGCGTCGAAGAAGTCCTGCGGAGTAGACCACTCATTTGTCTTGCTAGAAACCATTGCTTTTTGGAGGGCCATGTTACTTCTTGTTATGGATAATCTCTAAGAGCACACAAAGGTTGTACAGAGCTTCTTTAGGGGTTGCACCATTGGCGCGCGGCCTGCCTAATCCCTTTCCCCGTGAGCGAGCATAGACGTACCACCCAGTTCTAGTGCGTTGCATCTCGGAAAAATGCCCCTCAAGCCTACTAAACAGACTCTCAATATCCTCTTCGGCCCAGCTCTCTTCCCTTATAGGGGAGTGGCAATCGCAAGTACAGCCATGATTGGCTGTCATTTCGCGTGCATTGCCTTTCCACATCGTGAAGCCATCACACTTACACTTCTCACAGCACTTACTCTCTGTTGAATTGTTCATGACTTCGAGTTAGGAATCTTGAGTAATCCTTTTTCACACGCTTTCTTGATACTTCTGACAATTACTGCGTATGTAGCATTGCCAGGTTCTTTGTGTCCAAAACCAAACGCCGCCTGCGTGAGCGTGATAGTTCCCTTAAGATAGGCAAACGTCACTTCGATATGATCGTCAGTTATGGATGTAATTCCACTACCACTGCGTACGGGATGATTTTGCGCGGCCTTCAGTAGTTTGTTCATTGCAAGAGAGTGTTAAAGAATGATTCAGGGTCTTTGCCTTCTGCAAGGTGGTAAGTGAATCTAATCCACAGAGTAAGCCACTTCTCTTCACCTTCTTTTTGCCAACGATAAGTGCTTCCGTCTAGTTCTAGAGACTTACCAAGCGCCGACCAGAAGAGAGGGTCGAGAAGCGATTTGTAGATGTTCAATGTCGCTACTGAATTATCTAGACCTGGCGGAACATAGCCCCACCTTTCGAAGTCTGTCTTCACCCACTGGCCATCACCGTTGATTTCTATCGTTTTAAATGGCCTGTATCCTCCCTTAACAGCGAGTTGTATAGCGTTTTTCATTGTAGTTTCTTTATCTCACTAGCCTGCTCTCTGAGGTAGAAGGCCAAATCAGTGAGGGCTTCGTTATATCCTTCGCCCTGTCCGGTCAATACTTGTTTTGTCCATTGCGGTTTTATCTTCCTCCACTCACACTCCACTGCAAGTCCTTCTAAGAGGGATACCACCAGGGAGCGGCTAGAGGACTTTACGTCCAACATATAGCTTCTAATTGCTTTCCTCAGAGGAGTGTTAGCCTCCTCAACTGAAGGTATAAATTCCTTATCAAACTCCGCTTCCTGCTTCTTGTACTGTTCTAGTAGAGACATGGCTAGGAGGTTTTAACGTAAATACCTCTCTCATCATCGCGCCGCCACTCACTCAAAAGGTGCTCCTCTGAACAATAGGAATTGTGCCCAACCTGGTTAGTACCCTCGAAATATCGCGGCCTGTCGTTTCCATTAATACGCCCTATCACTACACCGCAACCCTCTTTGTCACAAATTATGTCTTTCATTTACTTTGTATCTAGTCCTCGGTTGGTAAAATAATTTCCTTTTCCTCTGTCTGCTCTACCAGTACTGCCTGGCCGTTTATAATCTTGAATCTGTAGAGGTTCATTTCTTCTTACAGTTAGGGCATAGCCATTTTGTCCCTCCGACGCGCCGTTTTCCTAATAATCCCCCGCATCTGTAACATCTTTGGTCTTCCCCATTGATGAAGTCCCGCCATGCCTGTGCCCTTTCAAGTTCTTCTGTGAGGTTCATGTAGTCGTCCATTAACCTCTGAATGGAGAACCTCATGTGACTCCTTTCCTCCTCTATCTGGTATATGGGTCTGTGGCTCATTTCAGTACTAGTTCCTCTAGCCTCTTAATCTCCCGCGCCATTTCAAGGAAAGTGTCGAGGTATATCACTACCTTCGTCTCGCCCATAGGTTCATTTGTTTGCCTAAAGACCAAGACAGGCTCTCTCCCTAGGGACATGAGTTTTTTCGTCTGCTTCCACCACTCGGGAATGCAGAGTTTGGCGTGGTTCTTGCACTCGAACCCTACGTTTTGGCCCAAGACCATCATGGAAGTCCATATGTCTGCCTTCTCGGTGGTGCCATTTCCGCTGCCGTGTGCGCGGTACGCCTTGAGATCAAGACCCTTTTCTCTAATTTGAGAGGCCACGTAGTCTTCGAGCACCTTTCCTTTAGCTATTGCTGATTTTGGCTTCATATATTTCTTGCTTCTAGCTCCTTTAACCTCAAAAGTGATGAGATAGAGGAGGTCATCTTGTCTAGTCTTTTAAGGAGCATAGTCAGTCTCATAAGCTCTATACCGTCCTCTGTACCTTCATATGCCCTATCTGCGCTCTTATCGCTCTTTACTGCCTCCCTGAGTTCATTCCACACCACAGGGCGGCGCGCCATGATGTTCTCAGCCTTCTCTGAGTAGAAGGAGTACCACCCTGCTATCTTCACTTTGTACTCTGCGAGGATATGGGGTGAGAGATTTCCCGCTTGAAGGTCTTGGGCGATCTTAGTAAGTTCTTCGTTCATGGCTATTTCTTTTCAGGCGCTTCTTTGTCTACCGCCTCAATAGCAGACTTGCCGTAAAACCTACCTTCACGCTTTTCAGTAACCTTGACCTTAATATCAAGCTCAACGCCCCACATCATGTTCAGATAGTTATCTATAGCCTCTAGCTCAATAAGCTTTGAAATCACGCCAAGCGATCCAAATGAAGATTGCTTACTTACGTTCTCAACAAACTCCTTTAATGTCATTTCCTCTTTCATTTCAATGTACTAGTTACTAATTTCACCTCTGGGATAGAGCGTAGGCAGTTCTCTATCGCCTCGGCTACTGATTCCCCTATTCCTATGTGGCCGCGCCACTCTGCTGCGTACCTTATTTCGGAACAGTCAATAATCCTCCAGTCCATACCAAAGCAGCCGCCACGCTCCAATTTATGATCTATAACCTTTTTTAAGAGCTGTATCTTCATTTGAACTTTGTTATGTCGATATTGAACTTCACCCCATTCCCCTTACACACCTTTGACTTGCACCTCACCCTTGTTCTATCCCTGTTGTAGTAGATCCTGTGAGAGCAATAGGGACAAATCATTTCTCTCACCGCGCGGCCTATGTCTGGTTCAAAGAGGACAGGAAGAGCAGGAAGGAGCTTCACATCTCCCATAAGAGCCTTAAAGCGGTCCAGAGAGGATGAGAGGTGGTTTACCCTCGTTCTCCCCACTTCCATTACTCCTCCGCGGGTTTCCTCTGCTACGTCTACTACTACTGGCTTGTTAATGTTCATAATCTGTTGTCTTATTTCTTGTGAAGATGCTTCTCGGGCCTTCCGTCAAAGGGTGGGGATCTATGGAGTTCAGACTGAGTAACCTCTAGGGATGAATACTCTGTATGGTTTGATACGAGTATTTGAGCCTTTTAGATGAGAATTGATGGCGCGCCGCCCTCTCGCTTCCTCCTTTGTCTGCTCCCGTCAAAGCCCCTAGCGTTACCCTGAACTCATGCCCCGTTTGACGGCCGGGGAACACACCCGGCGGCTGAACGAGGCACAAATCCCTGAGAGGTGCTGGTTAAACGCCGATATGCAGTCGCGTCTAGCGGGTGCATTCCCGTGCTACTTTCGTAGTATTTACGTCGGCTTTTAATCAACACCCCTCGTTTACCGTTGTTTTTAGGTGGTGGTAAGATCCCAACCTGTCCGAACATTGTCTTAGAGCCTCTTTACCCAGCACCCCGCGGCACACTTTGGCTGAGTAAAACTTCCCTAAGCCAGATGAACTGGGTAAGTGATTGCGGGAACCTATAAGGACTCTTTCAAGTTCGCGCGCCTCACGGCTAACGCCCTCCAACAATCACTTACTCAATTCACCTTTGAAGATGAGCCTGTGGTGCGGGACCTGCCGCGGCAGGCAGACGTGGTTGCGTATGCTCACGTCTCGGGTAACAAACCCGCCCCACTGACTCACCTTCAGAGAGACACCCCCCGCCATAATCCTCACGCGCGCTCCTCGTTCGCTTTTCGCCTTACGAGGGCAGTGGCGAGACGCTGGTTGCCGACGCCCGCCTAGGCTTAGAGATTGATTGTTGGATTATGGAGGCGATGCCCCTCTTGTAGCGGGCAGAGACCCCAGTTCCATTGGCGGGAGTGACCCGACCACAATGTAAGTTACGAACTTCTAACTGGGATTTCTGCCAACTACACTTCCTATAGATGTGCAGAGCCGTGGCCCTAACGCGATGCGCGTGCGTTAGGTAAACCAGCTACTAACTGGAACCACGGTTCTACACACCTATTAAGAGAGGCGGGGAGTGAATGAGGCGACCAGATACTTGTATTTGTTGTCGCACCCACCTCTGGCTGGGTTTTGCACCTCATTCTTTCCCCGTCCCTCTATATGTAATGATCTGTAGAGCGTTTTGTGGTTTTTGTCGCTCGCTTAGCAGATAGGGATTGCCTACCGCCGCGTATTATCTAGCTTTGTCTATCCTTTAGGGGCGATAGTCGTTCCATGTTTTCAGTTTCCTATGAGGGAAAGCTGTTTTACGTTCCTGTCGTGATTCACCTCCCTAGCGAGCGTTGTAAGCTCGTAGGACTGCTCCCTCACCACTTTCTTCTCCTCATGCCCCGCTACCTGTACATCCTTGTTCTCGTTCTGTACAAGGCGGAATACCCTGTCATACGAGAGCCAATCGCGTGCAATATCATCTACGTTGTTCCAGTTGCATACTGAGTATTTCTCTTGGAGCATGGCTCTTATTGCGCCGTGCCTGTCTGAGCGCATCCATGTGTACCTGCGGAGGTTAGCCAGTATGTGATCGTAGATGGTGGTAGTCATTAGAATGGGATTTCTTGGCTCTGATTGAGGAAGTATTTCCTCCACTCCTCGATCTTGTCCTTAATTGCCCTATCAAGTTCTGGCTCTCCGAGGATAGGGTCTTCAGATAATCTCTTTGAGTAGAAGGCAATGACGATGTTTACCGCGTCTCTCTGCGCCGCCGCTTCCTTGATGTGGTTAGCCTTGTTCTCCTGCGCGGTTTCTATCTGCTCCGCCTTCCTCTCCTGTGCGGCCTTCATGCCGTAGTTAGGGCCGCGCTCAGGCTTTGGGGTTGAGGCGTAGAAGGACTTATACCCCTTAGGGTTGGTGTAGATTCGTCCTACGATCTTCGCGCCCGGCATTATGGAATCAAAGCCCGGGAACTCCTTGTTCTCCTTGTCGTACTTGTAGATGGTTACCTTGTCTGTGGTGACGCCTCCTGCACTCATCGTGCACTCAAGGGCAGGCTTGCCAAAAGCCTCTTTCTTCTCAAGCCAGTCAATCGTGTATTCTAGTGTTGGATTCATGTTGTTATTCCTCTCCCCCATTAGCTCGTAATCTGTCTCTGTCCTGTCTCTGGATACTGGCCTGTGAGTTGAAGTCCTCGCGGCGCGGGTCTGTCTGTTCGTTAGTCATGGCTAGCTGTTTAATCCCTTAAGGTATGCGTCAGTAATTTCCATCACCTTCTTGGCGTCTACTGTGCTTAGCGCCTTTGAGATAAGGACAGCGAGCTCGCTTGCTCCAATCCTCTGCCCGATTTTCACCATGTCGTTTATGTCAGTCATGGCTAGTTAAATGAACAGCCGTTCTTAGCGCAGTCGTAATCGCAGGTATGGCTTGCTTCGTGTATTGCCAAGAGTTCTGCTTCTCTCTCTTGCTCGTCCATGAAGATGTCCTTAGACTTCCTGTATGGTCTAGGAGGAAGTTCCTTGCCCCAGATAATCACGTTCATGATTCTCTCAGCGATGTTGCTCATGTTAGTGGAGGTAGTTAATCACTACTGGCATCTTGGCTACCGCGTAAACCTGCTGTGCGAACCAAAGAGACCAGAAGACGAGTGCGAATAATGCGATGTATGAGTGCTTCGCTACCACGTTCTTAATGTGGCGGAGCCTCAGATCGAGATAGATGTTTGATCTATACATGTTAGTTGTTCCCCTCGCCTAGCCGCTTTATCAGTAGCTAGGAGAGGAGAGATAAAGCTTGTAATCCTGCCGAAGCAGGTAATAGCGCACAGGATCGAAAATATGAGTGTTACCCGGCGATGGGATGAAAATCTTGGACTCTCGAACACCGAAGGAACGAACAACGGCGCACTTCATGTGTCGTCGTCCACCTATGCGCTATTACCTACTGGGAATGAGAGGTTTAGGAGATGAGCTGAGGCCAGTACCCCGATTTTAGTGCTTGGTATAAACCTTCCAAGTTAGTCATGGATACTAATTCAACCCACCTAAACAAAAACCGCCCTTATCGGCGGTGTCCCTACGGTTTATGCTAGTGGGAACTGTTTACTGAAACTCAGTTCGCTCACTGTATCTTTTAGACTTAGAGCTAGACCAATTTTTTCGGCCCGAAGGCCGTTGTCTAGTTCCTGCTAAAACCGTATAAAAATTCCGCCTATTCCCCGAATTACCTGTCAAAATACTCCTATACCCATA
>Ga0207652_10000440_pt1 | contig 43016 bp, 36 predicted proteins | sample KBSC63BmetaG_FD_184334 | JGI IMG/M metagenome (GOLD analysis project Ga0207652, IMG submission 184334) | Corn rhizosphere microbial communities from Kellogg Biological Station, Michigan, USA - KBS C6-3B metaG (SPAdes) (version 2) | ecosystem: Host-associated > Plants > Roots > Rhizosphere ...
ATTGACGACATCCAGATCGATTCCCGCGACCGGAAGGTCTTTCCCGATCTCCTGGGGTGGAACGTCCGGGCCACGTACGCGCTGCCGCTGATCGTGCCCACCAGCATTGGCTTCCAGTATCGCCGCGTCGGGGCCTACACGTACTTCGGACGGAGCTACACCGACACCTGGCAGCAGTACGATCAGCCGATCGGCTCCGAGCTTGGGCCGGATGCGGACCTGGCACGTTTCTTCGCGCAGTTCTGGACGCTGCCGAAGCTGCAGCTCAGCGGGGGCGTCTCGCGCTGGCGGCATGGCGCGCTGCGCATCGCGCAGCGGCCGCCACCGGATCGCATGGGGCACGCGGGGGATCCCTTTCCCGACACCACCGCTGACCAGCCCGCCGTACAGGGTGCGTGGTTGTTCGATGCGTCGGCGCAATGGCTGGACGGTACGATTCCTGTCACGGCAAGCGTCGAGCTTGGGCGCATTGATAACGTGAACAACCAGCATGCAGCAGCCGCTACATATGGACAGTTCCGGCTCACCGGCACCTGGCGGTTCCGCTACCCCTGAGCTCGCGGCACGTTGCTCCCACCTGACGGCAGCAATAGCTTTCAAGGTTTCCATCTTGACGAGATCGTCACTTCCTGTCCCGCTGAAATCGCGTGCATATCACAGTTATTGGTACGGGGTATGTCGGCCTGGTGGTCGGGGCCTGTCTGGCGGAGACGGGGAGCGACGTCATTTGCGCGGACGTTGACGCGACGAAGATCGAAGGGCTCACGCGCAACGTCCTGCCGATCTATGAGCCGGGTCTCGACAGTCTGGTAGCGCGCAATCAGGAGCAGCATCGACTGTGTTTCACCACGGACATTCCCCACGCCATCTCCGCCGCACAGGTCGTCTTCATTGCCGTGGGAACGCCCCCGGACGAGGACGGGTCCGCGGACCTGCGGCACGTCCTGAGCGTAGCGGAGGCGATTGGCGAGCATATGCGGCAGGAACTGGTGGTCGTGACGAAATCCACGGTTCCGGTTGGAACCGCGCAGAAGGTCGCCGCCGCCGTGGGCCGCAAGGCGCAGTACCCGTTTCACCTCTGCAGCAATCCCGAGTTCCTGAAGGAAGGGAACGCCGTGGATGATTTTCTCCGTCCTGATCGAGTCGTGCTGGGCGTCGATACCGATCACGCGCGCTCCGTGATGGCCGAGCTCTACGCCCCGTTCGTCCGCACCGGCAAGCCGATCATCTTCATGGACATTCCGTCCGCCGAGATGACCAAGTACGCGGCGAACGCGATGCTCGCGACGCGGATTTCCTTCATGAACGAGGTGGCGAATCTGTGCGAGCGGGTGGGCGCGAATGTGGATCACGTCCGCAAGGGCATCGGCTCGGATCAGCGCATTGGCGCGTCCTTTCTCTTTCCGGGGCCGGGGTATGGAGGCTCCTGCTTTCCGAAGGATGTCAGGGCGCTGCTGCGAACGGCGGACGAATGGGGGGCGACGCTGTCGGTGCTCCATGCCGTGGAGTCAGCCAATGCACATCAGAAGCGCCGGCTGTGCGAGAAGCTGGGCGATGCGCTCGACGGCGAGCTGCACGGGGCGCGCATTGCGCTCTGGGGCCTCGCCTTCAAGCCGCAAACTGACGATATGCGTGAGTCGCCCGCGCTGACGCTGATCGAGGATCTGCTCGCGCGCGGGGCCGCGGTCGTGGCGCACGATCCGGTGGCCATGGATGAGGCGCACCGGCGTCTGGGCGATCGCGTCGAGTATGCGGAGACGAACTACGCGGCGGTGAACGGTGCCGACGCGCTCGTGATCGTCACGGACTGGAACGAGTACCGTCACCCCGATTTCGCGCGTATCAGGAAGCTGCTCCGCCGACCGGTGATCATTGACGGCCGCAATCTCTACGACCCCGCGAAAATGGCGGAGCTCGGGTTTCGCTACGATTCGATCGGGCGGGCGCGCGCGTGAGAGTGCTCATCACCGGCGCCGCCGGATTTCTCGGCTCGCACCTGTGCGATCGCTTTCTTGCGGACGGCCACCAGGTCGTCGGGCTCGACAACTTCATCACCGGACATCCCGATAACATCGCGCATCTCATCGGGCACGAGCGCTTCGAATTCCTGCGCCACAACATCTCGACGTACACGTATGTCGCGGGGCCGCTCGACGGCGTGCTCCACTTTGCCTCGCCCGCCAGTCCGATCGACTATCTCGAGCACCCGATTCCGACGCTCAAGGTCGGCGCGCTCGGCACGCACAATGCGCTGGGCCTCGCCAAGGCAAAATCGGCGCGATTCTTTCTGGCGTCCACATCCGAGGTATACGGCGATCCCCTGGTGCACCCGCAGCCGGAAAGCTATTGGGGAAATGTGAACCCGGTGGGGCCGCGTGGGGTGTATGATGAGGCCAAGCGATTCGCGGAAGCGCTGACCATGGCGTACCACCGGTATCATGGTCTCGATACGCGCATCGTGCGCATCTTCAATACCTATGGACCGCGAATGCGACCACGTGATGGACGCGTGGTCTCGAACTTCATCGTGCAGGCGCTGAACGGCGAGCCGATCACGATCTACGGCGACGGCTCGCAGACGCGCAGCTTCTGTTACGTCACGGATGAAGTCGAGGGGATCTACCGATTGTTCATGTCGCCGGTCACGGGTCCCACGAATGTCGGCAATCCGGAGGAGAACACCGTGCGACACCTCGCGGAGCTGGTGCTGGAGCTCACCGGCTGCGCGGTTCCGATCGTGCATCATTCGCTGCCGGAAGACGATCCCAAGGTACGCCGGCCGGACATCACTCGCGCGCGCACCGCGTTGGGGTGGGAACCGGTCGTTTCCCTTCGGGAGGGACTCACGGCCACCATTTCGTACTTTCAGGGACTGGGCGACGCGCGCTTGAGCCGTCGTGCATGACACCGATTCCGCCTGTGCTCACGCACCCGGCAGTCGGGGCATGCGCCTCCTCGAGCGACCACGAACGCACGCGTCCCTTTCGGGTATCACTCGCCACATGAAGGGTTCACTGCACCGCCATCTTCCGGCGCTGGTCCTGCTCACGCTGCTGGCTGCGTGTCACCATCAGGCGTTCGTTCCGGCGAAATTTCCCTCCAACGATCTCCTGTTTTCCGCGTCGGTGAAGCAGCTGCAGGCGCGTCACTGGGACAACGCCGTCAACGGCTTCGAGCGGCTCACGACCAATCTTCCCGCGCGCGATCCGCTCCTGCCGGAGTCGTTCTACTACCTGGGCAAGGCCTACCAGGGTCGTCACGAGTACATTCTGGCGGCGCAGGCATTCTCGCGGGTTCCGGAGAGCTTTCCGGAAGACTCGCTGGCAGCCCCGGCCACATTCGAAACCGGGATGTCGTACTCCAAACTGTGGAAGAAGCCCACCCTGGATTCGGAGTACGGCCAGACCGCGCTCAGCACGCTCAGCAGTTTCCTCGTGGCCTATCCGGATTCGCCGCTGCACGCCAAGGCACAGGCGGAGATCGACCGGCTCACGGAGTGGCTGGCGACCAAGAATTATGAGGACGGCATGTTCTATCTGCGCCGCAAGGCGTACGATCCGTCCATCATCTATTTCAAGGATGTCGTGCGGCTCTATCCCACGACGAAGCACGCCGAAATGGCGCTGCTGCGGCTCGTGGAAGCGTACGGCAAGATCAAGTACAAGGAAGAGGTGGCGGAGACGTGCGCCACGCTGCGCGAGAAGTACGCGGGCGACAAGCAGGTGACGGATGCGTGCGGGCCCGCGCCGGCTACCGCCGCGGCCCCGAAGCCCTGACGGGGGTGCGGCTGGGCATCTTCGGCGGGACGTTCGATCCGCCCCACATCGGGCATCTGCTGGCGGCGAGTGACGCCTTCGAGGCCCTGCAGCTGGACCGGCTGCTGTTCGTGCCCGCAGCGGCGCAACCGTTCAAGGTCGGCCGCGTGTGGGCCACGCCGGAGCAGCGCCGCCGCATGCTCGAGCTGATGGTCGCGGACGATTCGCGCTTTGTCGTGGATCCGATCGAAATGAACCGTGGCGGGTTATCTTACACAGTGGACACGCTGACAGAGCTGTCCGAGCGCGAGGCGGGAGCGGTACTGTTGCTGCTGATCGGCGAAGACCTGGCTGGTCAGATCGCCAGTTGGCGCGCGGCCGAACGCATTGCGGCGCTGGCGGAAATTGTCGTGTTGACGCGCGCCGCCGAGCCGGAGCGGCCGAGCGAAACTGCTGGCGGCACGGTGCCGGATGGCCTGCGCCGTATCCGCACGCGCCGCGTTGACGTATCCGCGACCGAGATTCGCGCGCGGGTGCACGATGGGCACAGCATTCATGGATTCGTGGCCGAGGCCGTCGCCGGGTTCATCGCGACGGCCGGGCTGTACCGATAGGGGTTGCCATGTTGAAGCCATTGATGAACGTGATATTCGGCAGTCGCCACGTGCGGGCGGTGAAGCGCATCCAGCCCATTGTGGATGCGATCAACGTCGAGTACGAGCGCCTCCATGACGTGTCCGAGGCGGAGCTCAAGGCACAGAGCGAGAAATTGCGCGGCATCGTGCGTGAGCGGACCGCGGATCTGGACCGCCAGGTCGCCGAACTGAAGGAGCGCAAGAAGCTCACGGCCGATCCGCAGGAGCGCGAGAGGATCGACAACGAGCTGAGCGGTGCCGATGGGCGGGGCGGCGTGGAGGGCGAACTGCGTGAGACCATCGCTGACGTCCTGGATGAACTGCTGCCCGAAGCATTCGCCACGGTCCGCGAGGCGGCGCGACGGCTGCTGGGGACCACGGCGCAGGTCACGGGGCACGGCATCGAATGGAACATGGTGCACTACGACGTGCAGCTCATCGGCGGCGTCCAGCTCCACATGGGCCACATCGCGGAAATGGCTACCGGCGAGGGCAAGACGCTGGTCGCCACGCTGCCGCTCTATCTGAACGCACTGGCGGGGCGCGGCGCGCACCTGGTGACGGTGAACTCGTACCTGGCACGTCGCGACTCGCAGTGGATGGGTCATCTCTACGCGTATCTCGGACTCACGGTCGGCTGCATCGATGACTCCGAGCCCGGCACGCCGGAGCGCCGCGAGGCGTACCTGCGCGATATCACGTACGGGACGAACAACGAGTTCGGCTTCGATTACCTTCGCGACAACATGGTGGTGTCGCTCGAGCAGCGGGTGCAGCGTCCCCACTGGTACGCCATCGTGGACGAGGTGGACTCGGTGCTCATCGACGAAGCGCGCACCCCCCTCATCATTTCCGGCCCGGTCGGGAATGAAGGCGACGATGCGTATCGGGAACACAACGCCGCGGTCGGACGTCTCGTGCGCTCCCAGACCGAGGACGCGAATCGGCTGGTGGCCGAGGCGGAGCAGGCGCTCGCCCGTGGCGATACCCGATCCGCCGCTCTTCGCATGTATCAGGCGCAACTGGGCGCGCCCAAGAACAAACGGCTCTTCAAGCTGATGCAGGAAGGCGGCAACAAGCAGCTCGTGCAGAAGATGGAGCTGGATCACATCGCGGACCGCCGCCAGCCGTCGAGCCGACAGCAGTTCGGGGACCTCGAGGAGCAGCTTCTCTACGTGCTCGACGAGAAGAACCACACGGTGCATCTGACGGATCGCGGTGTGGACTATCTCTCGCCGGAGGATCGTGAGGCGTTCATCCTGCCGGACATTTCGGAGGCCATTCAGCACATCGATCACGATCCGGATCTCACGCCGCAGGAGAAGCTCGATCGGCGCGCGGCCCTGGAACGCGAATACGCGCAGAAGAGCGAGAAGCTCAACATCATTCACCAGCTGCTGCGGGCGCACGCGTTGTACGAGAAGGACGTGAACTACGTGGTGCAGGATGGCCAGGTCCTCATCGTGGATGAGTTCACCGGGCGCACCATGCCCGGGCGTCGCTGGTCCGAGGGGCTGCACCAGGCGGTGGAGGCGAAGGAAGGAGTCCAGGTGAAAGGCGAGACGCAGACGCTCGCCACCATCACCATTCAGAACTACTTCCGCATGTACGAGAAGCTGGCCGGGATGACCGGGACGGCCGAGACCGAGGAGACGGAGTTCCACCAGATCTACGGCCTCGAGGTGGCGGTGATTCCCACCAACAAGCCCGTGATCCGCGAGGACCGGCACGATCTCATCTACAAGACGCGGCGCGAGAAGTACAACGCGATCCTGCAGGAGACCGAGCGGTTGCACAATCTCGGCGATCCGGTGCTGATCGGCACGGTGAGCGTGGATGTGTCCGAGACGCTGTCCCGCATGTTCCAGCGCGCGGGCATCAGGCACAACGTGCTGAATGCGAAGTATCACCAGCGCGAGGCCGAGATTGTCGCGGAGGCCGGCCAGCCGGGCACGGTGACGATCGCGACGAACATGGCGGGACGTGGCACGGACATCAAACTCGGTGCGGGCGTCACGGAGTCCAAGCCATCGGTCGTGAACGATCCCGAGGGCAGGCCGGTGGAGATCGAGGAGTGCGGCGGTCTGCACATCATCGGGTCCGAACGCCACGAGTCACGGCGCATCGATCGCCAGCTGCGCGGCCGTGCGGGGCGTCAGGGCGATCCCGGCGCATCGCAGTTCTTCCTGTCGCTCGAAGATGACCTGATGCGCCTCTTCGGATCGGAGCGGATCGCGAAGCTGATGGACCGCATGGGTGCGAAGGACGGCGAAGTGCTCACGCATCCGTTGATCACGCGTTCGATCGAGCAGGCCCAGAAGCGGGTGGAGATGCAGAACTTCCAGTCGCGCAAGCGGCTGCTCGAATTCGATGATGTGATGAACCAGCAGCGCGAGGTCATCTATTCGCTGCGGTCATTCGCGCTCGAAGGCGGTGAGGAGCTGAAGGGCGAGGCGGTCAAGATGGTGGAGAAGGCCATTGACCGCCGCGTGGAGACCAACCTCGAGAAGTACGAAACGTCGGAAGAGTGGGACTTCGCGCTGCTGCGACAGGACCTGCTCATGCATTATCTGCTGCTTGTGCCGGCGTTCGAGGATAACTCCGACGAGCGGCCCGACACGATTGCCGTCGCGCAGGACCACGCGCGCGAGGCCGGGTTGAAGGCGTTCGACGCGAAGTTCGCGAGTCTGAACGAGTACGCCGGGCAACTGCTTTCGCTCGTGATGCTGAACGTGCTGGACGAGAAATGGAAGGACCACCTGTACGACCTGGATCAACTGCGAGCGGCGATCCAGTACCGCTCCTGGGGCCAGACGGATCCGCTCATCGAATACAAGCAGGAGGCGTACACGATGTTCGTCGATTTGATGAACGACGTGTACACCACGTTCACCGAGCGTTTCCTGCGCGTGCAGATCCTCTTCGAACCGCCGCCTCAGCCGGCCCAGTCAGCGGCAGCCGGCCCGCGCGGATCCGCGGGCGGACAGCAAACGCCAGCGCGGCGCTACAACGCCCTTGGTGTGCTCGAGGATGTTCCGGTGGAGCCAGCGGGCGAGCATGCCGGCAACGGCTCCGATGGCGCGGCGTCGCCCCCTGAGGCGCCTCCGGCGCGGTCACCGGAACCGAAGGTTGTGGGAGCTGGAAGGACGCGCTCCCTGTCCGCTGCTGCCGTTCCTGCCAACGTGGACTGGTCCAAGGTCGGGCGGAACGACCCGTGTCCCTGCGGCTCGGGGAAGAAGTACAAGAAGTGCCACGGCGCAACCGCATAGCGGCGGCCACTGTTGCGGTGAAGCGATGGGGATCGTGACACCACGGTCGGGTACGCTTCCTGGTAAAGATTCCCTTACCTGGAGGCACCACTCATGTTCATGGCGTCTGGCCCGGATACCCCCTCGTCGTTAAGTATTAAGGAACTGCCTCGTTCCGAGCGCCCGCGCGAACGGCTCCAGCATCTCGGGGCGCGCAGTCTGAGTGTGCCGGAGCTGCTTTCGATCGTCGTGGGATCCGGGGCAGGTGGCTGCTCGGCGCTCGGTGTGGGGCAGGAGATTCTGGCGCGCTCCGGCGGCTCGCTGCGGCGGATCGCGGCTGAGCCGGTGGCGACGTTGACCGGCATGCGTGGGATGGGGATGGTGCGGGCGATCACGATTCACGCGGCGCTCGAGCTGGGGCGACGCATGGCCCTCGAGTCGCGTGATGAGGGAGTGCCGCTTCGGTCACCACGGGACGTCTACGCGGCGTTCGCGGCGCGCCTGCAGGACCTTCCCGTGGAGGAGTTCCACGTGGCCGTCCTCGACTCCCAGCACCGGCTTGAGCGGGATGTCACCGTGACACGGGGTATTCTGAACTCGTCGCTGGTCCACCCGCGTGAAGTCTTTCGAGAGGCAATTGCCGAGCGCGCCGCGGCGATCATCCTCGTGCATAACCACCCGAGCGGCGACCCCACGCCTTCGGCGGATGACCGGCTGGTGACCGAGCAGCTCGTGGCTGCGGGCCGGTTGCTGGACATTCCCGTTCACGATCACGTCGTCGTGGGCAGGGAGCGGTATGTGAGCTTCGCGGAGACAGGACTGCTGTGACAGCATCGGCATTGAAGGAGTTGATCCCGGGGTGGAACTTCGGCGACGACCCGCTCGTGGAGCGGCTCGACACCGACCTGCTGTCGCGCGCCTATCAATTCAGTCGCGACGCGCACCGGGGCCAGAAGCGCTCCTCCGGCGACGACTACGTGCTGCACTGCGTGGAGGTCGCCAAGGTCCTCGCCGGGCTGCACCTGGACTCCATCACGGTGGCGAGCGGCCTGATGCACGACGTGGTGGAGGACACGGCCGTCACCGTCGCCGACATCGAGCGCGAGTTCGGCCGCGAGATCGCCCAGATCGTGGACGGCGTCACCAAGATCAGCAACATCTCCTTCCGTTCCACGCAGGAGCGTCAGGCCGAGAACTACCGGAAGCTGCTGCTCTCGATCGCCAAGGATGTTCGCGTCATCCTGATCAAGCTCGCGGACCGCCTGCACAACATGCGCACGCTCGATTATCTGCCGCCGGAAAAGCAGAAGCGCATCGCGCAGGAGACGATGGACCTGTACGCGCCGCTCGCGCACCGCTTCGGCATGGCGCAGATGCGGTGGGAGCTCGAGGATCTCTCGTTCAAGTATCTCGAGCCGGACGAGTATCGGAAACTCGCGCGACTCGTGGCGCAGAAGCGCGCCGAACGCGAGCAACTCATCGCGCAGTTGGCCGTCCCGCTCGAAACCGAGCTGCATCGCGCCGGCATCCAGAATGTCGAGATCAGCGGACGTCCCAAGCATCTCTGGTCCATCTACAAGAAGATGAAACAGCGCGACAAGCCGTACGACGAGATCTACGATCTGCTCGCCATCCGGGTGCTCGTGAACGGCGTGCCGGACTGCTATCACGCGCTTGGCGTCATTCACGACGGCTGGACGCCACTGCAGGAACGCATCAAGGACTACATCGCGCAGCCCAAGTCGAACGGCTATCAATCGCTGCACACGACGGTGTTCGGTCCGGGGCGACAGCTCTTCGAGGTGCAGATCCGGACGTACGAGATGCACCGGACGGCTGATTATGGCATCGCGGCGCACTGGCTCTACAAGGAGAACGCCAAGAGCGCGGATGAGCTGGACCGCGCGCTCGGCTGGTTCCGTCAGGTGCTTGAACTGCAGCTCGACGCGAAGACGCCGGATGAGTTCCTGGAGTTCCTGAAGCTCGACCTGTATCAGGACGAGATCTTCGTCTTCACGCCGACGGGCGACGTCATCCAGTTGCCCAAGGGCGCCACGCCGATCGATTTTGCCTTCGCGGTGCACACGGAGGTGGGCGTGCACTGCCAGGGTGCGAAAGTCAACCGCCGCATTGCGCCGCTCTCGCGGCAGCTCCGCAATTCGGACACGGTGGAGATTCTCACCTCACCCACCGCGCGACCCAGCCGCGACTGGCTGTCGCACGTGCGCACGGGTCGCGCGCGCCACAAGATCCGGCAGTGGATCCGGATCGAGGAGCAGAGCACGTCGGCCAAACTCGGCCACGAAATCATGGAGCGCGAGTTCAAGCGCCGCCGGCTGCAGCGACCGGACGACGCGGCTCTCGCGCGCGCCGCGAAAGCGCTGAATCTGAACGACGCGCGCCATCTCATCGCCTCCATCGGGCAGGGCGATGTGCAGGTCATGCAGGTCCTGAAACTGCTCTTCCCCGATCTCGACTCGGGGCAGGAGATGCCGCAGCGAACCAGCGCCTTCGAGCGCCTGGTGCAGCGCATGCGTGGCGGTTCCAAGGGCGTGCGCATCCAGGGTGTGGATGGCCTCATGGTGCGCTACTCGCAGTGCTGCCAGCCGGTGCCGGGCGATCCCGTGGTCGGCTACGTGACCCGCGGCCGCGGCGTGAGCATTCACCGCGCGGATTGTCCGAACGTGCTGCTCCTGTCGCAGGAGCCGGAACGCCGGCTGGACATTGACTGGCAGGAAATGGAGGGCGAACTCTTCCTGGTCCGCCTCGCCCTGGAGGGGACGGACCGCCGTGGTCTGTATGCCGACGTGGCCGAGGCGGTCACCGGAACGGGCACGAACATCAAGAGCATGGAGCTGCGCAGCGGCGATGGGGGCGGGGTGTCGGGCACGGTGCTGGTGGAAGTGGAGAACCTCACCCACCTGCAGAAAATCATCCGGGCGGTGCGCCGGGTGAAGGGCATTACCGACGTGACCAGGCGGGAGCGGGTGGCGGCGGACTCGTAGGTCCTTTCCCGGCCACCCCGCGCCTCCACCCTCCTACCACCTCGCCCTGTGCCTCCCTGTGGGAATCGGCAATCGGGAATGGGGAATCGGGGAGGAAGACCTCCCCACACCTCAACCCACCGCGTTTTTTTCACCGCCGCCTCCCCCCGCTACATCATTCCCCATTCCCACCATTCCCCATTCCCGATTGCCAGGGGCGGGGCAGTGGCAGCGTGGAGCGTTCCCAAGGGGGGCGCGGGGCGGGGCGGAGGAGCGTGGAGCGTTCCCCACTCCCTATATTTCCTCCATGCTGCGCTCCCCCTTCGACCTGCAGTCCCCATTCGCGCCGGCGGGTGACCAGCCGCGCGCCATCGCGGAGCTCACCGCTGGCCTGCGTCGCGGCGATCGCTTCCAGACCCTGCTCGGCGTCACGGGCTCGGGGAAGACCATGTCCGTCGCGAATGTGATTCAGGCGCATGGCAGGCCGACGCTGGTGCTGTCGCACAACAAGACACTCGCGGCGCAGCTCTACGGAGAGCTCAAGAGCTTCTTCCCCGGGAATGCGGTCGAGTACTTCATTTCGTATTACGACTACTATCAGCCCGAGGCGTACGTGCCGTCCACCGACACGTACATCGAGAAGGATGCGTCGATCAACGAGGACATCGATCGCCTGCGGCTGCGGGCGACGTCCAGCCTCATGGAGCGCGAGGACGTCATCATCGTTGCGACCGTCTCCGCGATCTACGGCCTGGGCGATCCGGTCGAGTACCGCGAGCGCATGGTCCGGATCGAACGCGGCGACGTCCGGAGCCGAGATGACATTCTGCGCGCGCTCGTGAGCATCCAGTATTCGCGGAACGACGTGGCCTTCGAACGGGGCACGTTCCGCGTGCGGGGCGACACGGTGGAGATCTTTCCGGCGTACGAAGAGCAGGGCGTGCGCATCGAGCTGTTCGGCGACGAGGTGGAACGCATCTCCAAGATCGATGCGCTTACGGGCAACACGATTGCGGCGCTGGATCGTGCGGCCATCTACCCCGCCAAGCACTTCGTCACGTCGCGCCCCACCATCGAGCGCGCCGTGGCGCTCATCCGCGCCGAGCTGGCCGCGCGGCTCGCGATGCTGCGGGGGGACGGGAAGCTGCTCGAGGCGCAGCGCCTCGAATCCCGTACGAACTTCGACATCGAGATGATGCTCGAGATCGGGACCTGTGCGGGCATCGAGAACTATTCCCGGCATCTCTCGGGGCGCCAGGAGGGGGAACGGCCGGCGTGTCTCTTCGACTATTTCCCCAGCGACTTTCTTGTCGTCGTGGATGAGTCGCACGTGAGCCTGCCGCAGATCGCGGGGATGTTCAACGGGGACCGGGCGCGCAAGCTCACGCTCGTGGACTATGGCTTCCGGCTCCCCAGTGCGCTGGACAACCGGCCGCTCATGTTCGATGAGTTCCTGTCGCTCACGCCGCAGGCGCTGTTCGTGTCGGCCACGCCGGGCGAGCTCGAGCTGCAGCTCTCCGGTGGTGTGGTGGTCGAGCAGATCATTCGGCCCACGGGCCTGCTGGACCCGGAGATCGAGGTGCGTCCGGTGCGCGGCCAGGTGGATGATCTGCTGCATGAAATCCGGCTGCGTGAGCGCCGTGGTGAGCGGGTACTCGTCACCACGCTCACCAAGCGCATGGCGGAGGATCTCACCGATTATCTGCAGCAGACGGGCGTGCGCGTTCGCTACATGCACTCTGACATCGACGCCATCGAGCGGATGGAGATCGTGCGCGGCCTGCGCCTGGGCGACTTCGACGTGCTGGTCGGCATCAACCTGCTGCGCGAGGGACTGGATCTGCCCGAGGTGTCGCTCGTCGCGGTGCTTGACGCGGACCAGGAAGGATTCCTGCGCAGCGATCGGTCGCTGATCCAGACCGTAGGGCGCGCGGCGCGCCACGTTGCCGGTCGCGCGATCTTCTATGCCGACCGCGTCACGGGGTCCATGCAGCGCTGCCTGGATGAGACGAAACGGCGCCGGGAAATCCAGACCGCATGGAATGTGGAACACGATGTCACGCCGCGATCGGTGGTGAAGAGCACGGAGCAGGTTCGCTTCAGCACGCGCGTGGCGGACGCCCGCATGGAGCACGCCGCGGATTCGCGCAAGGTGGCCGAGCCTGCCGGGACGTATTCGACAGAGATGGACAGCGAGGCACTGCTCGAGATGCTCGAGCAGCAGATGACGACGGCCGCGGCGAATCTGGATTTCGAAGGCGCGGCCGCGTTGCGCGACCAGATCTTCGAATTGAAAGCGCGCTCGAGCGGGAACGTGCGCCGGCCTGGCGGTCTGCAGGCGATCCGCGCGCCACGCTGATGTCCGTGCCGCATCATCACGTCGTCCCGCCGCTCGCCACGCAGGGTCGGCTGGCGGTCACGCGGGAGGAGCTCATCCGCTGGGGCGAAGCGTTCGGCGCCGCGGCGCGCGCGCCGCTGGTGGTGGGCATTTCGGGTGACATCGGTGCCGGCAAGACGACGCTCGTGCAGGCCGTCTGCCGTGGCGCGGGCGTGCGCGAGGCGGTGACGAGTCCGACCTACGCACTCGTGCACTGCTACGCGGGACCGAACTGGCCCGTGTATCATCTCGATCTGTATCGCCTCGACCGTCCCGATGATCTCACGAACATCGGGTGGGACGATCTGCTCGATACGCATGCGCTCACGCTGGTCGAGTGGCCCGAGCGCGCTGGCAGCCGGATGACGCCGACCGCAGTTGCCGTGGAGCTGCAGCACGACGCGGACGATCCCGATCGTCGCCTCCTGCTGGCCGGATGACGCCGCTGCTCACGCTGTCGCTGGATGCTGCGACCCGTATCGGCACGATTGCGCTCGTGTCCGGCCCGGACGTTCTCGCGCACGACGAGGTCGAGATGCGAGCCGCGGCCGGCGAGCCGCTGCTGCCTGCAATCCGGCGCGTCCTCGAATCGGCGGGCGTCACGGTGAATGAACTCCAGCGTATCGCGTGCGGATCGGGTCCCGGGAGCTTTACGAGTCTGCGCATCGCCGCCTCATCCGCGAAGGGGATCGCGGCGGCCCGGAATCTCCCGCTCGTTGCGGTGTCCTCGCTGGCGCTGATGGCGGCGAGCACGCGCGAGCCCGGCCGCTATCTGCCGGTGCTGGACGCCATGCGTGGCGACTGGTTTGCCGCGGCGTACGATGTCCGGGCTGACGGCGGCATGGCGACGCTGGTCGCGGCAGCGTTGCGCTCCCGTGACGCCGTGGAGGAGCTTGCCGTCTCGCTGAATGCGCGGCTCATTGGTCCACGCGAAGCGCAGGTCGTCCACCCGCACGCGCGCGCGATCGCCCGGCTCGATGCACTGGCGTCGTTCGTGATTCCCGTGGACCTCGCGACGTGGGAGCCCGACTATGGCCGCCACGCGGAGGCGCAAGTCCGATGGGAGCGCACCCACGGCCAGCCACTTCCCGCGTCCTGACATCGCCGGATCGCAGCCATGCCGGATTCTTCTCCTCCGCCCATCGAGACGCCAACGAGCGTCCACCTGCGCCCGGTTCGCGAGGGGGATCTCGATCGCATTGCGGAAATCGAGCGCGCGTCGTTCACCGATCCGTGGAGCCGTCCGTCATTCGCGCAACTGCTGCGTGACCGGCGCGTGCATTTCATCGTGGCGTGCACACCCGATGAAACCATCCGTGGCTATGCCGTCGCGTGGTTCGTGCTCGACGAAGGCGAGATCGCGAACATCGCCGTCCAGCCCGACTGCCGTGGTCAGGGGATTGGCAGAACGCTGCTGCGTTCGGTGACCGAGGCAGCGGCGGCGCGACGTGCCTCCGCACTGTACCTCGAGGTGCGCGACTCCAATGCATCCGCGCGTGCCATGTATTCCGCGCACGGTTTCGTCCAGGTCGGGCGCCGCAACCGGTACTATCGTCGGCCCGTGGAAGATGCGCTCGTCCTGCGGCTGGCACTTCCGGCGCGCGGGTGATCCGCAGCGAAATGCTCATCCCTGCGTTGCTTCGCTGATGGTAAATTGCGAGCCGGGTGCTACACATACCGGCGACTCGAACCGACATTCGCCAGGAGGAACTGTGAGCCGCAGCTTGAACAAGGTGATGCTGATTGGAAACCTCGGCAAGGATCCCGAGGTACGATCGACATCGGGTGGCAATCGCGTGGCGTCGTTTTCCATGGCCACCGGTCGGAGCTGGACCGGGGCCAATGGGGAGAAGCAGGAGAAGACGGAGTGGCACAAGTGCGTGGTGTGGAACAGCAAGTTCTCCACGCTGGCGGACATCGTCGAACGCTATTTGAAGAAGGGCGATCGCGTGTACGTCGAGGGCAGCATCGAATATCGCCAGTATCAGGACAAGGACAATCAGACGCGCTACGTGACGGAGATCAACGTGCGCGATCTGGTGATGCTGTCCGGCCGCGATGGGTCGCGGTCGTATGCACAGGGTGAGGAGGAACCCGCCTATTCCCCTGGTGCCCGTGCGGCGGAGCGGACGGGGAAGGCGAAGTCGAGCCCCGAGGCCGAGAGCGACTTCGACTCGTTCCCCAGTTCGTCCGAGGATGAGAACGACGATCTGCCGTTTTAAATGGTGTGCGGCAGGGTGTCCGGCTGTGGCGCCTGGTGAGCGGCAGCGCGTACCGGCACCCGTCGCGGGCAGGGCGGCCATTCTCGCACGGGGCGGGGATGTTACGGCTGAGGCTGTGGATCGTGTAGCGACGAACCAAACCTCTTCCGGAGAATACCATGCTTCGCCGTTTGCTCGTCGCTGCCGGGGTCGTATCGTCTGTCGCGCTTGCAGCGCAGGCCGCTGGCGCACAGTCGATGTCCTCCCCAATGATGTCACATCCGGCTTTTGGCGTAATGGGCGGTCTCAACCTGGCCTCGATGGGCGGGTCGGATGCCTCAGGGCTGGACAGCCGGGTCGGTTTCCTCGTGGGTGGCTTTGCCAAATTCCAGATCGCGCCGAAAATCGCCATTCAGCCGGAGCTGATGTATACGCAGAAGGGCGCCAAGATGAGCGTTGATGACGGCAATGGTGGTACGGTCGACGCCCACATCAAGCCGAGTTACATCGAGCTGCCGGTGCTGGCGCGGATGGATCTCGCATCACAGCAGAGCGCCAAGGCGCGGCCGTTCCTGCTGCTCGGCCCGACGTTCGCGATCAAGGCCGGGTGCTCGATCTCGGCGTCGAGCGGCAGTCAGTCGGCGTCCGAGAGCTGCAGCGACATGTCCGAGGACGCGAAGTCCTTCGACATGGGTGCGCTGGTCGGTGGCGGGGTGGATCTCCGCGCCGGTGCGCACACGATGTCGGTGGGCGTCCGCTACGACTATGGGTTCACGAGCGTCTTCGATGGCTCGAACGTGAAGAACCGCGCGCTGTCGCTCGTCGTTGGATTCGGGTTCTAGTGGGTCACGCGGCTGCGCCGGGCTCTACTGCCGGCGCCGCCGTGACCGCTCTCCCGCCGGCGCGTCTCTTTACGGAGATGCCTGGCGGGGTTTGAGCGCCGGGTGACCGAGCGGTTTCCCCTCTACCGTCACCGTTGGCGAGGCACATGATGCATCTGTTCGCGCGGAACGCGTCCATTTCCACAGATCCTGACAGACGGTCGCGCCTGCTCGCGGTTGTCGTGCTGGTGCTGCTCGGGCCGCCGGCGGTGGCGGGTGCGCAAGCGGTGCCGGCCGATAGCGGCGTGGTGCAGTCGCCGGCCGCGGCAACGGCTCCAGCCGACACGGCAATGGCGCCAGCCGACAATACGGCGACGGGTCGCAACCATACCGTGCGCAAGGGAGACACGCTGTGGGATCTGGGCAGGACGTATCTCAATGACCCTTTCCAGTGGCCGCAGATCTATCGTCTGAACACCGCGATCGTCGAAAATCCGCACTGGATCTATCCGGGCGAGGTGCTCAAGCTGCCCGGTGATGTGCAGCTCGCCACGAACACGCGCGTCGTTGACCAGGAGGCGACAGCGCCTGGGGGACCAACGGTGTTCTCGGCAGCGCTCAATGCCCGCGGCGTGTACGCGCCGCGCTTCGGGCCGTCCGCGCTCGAGTATCAGCATTCCGCGGTGCGACCCGGTGAAATCTACGCAGCCCCGTGGGTGGATCGGATCGGCGGCCCGGAACAGCAGGGGCGGCTGCTCGCGCCCGCGGATCCGCCCGGCATTGCCGAGTTCTCGACGACGCGGCGACTCGGGCCTGAGACGCGCGCCTACATCACGCTGCCCAAGGGGATCGTGGCCGCGCCCGGCGATCGGTTCGTGACCGTTGCCATGGGACCGTCACTCTCGGACACCTCGCAGGTCGTGATTCCCACCGGCATTGTGGAAGTCGAGAAGACGGATAATGGCGGTGTCGCCACCACCGTGCGCATCGTGCAGCAGTTCGGTGAGGTGTTGCTCGATCAGGGGGTCGTCCCACTCGACCGGTTCGCGCTCGACATGGCGGCGCGCCCGCAGAACCTGTCGCTCGGGCTGGAGAGTCGCGTGATCTACGTGCCTGACGGAGCCGTTCTTCCTACCGTGCAGCACTACGTGGTGCTCGACGCGACCTCGACGGATGGGGTGAAGGCCGGGGATCAGTTCACGTTGTATCGCCCCAGTCGCAAGATGGACGTGCCGGGTCAGAGTGAACCCGTCGTCCTGCCCGAGGAGGAAATTGCGCTGGCGCAGGTCGTGAAGGTGACGGAGCGGGGCACCACGGCGCTGATCGTGAGTCAGCGTCAGGCGCGGATCAGGGTTGGTGTGATGGCGCGTCTGACCGGGCGCATGCCGTAGCAGGAACGCGGGTCGCGGTGGTGGAGTGCGTGCGCTGACGCGTCATGCCTCTCCTCGCGATACCGCGTCCCGCGCGCCCACCCTTTGCTGCGCGCGCCAGGCGCATGTCCGCCATGTGGGGCGGGCTACCGGAGAACGGGGTTGCGACGCGGCGGCATTCGTGTAATGCCGCCGTTGTCATGCGTGCCATGGTCAGAAGCGTGTGTCCCTGTGTCAGCCCGCTTCGACGCAGTAGATTAGGCGCAGCATGATTCTGATCGCGCATTTTGTTGCTGTGACTCTCTACCTCGCTGCCACCGGACTGGCCGCGATGCCATTCGCGCGCCCCATCCGCGCGCCGATCCGGGGTGTCGTGCTGCTGCTCACAGCGGCGATCGTGGCGCATCTGATCGGGCTCGGCGACTTCGTCCGGGTACACGGGCAGCCACCGCTCACCGGTCTGGGCCCCGCGCTCTCCTTTGCCGGTTTTCTCGTGGGTGTCACGCTCCTCCTGGTGGAGGTGCTCGCCCGTGAGGTGAGCCTGACACTCGTGGCCGCGCCCTTCGCGGCACTGCTCGCGGTCTGCGCCAACTTTGCCGGCATGGTGCCGCTGCGGGAGCCCACTGGTGTGCGGGGCCTCTGGCTCACGTCGCACATTGCACTCAGCTTTCTGGGCATGGCGGCGTTCGCGGCCGCGGCCGGCGCCGGGATGATGTACCTCGCGGAGCATCGCGAGCTCAAATCGCGACACTTCGGCGCGATCTTCCGCTTCTTTCCACCGCTCGACACGCTCGATCGCGTGAATCACATTGCCGTTGTCGCTGGGTGGCTGGCGCTCACGGTCGGCACAGGGCTCGCCGCCGCGTATTCGCTCGTCTATCGCGCGGGGCATGCCGAAAAGGTCGTGTGGGCACTGCTGGCATGGGCCGCCGTCACGACACTCACCGCCGGGCGCGTGGTGGCCGGATGGCGCGCGCGACGCGCGGCGCTGCTCACGAGCGTCTTGTTCACCGGCATTGTCGTGTTGTACATCGCGCTGCGGGTGTTCGACCGCCATGGTGGCCAGTTCCTGTGAGCGGATATCCGGTGCTCCTCGAGGGCGAGTACATTCGAGCGCTCGTGGTGGGAGGCGGCGCGGTGGCGGTGCGGAAGACGCGCGCGCTGCTGGCGGCCCATGCGCTGGTGCATGTCGTGGCGACGAACGCGAGCGACGCGATGCGCGCGCTGGCTGCGCAACAGGGATGCACGCTCGACGAGCGCGCGTACCGGACGGCGGATCTCGACGGCGCAACGCTCGCCATCGTGGCCACGAATGATCGCGAGCTGAACGCGGCGGTGGCTCAGGACGCTCACGCCCGGCGCATGCTGGTCAACGTCGCCGATGCACCGGGTGACGGGACATTCGTGACGCTGGCGGCGCACCGGTCCGGCGACGTGACGATCGCGGTTTCGGCGGGCGGCGTGCCGGGTGTCGCAGTCCGGTTGCGCGAGGCGATCGCCGCGCGCTTCGACGCACGCTACGCGGAGGCTGTCTACGCGCTCGGTGCGCTGCGCACGCGGTATCTTGCCGCGGGCGATCGCGAGGGATGGGAGCGCGCGCAGGAGGCGCTCATCACGGAGGGGTTCTGCGCCCGTGTCGAGTCGGGGCTACTGGTGGAGGACGTCGCGGCGTGGCATTGATCGCTGCCGGGTTGAGCCATCGCACGGCGCCCGTCGCCATCCGGGAGCGTGTCGCGATCGCGCCGCACGAGGCCGGCGCGTTTCTCGCACACGTGCTCGAGGAGACCGGCGCGCGCGAAGCCGCCGTGCTCTCCACGTGCAACCGCACCGAGATCTACCTGATGGAGGGCGAGCGGGATGGCGCCGCTGCGGTCTGGCGTGCGCTGAGCGCACGGCTGGGCTCGGATGTGACCGCGTACGGCTACGTCTGGCGCGACCGCGATGCAGTGCGGCATCTCTATCGTGTGGCCGCCGGGATGGATTCGATGATCCTGGGTGAGATGCAGATCCACGGTCAGGTGCGGGATGCGTGGGAGCTGTGCCGGCAGGCGTCCGGGCCGGCGCTCAACCGTCTGTTTCAAAGCGGTCTCCTGGTGGCGTCGCGCGTGCATCACGAGACGGCGCTCGGTCGTGGCGCCGCGTCGGTGAGCTCCGCCGCGGTGCAACTGGCCAAGAAGATCTTCGGATCGCTGCAGGGACGCCGTGCCATGGTGCTGGGCGCCGGCGAGATGGCTGACGTCGCGCTGGAATGTCTGGTGCATGAAGGCGTGCGCGCGGCGATCGTCGCGAACCGGACGTACGAGCGCGCGGCCGAACTTGCGGCGCGCCATGGCGCGCAGGCGCTGCACTACGAACAGTGCTGGGGCCGGCTCGCCGAGGTGGATCTGCTGCTCTGCTCGACCGCGGCGCCGCGTCCGATCGTGGCGCGAGAACAGGTGGAACCCGCGCTGCGCGTACGCGGCGATGCGCCGCTGTGCATCGTGGACATCGCCGTGCCGCGCGACGTCATGGTGGATGTCGGCACGCTGCACAACGTCTTTCTGTATGATCTGGACGACCTGCAAGCGGTTGTCTCCACGAATCTCGCGCGCCGGCGTGAAGAACTGCCTGCGGCCGAGGTGATTGTCGCGACCGAGGTGGAGCAGTACTGGCACTGGTTGGCGGGCCTCGCCGCGGTGCCGGTGCTGAAGTTGTTTCGTTCGCAGATGGAGCAGGTGCGAGAGGCCGAGCTTGCACACGCCATGCGGAAGCTCGGGCATCTCGCGCCCGACGACCAGCACGCCGTCGAACACTTTTCCCGGGCACTCATGAACAAGTTTCTCCACGACCCCAGCGTGCGTCTGCGCGCCGCGTCCGCCAACGGGCGCGGTCTCGCGATTGTGGACGCGCTCCGCTATCTGTTCGCGCTTGACGAGGCGGACGGACCTGGCGACGTCCCGCCGGCTGTCGCTCCTGAATCCGAGGAGCGCTGAGATGGCACGACGCGCACTCATCAGCGGCGGCGCCGGCTTCATCGGCTCGCACGTCGTTCGCGCCTTTCGTGCTTCCGGGTACGAGGTCAGCGTGCTGGACAATCTCTCCAGCGGAACACGGGACAATCTCCCGGATGGCGTCTGCCTGCATCACCTCGACATCTGCTCACCGGAGGCGGCGGCGGTCGTGCGGGAGGGTCGCTTCGACGTGCTGTGCCATCTCGCCGCACAGATCGATGTCCGAAAGAGCGTGGCGGATCCCGCCTTCGATTCGCGCGTGAATATTGGCGGCTCGCTCAACCTGCTCGAGGCGCTGCGGGCGTCCGGGGCGCCCACACGATTCATTTTTTCGTCGACCGGAGGGGCGGTGTACGGCGACCTGGTCGAGCCTCCGACGGAGGAGACGGCACCCAAGGATCCCCAGTCCCCCTACGGGACGGCGAAACTGAGTGTGGAGTATTACATGGGCTATTTCGCACGCGTCCACGGGCTGGATGTGGTGGCGCTGCGCTATGCGAACGTGTACGGACCGCGCCAGGATCCGCATGGCGAGGCCGGCGTCGTCGCCATCTTCTGCGATCGCATCATGAGCTGCGCTCCGCTCACGATATTCGGCGACGGTTCCCAGACGCGCGACTACGTGTATGCAGGCGATGTCGCGCGAGCCAACGTGCTCGCGGCACACGCTCAACTGCCGTCTCCCGCCGGTGTGGACAGTCGCGCGTTCAACATTGGCACGAGCGTGGAGACCGGTGTCGTGGAGCTCGCCTCACGGCTGCTGGCGGTGTCCGGCGGTCACTCCTCCCTCACGCATGCGCCGGCGCGCGCCGGAGAGCAGCGCCGGTCCGCTGTGGCCGCAGGCAAGGCAGAGCGCATGCTCGGCTGGAAGCCCGAGGTCTCGCTCGAGGCGGGACTCAAGGAGACGTACGACTGGTTCGTCGCGCATCGGCCGGCCGGGCGCGCGTGATGCTCGACATGACTCTCGTCGTCCAGCTCGGTGGCGCGGTTCCCACCTCGCCGCTGGACATGCTCACACAGTCCACGCTGGCCACGCGCATTGTGGTTGCGGTGCTCGCGGTCCTCTCGCTGATCAGTTGGGCAATCATGCTTGCCAAGTGGCGCGAACTGCGCAAGGTAGAGCGCGCGGGGCAGGCCTTCACGCGCGAGTTCGAGCGCGCGCACGCACTGGAGGCGGTGGCGGGGCTGGCGCGTCACAATCCCGCCAATCCGTTCACGCGCGTGCTCTCGCGCGCCATCAACTTCTTTGCCGAGATGAAGCCTGGCGCGCTGCACCAGGCGGCATCGCCGCTGAGCGGCTCACAGGTGGAAGCGCTGCGCCTCGTGCTCGATGCGGAAACGGCGGACGAGCGCAACCGGCTGGCCCGCTATCTCACGCCGCTCGCGACGATCGGTTCGGTAAGCCCGCTCATCGGACTCTTCGGCACGGTGCTCGGCATCATCGACGCGTTCGTCGGGATCGCGGTCAAGGGTTCTGGCAGTCTGACCGCCGTGGCGCCCGGGGTAGCGGAGGCCCTCATCGCAACGGCCGCCGCTCTTGCGGTGGCCATTCCCGCTGTCTTCGGATACAACATCTTCGCGAACCGGATCAACCGGCTGGAAAATGATCTGGAGAACTTCGGCACGGACATCATCGCCCTGATGGTTCGCGAGGGACGGATCTGAGATGGCGCGGCGCCGGGGACGCGGCTTCGCGCTGAACGCGGACATCAACGTCGTGAGTCTCATCGACGTCATGATGCTGCTCATGGTGATTTTCATGATCACGGCGCCGATGATGACAGGTGGGGTGGACATCGCGCTCCCGCGCGCGGAGGCGCGGCCGCTGGAAGCCAATGGTGGGCTCGTCGTGAGCATCGACCATGCCGGGCAGATCTTCATTGACCAGAACGCGTTCTCGTACGCGGAATTTCGCGCGAGCTTCAAGGCGCTGGCGGCGCAGCGCGGCCGCAACGGGATCTATCTGCGCGCCGACAAGGGCGTGCCGTACGGCACGGTCGTGCAGGTGCTCGCCGTGATGCGCGGGGCCGGGGTCGGGGATGTGGGGCTGGTGGCCGAGCCGGAGGACATCACGAAGTGACGCGCGCGAGCGATGTCCGCGGTGGAGGGCTGGGCGGTCCACTGGGTCTCTCGCTGCTGCTGCACGCCGGGGTAGTGGCGCTGCTCATCGGACTGCGGCCGCCAACGCCGCCGGCGCTGCCACCCATCTACCGGGTGAACATCGTCGCGGCGCCACCGGGTCCGCGCGCGGCCGGTGTAGTGACGCAGGCTCCGGCGCTCCGCCCTGAAGAGCCGGCGCCAGTGCCGAAGCGCGCGGAGCAAATTCCCAAGGCGATGCCACTGCCAGTGAAGAAGCCAGCCGAGAAGCGGGTCGCGCCGGCTACGCCCACACCGCCGGTTGCCACTCCCAAGCCCAAGCCGGGACAGGCAGTTCCCCAGGCGGCCGGCGGGCCGACGGGTGGCCAGGGAACCGATGTTGCCACGGTGCGAACCGAGGGTGTGGAGTTTCCCTTTCCCGGGTATCTCGATAACATCGTCCGGCAGATCGCGTTGCGATTCCATCCGCCGCGAAACACTCTCATCCGGGCCGAGGTCATGTTCCTGATTCGGCGCGACGGGTCCGTGGCCGATATCCACTTCGTGACACGCTCAGGCAACTTTCAATTCGATCTGGAAGCACAGGGCGCTATAGACCAGGCTGGCCAGGTCAAGGCCTTCGGGCCGCTGCCATCCGGCTTCACCGACGACGTACTTCCCGTCATCTTCAGCTTCGATCCCCGAGTCCTCAAGTAAATGAAGCGATTCACGTGTTTGACGCTTGCCGCCGTCGCACTCGCGGCCGTCGCGTCGCCGATGCGGGCACAACAGGATACGACACGCGGTGTGCGCATTGGGCTTTCCTACCAGCCTGGCGTGAAGCCGGGTGTCGTCGTGATGCCGGTGAGCGGGTCCTGGGGTGACAGTGTACAGGCCATGCTGCAGCGCGACCTCGATTTCGGGGATCGTGTGACCGTGATGAGCGGCGACGCGGTGAACGCGACCGCGACCGCGCAGGGGAGCGGCGGTGTGAACTTCGGCGTCTGGAGCACGCTCGGCGCCGCCGCGGTCGTGCAGGTGGCGCTCGCGCCCACGGGCGCACATGTCATTCTCTACGACATTGCGGCGCGGCGGGTCGCGCAGATGCGCGATTTCCCGCTTGGCGGCCGCTATGGCGATGCGCATTGGCGCCTGGACGTGCACGGCATGTCGGACGAGATCGAGCGCTGGATCACCGGTGTGCGCGGCATCGCGCGCACGCGCATCCTGTACGTTCGCGCCGGCCGTGTGTACGTTATAGACAGCGATGGCTATGGCGCGCACGCGGTGACGGAAGCCGGCACCGTGATGGGGCCTGCCTGGAGTCCAGATGGGCATACGATCGCGTACAGCAAGCTCGGCTCGAATGGGTGGAGCATCGAGATCCGCGATCTGGACAGCGATGCGGAGCACACGCTGTCGGCCACGCCGGGCGGATTGAACATGACGCCGGCATTCGCACCCGATGGGAAGTCCCTCGCCTATGGGCACGGCCTGGAGAACGGCACGGACATCTACGTCGCGAACGTCGCCGGCGGCCCGGCGCGCCGTGTGACGGTGGGGCGGGGGACCGACAACGTGTCACCGTCATTCAGCCCCGACGGATCACGGCTGGCCTTCACATCCGGACGCAACGGGCATCCCGAGGTGTACACCGCCGACATCGATGGATCGAACACCGAACTGCTCACCCCATTCAATTTCGGAGATCAGAATTACCGCTCGAATCCGGAGTGGTCGCCGGACGGTCTGACCATCGCGTTCCAGTCGCAACTGGCGGGACGATTCCAGATCATGACCATCACGCTCCGCGATCGCACGGTGAAGCAGCTGACGAACGACGGGATCAACGAGGATCCCTCCTGGGCACCGGATGGTCGCCATCTGGTGTTCACGTCGTCGCGCACCGGAGCCAAGCAGCTCTTCGTGCTCGACACCGAGTCGGGCCGCACCAGGCAGTTGACGCACGCCGATGGTGCCCGGCTCGCTGCGTGGTCGCGTTACCTCGCGCCCACGCCGTAGGCCACGGCCGCTGCCGGCCACCACGACTTCCATCACTTCGGAGAACGACATGACACGTACCATCCGCCTTGCTCCAATCGCGCTGCTCGCCGCTGCCGCCCTCGCGGCCTGCGGCAAGAAGGCTCCGCCGGCGCCGCCTCCCGCGCCCGTGGTGAACCAGGACAGCATCAACGCGGAGCAGGCCCGCCGTGACTCAATCGCGCGCGCCGAACAGGCGCGGCGGGATTCGCTCGCGAAAGCTCAGGCAGACGCTGACCGGCTGCGCCAGGCCCAGGCCGCGGCGCGCAAGGCGCTCACGGACGTGATCTATTTCGATTTTGACACCGACTCGCTCACCAATGCCTCGCGCGGCACGCTCGATGCCAAGATCGCTGCGCTGTCGGCCAATCCGGACGTGAAGCTGCGCGTCGCGGGGAATACGGATGATCGCGGGTCTGATGAATACAATCTGGCGCTCGGCCAGCGCCGTGCGGCGTCGGCCAAACGCTATCTCACGGACCACGGAATCACCGCGGACCGGATCGACGTCATCAGCTACGGCGAGGAGCGGCCCGTCGCGACGGGTGAGGATGAGGCCGCATGGTCGCAGAATCGCCGCGATGAGTTCGAGATCACGGCGGGCGGGGACAATCTCAAGGCCACTCCATGACAGGCATACTACGGCGTCTTGCTCCGGTCGCGCTGCTGGCGACCGGGGCATGCTTCGCCACCCGACAGGATGTGCAACTGTTGCAGACCCAGATGCAGGGCATGCGGTCGGACGCGGCGCGCTCGGACTCGGCACAGCGCGCGCAGCTCGCGCAGGTCATTCGGACGCTCGCCCGGATGAACGACTCCCTCGAGGTGATGCACGCGCACGTTGTGCGTATCCAGGGCGACATTCGCGGCGATCTGTACGGCATTGGCCAGCAGCTCATTCAGATCCAGGAGCTCACCGGTCAGAGCCAGCGGCGACTGCAGGAACTGCGCGCGTCGCTCGACCAGCGCAGCCAGGACATCGGGCAGCAGGTGGGGCCGGACTCCGGCGGCGCCGCATCACCGGGCGCGCCGCCCGCCACGGGTGCCTCAGCTACACCCGGCCCGAACCAGCTCTTCCAGCTCGCGCTCGACCAGTTGCGGCGCGGCAGTCCCGGCGCCGCGCAGACCGCGCTGCAGACGCTCCTCCAGCAGTATCCCACGGCGGATGTCGCCCCGGACGCCCAGTTCTATCTGGGCGAGGCGTACAAGGCACAGGGGAAGGCGCCGGCCGCCGATTCGGCCTACCTGGTCGTCATGCAGAAGTTCCCGACGTCACCGCGCGCCTCGACGGCCATGTACAAGCATGCGCTCTTCCTGGAACAGCAGGGTAATACGGTGGCCGCCCGTGCGGCGCTGAATGAGCTGATTCAGAAGTATCCGCGGTCCGACGAGGCCGCACTCGCGAAGGATCATCTGCGCACCATGAAGTAGGCGGCGCGCCGAGCAGCAACCGAAGGGATCAGTCATGGCGGAACTCGATCGGAACGAGATGCCGTTCCTCGATCATCTCGAGGAACTCCGCTGGCGCATCATCTGGTCCCTGGCGGCTCTGGTCGTGGCGGTGGCCGTCGCATTCCTGCTGCTCATGAAGATGGATGTCATCGGGCTGCTCGAGCGCCCGATCGAACCCTTCCTGAATGGGCGCAAACTGGTCTACACGCATCCGGGCGATCCCTTCTCGATCGTGCTGAATGCCTCCGTGATCCTTGGCATCGTCATCGCGTTGCCGGTCATTCTGTACCAGCTCTGGGCATTCGTGTCGCCAGCGCTGTACCGCAACGAGAAGAAGGTGGTGATTCCGCTCTTCTTCTTCGCGACAGTGCTGTTCCTGTCGGGCGTGAGCCTCGCGTACTTCGTCGTGCTTCCGCTGGCGGTGCAATGGCTGCTGAGTTTTCAGACGCAGGCCCTGGAGCCCATGATCACGGCCAACGATTATTTCAGCTTCGCCACGAGCATGGCGTTGGCCTTCGGACTCTGCTTCGAGCTGCCCATTGTCATCCTTGCGCTCGCGGCGCTGGGCCTGGTCACGCCGCAACTGCTCAACAAGTACCGGCGTCACGCGATCGTGGTCTGTGTCATCATCGGCGCGTTCCTCACGCCGGGCGATCTGGTGTGGACGACCATCGCGATGTCGGTGCCGCTGTATCTGCTCTATGAGCTGAGCGTGGGACTGACGTATCTGGTCGCGCGCCGCCGCGCGCGTCGTGCGGCGCGTCGTGCGGCGGAATCGGCGCCACCGGGCGACGGGCGAGAGGTCACGGCGTGACCACGCGCGGGCTCGTGCTCGCGGCGCTGTTCGTTCCCGGCCTGGCGCTGGCGCAGAATCCCACGAACCCGCAGGCGCAACCGCCCATCATCCCGGATTCGATCGCCCATCCGCGTCCCAATGTCCGCCGCGACACGACGCGTACGGACACGACGAAGAAGGAGCTCGTGACATGGGCCGAGCCGGATTCCATGATGAACCTGCTCCTGAACCGGCCCGGCTTCAGCGTCACGCGCTACCAGGGGCAACAGGCGACGTTCGACGCCACGCATCGCTCGCTGCAACTGTCGGGCAAGTCCGCCGTGCAACGCGACCAGACCATTCTCGTGGCGGACAGCATCTTCTACAACGATTCGGCGAAGACCATGCGCGCGGCCGCCGCGCCCGGCGACACGATCGTGCTGCGCGATCCCGCGCAGGGGTCGGCTGACGTCATTGCCCTGGGCAGCATGGCGTACGACCTCGTGCATCATCGCGGGATCGTGACCCAGGTCAGTACCTCCACCAGTCAGACCGGGCAGACCTGGTATCTGCACGGTGGCGTGGGGGCATTCCAGGGCGACACGAGCGCGCAGGGCGCCAATACGCAGTACGCGGAGGACGCGTCGATCACGAGCTGCGACCTTCCCAACCCGCACTATCACTTCCAGGCGAAGGAGATCAAGGTCATCTCGAAGCACATCATGGTTGCACGGCCCGCGGTACTCTATATCGCCGACATTCCCGTGATGTGGCTGCCGTTCATCTTCCAGGACATGCGCTCCGGCCGTAGGAGCGGGATCATTCCGCCGCGGTTCGGCCTCAGTGACATCGTGCGCTCGTCGCCGAACTTCCATCGCGAGCTGGATAACCTGGGGTACTATTTCAACCTGGGCAATTACATGGACGCTACGGTGTCGCTGGATTGGCGCAGCGGGACCGGTGCCGCCCAGGGTGACGTGGGCTGGACACGCTACAACGGCGAATGGCGCTATCGCTGGCTCGATCGCTTCATGACGGGCGGCGTGCGTGCCTCCTATTCCACGTTCAGCAGCGGCGAGCGCAGCCTTGGTCTGTCGTGGAGCCACCAGCAGCAATTCTCCCAGACGAGCACGCTCAACGCCAACATCAACTACTCCAGCAACACCACCGCCATCCGCCAGCAGGCATACACGGTGGCGCAGGCGCTCGCCAGCATCGCATCGGCCGTGAATTATCAGCAGCAAATGGGACCACTGAGCTTCAGCCTGGGCGGTACCCGCACGCAGCACACGGGTCGCGATGAGGTCGATCAGAGCTTCCCGAACTTCAGCATGACCAGCAAGCCGCTCAACGTGACGCCCTGGCTGCTCTGGACCCCGCAGTTGTCCGTGAACAATACGCAGAATCTGCACATGGACGGCGCACCGTTCCGCTTCGTGCCCGTGGATACCGGACCGGGCTTCGACAGCGTGCAGGTGAACGCCAATCAGCGCAACAGCACACTCAGCTTTCAGACGCCACTGCGCATTCTCGGGTTCAACTGGCAGAACAGTTTCACGATCAACGATCGCGAGAACGACTTCCCGCAGACGTTCGATATCCGCGACTTCGATACGGGAGCGTTGCTCGGGCATCGCGTGTACGCGAAGTCGTATCTCACCGCGGTGGACTGGCAGACCGGAATCAGCCTGCCCGCGCTGCTGCAGAGTTCTCTCAAGATCAGCCCGTTCATCTCGATCGTGAACGCGGATCCGACCGGTCCCTTCTGGGTGCGCAGCCAATTGAGCGGCGGCCAGTTCGTGCACCAGTCCAAGACGCTCCAGTACGGCGTAAGCGCCTCGCCGACGCTGTTTGGATTCTTCCCCGGATTCGGGCCGTTCACCCGCATTCGGCACTCGATCGAGCCGCAGATCTCCTTTGGTTATTCGCCGGCGGCCAAGGTGAGCGATGAGTTTCTCAAGGCCCAGAACCGGACGCGCTCGGGGTATCTGGGCGGCATCTCGCGCAGCACGATCTCGCTGACGCTCAACCAGACGATCGAAGGAAAGCTGAAGAGCAAGAGTGACACGAACCCCAACGCGGGCGAGAAGATCAAGCTGCTGTCGCTCGCCTTCAGTCCCCTCACGTACGATTTCGAGCGGGCGAAGCAGACGCACGGCACTGGACTCACCTCCACTTCGTTCAGCTATCGCGTGGCCTCGGACCTGTTGCCGGGATTCGACCTGAGTGTGGACTATTCGCTCTATCAGGGTGACGTGCAGAGCGACACGGCCAGGTTCAAGCCCTTTCGGACCGGCATCACCGCCTCATTCACGCTCGGCAAGAAGAACAACCCGTTCACCACGATCGCACGCATCTTTGGCGGTGCGCCCGAATCCACGACCGTCGCACCCAATCCGTCGGCGCAGTACGGCGAAGGCATCTACCAGCAGCCCAACATCGCCGGCCCGGGCGGTGCGGCCTATCCCTATCCGACCGGCATTCCCACCGGCGCGGGCTGGAACACCACGGTCAGCTTTTCCGCCCAGCGGAGCAGGCCGGTGATCGGCGCTCGCATCTTCGACCCGCGCACGGTGTGCCAGCCCTATCTTGACGATGCGATTCGCTACCAGGCGTGTGTGAACGCCCAGTCGCCCGTGGACACGCTGCAGCAGACGATCGCGGGCGGCCAGAGCTTCATCACGCCGGCGCAGGCGACGCTGCGCGCAAGTACATCGCTTTCGCTCACGCCGAACTGGGCGATGTCCTGGACGACGGGTTACGATTTCGAACGCCACGAATTCTCCGACCAGAACGTGTCGCTCCAGCGTGACATGCATGACTGGCGTGCGCTCTTCGGCTTCACACGCGCGCCCAACGGCAACTTCGCGTTCAACTTCTTCATCGCCCTCAAGGCCGAACCCGATCTGAAGTTCGACTACAACCGGAGTACGGCGCGCCCCGTCACGAGCGCGCCGTGAGGCGAAGTGTCGCGTCACGGGGCGGGTTTGTGTCCACGAAGGGTGACATTAAATCCGGATCACCATCTCCAAGTTGTTGATTGAGTGGAAATTATGGCTGGGCACCTCACGGCGTGCGTCATGCCTGAATTGTCTGGCGTCCCCAGCAAATGGAGCCTCGGCATGCGTCGCGCCGCAGTGATCGCCGGACTGGCAGCCGCTCTGGCTGCTTGTTCCAACGACAACAACGTCATCACCGGGCCGAACAATCTCACCCCGCCCGCCAATCTGACCTACCAGCTCGAGCCGAGCGGCGATCCCACGACGCCAGAGGGGATTCTGCTGCGGTGGGATCCCACGACAGACAACCGCGTCTCGAATTACGTGGTGTATTCGAGGTCGAGCAGCAATGCGGCATGGGTCAATCGCGCAGCCACCACCTCGGCCTCGTTCGAGGATCGCGGCACACCGGATTTGCAGTACGAGGTCACGGCGCAGGCCGGCGATGGCAGTGAGAGCCTGCCGTCGAACGTGGTGACCGTGGATGCTTCGAACCAGCTCAATCCGCCATCGCAGCTGGTGTCGTTTGCGCTCAACCGGGCGGTCCAGCTCTCGTGGTCAACGGACGCCAGACTCGCCGCGCCATCGCTCTTTGCGTACTACCGCGTGTACTCCACCGATTACGACCTCGACAACAATGTGTGCTCCGCGAACTGGGTACTCGAAGGGACGACCGTCTCGGAAGACTTCATCGTGTCGGGCATTCCGAACGGCGTGCCGCGCTGCTTCACGGTAAGTACGATCAGCGTTGATGGTCATGAGAGCGATTGGGCCACCCCAGTGGCGGCGACGCCTCGCGTGGATGCGCAAAATCAGCTCGTGTACGACGCGCAGGACCAAGCCGACAGCAGCGGCTTCGCGTTCCTGCTGGCATCGAGCGGACAGTTTGGCGTCGTCCTGCCCGGGAGCCGCACGAACATCGACTTCCGCATCGACCGGCATTCCGACGGGTCGATGTGGATGACGCCAGTGCGTACCGGCTCGGTCGTCACGCAGTTCGGCGATCAGCCCATCGCGGATCTGACGGCCATTGGTCTCGCACCGCTCGCAGGTTTCTCGTCATCGGCGATCCAGGCGCGGGCCGGCTATGGCTACGTCTTCCAGACGACGCAGGCGGATGGACTTCACTTCGCCGGAATGCGAGTGGCGTTCGTGGGTCCGACGTACGTGATTTTCGACTGGTCGTATCAGACGGATCCGGGGAATCCGATGCTGCGGCGCGTGCGGTAACGGTGCCAGTTGGCGATGGCTGGCGTACGGCCGGCCATCGCCAACTGGCACCAGCGGACCGCGAGCCCTTACATTGCCTCGCATGACTCGCGAGGTGTTGCTCGATGGTGCATCACTTACCATCGCGGATGTGTACCGGGTGGCGGTGGAGCGGGACCACGTAGCGCTTGAAGCGGCGGCCCGATCCCGCCTGGCGGCCGCGCGGCGCACCGTGGACGCGGTGCTGCTGAGGGCCGAGCCGGTCTACGGAGTCACCACCGGTTTCGGCAAGCTCTCGGAAGTGGCCATTCCGCCGGACCGGCTTGCCGAACTGCAGGTCAATCTCGTGCGCAGCCACGCCGTGGGTGTCGGCCCGCATCTCCCCGAACGTGAGGTACGGGCGATGATGCTGCTGCGCGCCAATGTCATCGCCAAGGGTTTCTCGGGCGCGCGAGCGGATCTCGTCGATCTGCTGGCGGGCATGCTCAACGCGGGACTCTACCCGCCAGTGCCGGAGCAGGGGAGTGTCGGGGCGAGTGGCGATCTCGCCCCGCTCGCACATCTGGCGCTCAGTCTGATCGGCGAAGGCGTGCTGCGGCACGACGGCACCGAGGGGCCCGCGTGTGACCTGCTGCGTTCGGCGCGTCTCGAGCCGGTGGTGCTGCAGCCCAAGGAAGGGATCACGCTGATCAACGGCACCCAGGCGCACACGGCCGTGGCCGCACTCGCCTGTCATGATGCACAACGCCTCTGGCTCGTCGCGCACGTGGCCGGGGCCATGTCACTCGAAGGTCTCCTGGGGACGCCAGCCGCTTTTGACGCGCGCATCCAGGAGGCGCGTGGCCAGGTCGGACAGCAGGAGTCCGCCGCGTTGCTGCGGCTGCTGCTCGACGACAGCGAGATCCGGGAATCGCATCGTCACGGCGATCCGCGTGTGCAGGATGCGTACGCGCTGCGGTGCATGCCCCAGGTGCACGGTCCGGTGCGCGACGCGCTGCGCTTTGCCGAAGGCCTCGTATCGCGCGAGCTCAATGCGGCCACGGACAATCCGCTGGTGTTCAGCAACGGTGACATCGTGAGCGGTGGCAACTTCCACGGACAGGCGGTCGCGATGGCGCTCGATGTCATGGCGATTGTGCTGACCAATCTTGCGACCATGTCCGAGCGGCGGATTGACCGCCTCGTGCACCCGGATCTGAACCAGGGGTTGCCGCCGTTTCTCTCGCCGGACGCCGGGGTTAACTCGGGATTCATGATGGCGCAGGTGACGGCAGCGTCGCTGGCGAGCGAGTGCAAGCTGCTCGCGCATCCCGCCAGTGTGGATACCATTCCCACGGACGGCAACAAGGAGGACGTCGTGCCGATGGCCATGGGTGCGGCGTGGAAGCTGCGCCGCATCGTGGAGAATGTGCGCAACGTGCTTGCCATCGAAACGATGTGCGGCGCGCAGGCCGTCGAGTACCGCGCGCCGCTGCGTCCGGCTCGGCGCGTGTCGGATGCCGTGCGGGTGGTTCGCCGTCACGTCGCGCCGCTGGGGCGCGATCGCGTGCTGCATGGCGACATCGCGGCACTCTCCACCGCCATTCGATGCGGCGAGTTTGACTCCATTCTTCCGGAGGCGCTTCCATGAGCGGGCGTGAAACGGCGATTCCGGACGCGGAGACCGAGCTGCTGCCGCATCGCAAGGTGCGTGCGCCGCGCGGCACCGCGATCACGTGCAAGGGGTGGCCACAGGAGGCGGCGCTCCGCATGCTGATGAACAATCTCGACCCCGACGTGGCCGAGCGACCCGAGGATCTGGTGGTGTACGGCGGGACCGGCAAGGCGGCGCGCGACTGGCCGAGTTTCGAAGCCATTGTCGCAGCGCTGCGGCGCCTGGAGAATGACGAAACGCTGCTCATCCAGAGCGGCCGCCCGGTGGCGGTGTTTCGCACGCACGCGAGCGCCCCGCGCGTTCTCATCGCCAATGCGAACCTGGTGGGGCGCTGGGCTACCTGGGACGTCTTTCGCGAGCTCGAGCGAAAGGGACTCACGATGTACGGGCAGATGACGGCGGGCTCGTGGATCTACATTGGCTCGCAGGGGATCCTGCAGGGAACCTACGAGACGTTTGCCGCGGTTGCCCGTGAACACTTCGGCGGATCGCTCGCGGGCCGCTTCGTGCTGAGCGCCGGACTGGGCGGCATGGGTGGAGCACAGCCGCTCGCGGCCACGATGAACGACGCCGTGTTTCTCGGCGTCGAGGTGGATCCCGAGCGCATCGCGAAGCGCGTCGCCTCCGGCTACTGCGACCGTATGGCCGAGGGGCTGGACGATGCGCTCGCCTGGATCCACGAGGCGCGGGCGCTGCGGCAGCCCCTCTCCGTCGGGCTCGTGGGCAATGCCGCCGACGTGCTTCCCGAGCTGGTGCGCCGCGGCGTCACCCCCGATGTCGTCACCGATCAGACGAGCGCGCATGACACATTGAATGGCTATGTCCCCAATGGGCTCTCCCTGCAGGAGGCGGCCGCGCTGCGCACGCAGGATCCGCGTGAGTACGTGGCCCGCGCCACGGCCGCCATCGTGGAGCATGTGCGCGCCATGCTGGCGCTGCGTGCGCGCGGCGCAGTCACCTTCGACTACGGCAACAACATTCGCACCGTGGCGCACGATGCGGGACTCCAGCATGCATTCGATTTCCCCGGCTTCGTGCCCGCCTACATTCGTCCGTTGTTCTGCGCGGGCAAGGGGCCGTTCCGCTGGGTGGCACTCTCGGGTGATCCGCGGGACCTCTATCGGACGGACGATCTCGTGCTGGAGCTCTTTCCGGACGACGAGGCGCTGCGACGCTGGATCATGCTCGCGCGCGAGAAGGTACACTTCCAGGGGCTGCCCGCGCGCATCTGCTGGCTGGGGCAGGGCGAGCGCGCCCGCTTTGGTGTGGCGCTCAACGATCTCGTCGCGCGCGGCGAACTGTCGGCGCCCATCGTGATCGGCCGGGATCATCTGGACACGGGCAGTGTCGCGTCGCCCTTCCGCGAAACGGAGGCGATGGCCGATGGCAGCGACGCCATCGCCGACTGGCCGATTCTCAACGCGATGCTGAACGTGGCGAGCGGCGCGAGCTGGGTCTCATTTCATCATGGTGGCGGCGTGGGCATTGGCAACTCGCTGCACGCAGGCCAGGTGATCGTTGCCGATGGCACGCCCGAGATGCGCCTGCGGCTGGAGCGCGTGCTCACGAATGATCCGGGCATCGGGGTCGCGCGGCACGCGGATGCGGGCTATGACGCCGCGCTGGCCACGGCCGCGGCGCACGGCATCATACTCCCGATGCACCCGGTCGCGCCCGGGCACGCGTGACGGGGGCACCGTGCTGAGCGCACGCTTCGCTCCGTGGCACGTGCCGCTGTTCGCGGCCAAGTATGCCTGGCTGCACCTGCGCCGCCATCCCATTCTCGTGCACTTCGAAGTGACGATGCGCTGCAACGCTGCCTGTGACTTCTGCGACTACTGGAAGACCGACCGGTCCGCGCGGAGCGCCGAGGTGGAGCGCTTTGCCGACGCGGCGCGGTTCTTCAATCCGATCATGATTACCTTCACGGGCGGCGAGCCCCTCCTGCGGCGCGACCTCGAAGACCTCGTGGCCGGCGTCGCCCGGGCCGTACGGTTGCGCTACATCACCGTGATCACGCACGGCGGGATGCTCACACCGGAGCGCGCGCGATCGCTCTGGGATGCGGGGATCAACCAGTTCAACATCTCGCTGGACTTCCTGGATGCGCGGCACGATGCCGCCCGCGGTATTCCCGGACTCTCCGCGCGCATTCTCGAACGCATTCCAGCCATGCAGGCGCTTGGCATCGACAGCATTCGTTTCAATACGGTCATCAAGCGCGACAATCTCGATGACCTTATCCCGATCGTGCGCCGCGCGCGCGAGATGAACGTCGGCGTCTCCTTCAGCATGTACACCGATTTCAAGAACGGGAACCTGACGCATCGCATCACCCGGGACCAGCTGGAGCAGCTCGATGCGGTGATCGCCGAGTTGCTGGTGTTCAAGAAGCGGCACCGCGGTGTCATCGTGAACTCGGACCACTACCTGCGCGGCATCCCCCGATTTGCTCGCGGCCTCATGCGGGAGCCCTGTCGCTCGGGCGTGCGGACCATTCACGTGAATCCCATGGGGGAAGTGCGCCGCTGTCCGGACTTCCCGAACGATTTTCACTGGACGCGCTTCCAGCCGTACGCGCCGATCGATTGCAATGCCTGCTTCTACGCCTGCCGCGGCGAGGCGCAGGCGCCGCTCACGATTTCGCGCATTCGGGACATCATGGCGTGAGTGAGGCAGACCTGCTGTTCGTCAACGCGGCACAGGTCGTGACGTGCGCCGGCCCGGCGCGCGCGCGCCGCGGCAGCGAGATGCGCGACGCCGGCATTCAGCGCGGCGCCGCGGTGGCGGTACACGCGGGTCTCGTGCTTGCCGTGGATGCGCGCGACATCCTGGAGCGCCGCTACCCGGACACGCCACGCGTGGATTGCGCCGGCGGCGTGCTCACGCCGGGACTCGTGGACTCCCACACCCACGCCGTCTTTGGCCGCGCACGATACGACGAGCAGGAGCTGCGCGCCACCGGCGTACCCTATATGGAGATCGCGAGGCGTGGTGGAGGCATTCACGCCTCCGTGCGCGATCTGCGCACGCGGGGGGAGGATGAGCTCGTGCAATTGGCGCGGCGCCGGCTCCTGCGCATCGCCTCGTACGGCACGACCACCGTGGAGGTGAAATCCGGATACGGCCTCACCGTCGCGGATGAGCTGAAGATGCTGCGGGTGATCGCGCGGCTCGGGCGCGAGCTGCCGCTCCGCATCGTCCCCACCTGGCTCGGGGCGCACGAAATTCCCGTCGAATTCCGGACGACGCCGGGCGCTCGCGAGTCGTACATCGCCCTGCTCATTGATGTCATGCTGCCCGTCATTGCGCGCGATGGGCTGGCACGATTCACGGATGTCTTCTGCGAGCCCGGCGTGTTCACCGTCAGCGAAACGCGCCGCATCCTGAACGCCGCGCGAACCGCGGGGCTCTCGCTCAAGCTGCACGCTGATGAGCTCGAACCCTCCGGCGGGGCGCAGCTCGCCGCCGAACTGGGCGCGACCTCGGCGGATCATCTCGCCGCCATCTCGGAGCCGGGCATTCGCGCCCTGGCGGCGTCGGGCACGGTGGCGACGCTGCTGCCCGGCACGATGCTGTTCCTGGGCAAGGGGCAGCAGGCGCCCGCGCGGGCGCTGCTCGATGCCGGTGCCGCGATCGCACTGGCGTCCGACTTCAACCCCGGAACGTCTCCCACGGTCAATTTCCCGCTCATTCTGACGCTCGGCGTAAGCGAGCTGCATTTGTGCGTGGCCGAAGCCCTGCTGGCGGCCACGGTCAATGGCGCAGCGGCGCTGGGTCTGGCGCGGAGTGTCGGCCAGATCGCGCCGGGGTTCGCGGCGGACCTCGCCCTGTTCGAGATCGAGGACGCGCGGGAGTTGCCTTATTGGTATGGCGACCGTCGATGCATGGGGACATGGGTGTCCGGCAAACCTTGTCACCCGTATGACTTACCGGTATCTTAGTCCACTCTCGCCGCATCTCGTGCGCTGCCGCGACGTCCCGCTTAAGGAGCTCTCCACGCGCTGATGTCCAACGTCGCAAAGCTCAAGAAGCGAGCGCTCGAATACGAACAGAGGAAGCAGTTCGACAAGGCGCTCGAAACCTACATGCAGCTTCTGTCGCAGCTGGATGACCACGTGGAAGAGGCCGATGTGGCGCTCTTCAACCGCGTGGGAGACCTGCTGCTGCGCAATGGCGACGTGAGCGCGGCCGTCGATCATTACGAGCGCGCGGTAGACCTCTATGCCGAAGGCGGCTTCTTCAACAACGCCATCGCTCTCTGCAACAAGATTCTGCGGAATGCGCCAGGCCGGGATTCGATCTACTACAAGCTCGGGAAGATCAGTGCGCGGAAGGGCTTCATCAGCGACGCCAAGCAGAATTTCCTGGAGTACGCTGATCGCATGCAGCGCCTGGGCAATCTCGAACAGGCCTTCAGCGCGCTGAAGGAGTTCGCGGATCTCTGTCCGGATCAGGAAGACATCAGGCTCATGCTCGCCGATCAACTGGCGCGCAAGGATCGCCGCGAGGAGGCCATCGAGCAACTGCAGCATCTCTACGAGAAGTTCCAGGCCGAAGGACGCACGCGCGAGGCACGGGCGACGGTGGATCGCATGAACGCGATCGAGCCAGGATTCACGCCCGCGCCGGCAACGGAGCGAGCCGTTTCGAAGCCGCGTGAGCTGATCTTTCTCGAAGTGGACTATGACGCTCCCGCGGGAGGGGCAGCTCGCCGGACCTCCGCCGCATCATCCGCGAGCAAGCCAGCGGTGCCAGTGCCGGCACAGCCGCCGGCACCGGCCACCGCCGAACTCTCCTTCATTGAAGGTGCGCCCTTCATCGATGTTCCGCGACGCACGGACGCTGGTGCGCCGCCTGCGGCGCCTGCGGCTGCAGCGCCTGTCGATGCCCCGCCTGACGACGCGCGGGTCGAAGGGCTCGTGCACGGCGCTGAGCTCGCCGCGTCCGCCGAGGAGAACGAATCAGCGCTGGTCAGTCATCTCGATCTCGGCTTCATCACCGGATTCGAGACCACACGCAACGAGGAGACGCCGACATCGGCTGCGGACATCGCGGCGGACATCGAACCGCTGTCGGACATCGAGCCAACGAGCCTCAATGCGCTCAGCGGTGAAGGGGACCTCCTGGAATTCGAACTGCAGGACGATCCCGGCGCTGCGCTGATGGCAGAGTCACAGCCCGGGGTTCGGGAGGATGAAGACATTCATCTCCTGCCGCCGCCGGTCGAGTCTCCTGACGAGTTCGCGGTCGCGATGCCTCGGGCGGAACACACGCACGAACTGGAGGCGCTGCCGGATCCGGGCAGCGATGCCCCGCCAGCCGCTCTGGAGCCGCCACTCGGCGACGAACCGCTGCCCGAGGTGATGGCCGAGTCGGAGGAACAAGGGGATGATGCGCCCCGGCTTGACGCTCCTCCTGTGCCAATGGTCGAGCGACTGCGTTCCGAGATCGAGCGGATGCCGGACAACTGGGATCTGCACCGCCTCTTTGGCGAGGCACTGCTCGAGCATGGCGATCGTGAAGGCGGCCTCGCACAGTTCGAGGTCGCGCTCCTCGGTTATGAGCGAGACGGGGACCTGCGGGCCGCAAGCGGCATTGCCGAAGAACTCGTTCGTGTCCAGCCCAATTCGGTGCGCTTCCATCAGAAGCGTGTCGAGTACGCCGTGCGCGCCAATGAACGCCCGCGACTTGTGGATGCCTATCTCGCGCTGGCGGATTGTCTGCTGCGCGATGGCGAGGTGGACAAGTCGCGCGCCGTGTACCACCGCGTACTGGAACTCGCGCCGAATGACGTTCGCGCCCGGTCGGCGCTCCGCTCGGTGGGCACGGGTGATACGCCCGTGCCCGCGGCGCCCCGCATGAGTGCACCCACCGGCGTACCGCGCCGCGATACGCCGCGCGCGCCCGCGTCGGCGGCCCCTCGCGCCGCGGCGAGCACCCCGCCAGCGGAAGTACCCGCCAGTGGCTACGTGAATCTCTCGGACTGGCTCCGCGAGGACGAGCCGGAGCGCAACACTCGCATGGTCGCCGACGTGAACGAGCCGCGCGATCAGGAGCAGGCGGACTTCGCGGAAATGCTCGAGATGTTCAAGCGCGGTGTCGCACGCAACGTGGACGAATCGGATTTCGAGAGTCATTACGACCTGGGCATCGCGTACAAGGAGATGGGATTGCTCGACGAGGCGATCGCCGAGTTCCAGAAGGCGCTGCGCGGCAATGAGCAGCGCGTCCGGACGTACGAAGCGCTGGGCCAGTGCTTCGCCGAGAAGGGGCAGCATCAGATTGCGCTCACGCTGCTTGCGCGGGCGCTCAATGACCGAACCGCTTCGGATGACACGCTTGTCGGGGTGTTGTATCTGCTGGGCACCGCGTCGGAAGCGCTCGGCCGGTGGCCCGACGCGCAGCGATTCTACGAGCGCGTGTTCGCCGTGGATATCCAGTTCCGCGATGTCGCAGAACGTCTGGCCGCCATCGAGCGGCACCCGCGATGAATGCCATGGTGCATGCCCGCTCGCCGCTGACGCCGTCGCTGGGCGACATCCAGGCGCCCGTGGCGGATGCGCTGACTCGTGTCGCGGACGAGCTGCACCGCGTCGTGGTTGCGGATCTGCCGCTGATCGACGAGGTGAACAGCCACTTGCTGCTCATGAAGGGCAAGATGTTCCGCCCGACGCTCGCCCTGCTGTCGAGCGCGGTGACTGGCCGATCTGAGCCTCGTATCACGACGCTGGCCGCGGTGGTGGAACTGGTGCACCTGGCGACACTGGTGCACGACGATTCGGTGGATCATTCCACGTTGCGGCGCGGCATGCCGACCATCAACTCGTTGTTCACACACCAGATCTCGGTGATCATGGGAGATTTTCTCTATTCCCGGGCGATGGTGGAGCTGGTCCGAACCGGTGACATCGAGGTCCTCCGCATCCTGGCCGATGCCACGAATGCCATGACCGTTGGCGAGATGCGCCAGCTCACCGCACTGGATGCGCTGCGCTTTTCGGAGCGCGACTACGAAGCGCTCATTCACGCCAAGACGGCATCGCTGGTTTCCGCGGCATGCGAGATCGGTGCCCACGTCGGAGCACCGGAGTATCGCGACCAGCTGACGCGCTACGGCGAGCAGCTCGGCATGGCGTTCCAGGTTGCGGATGACCTGCTCGACTACACGGCGGACACGGCTGACACCGGCAAGCCCACCGGACTCGACCTGCGCGAGCACAAGGTGACGCTGCCGCTCATCGCCGCGCTGCGGACCATGGGCCCGGCGGCGCGCCGGGAAGTGGACGCCCTGTTTGACAATTCCGAGCCGGATGATGCGGAGATCGAGACTGTGGTCGGCATCGTCGCGGAGGAAGGAGGGCTGGAGTATGCGCGCCGCAGGGAAGAGGAGTACGCCGCCGCCGCGGGGGCGGCACTGGCCGGCCTGCCCGAGTCTCCCGTGCTCGGGGCGCTGCTGGATGCCATTTCATACGTCATGGGGCGGAGACAGTAATGGCGAAGGGCTCGTCCAAGCACCGGCCGGGTTTCCATGCGCTCGTGCTGACCATTGGATTCATCGTGGGTGGCGTGATGGCGGAGGCCAGTCGCCGCTTTCTTCCGGCTGGTGCCGTCAAGGAATTCCTCACCTCGGGCGTGACACCGACGTTCGGCCCGCTATCCATTGATCTGGTTATCGTTAAATTTGCATTGGGGCCGGTTGCACTCGATGTGTCAATTCTGAGCCTGCTTGGTGTGCTCGTGGCATACCTCATCGCGAGATCGCTGTTCTAGCGGTCTTGCACCTTCAGGAGGCGGCTGTATGGGATTCGGCAATCTGGGATTCGGTGAGATCCTCATCATTCTCATCGTGGTCCTGCTCCTCTTCGGCGCCAAGCGCATTCCGGAGATTGCCGGTTCGTTTGGCAAGGGAATTCGCGAGTTCAAGAAGAGCGTGAACGAGGTGCAGAGCTCCGTTCAGGCGGACGTTGCCCCTCCGCGCGATGATCGCGATCGCCTGCGCCAGGCAGATGCGCAGCCGGAGACGAGCGAGTCAGGCAAGGAGCCCAAGCGGCTCATTCAGTAGCGACGGTCCGGGCCGCCTGATCGCGGCGCGGCATGGCTATCAGAAAGGGGGAGTGGCTGCCGCGCCGCTCCCCCTTCTGCTCTGTCCCGTGCTTGCGAGGCGAATCTATGCTCCTGCCCGACTCGCCCGCTCGATATCCTTGCGATGATCCACAACGTCTGCGCTCTGCCGGAGACTCGCGAGAAATTCCTGCACACGCTGGCGGCGCAGTGCCTGTGTCACCTGATCGCGCTGGGTCTTCTTCTGCGCCTGCCAGGCTGCCTTGTCGGCCTGAATGCGACGGTCCACGTGCAGCACGAACACACCGTCATCGGTCTTTACTGGCTCGCTGACCGAACCCACCGGCAGGCCGAATGCCGCGCCCACCGCTTCGGTCGCCTGCCCCAGTCCGGCCACTGGCGTTGCCCGGGTGAACATGCCCGTCGTCTGCACCGTCGCGCCGGCGTCGTGGGCCGCCTCCGCCAGCGTCTTGCCGCCAGCGACGGCGGCGGACAGTTGCCGCGCCTTCGGGATCAACAGGTCCAGCTTCTTGTCGCGCATGATCTGCTGGCGAATCTGGTCACGCAGCAGACCGACCGTGGGCTTGCCGCCTGGCTGAATGGAGTCCAGCCGGGCCAGATAGTACGCGCCGGGCGAGTCAATGAGATCGCTGGTCTCGCCGACCTTCGCGGTAAACGCCCACGCGCTCACGCTGGGCACATTCCGTCCATCCCAGACCAGGGGTTGTCCTTCCGTCACGTTGACCTTGCTCACTTCGAGACCCACGGCCTTCGCGACACGGGTGAAGAGTGCTGGATTGTCCGTTGCGTCCGCCGCCTTGGCCAACGAGTCGGCGCGCGCGTCACTGATTGCCGCTGAGGAATCGCCCTGCTGGATGCGCAGCAGGACGTGGCTTACCGAGATGCTGTCATCCTTGCGGTCATCAACCCTGATGAGGTGATAGCCGAAACGCGTCAGCACGGGCTGCGAGACCTCACCCGTCTTGAGGGCGAACGCCGCCTGATCAAACTCCTGGACGAATTGCCCCTTCGTGATCCAGCCCAGCGAGCCGCCGTGCACCGCGGACGCGGTGTCGGCCGACTCCCGCCTGGCCACATCGGCGAACTTGGCTCCGCCAACGATTTCACGGCGCAGCGCTTCGGCATGAGCGAGCACGCGCGCCGTATCGGCTGCCGTCACGGTGCGCGGGATGCTCACGAGCGACACAACCGCGCGGCCCGGCTGTGTGCCAAAGCTTTTCTCGTGCGTGACGAAGTACTGATTGATCTCGGCGTCCGTGATGTGGACCGCGGAATCAGGAATGGCGTCGGGATCAAAGCGCACGAACGACACCTGCGCCGAGTCGTGCGTGTCCTGCCAGATGCGCCAGAGTCGCGCGTCCGTCACATACACCTGCGTGGCGACTTGCTCGAACAGCTTCTCGCGGGGAATCTCGTCGCGATAGTATTGCTCGAGTTGCACGAGGACGCCCTGCTCCCTGGCGATCGGACTGGACAGGAAGCGGCGATACTTGTCCATGTCGAACTGTCCGTTCGTCTGGAAATCCGGATTGCTCATGAACTGCGGTGGCGGCTGCTGCTGCGCTGCCTGCTGGATTTCCTCGTTCGTGACCGAGATGCCGCGCTTCTGATACTCCTGTTGCAGCAGCACGCTATTGACCAGGTCTTCGAACGTCGCGTCCTCGATGCGCTTGTCATCGTCGAGGGTGAGCGGCGCCGGGCTTTGCGCCTGCGCCTGCTGAATCTGCTGTTCGCGGGCACGAAGCCAGGTGTCGTAGGTGATCGTTGTTCCATTCACCTTGGCCACCGCGGTGCCGCGGGTGACGCTGCCGCCGGTTCCGCCGCCGCCAAGAAGTCCCGACACTTCACCAACGCCCCATACTCCGACGAAGCCTACGATGACGAAGAGCCAAATCCATTTGGCGAGGCTGCGCATCCTCTGCAGCATTATGCAACACTCCTGAAAAGTCGGGGGAAGGCGGGTCGCGAACCCGTGTGCCGGCAGGAAAATGCCAAGCAGTGAAATCTAGAAGTTCACTGCGCGTAAAAGCAAGGCAATGTGTCACTTCCGATTGACTTGAGTCGTCCTGCCATAGTATGTTGCGCACTCTTCCTCCCGCCGTTCCTGGCGGCCAGCCTGAGGGCCCTGCATTGGCCAACTCCGACCTGATCAACGAGCTCCTCGCGCAGTTCAACGCGAACCCGCGCCGTGTTTTTGCCCGGCTCGCCAACGAATACCGCAAAGCCGGCGATCCCCAGTCCGCGATTGATCTCTGCCGCACGCATGTTCCGCTGCAGCCGACCTACATCAGCGGGCATATCGTCTTTGGTCAGGCGCTGTTCGAACAGGGGGAACTCGATGAGGC
>Ga0207652_10000441_pt1 | contig 42943 bp, 66 predicted proteins | sample KBSC63BmetaG_FD_184334 | JGI IMG/M metagenome (GOLD analysis project Ga0207652, IMG submission 184334) | Corn rhizosphere microbial communities from Kellogg Biological Station, Michigan, USA - KBS C6-3B metaG (SPAdes) (version 2) | ecosystem: Host-associated > Plants > Roots > Rhizosphere ...
GGACACTATACCTAGAGGTCACCTTCAAGGTTCTAGAGGGCAAGAAGAAGGGCAAGGAGATTAGCGAGAAGCTATACCTCACGCCCAAGAGCCTGAAGCGCGTTCGTATGCTTCTAGAGGCCATCGGAGTCAAGGTTCCGAAGAGTGCCATCAATCTCCCTCTAGCCAAGCTCAAGGGTAAGACTCTGTGGATCGAACTACAGGATGAAGAGTCAGACGGTTACGATCCTCGTTCTCGTGTTGCCTTCGAGGGATTTATGTCAGAGGATGACTACACTCCCGAGGATGAAGATGATGATGAAGACGATGAGGACGTTGAAGACGACGAAGATGATGACGAAGACGATGATGAAGATGACGATGAAGACGATGAAGATGACGACGATGAGGATGACGAAGAGGAAGAAGTAAAGCCGAAGAAGAAGGCAAAGGCCAAGGCCAAGCCGAAGGCCAAGAAGAAGAAGGATGACGACGAGATCGAAGACCTCGATTTGGATTTGCTCTAGTGACCAACGGAACGGTGGGGGCTACGGCCCCCGCTAATCCACAGGTATACACATGAAAAATGAAGCTGCACTCCAACGAAAGATCCAACAGTACCTAAAGGCACGAGGAGTCTACTGCAACAAGAACCAGGGAGGGCCAACTAGCAGAGGCCGACCAGACCTAGAGGGTTGCTACTGTGGCCTCTACTGGGCACTGGAGGTAAAGATGCCTGGAAGAGAGAATACTCTCACAGATCACCAGGCCCACAGCTTAGCATCTATCAAGGAAGCGGGAGGCTACGCAGAAGTAGCTACTTCCACAGAAGACGCTAGGATCATGCTAAAGCATCTAGACAAACTACGACGATGACCTACCCTATCAAACTAGCAAGAGAACACAAGGCTCAGAAGGCTAAGGCACTGGCTGCTCTAAGAGAGGGGAACCTAAGCCTACGCGAAGTCTTACGTGACCGCCCTGAGCCGCTCCTGGGGGTAGATATTTACGAGATCCTCCTAGCCACAAAGGGACTAGGGCCAAAGACCGCCCAACTAGTGCTAATGAAGTCTGTGGTCTGGCCTTACGTCAGACTATCACGACTTAGTAAAGTAGACCAAGGCCGCATCCTCCGCAACCTTCCTGAAAGGATCAAGTAATGGAACTGACAGTAGGCGAGCTTCTCGCTAGACGACGACTTAAGCAGGATACGCTAGGCGGTGTAGAGAGGTATATCCCAGGACAGCACTCTGCCACAATGATTGGCGACCAGGCGATCCTATCCTATGTAGACGGCACCGGCTTCGTATGTATCGTGCCTTGCCACTTCGTAGACGATGAGTGGATTACCTACGCCTACGTCGTACGCTGTGGACTACTGACTGTGGACTCTCGTTTCATGGGTCGGCCACAGCCTCTATCGGAGGCCTCGGTTCGCGCTCTACAGGCTGCGGTTAAGAAGGCTGAGGAGAAGAAGCCAAAGAAGAAGACCACACAAAAAGAAGGGGCCACCCCCATCCCAGAGGCGACCCCTTCTTCTACTACACCGAGCGAGGAGAGCTAACGCTCGATGCCTCCTGAGGGAGAGTTTAGATGTACCGCCGGAAGGCTAGTACGTCTGGCCGGTAGTGCACCGGAAGAATGTAGGGGCCGCCCTCTGAGCCGTGAGAGAAGACCTTTCCACCTCCGATATACATCGCTACGTGCTCTCCGGGGTAGCCATTCCCATAGATGACTGCATCACAGACCTTCAGACCCGACTCGTGATGTACAGTCTTACCATGCTCTAGTAGAGTACCCGTGAACCCCCCCGTCCAGTTGGCTCCATTGACAATATCCTTTAGGCCAAAACGATGGTGTAGGATACGCCACATAATCCACGAGTACGTTGAAGAGCAATCACCGAAGAAGGGGAAGAACCCCGGCTTATGGATCATCTTCTTCTGTAGGATAGGCTCCCAGCGACTAGCTCCCATTGTGTAATGGACATTAGCTGGGTTAGACATCAGCTTTCTTACACACTGCAAAGCTAGACGCCTAGCCTCGATCCGTCGTTTCCTGCTGAGGCCGCTGTATGTAGTAGACCTCTTCATGTCTTCGGTACGACCGTTAGGCCTGCATCGCCTTGGTCGGGCTCGATCGTAGTAGCAACCGGGATCCCCGAGGTGATCGGAGTCTCCGGATCGCCCACAGCCTCGTTACCTAGCGGATTTGAGGCAACTGGATCTGTAGTGCCGTGCTTAGCTAGGCCTCGTGCGATAGCGTAAGCCGCCGGAAGGACGAGATCCATAAGTCCTTGGTAACGGTCCGGGATTGGTAGGGCCGAAATGTTGTTGAGAACGAGTAGGGCTAGAGTTCCCCAGAACTCTGTGGTCTTCCAACCCGGTTTTGCGACTATAGGCATTTGCTTCTCCTTAGATGAGACATTAGTGTAGCTTTACAATATCGGTACAATCCACAATCCGAAGATGTGGTATACCGTCTTTGGGGTGCTTTGATGCAACAATGTTTATTGCTTTACGTGAGTCGTTTGCCCTCTTGCAGGCGCGAACATTATCTTCACTTACGCGAGTAAAGAGTATGGCGGAAAGTAGTACACAAGCCGAGCCTAGTAATAGACTAAAAGCAATAGCACCCTTCCAACGTTTAGGTATATCTGAAGTAAGTGCTCTCATATAAGTTTTCGATCTTCGATCTAAAAGTCCAAGGCGTCGTTCGTCGGTTGTCATGTTGTATGACCTAAGATAATGGCAATGCCACCGGATAGCATTGATATGGACGCTATAAAAGTGCCGATATACCATCTCTTATCGCTCCTACGCTCATTAGCTTGCCTAAGAGCAGTAGCTGCGATATCATCACGAAGCTTATGGATATTGTTGCGACAAGAGGTTACGTCTTTAGCCACGTAACTAAGATCTGTCTTGAGTGCTCCAATCTCATCCACAGTATTCATAGTTCGTCTAAGGTCTTCATAGAGGTCATCTAGCCTATCATCATTCCACCTGCTTAGAGGAGTCATGTGACTAGACCGGCACGGTAGGTGATGCCGTCAAGATGTAGAGTCCCAAAGCCGTCTCCTGGAATCCCGCGGACTACATCTCCACCAGGGAAATATGTATAGAGCATCTCCGGCTGCGGACCAGGATCATTACAGACTATGTACCCTCCTTGTACAGTGTGGTCAAAGTTGTAGATGTTCGAGAAGAATAACTGAACCGAGCGACCACTATAGTCTAGTTCAGTGATACCTCCAAAAGTGGCCCCTGATGATGAGTTCTGCCAGTTAAAAGGTACGGTAAGGAGCTGGCTCTGTAGGGGACAAAAATCAGGGGGTATGTATTGGTCAGGTGTCCCGACAGCGCCTGCACTACTACCCGCCAGGGTTACCCTAGGGGAGTTCTTTCCCACGGTATTGCCGTAAGTAGTTCCGAAAACGTTACTAGCATCACCATACCAATGTGATTTAGTTACTTCTTGGAAATTCTCGCCCGCCGCTACATCTGCAGGAGTCATGTTTGGCTCATACAAAAGCATCCCATACATCGTACAGATATCACCATCACGTACAATGCATAGCGGAGGAGCTGGGTTGGGGTTAGGGCTACTGTGTAGGTAGCTATCTACTACATAGTAGTCTGGTGCAAATCCTTCACTAAGATAAGGTGCTAGGTCTAGGACATTTGGCTCAGAAAAGTTCCTGATCTGCATGCCCTTGACTCTACGTTTAAGGCTTAGGTAATCATCAACGAAGTCTGGCATTACTGATCTTCACCCGCCGCAATCCCGCGTGATCTACTCTTGTCCGGAATAACTGTGATCTCCTCTTGTACTTCACTACTATCCTCTAGCTGCCGTAGACGAACCTCAGTGATCCTAGAAGCAAAACTAGCCTGCATAGCTCCCTTGCTAATTGAGGTTGCTACGGTATCGCTTAGATCAAAGTGGTTACGATACGAAAAATGGTACTTAGGGTCAAAGAGTTCTGATGGACGCTTTAGCGTGATTTCAGCATAGTCAGGAGGGTAAGAGTAGGCCGCTAGGATCTCATTGCCTCTAGCCGCTAGAACAGCTGCACCCTTAGTCGTGCGAGGAACCTTAAAGCCAGCCACATCCCAGTCGATCCACACTCCAACATATTGTGCTGAGACTGTGTCAGAGACGCTAACTCTGTAGCCTGCGTTATCTACTGCGTGCACATAATTGACGATCTTACCGCCCGGCTTCCATAGGGTCTTCTTTACGTTCTTAGCACCGAAGCCGTCCTGGAAGACCACAGGATCATCAGGACCAGTTGTAATAGTCCTATCTACCCCTAGAGTGTCCTTAATGTTTAGATCATAGTAGGCGGGGACTGTGGGATCGAACTTGCGGGGTACGATCTCGAACTCTGGGCCAAGCTGGTTGTTCTGGAGGTCTAGCATGGTCTGCCAAACTTCTTGGCCTCGTTCTACGCCAATAGTGTAGGTTGTATCCACAGAGGTGATAGTGCCATCTTTGATTCCTAGTGGCGGGAACCATCCATCATCTTCTGCTGTGGTATTCCTAGCGGCCTGGATAGCGTCCTGGAATCCCGTAGGGCCTATAGGTATGACACCCTTGAAGCTGTGGAGCATGGGAATATCGCCCCTACGAAAGAAGTGCTGCTGCATCTTCTTAGAGTAGTCCACACAGTTTAGCGTGACTATCTCTGCTTCAGAATCCCACTCGGGGGTATCGATCGGTCCCCAGAACACGGGATCCTCGTGGTGTCCGTAGAGGATGTAGACGAACATCTCATAAGCGCGGATACCCCAGTTATTCTGGAGGTTCTGCAGCATAGGATCCCAGATCGAGATGTCGAACTGTGCCTTACGGCTTCCCCCGTCTGAGGTCGCGATAGTTACTAGGGTGTTCTTTACTTGTGGAAGCCACCCGAGGAACTCAGAAGGACCAAAGCCATAAGTAGGAGCAGGGTTATCTCCACCGTAAAAGGGTGTAGTGAGGCCAACACGAAAGAAACTCATGGTAGACGGTTCCTAAAGGCAATAGACCAATCCGATAGCCCGTTGACCTCGATACTGTTATTGCCCGGGATCAGTCCCGGTACACCCTCTAGGGTCCATGTGGATTGGAACTGCTGTACGTATCTCCACATATCAAAGGGCGCACTAGAGGTTGGGGTTGCTAGTAGCTCACCTGTCTCTAGGTTAAAGAGGTAGTCACCATCTGGCATGCCCAAGAATCCAGCCTCCGAAGCATCGAACTCTAGCTTCGGTGGATCCGGGTAGCCTAGATACCACGGAATAGTTACGCTGTGGTTGGTGATAATGATCGACGCCGGAAATGGGCCACCTGCAGGAATCGAGCCAGTGATAATAGGCTCAGTCTCTGCTCTACCTGTTACTGGGATGACCTGTGTAGTTCCCTCGGCGAATGGACCAAAGCCTTGGTAAGCCGGATCGTAGTAGCGTCCATCGAAGTTGCGAAGGGCCACAGAGAAGCCGATCTGGTACTCCGAGATTGCATCATCTTCGCTGGTTGGGTCTACCTCATCCATGTCGAAGGCGGTTACCCGTGCGTCATACCCCCACTCTTGTGTCCCTAGAGACGGATGAGGTTGATGGATCATTGGGTATGCGTTAGATAGATCCACAACGAAAGCAGACCGAATAACATCGATCTCTGCTCTAAGTGATGGAAGATCTGCAGCATAAAGTGTGAACTCATAAGAGAGCGTCTTGCCTCTGCTAAATGAAGGAAAGAGCACCTCTCCTGGGTTAGAGGACTTCTTGTCGGTGATGTTATCCGAATCCCGGGCTGAGTAGAGGCCACGAACAGCTCTACAGATGGTCTTAGGTAGACTCGCCTCTTTGTCGTTGAGGGTAAGGCCTCTCCACAGGAAACGTGCTTCAGTTCCGAGGATGCCCTGGGTTTGATCAATGATAGGCATTAGAACTGACTAGCCCTTCTGCGCATTTCTTCGTAGAATTGAGTGGCCGTATGCCGAGGATCTGCGTTGCCTCCGCCGGCCGGGGTCGGGAGGATTAGGGTCTGGCTTCCGATGCTTGTCCCGATCCGTGTACCTCCGCCTCCGCCTCCAGCCGGTACCATACGAGGACTGATGAAGGGATTGACCATAGAGTTTGTGATTGTCTTAGCCAGCTTATTGGCGTGACTATCTAGACCGATGGTTAGGCCTTCCATGACGTTATGACCAACCTCTATCATCACCTTCGATGGTGACTTAATACCAAGAGGACCGGTAATACCGTGTAGGAGTGTGGTTGGAACACCCTTGATGATGTTAAGGATACCGCCCTTTGCTTCCTTAACACCCTGCTTGAAGCCGTCCTTGATTCTGTGGATGATGTCTCTGCCTAGGTTAAATGCCCAATCAAGGAGGTGACTAAAGAACCCGATGATCTTACCGGGGACATCCTTGATGTGAGACGGAATAGCCTGGATGAATCGTTCTAGACCGTGGAAAGCCGTTAGTACGTGACTAATTATTCCAAGGAAGACGGTTAGAACATCAAATAGAAGCCTAAGGGCAGGTGCACCATCTTGGCCAATCTGTAGCAGAACGACAATAGTTCTAGCAAGGAAGCGAACTAGTGACTCAACCACAGGTAGTGTGTCGTCAAAGAATTGCTGTACTTGTTGACGGCCTTTCTTGCTCTTAAGGAAGTCTGCGAGATGATTAGCTGCCCTACCGATCCAAGTGGCCAAAGCTTGACCAGCCGGAGCGGCCGCCATAAGGAAGGCTAGGAATAGATTACCAAAGGCACTAAAGACACCAGCCCAGGTCTGGAAGTTGCTGACAAGGAAGGAGATGATCCCATTGAGCTTGTCTGCATTGCCTGTCGACTTAAAGATCCTGTCGATAAAGTCAAATACGGGCTGTAGTACCGCTAGAAGTGCAGGTAGAGCTGCCGTACCGATCCTAGTGAAGATGATAAAGAGCTTACCCATCGACTTAGCAATAGGTCCGGCTAGGATCCCGGCTACTTGTGTAAAGGAGGAGAAGGCTGCTAGAGATTCCTTGCTAGTGAGGAACTTAAAGAACTCCTTGATCCCGCCTCCCACAGCCTTACCGAAAGCCGTGAAGTCGCCAGACAAACCCTTCATAGCAGCCGGTAGACCACTAAGGCTACTAGCGATACCGCCGATGACGGCATTGATAGCTGGGCCGAACGCTGTCTTAAAGGCCGCCTGCACCTGCTGGATGATCCGTAGGAGGCCTTGCTGTTCCTTACTTAACCTATGAGTTAGAAACTGAGCCTTAGCCATCCCGGTATCTACACCGGTTCTATTATTGGCACGGGTCAGAGCCTCACGAGCATCCCTTACCGCGTGTAGTGCACCGACATATGACTTAGAGGCAACTAGACCTTGACGAAGGAACTTGTTGTTATCCTGCTGTGCACGGTTAAGATTGACTGTAGCGTCATGAACCCCGTCTGTGGCCCCCTTCTGGTCTAGGCGGGCTCGACGAACTCTAAGAATCAGTGCTTCTAGCTTAAGTTGGTCACCTTGATCTACGGTAGTTCCGCCGGATCCACGAAGGTTAGCGATAGCGTTTCGCAAGCCCTTAGGATCAACCTTGACGTCTGTGAACTTCTTATAGAAGTCAGCAACATCCTTCGAGCTTAGGCCAAGCTCTAGACGGAATTGCTGTAGATCGTACTTGGCTTGCCTAAAGCCTAGGGCAGCCTCTTGCTTACCCAGCCTCGCCTCTTGCAGAGCTAGGATTGAGTCCTTGACCTTCTCCGCAGCGTCTTGCTCTTCTCGAAGCGCCTGTAGTCTGGCGTCTGAGAGATTAGCTAGAGCATCACCTAGTGATTGCTCTGCTTGCTTCCTCTGGTATGCGGCAGCTGCTGCTGTGGCATGTCCTTGTGCATCTTTGATAGCTGCTTGTTGGGAAGCTTGCTGCTTAGCCTGAAGTGCTGTCATCACTTGAGTAAGTGACCTAAAGACCCCAAAGGCCAGGATACCTGCAGGAAGCAACAGACCCGCGATAGCCGTACCGATAGCTAGAAGGCCACCCACAGCAGCTGCAGCTGAGGCGGCTAGAGCAGCCAGGGCGGCTACTAGAATGCCGATAACTACCGCTAGGCCCGCTAGAGCTGATACCGAAGCAAGGCTTGCATCCGTGGTTCCTGAGAACACCTGAATGATCTCGGTCCCGAATCTACCTAGCTGGTTTCCGCTGGATGATGCCTTAGACCCACTAGTAGAAAGACTCGCACCTAGTTTTTCTAGGCTACTAGCAAATCTGCCAGTGATTCCCGTACTTCTGTCAGCCTCATCACCGACTCCACGGATCTTAGCTGCAAGGCCTGTTAGACCATTACCTAGGTTCCCGAATAGACCGCCTCTACTAGCCTTATCCTGTGCTCCACCAATATTCTTAGTGAACTCTAGTAGAGCATTAGAGGGTAGATCAGTCTTGGCCGATACCCTGATCGTCTTATCATCGGGTAGAGCAGCAATAGTAGCGCGTAGAACCTCTAGGTCTGCGATCGACTTCGCGACGCCCTTGACACTAACATCTGTTTCTGCATTAGTTGAGTCTAGTGCCTTAAGATGACCGATTACATCATCGATCTCACTCTTTACGTTCCCTGCTTCGCCCCGGAACCGAAGGAGAAGATTCTGAACATCATCCGCCATCAGTCTTCACCCCCGGAACACGGAGCATTGCAGGAAGCTGCTTCTGATCGATTTCCACAGTGGGCCTAAGCTTCAAGAGTTCCTTCGGGGCATTGAAGGCTTGGCTAGTCACTACACCTTCCATGAATAGCCTCTCAGCCTCTACCTCGTTGGACATGTCAATTAGCTCCAGTAGCCTAGGTACTGTGATACCTAGTTCTCGATCACAGTTTGGGGACTCGTCCCAGAAGGAATCGAGGTTGACACCCCATTCTCTCCAGGCGAGTCTTGCGAGTCTTGCGTCGACGTATTTGATTCGGCTAGTCTCGATCCCGCTTGGATCAAGTCCATTAGTTTTCCCAATCGACCTGCTCCGTTGACCTGAACCACAGTTTCTAGAGCACCGATGATTTGGTCTGTGGTGGGACTAGGGTCGTTCTCCTCATCATACTCGTCTGCATCGGCGGCTTCCTGTGAAGTAAAGCCATCGAACTCGTACTGCGGCATACCTGGATTCGTTCCATTGGCAGCCTGTGTAGCTTGGTTTGGCTTTGCATTCGGATCCATTGCTGGAATGAGAATGCAGAGCAGTCGGTAAGTCTCCCGCGAATACTGCGCTGACATGATCTTCGAAAAGTCATCAGCACTTAGTCGGTGACGTAGACGAGCGTGCTTCTGTGGAACTACTGGAAATACACGCTCGCCCAACGTAACCGTTGTACTTTGTGGCATTATTTGCTCTCCTTATTTGGACTACGGAAGCGTACCGGCAGTCTCGATGAACCAGTACCCGTGCTCGGCACCCGCTGCAGCCGTAGGCTCACTCTTAGCGGTTAGTTCGATAGACACCGATGTAGGGTTGCCCTTGTCCGGGCTAACCGTCTTATCACTAATAGCAAGCTGCGCCCTGGGGATGATTAGAGCCACAGCAGGGGGACGGGTAACGCCGCCGCCTTCGTCTACGACCTCGGATCCAACCGGACGGAAGGTTACCATGCAGACTCGGACGATCCGAAGATCCGTGTAGAGTCCAATTGGAATCTTCACACCAGCTGATTCACCACTATCTGCAGCTCCTTCTGCAACTGCAGTCTCTTGGCTAGTGTTCTCCATGAGCTGCAGGTTTTCTTTGATGAACTCCGCCATGTTCAGGGTGAAGTTACGAGTCACCTCAGATACCGCGGTAAATAGCTCACCTGTGGGCTGCTGGTAGGTCAAGCCTGCCGTAGTACCACCGTGAACATATGAGGGAGCGTCACTGGCAAGACCGATATCTCGCCAGCCTGTCTTAGCCGGATACTCTCCGGAAACATCTGCCTTGGGCGTGATAACATCCCACAGGTCCCCAGGCACTGCAGTTGCTACTAGATCCTCCGCGACAAGGACTCGTGCAGGACCAGTAAGAGCGCCTGCTTCGTCGTACGGAGTACGACCACCATGTACTGCCATTTAGCTACCACCTCCGAACGACTGTTGACCTACATTTTGTGTACCACTATCAGGCTCGGGCTCTGAGTCAGTGCCGGAGACATCTAGAGTAAGCTTGGAAGCCTTCAGACGTGAGATCTGATCGTCTGTAAGTTCCACAGCCTCTCCGCCCTTTGCGAGAATCACATCATCCACTTGGGCGTGAGTGGGATTCTTCTTAGTGTCCTTCAGTACGACGGGCGGCATGGTCATACCTCCAATGGTTGCGGTTCGCCGACCGTGATTAGAAACGTGGCTTGACGAGCCACTGTACCATCCGCATGCTCGACCTCGGGCGGATCATAGCTCGTGTCAGTTAGCGGACTTGCGATATAAACCCTACCGCTTAAGGTTGGGTCTTTCTTCACGGATACCTCTAGAGCATCTATTGCATCATAGAGTGCTTGCGAGGCGTTCCACGTATTCCCGGTAGGATCTACCATTAGCATAAGCTGCATCTCCCACACCTTCAGGACTTGCTGTTGGTAGTTTCCGATGCCGGGAAGTTTTGGCTCTGGATCCATGGTCACTCTTTGTGCGAGTACCTCAGAGATTACCAGAGGAAGTGCTTTTTGGATGGAACGTGGCTCGTCTGGGTAAGAGCTAAAGCCAGTTACGTCAGCTACCCAGGCCTCTAGTTGGAGTGCGATGTCTCTAGTGTTCATGACATCCTCCTAGCGACCTGCCTACCTAGAAGAACAGACTCACGACGTAGTGCACTGCGTAGCTGTACTCGTGTTTGTCCTGCCCAGTCCGTAGCCGGATGAAATCCACGAACTCTAGCTCGATAGATAAAGGATCCACCTGCAAGGTTTAGCCGTAGCATGCGTCGCGGATCCTTAGGCTCGATGAAAGCTGTTCTGTGACCGAACCGAGTAACTCCACCATAGTTGTACCCATTGTTCGTGGCATTCATGGAAATTACGAAGCCGTCGATTCCGATCCGTGATCTAATGCCTCTTGCTAGTCTTCCGGTTTTCTTAGGGGCTGCTTGACGGAAAGCTTCTTGCGCCTCATGACTTAGACGCCTTTTTAGTCCGGTAGTAAGCTCATCCACAGACAGTGAACCGGCCCGATATTTGACCGTAAGTCGGTCTAGGCCTTCCCACTTAGTGCGGAATTTGAAAGAGCTCATTTTGCTAGTCTAACTGTGACGGCTACGTGTGGATACTCTGCGTCCGGGGCTACGGAGGTGATCTTCCACAACTTAGGACCGACCTTGATGAAGCGGTTGAGTTCTAGAATGTCTAGATGCTCGATGGGCACTTCTCCATTACGACTCTCGTACTCACCGGTTGTATTGTGCGTATCCGATGAGGACCACAGGGAAAGGATGATCGCTCGAACGTTTGTGGTTGTATCTAGCTCCTGCACTTCTCCATCGAATGGATAGAGTGTGCGTAGGGGCTGGATCCTCTGCGCGTACCCCTCTACTCTGCGTCCTAATAGAAGCTCATGTGCTCTGTCCAGAGTCTCCCAAGGAGTCCCGTCAATAGTTAGACGGCTTCCCGGAGTTAGCGGGCCTCCTGATGGCCCTATGTATCCACTTCTATACCTAACATCATATGCCCTTAGGTCACGAGGTGACTCTAGGTCACGTAGAACTGGACGGGTGGGTGACCGTAGCTCTAGGCGAAACTCTGGCTCGTTTGAAAGATCCACAGGAGAGAAGGTACCATCAGCGTTGACAGTAACTCTACGCGTGACCTTCGCTCGATGTGAATAGTCAATTAGCACTTTTCTGCTCTAAGCTTCTCGATCATGGTAAGCTGACGCTTACCGCTCTTAGGTACTTCTTCCTGCTCTTTGGTCTTGCTCTTCTTTGGCTTCTTACGGGTAGACGAAGTCATCGAAGTTCTGATTGGGTAGTGAGCCGAGGAGCCCATATGGATAAGGTGCTCCTGCTGTCAGCCTGTAGAGTCTTGCATTAGCAAGCTCTTGGCTGGCCTTAGGTGCGATATAAGGTTCTTGGCCTTGCAAATTGAAGTCTCTACCGCTAGTGGTCTGTGCCCTGAACTCGATAAAGAACGCCTCACCCTTTACCTCGTGATACTCACACTGGAATGCTACAGCGCGATAGAGTGATATGCTACGAAAACCCGCTAGACGGGTGGGGTCTAGCTTCAGTCCTGTCTCTAGGTCTAGAGACCAATTACCGAGAGCCATATTGATCTCTCGCTCGGCTGTGTCAATAAGCTTCTTTAGATCATCATCACTTAGAGATGATGTATAGACCTTCCGAACCTGAGATAGGGTTGCGTAAGTGCTCATTTTGTAGCCTTAGATTGCGTCTTCATCGTTTCCCACAGAGCAATAGCTGCACAGCATTCTGCCCTACTCTTGGGTGCTACTTCCTGTGGACCTTTCCACTGCTTAACGTCTCCAGTATCACAGATATGACGAGCCCAATTAAGGGCTGAAGCAATTGCCATACCTACTGGCATGCCCTTATCCGCCATATGTACTGCGGCCCTGTAGACGATGGATCGGTTCCAAGCAGCGCGGGTAGCTGCAGGAAGAAACTCAATCCAGTTCTGCTTTCCCGGAACTCGTTCGAGCTGTCCCACAGCTACCCACCCTTTCCTATCAGCCGCCGGCTAGCTTGCCAGGACCCTGAACCGAGCTAAGAGCCGCAGCTCTTGCATCCGGGTCAGTCTCCGGGGTGGGCTTACCAGCGACCACACCTTCTACGGTGTAGTGACTATTAGGCGTGGGATCCGGGGTCGTACCTCGGTATCCAGCCTTTTCGTCTGCATCAACCTGCTCCTGAACCTGCTCTGCACCTGCGACTGGATCAGCCTTCTCCAGATTCGGTGCATTCTGGACAGGGGCGTTTTCCTCACGATTATCTTCTCCACCCGCATGGGGTGAGTTGATATCCTGGGCCGAACCGGCGCCCTGACTCTGCGAGGCATCCACAGGATTCTGTGGAGTCTGCTCCTGCTGCTCGGGAGGCGTACCTTCCATGTCAGATCACTTCCTTTCTAGTGGATCGGTGAGTGGGGATCTACTGTTATTGGGAGGAGAGGTTGTAGATCCCCACTCAACGTTGTTACGGAGCTAGTAGAACGCCCCAGGGAGAGCGGCTGGCCTCGGTCGGCTGGTCGTAGTTCACGACGTTTGAGACCTGGAACGCGACGCGAATAACAACTCGTAGCGCGACCATATCCTGCTGTGCGAGGTTGAACACGATTGCTCCCGTGTTATCCTGGATGACAGCCTCAGAGAGCATCTTCCACGTAATATCCTGACGGATACCCATGAAGCCCTGGGAGAAGTCACCTGCGACCATCTCAGCCGCGCCCGTACCCGTCGGCCAAAGGCCTCTCATCGGGAAGGTAATGTTCTCACCGTAGGCTGACGTCTGCGAGACCTCGCTCAGCTCCGAGCCCTGAGTAGTACGGGCCTGGCGTAGCCGACCACGAATGGTTCGGACTGCGACAATGGAGTTGACATCGAAACCATCGGCCTCAACTGTACCGAACAGATCCGAAATATCACCTGCGATACCACCAGCTGCAGCCGCGTTAGTGCCGCGAGTAACTGTGTTACCAGCCCCCGTAGCAATAGACACGATTGAAGCAGGCCAGGTGCTGGGCTTATTGACACCGAAGAAGATAGCGGCGTCGATCGTACGTCCCACAGCCTCTACGATGAGCGGACGAGCCTCATCCCAGATCGGAAACCCGGAGTCGTCTAGGACGGCCTCAGGAATCGGCACGATGCAGGCAATCTCTTCAGCCTCCAGGTACTTGTTCGCCCAGGCAAGCTCGGTCGTCTGCTTCAGACCGGTATCACCGTTGACGAAGTACGCTACCGGGAGAGCCGCCAGAATCGGCAGCCTCTGCTGCTTGCGCCCCATCGTCACGTGACGAAAAAGCGTGAGAGCTGCTGACTGGTCGGGGGTGTGCGTTAGAACCTCACGACTAACTTCCTCCGGCATAAGTGCCGAAGCATCCGTACGACTAACGACATTGTCGTAGGCGTTAAGAGGCACTCCACTTTGACGTAGAGCTGCCATCTTGCTAGACCAGGACTGCTCACCTAGTTCGATGAGGCTATGAATGTCCTGTAGGGTCTGCTTTTGGTTGCAAACCACGGGGTGTTCCTCCTTCGTATCCATTTGTCTTATGTTCTCGGCTTCCCCCGAGGCTTGCGATCGGTGGCTGCCGTCCTACGTGCGGCCTACAGCTTGGCGGATCTGATCTGTAAAGCCACTTGCTCCGCCGCCGTTGGTACCGCCCGGATTGACCGGGCCACCGCTAGGTGGAGGGGGAGTTTCTGAGAGAAGTGTCGGATCCTCCTTGGCAATAGCTTCTAGTGCCTTACGAATCTTTCCTTCATCTCCGCGATCTTCTGCACTAACCTGCTCCTTGACGAGAGCCTTAGCCACAGTAGTGTTGCGGAACTTCAAGTCCTTGGCGACCGCTTCGATCGTTGCATTAGATTCCATCTCGGAGATCTTCATCGTGAGGCCTGCAACTTGTGATTGGAGGTCATCTCGTTCTGCCTTGATCTGTTCGGTTTCGCTAAGGCCTTGCCGCTCTAGGCGTGTAGCCTTGGCTTTGAGTTGGTCACGCTCTTTTTCTGCTTCTCGCAGTTTCGCGTAGGCCTTCTCTACTTCTGTCTGCGTGCCTTCTCCCGATCCGTTGGTCGATGGATCAGTGTTGGGAGCGGGGGGTGTAGCCACAGGAGCCGGTTCGCCCGTGCCTCCTGCGCCTGAACCCTCATCACCGTCGAAGGTAATGAATGGTGCTAGCTTTCTGACGAGCATCTCGCTCATCCTTCCTAGTGAGGCATCACGCCTTCACTGGTCGTTTGGGATCTACTACTGCTGTGGGTGTAGGTTCTCCCGGCTTGCGTGGAATCCCTCCAGCAGGATCCGGGATGCCTTGTGTTCCATCCGAGGAAGAAGTGGTACCGCCTCCTATGCCTGGGGCAATGACCGGGGGCATCGGCTCGCGATCCCTCTCGGTCTTTAGGCGACCAATCTCTTCCTGTACTCTGTCTTCGCCCCAGTCGGGGTTGTTCTCTTCAATTGCCGTCTGGATCGAAAGGATTTCTGCGTTAACTTCCATCACGACTCGGCGTGATCTCGATTCCTCGTCCTCAGGCAGCGCGTTCTTGCGCTTGAAGTCTGGTGCTTCTGGTTTGATCCATCCTACGCCGGCGCCGCCCTTAGATTGGTCTAGGGCTTCGAACCGGAAGGCAAGCTCTAGTGCAGTGCCTGGGAAAAGATCATCCCACGTTTGTCCCTTGCCTTGAGCAGCTAGTACCGAGTCAAGTAGGCGCGCACGAAGTGCAGGACCCGTCTGTGCCGACTCTGTCCCGCGGCCGATGAGAGGCGGGGCCACCCTTGCTCGGGTAAGGATCGTATCAACAACGTCGTTCTTCCATGCGATGAGTGCCGCCGCATCGAACTTCCATTCGATTTGCGCGAACTCGTTCTTGATCTTGTCTGGATCGCTATCAACCTCCGTTGCCACTAGGACTTCTGCACCCTGTGGGAATGAACCGAACTGGCTAAGGAATCGTTGCGGGATTACTACACGCTGCTTACCCGTAAGGCGAGCGTTACCTTGACCGATGTTCTGCAGTTCAGAGAGGTGCAGGAGTAGACCGTCGATCCCCTTGAAGTCTGAGATGCCAATATCTAGGCGGCGGCCCTTCTTGTTCATCAGGCGGCCCGCTAGACAGGGCAGGCCGTGGTTTACCTCAGCTTGCAGCCCCTCGGTCTCAGGACGGGAGTTTAGATCTTGGGGTTGGCCTAGGCCTCCGCCCTTTGTGTGATAGTAAAGCCGGTTATAGATGATGCCATCGCCATGAACCTCGACGTATAGCCACTCCTTCTGTACGTCCTCGCCCTCTGTCGCGGGAATCTCGATCTCGGAGACGAAGGCCACAGCTACAACCTTCTGTCCACGGATTAGTGGGACGACGTTAGCCCTGCTGTGAAACTCGATCTGGACATGCCCGAATGATGGCATGCTGACAAGTCTCCACCATACTTCCCCTTCAGAACTGCGAATCTCCTCTGCTCGCTTTAGCTCGGAGGGTAGGTCGTTGAAGTCGATGAACGCTTCTAGGCGTGCACTATCTCGCGGACTAGCGGGGCTAATGGTCGGCTCTTCGCCGAATAGCATCTCCGCCCAGACGCCTGGGATCCTTTCCCCTAGTGGATCTACCGTGTAGTCCTTGTGTCGGGTGGCCTCGTCCTCGTACCACCAGTAGGGAGTTAGCAGGCGGGCATCTGACTCCATGATCGCGACGTACTCGCGAAGCATACGTTGAATGCGCGCCTCACGGTTGAGTGGCCATTTAGTGGCACTCTCAATCTCGCGAAGTAGGAGGTCAGCGTAGTTCATGCTGCTTGCTCCTGAGTTAGAGGCGGAACGCCGTCCGCTAGGTTAGGCTGGAGTCGTGCTTGCTTGTGTGCCTGGGCCTCTAGAGTCTCGACGAGTACCCTATGCTTGCGGGCTAGGGGTGTGACCCCGGCAAGCATTGCATCTACTGCGTCATCATCACCTTTCTGTGGCTTGCCGAACTCGTCCTCGACATAGCTGTTTAGCTGGTCGATCAGGAGCTTGTTCTTTGGACTGATCACTAGACACCGCGATAGGTCTGGGATGCCGCCGGTACTAAGAGCCTCCACAGCTGCCATGGAGTTCTTTAGGAGAATACGGGTGTACTTAATAGCGAGCATCTTGTAGTGTCCGAAACTGACCGGATATGTTCCTGGCCGGCCCTTCTTTGTGATGATGTTATTGATTCCCTTGCGCTTTTGTGCTAGTGACGCGAATGTTTTGGCTGACTGTGCAAAAGACGAATCATACCTGGCCTGAGCCCACCAGTAGGGGAAGGAGTCCATGACTTTGAAGAAGTCGTCTGTGATGTCTTCGAGCGAAGCCCGTGAAGTTTGTACCATTGGCGATGGAACAACTACGCCTCCTCGTTCAACTTCCATGATGGGGACTAGGACGGTTGCGAAGTCCCCGAAGTCGATGCCTGAGTAGATCTTATCATCCACAGGTTGGAACTTGATCTGCCCTAGGTCTACCAGACGTCCTAGCTCTTCTGCGCACCCGATACCGTTATGGTCGAATACGTACATGCCCGGAGGACGTATACTCCAGTCTCCGTGGCGTAGCTGGGCGTGGGTGATTGGATCCAGTAGCTCTAGTGATGCCTCGTAGCTTTCTTGGTCGAGGTGGGGGTTGTCTTCGAGGCCTGCAGGGATGAATACCCTCTGCTCATTGCGTCCATCTACAAAACGCTCCTTTACCCAACGGTGTCCTACGCCACCCGGATTCGCCGCTCCACGAATGCGTAGGGGTACTTGTGATAGAGGCCCTGCGCTTGGGCGTCGGAGTCGGGAAGCGAGGTATGTGTAGTCATCCTCGGGAAAGTGTGTGAGCTCGTCGAAACCGATGAACTGGAAGTCGGCTGACTGATAACGGTATTTATCATTTGGCCTCTGTAGGTAGCTGAAGACCAGTTTGGCACCGCTGGGAAATGTCCACTCGTGGTCGTTGGCGTTCCACTTGGCGTCGGAGCCTGCGAGCCATTGCTCGGCGCGACTCATGATAGCTCCAGGTAGGTTGAGGTCGGTGTATGACCGCCTGAAGATGATAGCTGCGTAGTCGGGGACTTGGACGAACTGTAGCGCGGCCATTAGGAGCGCGTCTGACTTACCTCCACCTGCTGCTCCACCGAAGAAGGCCTCCTTGCACATAAGCCACAGGAAGGCATGCTGCTTTGGAGTCGGCACGTGTGGGATATAGGGTGCCCACGGAATGTCGATAGGGGAGGTCTTGGTTGACATTAGGGTCTACTTAGAGCTGCCCTTCTTGCGGGGAGTGCCTTTGGCTGTGTTTGGGTGGCTTGTCTTACGACCTCTGCAACCATGCGCACGTCGCCAAGCGTGGGCAGTGAGGTCAAACAACTGCGTGGGAGCGAGCTACTGCTCGACACGTTCGACCTCCGGCGTGTATGACGTACACGCGTCCAGACAGGCCGCCGCGCGACAAGATCGGCGGGTCGAACTTCATGCGCACACGCTCCTGCTTTTACCTCTACTCACGACAGTGCCTCGCGGGCCTTCTGCCACGCCAGCGGCTTGCGGCGGTAGTAGTCCTCATCGCGCGGTCCGTCCTTGAGCGCCACGAGCTCAGTCAGGGCTTCCCGCAGGCGGACACGTTCGGCCTCGGCATCCCACTCTGCGCGTGCCTCGGCCGCGCACTCATCGCAGTAGGGGTAGCTGCCGTTGCCTTCGCATGAGACGTAGCGGGTGGCGCGCTGGTTTTCGTGGCCCAGCGTGGCGCACATGACCGCTGGTGAGCTATCGCCGTGATCAACCATGCCGCTCATCGCGTCCTCCCTGCGTACCAGTCGGGCGGATGGTGATGTTCAGGATCAGCCTTCTCCATGCGAGCGGCTACGTCAGCGGGAATTCCCAGTCGATAGATCGCCGTGTCCCAGCGACGGTCGCGGCGGCGCTGTCGCCAGGCGTGCCACATGGCCCAGAGCATTGCCACGATCAGCACGGCAATGGGCTGGGCGAACATCATGTAGGTAGGCATCAGGCCCGCCTCCTCACCACGAGATCACGATCACACGGCCGTTGCCGCCCGCACCGCCCGCCGCACCGGCGGCCGATGACGAGGCGCTCGAAGACGCGCCGCCTCCACCACCGCCAGCACCGGTGCTACCGGCCCCGCCGACCGCGCCAGCGACAGCCGAACCAGCGCCGCCACCGCCGCCACTGGTACCGCAGTACGGGGCACCGGCCGCGCCTGCCGTTCCCGGCTGCGGGGTCGCGCCACCAGCACCGCCAGCAGGACCGCCGCCCGCGGAGTAGGACCCGACCGCGCCACCGGCAGCACCGGCCACACCGACGTTGCTCACATTGACCGAGCCGCCAGCGCCGCCGCCAGGACCACCGACGATCGAAGATCCGCCCGCCGTCACGATGGCAACGCCTGACCCGCCACCGGACGCACCGCCATATTCGCTACTGCGCCCGGCGATCCCGAAGCCCGCGGTCGCTCCTGACCCGCCGACGGGGACCGTAGCCGTCATCGTAGACGGACTAGAACCGCTCGCGCTGCTCACAACCGAACCGCCCGAACCGCCCGCCGCGGTCGAAGCACCGGCTGAACCATCGCCACCGCCACCGCCACCGGCCTTCGCCTTCGTGCCGAGAGACGACAAGCCGCCATTGCCGCCAGCAGAGCCCGTAGCACCCGCACCGGCCGCGCCGCCAGCGCCACCGCCGCCGCCCGTCCCGACGGTTACGGCTTCCGTCGCTCCGAGGTCGCTCGCCCGTAGCCTCGTGACGCTGACCGCTCCGCCTCCGCCACCGCACCCACCGCCCTTGGCAGTTGAGACGCTCGACGCGCCGCCGCCGCCGCCACCACCGGCGCCGATGCAGATCACTTCGACAGCCGTCACGCCAGCAGGCTTCGTCCACGTCCCCGACGCATCGAACGTCTGCACGTCAGGGTGAGAGGACCCGCCGCTGCTGGGCGGGGAAGGCCAGAGCTGCCCAGTGGTCGCCATTACTCGGCCTGCCTAACGGTCAAGGTGGTCGTCACGACGCCCGTCCCAGTGTCGAGGTTGGTGACGGCAAAGTAGATGGTCGTGACCGGTGTGCCGTCGAGGTTGACGAGGTTGACCGGCGGCGAAAGGTCGATCGACAACATCGCCGCGGTCGTCACGACCTCGAGCAGCAGGCCGTGGTTTCCGGTCGGGTCCGTTCCGGCAGCGCGGGCCGCGTCGGCGGTGCGGTGAGCGCTCGTGCTGTACGCCCTGACCCGTGCCGCCCGGTTCGTCGCGAGAACGTAGACCTGGGCGGCCTTGAACACCGCCACGTCATCGGTCTCCGACGCGCCCGCAGCGATGCTTGCCGTCGAAAACGACGCTGAGGACCGGGCAATCAGCGGCCCAGCAGGCCCCGTCGCACCAGTCGCCCCGGTTGCACCGGTGGGACCCGTTGCGCCTGTTGCACCTGTCGGACCGATAAGACTTGTGGGGGAACCCCATGCGCCTAATGTCTTCGGACCATAGAGGTTGTGCGCGGTCGTGTCAATATAGAAGTTGCCATTGACTCCCAGCCCAGAGGAAGGAGCACCGCTCCCGGAGAGGACCGTGTTACCATCTGCACCTGCAGGCCCCGTAGCTCCCGTTGAACCGGCCGGTCCTGTAGCCCCGGTAGCTCCAGTCGAACCGACCGGTCCTCTTAGGTGGATTCCTGCAGGCCACAGACCTCCCGATTTAGGTCCGTATAGGACCGGATCAGTAGAGTCTGTCGTTACGTCAAGAGCATAGTCTCCATTGACCCCAGTTCCAGCCGATGGAACACCGACCGTACTAAGTATGGTTTTGCCGTCAAGTCCGGCGGGACCCGTGGCCCCGGTAGGCCCGGCAGCGCCAGTGGGCCCGGGGGGTCCTGGTACTGTACTGTCTGCTCCTGCCGGACCGGTATCGCCTGTGTCCCCTTTCGGTCCTGTAGGGCCGGTTGGGCCAGTGGGACCAGTAGGACCAGTCGATCCGGTATCGCCCTTATCACCTTTAGGGCCAGTCGGACCCGTCGGACCCACAGGGCCAGTTGGACCTGGGACCGTACTGTCAGCTCCTGGATTACCTTGTGGACCTTGGGGGCCAGTCGGTCCGGTCGGTCCTGTCGGACCCGGAACAGTGCTATCTGCGCCAGGCGGTCCTTCTGGGCCTTGCGGACCTTGTGGACCTGTGGCACCGGTCGGCCCGGGAACTGTACTGTCCGCCCCAGCTACTCCCGTCGGTCCCGGAGGCCCCACAGCCAGCTGGATGACCTCGATCGTGGGCTCTTCTACCGCAACCACATTGGGGTCCTGAGGGACAGATACTACTTGCGTACGATCTTCTACTACTAGCTGGGACATGTTACTTGACCCACTCTAGGTCAAAGTCGCCAGAAAGCAGTGGAGTGATCAATTGACCACTTGGGTCGGTGACTAGAAGGTCGTATGTAGCCTCTCTCCAGGTGATGGTCTCGGTCTGGAGAGTGATAAGGAGTGTTCCGGCTGCCCCACCCAGTACGATCCCATCTGTTTCTGTCAGTGTCTTGATGGGTAGACCTGAGCGATCATAGATAGTGAGGGCCACAGAATGGTCTGTTAGGTCGTGGGGCTCGGTTTGGGCGTCGTCATCAAACCACGTCAGAAGCACATGCCAAGTAGCACCCTTCCAGGTGTCTACGTTTAGTGTTCCTGGCAGCGGCATGTGTTAGTTCTGGCTGACGGGGTTAGTGTGTGCCATGACCATACCAAGTGCACCACTCTCTGCCAGGATCTTGGCGACATCTGCTTCGCGTTGCTTGTCGACAGGGACTTCCGTCTGAATTGGCCCGCCGCCTGCCCCGGTGATCTCTTGGACCTGCTTGGGCTTGCCGAACGCTCGGTCGGCTACGGCTTCCACAGCCTGTAGTCTTGCTCTGTGGTCTGGGACCATTTCCACGCGGGCGAACCGTCCGTTCCCCACAGGAACAGGCTTCATGGCTTCCATGGCCTCGCGGTAGGGCTGCATGAACTCTGCAACCTCATTCTCTACCGTCTCGCGGAGAGAGTCGAGGAAAGTTGGCTTGCGGAACTTCTTTTGGGCCTCGATGCCCTTTGGATGACCGCCGAACTTGTCTAGTCCCCACAGTTCCCGCTTCGCAGCTGGGATATGTGCAAAGCACCACTGGGCGCGGACTAGCTTACCCTTGTACTCGAAGACGTAACGCCCCTGCGGGCAAGGCCTTTCGGTGTTTGTGATGGCAATGCACTTCTTCTTGCCATGCTTCGCACGGTTGCGACGCGCTCTCAGCTGCATTTTAGCCTTGCGCTTGCGTTCCTCTTCAGTGAATCTTGCGTATCTGCCCATAATGGTTCTAGTCACCAGTATAACAGATCATATGGAGCTGTCAGGCGGTCACCTGGCCCCTAGTAAGGAGCTTAAGTAGGGAATCTACTCTACATCGGCGTTCTGTAGAGGTATGGGGGCAACGCCTAAGCGAAGGTGTTTGTGTTTCGCGGTGTGTTGCCTGGCAGGCTATTAGCTCCGCTTACTAGGGGGACGCTAGGGGGGTAGGAATCCTTATCTAACCTTTACCTAATCTTTAGCTTCCCTTTAGGTAGGTAGGTTAGACTCTATTTATAGAGAGTAAGAGATAGGGACTAACCCTAACCCCCTCTCTAATAGTAACTAACTAGGGCTAGAGATACTAGCTAAGAAAGGATAGGAACTATTCCTACTCAGACGCAGGACGCCAAGCCCCTTACCGCAGCCGCCTTCGCGGAGGCCGCCGGTATCGACCAGTACGCCTTCCGCCGGTACCTCCGCAGCCAGGGGACCAGGGTCGGAAAGGGTAAGCACCACAAGCTCCCTAGCTCCGTCAAGAGCCCGGAGGCCAAGGCCATCGTCAAGGCCTTCAAGGAGGCCTAGCTTCCATCGGGAGGGAGGGGAGTCAAATCCTCTCCCTCTCTTCGCAGTACCCCCACCAGGGCCGAAAGGCCAAGAAAGGTAGACATGATCAAGCGGATCATCGCAGAGATTCTTCGAGCCATCGAGTACGCAGGCCGGGATCTGAGTAGCCCTCACTACCGTCACTACATCTAGGAGCATCGTGGTTAAGTACGTCATCGAGAACAAGGCCACAGGAGGCTACCTCCGAGACATCAGTCAGGAGGATCCGCAGCCACTTCGGTTCGACAACCAAGCCGAAGCCGTGAGGTTCCTAGAATCCACCGGTCGCTACCCCAACAGCTACATCATTCGCAAGGAAGACCAATGATCGACATCTTCATCATCTACATACTTTTTATGATCTTCTGGTTAGCCTACGGTGAATGGGATCGCAGACGCAACAATAACTAGTCACGAACACCAAGAGGCCCGGTTCACCGCCGGGTCTTTTTGTGGCTGTGGCGGTCTAGAGCAACACCACCGCATAAAGAGCCAAAACGTGACCACCGCCAACGCAAGCAGTCAAATATGGCGATCTAAATCCCCTCCTCTAACTGCTCCGCCAAAGCTCCAGAGGCGCTCCATAGGCGCTCCAGGGGATTCAATCCTAGAGGTATTACCTACCCCTCCTCCTCTACCTTCACATCAAGTGTTGTCTTCGTGGTTCTTTATCAACCTTTATCGCACGTTTAGGTAGGTAGGTTAGGGTTCCCCTAGGTAAATAAAGGAAAGGAGGAAAGCTATCTACACCGTCACAGTTCTAGACCTAGAGAAGAACACAGAGCATCAGTTCGAAAAGTTCTCCGAGGTCATCGAGTTCGTAGACAACAACGAGCTTAGAACTTTCAATCACATCAAGACGTTCGCCACTCTTATCGAAGCAGATCGAATCGGAGCCTATCAGGACAACGAGATCGACTTGCTCGATGGGAGAATCCTAGCTATCGAAGGAGGACCGTCATAAATCTAACAGAGATCGTCGATAGGTCCGAAGAAGTAGGGATCAATCTAAGCGTTACAGGAGCCACCGAGATGCTACGCATCGACGAGGATCCGCGAAGAGATTACCAGTGTTCCCTATTCGGACCTTTCAAGGACAACGATAACGGAGACATCAGAGTCTTCGTCCAGTACAGAGCACTCGATGGATTCAGAGTCCTCAGCTTCATGGTCCAAGACGCAGACGACGACGCTTGGCTCAATGACAACGCAATCGGGATAGACGATAAGTATCAGCAACAGATTAGGTTCTGAATGTTCAACTTCCTAAGCTTCAGACAAATCAAGAAGCATCGCAAGGCCACAGAGAAGAAGAAGCGGAAGCCTTGGATCACTCAATACATCCTAAAAGTCCGCAGCCCAGAAACAGGCAAGATCTTCGCAACCATCACACTCGAAGCAGAGGAGAAGAAGTGAAATACCCGAACACCGTACTCCTTATCGGGGTTGCGGCAACAGACTACATTCACAGTATCTTCAGGTCCCTATACGGGCCGGGATACCTAAACGCAGATCTGAACTAACTCCACTATGACACCACTCGAATCTAACAACTTTCAGGACTTCCTAGACCACATCACAAACGAGGTCGAGCCACCGATCCCCTACACGATCGAGGTAACCGACAAGACGATCCTGATTCCGATCAGTCCCACAGATCCCTATTCCACCGGAGACGAGGAGCTGATCCAGTACGTCCTCACCAAGCTAGAACTCACTACCTGGGGCAACAAGAAGACAACTTACCCAGAGTCCACACTCTTCATCACAGCAGACGCATACGGACACTACATCAGATGGATCGCTATCACTGGAGCAGGAGACTTCCTAGCCACAGACGAGTCATGGAATTTCCCTAGATCATGAACGGATACATCGACAACCTGACCTACACGACACTCGAAGATACGGAGGATGGAATCTCGGCAGACTACTTCATCATCGACTACATAGACCAGAACGGAAACGTCTACTGCATCGAGGGAGATGACGCTTCTCCACTAACCACCTGGGTTATGGCTTACCTATACGTCAATGTCCCCGAAGGATTCCCGTTCCTACAAAACATCATCAACAGAATGTTCGACCCATTCGAGCAGAACGTAACTGAAGACCTAGCGAAGATCCTACCCAACCTACCCGTACACCACATTCACTATGACACCTAATCCGCCAATCCAATCCTACCCGGACGGAACCATCGTAGCCACAGGCCAGGGAGTAGAAGTCTATAGACTCCTCATGCTCAAGCACCGCATGATACTAGAAGTCAACCACCCGACGATGAGATTCCGCATCTCCACAGGACCAATCATCCGCCAGATCCTCACAGAGCACGGGATCCAGAACCTACCACGCCAGAAGGCCAAGCTCCTCGAAGTCTACACCGAGTGGCTTGACCCGTACCTCGCAACCCTCACATCGGACCCAGCCTAACCATAACCATGATCCCAACCATCCTGAACATGGAAGTCCTAGCCCACGTACCGCCAGCTCCACTACGGGCCACAACCAAGGCCATCCAAACCAAACTTCACATCACACTACCGGCTACACACTACCACCTTGACAAGCTTGAACGGATGGGCTATGTCAAGCGCCACGGAGTACGTCCCACAGAAGAGGGATTCAGGTGGACTAGGATCCACAAACCAACCTAAGCAACAAACCAGGCCCGCCTAACCCGCGGGTCTTGTTGTGCGTACCTACTCAACCCCGCCAAGCTCTTCTCCCGTCCAGAACTCCCTACCCAGTACCTCTAGGCCTTTTTCTCTTCTCTGCCTCACCTGACGCCTCCTGTCTATCCCAAATGCCCACTCAAATCTCTCTATCCTCCCCTCTTGCCCCTCTTCTCCGACTCCTTCCCCTTCACAGCTACGTCTTTCGTGTACTGTGACACCGTACCATAACCAATACCCGTCTGGTCTGCGATATCCTTCACCTTCATCCCCCCAGCCCGCATCTCACGTATCCTCGCCTTCTCAATATCACTCACCTTACCAGCCCACCCAGCAGCTCTCATACTCCGAAAGATGTTCTCCCTGTCCCACTTCCTCTTGCTTTCGCTCCGCTCACTCCTCTCCATCTTCGTCCCCAGCAGCAGTCTCAACCTCAATCTCCACTTCATCAGGGCCAAGGCCCACTAACTCGCGAAAACTAACCACTTCACCGTGTTCCCATTTATCCGTGAGCTGGTTCCTCTTCCGGTCATTACGTTCTTTGATCTTGCTCTCGGTCATCTCTCTACCCACTTTCCATCTGGTTTCTGTATTCACCAAAATATAACCTGCTGATTCACTGACTGATGCGCAGACAGACCTCTCTTATAGAGAGGGTCTTGACGTCAGTTCCTGGAGCTTTTCAGCGTATTATCAGCAGGTGCTACTGACGTTCTTTAGTCTTCACATAGTTCACACGACCAACCCTTTCCATTACCACACCCGATGTATTCTCTAGCAACCGCCTCATCTTGTCAGATTTAATACCTGTTTCATCACATAGCACCGGGAATTTGATGCTACCACCCGCTTGTTTGACTGTTTCTCGGATTAGGTCAAACTCACTTCTAGCTTCTTGTTTGGTTCCCTCAATATCCACCGAGTAGCCCAAATCACCTTCGAGTTCAAAGGTCACCCGGATAGATTTACCTGAGGGTTGTCCTCTGTGGGTAGGAATCAACTTCACCATATCCGACTCCATATCAGGGCGTTCTACCATCAGAGCAGATTCATACCAACGGTCGAATGTACTCGACCCCGATGCCCTAGCCATACCCTTGCGGTTCTCTGCCGGCTTCGCGAAGTGGTGAATCAGCAAAGTCCCACACCCATACTCCCGTTTGATATCCAACAACGCCCGGAGAATCGGAACAACCTCTGAAGCAGAGTTCTCATCTGTATTCGGAGCCAACATGTAGAACGGATCCAAGATCAACAACTTCGGTCTAATGGGCTCGATGACCTTCTCTACCAACTGCTCCAGATCCTCTGGCTTCGCCAAATCCAAATCGGGGTTATTCCACACCTTCAGGTTCTCTCGCGGGAACTCTGGCAACAAGCTACGCCCCCAGAACCCCCGAGCATAACAGATCCTCTGAAAGCGATCCTGTACCTCTGCGTCCGTATTCTCATGCTGTAGATAAACCGCCGGACCCTTTTGTGGTACTGTGAAATGGTTGAGAAAAGGCGTACCCGTGGCAACCGAGATAGCCATATCCATGGCGATAATGCTCTTAAACGTCTTCGCCGGACCCACAATCAAACCATGAGCCTGGTCAGACCACATCTCCTCAATCATCCACTGTGGCTTCTCGTACGTCATATCCAAGAAGTCAGTCAAATCTACAGGCTCATTATGTACTTTGTTCCTCTTTGGCTTCTCTCTCTTCTTTGGCTTCTCCGCCTGATCCTTAGCCCGACAGATCTCACTCCACAGCATTCGAGCCTCACGGCCCTGGCCGGCGTACTTATTCCACACCGTCTCTCTGACCAACACAAACGTCTCCTCAGCCGAAACACCAGCCTCGATCAACAACCTCTCTAGCTCCCACAACCTGTCAGACCGATCTTCCCCCTCCCACACCTCACTAGCCTTCAGGAGCTTCTTGGCCCGCAAGCCTAGGGAGGGGTAGATCTCCTCTCTAATCTCCTTGGCCGGCCTCCTGGGTAGCTCCAGTGAAGGCAGAGGCCTACCAGGAGAAGAGGGAGTCTCTACCCCTCTAACTAGCTCCCATACATCAGCCGCCTTGTACTCGGGGCCGTCATCCCAGAGTAGTTTGACTCGTACTGGTTCATCGCGCTTGTTATTACGTGTCCCCGGTACGCGAAGAACTTTGGTAGTTCCCCACCCGCCTTTATCCGCACCTAGATAGTACGTCAACTTCTGGTTGAGGATATCCAAAGAGGTGACCCTAAGCAAGTTCTCTAGGAGCCACAGAGCTTGGTATCTATCGGGGCTAGTCTGCCAAGCGATCGTAGGCCGTAGCGGCTTAGGGATCCGCTTAGGATCTACCTCATCAAGATCTGCAAATAACCACCTACCTGGCAGCGTCCTAGACTTGCGTCTGCGATTAGCTGAGAATACGTTAGGCGCGAAGTAGAGATCATCGTAGGTAGGAATGATAATGTTCCCCACCTTCTGTGGATGATCGGTCCACGTTCCAGCCCCCCAGTCTTTGGCGGATAGGAATCGCGTTCCTTCTCTTGGCTGTTCCTTCCAAACTCGGCGAAGAAACTTAGAAGCAACACTCATAGCCACTTCCAATTCTTACGAAGATGAATGCCTGAGACATTGGCTTGGGTTATGTTAAATTGTTTCGCAATTTTGTATTGACTAACTTTTTGCGATGCTAGTTTACGTATCTCTAGGACTTGTTCTGGTTTCAACTTAGCCGTACCGTGTCTTCCCCGTGTTACGATGTCATGGTTATTGTCCGTGGCAGTTCCTACATACATATGACTAGGCCTAATACACCTAGGGTTGTCGCAATGATGTAGGACCCACAACGGAGAGTCTAGTGAATCTAGCTCTCCTTGCATAACCATAATCCATCGTGACAACTTAGTGGATTTTCTGTTGATGGTCTTCTTAGCTCTTCCGTCTGAATTTGTTGCTCCTGTCCATTCGTAGCACCCAGTCTCGGTAACAACTGTCCGAGCCCTAATATCTCTGATAACATCTGCCGTACTACTAGGCGGTTTGGCCAAAGGTGGTCTCCTCTTATCCTCGGGATACCTAAGTCTAAACCATACGCCCACATAAGTAAGGCGACCCTCCTGTGGAATAGAAGAGCCGCCTTGTACTGCTAGGTAGTGCTATCGCGTTGGAGGGCTAGGCACAAGACCATTCTGACGAGTGTCCGATCGAGAACATATAGGCCGCGGCAAGGGCAGCCCACTTCGCTTGGTATGGAGAGTGATTTGAGTAGTGCGCCCTAGACCACGCGTTCGGTCCGAACTGGAATAGACCAGCATACTGACCGTTAGTAGCGGAGGGGTTTAGACGCGACTCGCACCAGGCCACAGATAGGAGATAGCCATAGGACTGTCGGTAGTGAATAGCGGCCCTGTGAATACAAGACCTTACATGACCATGAGTACAACCGCGGGCGTAGCCCCGTTCGACAGGGTTACGTATACGTGCAGCGGCGGTAGAGGTCAGTACGAGACTAACTACAACGGCAACTAGTAGGCGATGCATTCAGACCATTCCTTTCGTTGCTTACAGAACCACAGAAAGGGCCGACCCGAAGGCCGACCCGATCTGCGTTGCCAACCCTTACCTATGGAGGTAAGTCTTAGGAGAACTCCTTAGCGATAGCCTTAGCCAGCTTGGTGAACTCCTTGTTCTTGGTAGAGGGCCAGACATAGCGTCCGTGCTCCTCGTTCTTGGGGATACCCTCCCGACGCAGATAGACCCGAACGTCGCGCCCGGTGATATCTGCGTCTGCAAGCTCGGAGGCTGCCTCGGCGAGGTCTGCGCTGCCGACCCCTCCGGTCATCTCCTTAGTAGTCTGGCCGGGCGACTTGGTACCACTGCCCTTGCCTGACTTCTTGCTCTTCTTCTTCGAGGGCTTCTCATCCTCATCATCTGTGGAAGAAGACTTCTTGCCACCCTTCTTAGCACCCTTCTTCTGGCGCTTCTTGGGAGCGGGCTCCTCCTCATCGTCGTCGTCCTCGTCCTCCTCTTCGTCCTCATCCTCCTCATCCTCGTCATCCTCTTCGACGACGACCTTCTTCTTGCCCTTCTTCGCCCGCGTCTTGCGCTTGGGCTTCTCCTCGACGACCTCGTCCTCGTCGTCCTCATCTTCCGGCTCTTCGAGATCTTCCAGCTCCTCAAGACCGTCCAGCTCGTCGATCTCGTCTTCGTCCTTCTTGCGCTTCTTGGCCATGTTGCTCTCCTTCTGGTTGATGATAGCGTATAGCTTTACTCGTATGAACTTCTTGCGTCCGGATCCTGGGACCCGTAGCGTCTTGCGTCTAGGAGGCCTGTCGAGTGTCTTGACTCGAACTTCCTGGCCTGTCTCTGGATGCTTATAGACCGCTAGAAAACCGTATCTTACCACCTTGGATCTAGTGGTCGCTCCCAGTCTGCGTAAGGTATCTAGTTCATCCTTTGTAAGAGGAACCGCGATGGAGTTGTTCATTCCCCGAGTCTCCCAAACCCTGTGGACTTTCCTCCAAAGGTCTTCGTGCTCCGGGTGGTCATCGAGGTTGATAGCCTCTAGGATGGTGTGCGTAGAGTACCTATCTAGAACTATAGCGGGTGCTAGTAGTCCACTCAAGTGCCTCCTTAGGTCTGTGGATAGGTAAGGGGTCTTGCCCTAGGCACTCTAGCCTACTTACCCCAGAATGTCTAGGGGGTAGATAAAAGTCCTGGTACAGAGGTACAAATAGCCCTACCTCTGGGCATCATTAGGTATCTGATTTATACTAGGGAAGGGAAGGATCTAGACCCCCTACACAAGAAGGAGAGCAGGTGAAGACCTACCTAATCGCACACACAAATGCAGGAGGAGGAGGGGTAGCACAACGCCAGGTTAAGGCCAAGTCCGAGCAGATCGCAAAGGACAGCTTTAGGGATAGATACCCTATGCGCGAGGTAACTACCGTGGGGATTCTAGGCGAGGCACCGGAGCTTGAAGAGGAGCAGGATGGAGCCTGAAGATGTCTACCTAGAGTTCTACCTTCGCGAGATATCACACGCAAGCGAGGAGCTATCAGACTTTTTGATCTGGGTAGCCCACAACGATAACATCAGCCCGGAAGACTTTCGCATGATCTCCGAGGCAGCACACAAGTACGCCCTAACGAAGAACGAGGTAGGAGTCCAAGATGGGAGCGATCAAAGCTGGTAGGCCGAGGCTCATGAACGCAGTCCGAGACGGAATCATTATGGGCGTGATAGATAATGTACGCCATCCCTGTGGAGTATGTGGTCACACTACACGGTGTATTATCGTTACCAGCGTGACAATGCCCAACGGAATCGAGGCTGATTGGACTATCCTCGCAACCAGAGATACGCAAGGCAATCCCACAGGGATCATTCAGTACATCGGAATCGGGTGTGGAGACTACGCTAAGTTCCACAGGCAGGTAGCCCATATCTCAGACGGGCGAAAAGGAGGAGTTACGGTTTGAGCGGTACACAACACTTCCACTTTAACTCTGCAGGACAGCATCTAGATATGCTTATTGATGAACTAGGTCATGACGAGGAGCTACAGCAAAGAGCAATCAAGATTCGATTCGACCTAGATGCTCTACATCACGACTACACCGATAAGGAGCAGTTTCATGACGAGTAATGCACAAGCCATCCTAGACCAACTAAAGAAGGACATTGGACTGCAACATCAAGTCTCTACGCGTACGGGTATTCAGACCCCCGACGTCTTCCTAGCAGTAGAGGAGATTCGCGACCTAGTAGCCGCCGGGGACGCAGTCAAGGCCACAGGGGATCCAGCTCCTTCTGATCCTCCTCCTGCAGCATGAGATGAAAGTCTTCGTCTTCACCGGGGCACGGTCATGGGAAGCTAGTGGCCCAATCATCAAAGTCCTACGCAAACTCGCGGGGACGTATGGAGCCAACCGACTACTGATCGTCGAAGGAGGAGCACCCGGCGTAGATACCCTAACCAGGCACGCCTGCAAGAAACTAGGCATCCATTGCGCAACCATCCCGGCCCTGTGGGATAGCCATAATCGAGCAGCTGGCCATATTCGCAACGAAGTCCTACTGTGGCTTTGTCCAGAAGCAGTGATAGCATTTCACTGGGACCTGAACGACAGCAAAGGCACAGCAGATATGGTAAGGAGAGCAAGGAGAAAGGACGTAAGAGTGATCAGGATCAATGCAACCAAAGAGGTGGCGATGCCATCAGTTAAGCATTATCGCGAAGCTAAGGCAGCCAAGAAGAAAGCAAAGCAATCCTAGGGCACTCTAGTAGACTAAGGGGATCCCTAGAAAGGAGAGCATAAATGCTAGCAACTAACGGGGCACCAGAGAGAGCCAGGTGGGAACTTATCTGGGTGGGGAAAGATAAGAAGATCAAACGCAAGGCCTTCGAGTCCGACCTAGCCGGTGCCCTAGCCCTATACATCAAAGCCCACGGCAAGCTAAGGGCAGTAACGCTTAGATGCTGTAACATGGGATTCCCTCCACCAGAGGATCTACAGCCTCGCAAGGTAATGGTCAAGGAGGGCAAGCTCAGGGTCGAGAAGCTCTACGTGCCGATGAAGAAGAAGAACCGAGAAGGCGTCTTCTGGTGTCCCTATTGTATGAAGCTTAGGAAGTTCGTCAGGAAGGAGTCCCTAAAGTCACCATCGGGGATGGTCCTAGACGAGTCTCGGTTCTGCTGTCCCCTCTGTGGAGTAGGTCATCGTGATCATAATATTCGCAAGTACAATCCCCTAGTTCCACAGATCGCATACCAGATAGAAGCGGAAGGAACACGAGCCCCCAGGCGAACCGTAGAGACTAGAAGGCAGACTAGGAGGAGGAAGAAACGTGCCGAAGCCTAGTGAGGCTCCCTGGCTAGTCAGGGTAATACGAGGAAACCTTAGGGTAGCTCTACCTCTAACCCTAGAAGGCCTCAGAGACACCACAGCTGCAGAACTAGCTTCACTAGCGGCTAAGGAGATGCTCAAGATTCAACTAAGCAATCCCGGTAGAGCAGACAAACGGATCGACCCATTCGGCAAAGTGCCGATGGCAGTAAGACTGTATGGTAAGGACAACGCGCTTATCCCTTCTGTGGCCCTAGAACCCCAGCTGATGGGGCACTGGTTTCAAGCCGAGCTTCCCACAGAAGAAGCAAGAGAAGTGTTCGGCCGCATCTCAGTATGCGAGCTAGAACTAGTTGACATTCTAACACTAGTGTAAAGGAGCAGTAAAATGGCCAAGAAGACGATCACTATCGATTTTACCTACGAGAAGGACACGAAGAACAAGGTACGGTTTAAGGAGCAGAACGATCCACAGTCCATCGGTATCCTCTACCTCACCAAGAAGGCCTACGACGGTATGGGCAAGCCCCAGAAGCTGACTGTGGAGATTACAGAAGCATGACCAGAGACATCCTATCAGGGGTAACTGCCCGCCGGATCGCAGGTATGACGGATGAGCAGAAGGTAAAGCTCCAAGCACTAGACGACTCAGATGGTGTAGTACGTTTCGAGATGCAAGGTGCAGACGTATTCGTTCAAACAGGAGTGGCAGATGGAACCATTACACCAGGAGGAGAGTGGATCACCGATGGAGGATAGCTCTAGCCGTCTTTCTAGCGATACGACTACAGCGGTCGGCTGGGTTCTTGGGCCGTGCGTTCGTCCCGGCCAGCGCATCGCGGCAGGCGCTCCGGCCGACGACTGGTGGCGCGAGCCGCACGTCATGTGCACGGGCAGTCACCACATCGGACCCGGTGAGCCTGTGATCTGCAAGTGCCCCTGCCACGGCGCGCACCCTGTCCTGCGCTGCCCTCGCCGCTACGACGCTACGGCGCGCTGCACCTGCCCGAACGGCCACCACGGCGACGAGAACGCCGCGTTCGTCGCGTGGACCGCGGAGGTCGAGAAGGACCAGGCCATGCTCGACGCTGTGTTCTCGGAGGATACGGATGCCTGAGTCGTTTTCACGGGGCGAGGTCGAGCGGATGCGGGCGGAGATGTGGTCGCAGTTCGCGCCCGACACCACCATCGAGGAAGTCTGCGGCGATAGTCATACAAAGAAAGGAGCCACAGATGGTAGTTGAACTGTGGATCTGCCCTAACTGCCACAACTACTATGGATCTTCATCAGTCCACGGGGTAGACCTAGCCAAAGAGATGAACACCAAACTAAATACACCAGAGCAAACACATAGCCGAGCCCAATGTCCACAGTGCAAGACTGAGAGGAAACTACAAGTGCTACGAGTTCTAGATCCATCATGACTGACAATAGACCGGGCTACGACGAAGCGGTAGAGGCGGTTGCCGCCCATTTGCATGAACAGGCTCGTAATCCGACCGGGACAGCGAAAGCTCTTCTCGACGCCGCCTACCCGATCATCGAACGGGCGGTGCGGGCGCGCATGGAGGTCGAGATGGGTGAGCGACTGAGAGCGTGGGGCAACGCGGACCGCGCTGACGAGCGCCGCCGGATCGTGGAGGCGCTACGGGCCGAGGGCGCGAAAGGCGAGGCGTCGATGTGGACATTCGGCATCGCCGCCGACTTCATCGAGCGGGAGCTTTCATGACTGCACCTAAGTTGCCATGACTAAGCTCGTCTTCAAGACCAAGCCCCGCCCCTACCAGATCCCTGCACTTAAGAAGCTACTCCGCAGTGATCATCCGGGGGGCGGGCTATGGGTTCCTATGCGGTGGGGAAAAACCTGGGTAGGGATTAACGCAGCCGCCGCCCTGAACCTCAAGTACGCCTACTACCGTGTACTAGTGGTAACGACTGTAGACGGCATCGGGGTGTGGGAAGACGAGTTCGAGAAGCACTGCCCTATCCCCTACAGACTGTTTGATAAGCATGGTGAGCTAGTAGGAGGATCACAGTACGGGGCTAGCTATGAGGCTCCGATGGTCCTGCACGTACAAATTGTGAACTATGAGTGGATCTACGATCGGGAGCGTCAGTACGACAAGAAAGGTAAGTACGAGGGGTGGGATGCGGTAACGAGAAAGCAGCTACACAAGTTCGAGCCACAGATTATCATCGTAGATGAGAGTCATCACATAGGTAACCCTTCACCTATCATCTCGCGCAAACTTTACCATCTCGCTAAGAAGGCTCCGGTCAAGATCTTCATGACAGGTACTCCTTGGCACCGCAAACCGTTCTACGTATTCGGGCAGTTCAAGATCTACGACGACTCTATCTTCGGTACCAACTTCGGTCAGTTCAAGAAGATGATAGCGGTGTTCGGGGGTTACGGTGGTTATGAAGTCAAGTCATACCAGAATCTAAAGTGGCTAAGAGACAAGGTCAAACCGCATGTATTCATCAGCAAGAAGATTCCCTCCGCTCCCCCTGTGGTACGGAAGATCAAATTCTCCCTCGCTGAAAGCCGAGATACGTACGATAAGATGGCAAGCGAGTCCTTCGTTAGCATTGACGGTAACGCTATCACAGCTCCCATCGTTCTCACTCGTCACCTTCGGCTTGCTCAGATTGCAGGAGGATGGACGACCGATGAAGAGGGGGTTCGTCATTGCGTTGGACAAGATAGGAGAAAGGCCTTCAGGCGACGACTCGCCGAGTTCGATCAGGCTGGGATCCAAAAGATTGTGGTGGGCTGTCGTTTCATCCCAGAGCTAAAGGATTGCGCACTAGAGGCGAAGGCAGCTGGATACTCCATATACCTACTCCACGGGGGAGTCTCTAGGGTAGAGAGGAAGGCTAGGAGAGAGGCCTTTAGGACCGACACAAAGGCTGTGATGGTTTGTCAGTTTAGAGCCTCACGAGAAGCTGTGGATATGAGTACAGCCGACACGATGGTCTTCTACTCCCTGCCCGAAGACTACCTCACATACGACCAGTTTAAGGCACGTATCGCTAAGTATGGAGAGACGCGCACGCTACTCTACGAACACCTAATAGCGAAAGGTACTGTAGATGAAACTACCTTCGAGGCTTTAATGCTTGGTAGGGATGTCGCCGATCACCTAATGAAAAACCCTAGCTATGTGGAGGAAAGATCTGTGAAGCTCTAGAGTGTTATATACTCTGTAGTAGAAAAACATTATCTTCAGAAACAGAGAAAACCTTGATCATAATAGAAGGGCCGGATGGAGCAGGCAAGTCAACCCTAGTCAGAAAGATCTGCGAACGGTACGACATCAAGACCGGAGAACGAGGGGTCAAGAACCGCGACCTCCTCTACACAGTAACAAAGCAGGACACTTACACTGCCCTAGCGGCAATGGTAAAGGGCGATGAAGCACCTAAGGTGTGGGATAGGCTCTACTACTCGGAGTTGGTCTACGCGTCTGTAGTAGGTCGGGTCCCGGAGTTTACTTTCACAGACCAAAGCTTTATCCAGAGAGTCATTTCCGCAGCCAAGCCTCCCGTGATCGTGTGCTTTCCTAGCTTTAAGAAGGTGCAAGAGAACATTACTAAGGACAAGCAGATGGAAGGCGTGGTAGATAACATCGCTCTTATCTATGCACGCTATCTGACGCTTCTCTCTAGTGGAGTTTTCCCAGACCACAGAATGCTCTACTCCTACGAGGCTACAGGTGGAGATGACTACGACACACTAGACGAGATCTTCGAGGAGATTGACGACTACCTAAACGATCGTAAGCAGAGGGAATGGGTATGGGCCTCAGAAACCAACAACTAGTAACACAGATATGGCGCGACAAAAACTTCCCCGGAAGCGGATGGGAAGATCAACTAATCGGAATGATGGAGGAGTTAGGCGAGCTATCGCACGCCCTCCTAAAGCAGAAGCAGAAGATCAGAGGCGAAGAAGAGAAGCACGAGGCGGATGCCAAGGATGCCGTCGGAGACTTGCTTATCTACTTGATGGGCCTCTGTTCTGTAAGAGACTGGGATGTCGAAGAGATTCTCAATGATACTGTGGATCAAGTCCTCGGTCGCGACTGGCAGGCTAATCCACAGGACGGCTCATGATCAAATCTTACCAGACTCTAACGGACCTGTGGGTGCAAGGCTGTAAAGACCTTCTATACATGCCCGCCTCGAAGCTTTCCTGGGCTGCAGGAGCTACTACGGGGGTTTACGACAACCTCCTAGCCTGCAGAAGTATGGAGTACGACTTCGATCCGGGGAGGGACCTGTGGCTTACTAAGCACAGATTCCAGAAGCTGCAGAGGGACTACATCGATTATGACCTCCTTCCAGCCTTCGTAGAGAAGGCCGCAAGCATGAAGCCGATCCTAGCTAAGCGCGGGACAGTAACTCAGATGTCCTGTAGAGTCCACGGAATGGTAGAACATGCAAAGGGGAAGGACAACTACAAGTGGGGGAACTGCATCTTCGGGTTTAGTTTTCGTCCAAGTCAGTCCCAGGCAGGCGTATTTACTATGCATAGCCGAACGAGTTACATATCGTATATGGGAGGCTATGATCTGGCTCTTGCGTATAAGATCGCAGAAGCCATCGCAAGACTGCGCGGGGATTCTGTTGAAGACTACGGCTTCCGGTGGCACGTTGATTCTCTACAGTGGTACTCAATCAAAGCGATGCCATTCATTCACGTCTACGATCTCGTTGATGAGGTCCGAGACGCAAGTCCGGGAAAGATCAGCAAGTACCCCTCACTAGGGATCACACACAACTCCTACATGTTCCTGCAGAAGCGTTGGGATAACGAGGATCCACCGAAGTATGGACCGACCCACCGAATCTGGGATCTCATGTTCAATCGTTACCTAGCGGGCAATCCTCCGGCATCAGTTCCCCTTACCTCCCTATCCTTAGAGGCACTTAAGTGATCACCTACCAAAGCACTAACTACACTCTCGGCTTCGATGGAATGGTAAGCCACATCAAGAGAGACTTCACTGCAGCCCTTCCTGTGGATACCGGCCACTGGCAAGCCCTAAAGGGTGTTCCACAGACCAAGACGTTCGAGCTACAGAATGTAGCACTAGAGGTTCCCATCGCGGCTATACCTAACGACTGGGCACGAGAGACAGAACCTAACATGCCCTGGGCAGAGGCTCAGTTCCAGGAGCGCGTAGGTGGTAAGCCGGTCAATCCAGGAGAGACATACAAGGCCTGGCCCTACTATCGCGGGAATGTAGAGAAGCACCAAGACAAGGAGCAACAGTTCAGCCACACGTACATGGAGCGCTTCTGGCCAAAGTTTGCAAACACAGGCCAAACTCGACCTAATGGTCGTCAAGTGTTTGTTCCTCACAACGGAATTAGATACGAGTATGGTGACCTAGGAGATGTACTAGACCTTCTAATCCAAGAGCCACATACACGCCAGGCCTATCTGCCGATCTTCTTTCCGGAGGATACAGGAGCCCATCACAGAGAGCGGATCCCCTGTACGCTAGGGTATCACTTTATGCTAAGGCAAGACAAGCTCTCCTGCTTCTATCCCATCCGCTCCTGTGACTTCTATCGACACTTCAGGGACGATGTCTATATGGCCGGGCGACTAGTGCAGTGGATTATCTCTCAGCTAGTTGATCGTGTAGGACTGGAAGATCAGCCGGCGTACGCAGAAGAGACTGACAATGTGTGGAATGCAGTAACCCCCGGTAACCTGACGATGTTCATCCCGAGCCTACACATCTTCGAAGGAGATATGCCTCGCCTAAAGAGAGAACTAGCATGAGACCGACACGAGAGGAGACGTACCTTGAAATCTGTGGAGTCCTCCGAAAGCGGAGCACCTGCCTCCGAGGTAAAGTTGGAGCTATCCTGGTCAAGGATCGACGAATTATCTCCACAGGCTATAACGGAAGTCCTCCGGGTGCTCCACACTGCGATGACCTCGGCTGTTCAGTCCCGGAAAACGAGCACGAAGCAGGGTGCCTCCGAACCATTCACGCTGAAGCTAACGTTATCGCATACGCTGCCCGCCATAACGGTGGAGCTGAAGGATCCGCTCTCTACTGCACTCACTCCCCCTGTCTGAAGTGTGCTCAGCTTCTAGTTTCTGCAGGAGTCGTAGAGGTGCACTACAAGACCCTCTACCGTATCCCAGACGGTGTAGACCTTCTGCAGTCTCTAGGCATCCTGACTTTCTACCATGAGTGACTTCCGAGAGAAACTACGCAACCCAGACTGTGAACTCTGTCCTCTTAACGAGGGAGCAGAGTTTGTTTGCCTTCTGGGATCCGGGCCTCCTAGGGCAAAGATCATGGTTGTAGGGGAGGCTCCGGGAGGTACAGAGGATGATGAAGGTCTTCCTTTCGTGGGATCCGCAGGTAGGCTGCTAGACAAGTCACTAAAGGAACTAGGCAACCTCGACAGGGACGACCTCTACGTCACTAACGTAGCGAAGTGTAGGCCACCAGAAAATCGTGCACCAGAGCTGAAAGAGATCAAGGCCTGTGTTAGCTCCTACCTTCTCGAAGAGTTCAAAGCGGTCAAGCCGGACTTTGTACTCCTACTCGGCAACTCTGCTCTTAGGGGTGTTATTGGGAAGTCTGGGATTACGAAGCAAGCAGGCTCGGTCTTCAAGGTCGAAGTTGCTTCGGGACATTGGGCTAGGATCATGCCCACCATCCATCCCGCTGCGGTTCTACGAAACCCCAAGTGGACAAGTACATTTAAGGCGGATATTACGAGGTTCGGCAACCTGGTGCGAGGACTCGATCCGTCTCCACAGACTAGAGTCAAGATTGTTAAGAACAAGAGGCAACTGCGATGGCTCCTAGAGCAGCTAGCAGAAGCTACCGAAATCTCCTGGGACATCGAGACATCTAATGACCCTGTGGAGAAACCTTACGTCCGAACTAACTTCCAGGACTGGCACGGAGAAGAGTCCCATATCACTTCTTGCTCCTTCTCCTGGGAAGAGGGCATGGCCGTAGTAGTTCCTTTCCATCATCCCGATACTCCGTGGACTAATCCCGAGAAGGTGCTATCAGTCTTCAAGGATGTAATGACTAGGGAGGGCGTGAAGTACATCGGTCATAATGGAAAGTTCGATGCAAGGTGGTTCCACAGCAAGGGGATCCCCGTACCCCAGACTTTCGATACGATGCTAGCAGCGCATATGCTAGACGAGAACCAGCCGAAAGGCCTAAAGCCACAGAGCAAAGTAGTGCTAGGGGCTAATGCTTACGACGTAGGTGAGGAACTAAAGAACGCAAAGAACATTCCACTAAAGCGCCTCTGCACCTATAACGGTAAGGACACCGACTACACCCTACGCCTCTATCATGTACAGAGAGAGCAACTAAAGGCTGAGCCTAGGGTAGCTAGGGTCTTCTCGAAGCTTATGATGCCTGCAAGTGAGGCTCTAGTGGATATTGAGAGAACCGGAGTCTGGGTAGACCCGGAGAGATGGGAGACACGATACATACAGGCGTGCGAGACTAGGGACAAGATCCACAAGTTCATCTCTCAGTACGCGGGATGGGACATCAACCTCAACTCTCCACAGCAGGTAGGCAAGCTTCTCTTCGATGTGCTAAAGCTACCCATCATCGCTAAGACTAAGAAAGGTGCTCCATCTACAGCGGAAGCTACCCTCCTTCGCATTGCAGACCAACACAAAGTAGCTACTGCACTTATCAAGTACAGGAAGTGGGCTAAGTATGTCAACACCTACCTCGGACCATGGAAGTACGAATGGATGGATTCGGGAGGAAGGATACACAGCTCGTACAAGCTCTTTGGCACGGTCACTGGCAGACTTTCTGGTGAAGGAGGCATTCAACAAGTCCCGCGAGACCCGTTCATACGCGGTGTCATTGGAGCGACACCGGGATGGAGTTTCCTTCAGGCTGACTATTCGCAAGTTGAGCTAAGAATCGCAGCCATGCTCTCGGGCGACAAGAAGATGCTCGGGCAGTACCTCCGTGGGGAAGACATCCACATGATCCGGGCTATGCGAATGACGGGTAAGCCTGCAGATCAGGTAAGCAAGGAGGAGAGGAAGAAAGCCAAGGCCGTGAACTTCGGTTACATCTACTCGATGGGAGCTAAGAAGTTCGTCAGCTATGCCTTTGATAACTACGACCTCAAGATTACACTAGAAGAGGCAGAGGCAGATAGACGTTCGTTCTTCGAGGACTACCAATCCCTAAGGCCTTGGCACGCTAGACAGAGGAAACTAGCCCAGAGGTACGGCAGGGTCCAGTCTCCTATCGGACGCATCCGACACCTACCGGATATCAAGTCCGAGGATGAGAAGGTACGAGCAGAGGCAGAGAGGCAGGCGATCAACTCTCCTGTCCAGTCCTTTGCCTCCGATCTAATGCTCCTATCTCTAGTTGAACTCCACAGGAACCTAGACCGCAAGAGATGCCGTATCGTAGGTACAGTTCACGACTCTATCCTCTTCGAGGTCAAGCAAGGCTATGAGGACGAGTACGCAGAGATAATCAAAAACCAGATGGAGGACATGTCCCTCGTGAAGAAGAAGTTCGCCACAGAAGTAACAGTACCTATCGTAGCCGATATCGAAATCGGGACGCACTGGGGGGAGACAAAGCCATGGGTCAGAAGCTAAGCAAGAGGAAAAGGTACGCAGCCTGTCGGGGGATCCAGAACCAGGCCACACTCCTAGCTCATGTAGAGCACGAACTGTGGAGAGCAGGTAACGTCGAGAAGGGCGGCCTAATGGAAGGTGAACGAGAGTACCTAGAGAAGCGGGCCGAGATGTTAAAGAAGGTACGTGAAGACCTAGGCAAACTAGGATCAAGATTGCAAGGAACATTATGACAGAGATGGTCCTATCGAACTCCAGGACCAAAACCTGGAGGCGGTGTCCTAACCTATACCGCTACAAATATGTGATGGGTCTAAAGCCAAAGAAAGAGCAGTCAGCTCTACGCAGAGGCTCTTGGCTCCACGAGCTATTCCAGGTTCACTACGACGGTGAGGACTGGAAGAAGCGCCACAGAGAGCTCACCGCAGAGTTCAACCTCATGTTCGAGGAGGAAAGGGCTGACCTAGGCGACCTCCCTAGTGAGTGTGCAAGGATCTTTATCGCCTACTTGATGAACTACCGGGACGAGGACTCACACTATAAGATCATCGACTCCGAGCTTGACGAGGTAATCACGCTACCTAACGGTCTGAAGTTCCGGATGATCATTGACCTTATCGTAGAGGAGCCCGACGGGGGACTGTGGCTCTGGGACCATAAGACCGTCAAGAACTTCATGGATGCAGACTTCCTCCTTATCGATGCACAGCTTACGCGATACTTCTGGGGAGCCGAACACCTCGGATATAAGAACCTTCGTGGGGTAATCTTCAACGAGGTAATCACTGCTCCGCCTACGCGTCCTGAGCTACTAAAGAACGGACGCCTAACCGAACGGCAGAACCTACGGTGCGATGTCTATACCTACTACCGCGAGATCAAGCGTCTAGGTCAGGATCCTAAGGACTACCGCAAGACGCTTGCTAGGCTTGCCACACAGAACGACAGATGGTTCCGTCGAACAAGACTTGCCAAGGACCGAGCCATGACTACTCAGATGATGCAAGAGCTAGTCTATACAGCGCAAGAGATGCAGAGGGCCGAGAGGACAGGTCATTTCCCGCGGACTCCTGATCGGTCCTGCACCTTCGGTTGCAGCTTCCTAAACCTTTGCCAAATGGAACTCCAAGGAGGAGATACAGCACCTCTTATCAAGATGAACTACACCGACAGAACAGACAGGACGGAGGACGTCTAGGTGGCAAAGCAAGTTAGCCACACAAAAGCCGTAGAGAGTATCGGCAAAAGGATCAGACCTGTGGATGAGATTAGCCCACACGCTAGGTGTTAGTCTACGGTTCGCAATAAGAATGGTAAGACCAAGTTCGCGGCTACGGCTCCGAAGGTTCTTATCATTGACATCGACGAGGAGGGTACGAGGTCTGCCGTAGGATCCGGTGCACAGGTTGTAGAGGTATCAACCTTTGATGAGGTTGCTCACGTCTACTGGTACCTAAAGGCTGGAAACCACGGATACAAGAGCGTAGCGATCGACACGATCACTGCACTGCAGAACGCAGCGCTACGCAAGGTACTAGGTGAGGCAGAGGATCGGGACCCCACACGAGAGCCTTCCACACCAGATAGGCGTACGTGGGGTAGAGCTAACCAGCTAGTCAAGGGGTTGCTCCTAGACTTCCGCAACTTGCCGATGAACGTAGTCTTCCTAGCACAGGAACGAGTTATCAACGACGAGGAGTCTGATGAAGCTGCACTCCACACAGTAGACCTCCCGGCAGGATCTAGAGCTGTGGCCCTAGGTTGTGTCGGTATCATCGGTCGGATCTACTTGCGAGAGGCTAAGGTCAAAGGCAAGAAGAATCCACAGTGGGAAGCCCGAATGCTAGTGGGATCCCACGAAGAGTATGACACTGGAAACCGTGTCAGCACTCTACCTCGTATCATTCGTAACCCAAACATGAAGAACATTATCAAAGAGTGGCGTGCTAACGCTACAGAAGGAGAGTAACACGTGGCTAAGAAAGACGTTCTGAGCATTGACTTTACCAAGGAAGAGGAGGGCGGCGGAGGAGGTCGTGTTAAGTGGCCTGAGGGAGACTATCACGTCAAGATCGTGAAGTCTAGGACCGGACGCTCCTCTGAGAAGGACACTCCATACCTAGAGGTCACCTTCAAGGTTCTAGAGGGCAAGAAGAAGGGCAAGGAGATTAGCGAGAAGCTATACCTCACGCCCAAGAGCCTGAAGCGCGTTCGTATGCTTCTAGAGGCCATCGGAGTCAA